>JACKQG010000356.1_pt1 | contig 67163 bp, 53 predicted proteins | sample 8237621 | NCBI WGS metagenome assembly JACKQG01 (sample SAMN15677084, study PRJNA649215) | marine metagenome | biome: marine; feature: Black Sea; material: saline water; isolation source: suspended particulate matter (SPM) from the Black Sea western gyre | collected 2013-06-09/2013-06-10 | depth... | reverse complement strand
ATGAGTTCGCTGAGGGGATATGTCAGGTCTGCATCCAGCATAATTCCCTCGCAGGCAGGATCGTCCCCTCTGCACCAGCCGTCCAGGTAGAGGGGGTATCCGGTTCCAGCGCTGTTGACATTGAACATCAATAATACCGGGCCGATTTCATCGACACCGTAATGGTTGATGGTGAGGCTATCGAAGGATACATAGGCTCTGATATCACATGCTCCCAGTGGATCCTCTTTGCTGATCACTAACGATTCAGAATCCAACGACCAATCATCCTGTGTGGGGTCTTCGGCATTCCAACGCCAGGCCTGGACCGTGAAGGTGTAATCTACCCCGCAGGGTGGAATGACCCATTCGGGCGGCATCTCGATAGAGCGGGCGTCCGGCGAAGAAATGATAAATTGCCGCGTCCCGTTGACCTTAACATAAAACCCTTCGATGAACTCCGCTTCCGGACTGGGTTCCCAATCCCATTCCAAGATTCTTCCGTCGGCCCCGGTCATTCTGAGATTGAATGGGGCTGGGATGGATGAGTCGAGGCCAATGGTAAATCCCATGCCGCTGGGCCCATGGATGCGGTAATCGAGGCTAAAGACACCTTCGCCGCCGCTGCTTTCCGCCTGCCGGGTAGTCCCGTCCCAGGTATCCCATTCAGCCAGGATATCGACGCTGCCCAGGGGGATGCTGTCTGTGCCGCCTGCCACAATTCCCACGCAACTTACAGAAATCGGGATGGCTTCATTGCCCGGCCAATGGAAGATCGGGGCCTGCTCGCCGGAGAGGTATTCGTCCACATTCCAAAAACCGCCGCCCAATGTAGCAAAGGACTCGTCGGAGGACTGATTGTGGTCTGCATCGGGGTGCCATTGCGGTTCGAGATGCGCGATACCCACATAGCAGTGCAGTGATTCGTAGTCACTGCTGGTTTGAAGGGAGAGCGCTTCTACCTGTAATTCGATGAAATCTTCGGTAAGCGGCGGTTCGGGTTCGGAGTCACCAATGCCCAGATCCTCGGCCAGATCGTCAGCTGAACCTGGAACAGAGCCTGATTCTGATGGGGGCGGTTCGTCAGCCGGAGGCGCTGGTGCGCCACCTGACGGTGCGCCTGAAAAGGGCCCTCCGCCGGGGTGACCGGTGCCCGATCGGGCTGTTTCTGCAGCGAGAGATGCGTCTGCCGATTCAGAAGTATCATCCTGAGTGACTTCTTCTGATGTTTCAGCTTCCTCGCTCGGTTGTTCTGAAACCTCTGGTTCATCGACTCTGACGCGAATGCTGGCCTGGCCATCGACATCATGACTGGATATGGCGCGGACAACAAGGACATATTCGCCCTCGTAAGGCGGCTCCCAGGGGACCATCAGCGAGGCCGTTGATGATATTTCGCTTTCAGGGATCTCTTGGGCGAAATAGAAAACATCATTGACCCACAATTCAAGGCGCTTGATGCCGCTGGTGTTTCGGGCTGTGGCGTTAAATATGACATGATTACCCAAGACGATGTGTTCGCGGTTGAGGGGCTCATGGATGAGGACCAGGGGGCGAGAGTAGACGGCGCGTGCTTTCTGAGGGAAATACAGCAGAATTGAAGTCACAACGCAGATTCCGATTAGCACAAGTGTGCCCAGAGAAATGACGAATTTTGGATTGAGCTTCTTCATTTTGCTTGCCTCCTCGCTCAAGTCAAAGGTATGACGAATGTGAACCAGCCAGACCAGTTTCCGGTATTGCCGGCACCATCGATGGCTCGCACCCGCCAGCGGTATTCCCAGCCGCACTCCACTGAGATTTCCTTTTGGAGTCCGCCAATGCCGGTGAAAGGACTGCCTGAAGCGTTGGTCCAATTGTTGTCACCGGGGTGTCGCTGCAATTCGACTTGGTATTCTGCTATGCCGCTTTCATCTGAAACAGCCTCCCAGCGCAGCATGGTGCTGGAAATGCAGCCCAGGTCGACGCCATTCACTGGTTTGAGTTGTTTGGGTGCGGAGGGTGCTTTGCTATCTCCACTGGGTGCAGAGGATTCGCCACTGCTCGTGCTCTCCTCTCCACCGGATTCTGCTTGAGGGCTGGTGCAATCTCCGGTAACCCGAACTGTGACACGGTGTTCTTCTGTGACACCATTGAGGTCGGTCACCGTGAGCCTATAGAGCTCGTCTTTGCAGTGACAGGCCTCATAGCGCCCCTGGTGTTTCACTTCGGTGCTGCCCAGTAAGACGCTCTGGGCGTTTTCGACCTCCCAATACAGGTTCGCGCAGGCCCCCGCTTGGATCTGTTCTGGTTCAACCCAGAATCGAGCAGTCATTTCTTGCATGGCTGCAAGTGACCCTAAAGTCGATTGCATATCGTTGTTGCCTTCATTGCTTTCTGCGACCAAATTTCCGACATCAATCGAACAAGATGCCACCTGTGGCCAGGTCGGAGCAGGGGAGATAGGGGCACTGGTGAAATAACCCGAATCGCCAGCCTCGAAAAGGTAATCCACCCCGATGTTCGAGTGGACTATTTGTACGAATTCCGCTTCGGATGGACCGATAAAAATGTCGATCCACACCTCCCTGCCCTCTGGCAGCACAGCTCCCCCCAGGTTGCTGAAATCACATTGCACTACGTCATCACCCACCAGGCTAACGCCCGTGATGGTCAAATCCGGCTCGGGGAACTCGACGACCGACTCTAGCAACTCGGCGATCGGGGCACCAACTTGAACCCTGGCGTTGTCCGGATCACTGGAAGATCCATCGCCACTGATCGCCAATACTTGAATTGTGTACTCACCCGGCCCGGGAGGTAGCCATTCCTGTGAGAAACGTGAAAGCTTGCCTTCAGTGGGGGGATCTCCGATCTCGAAATAGAGCTCACCATTGATCCAGATTTCGATCTTTGTCGTTCCCTCGCGGCTGCTGGTATGCCCTTCGATATTTATGATCTTCCCTTCAGGCACGGTAATGCCATCGACGGGAACATCGATCCATGCGTTTGTCCCCCCGTAACCCGAGGGCATTTCACATCCTGCAAGTACAACAACCAGTGCGACAAAGAAGATATGTCGGTGAACGCGCTTGATTACATTCATCTTGGCCTCCTGCTAGATCAAATCTCTTTTTGTGCAATCCATGAGCGGACCAAATCCAAATCTAAATCATCCTTGGGAATAAATGCCTCTGCACCTACTTCTGCGGCCGAAGTTTGGAAAACCTTGGCTTTATCAGGATAGGCGCTGATCAGGATTACTCTCAGATTTTGAGCCTGGGCTTTGAGACGCGGTGTGCCTTCAAGTCCATTGGAGCCAGGTAGCATAACATCCACGACAGCGATATCGGGTTGTAATTCAAGTACCAGCTTTTCTGCTGTGGGGATATCACCTGCCTCACCAACAACGGTCAGGCCGGCGTGGGTCAAGAGCTGGCGCAGTTGCCGACGAAAGGTGGGTTGGTCGTCTACGATCACGATACGGGTCATGGTAATCATTTCAGGTAAGTTTGCTATCAAAGATTACCCTTAGCTTAGCAGAATGCTAAACCAAAGTCATCGAGGTGTAGTACCGATTTGGTACTATTATTTTGAAAAATAATCGGTACAAGAGTACTAAGTGCGTAGCGGTTTGTGCTTTAAAATAAAATGAGCAAAATTTACCGCTACGCTTGAGCAGATTTCGGTTTGAGCTTGCGTTTTATTTCAAATATCTTTCCGAAATCTGCTTTGGTAATGTTGACAATTCAGGCTTAGCCAGAAGAATTAGGCATTTTGAAACTCAGCAATTTCTTGAGAGAATTCGCCAAATGTCAACACGGCCTAGGTAGTGCTAGGGTGTTTCGATGAGCAGCACGGCTGCCTGGTTTGGCTCCAATATGAGATTTGTTACAGGAGTGTATTCCATTGTCCATTTGGATATGTCCCCATCTGGCGGAACGATACCGCCACCATGTGGAGTGGCCTGATAGTATGTTGCTCCTAGATCTACAATTTGTTTCTCGTTGGTGGGGTTTACGAGTGTTAAACCATTGCTGTAATTGCGAGCATAGAGTTTCCAATCGGAGCGCCAAAGTGCACTGATTGTGGATGGGATGCTCCCTATAGGGCTGCCAATGGGGATCTCGTATTCAGGGAACCACTCTGGCTCTGGTGATAACTCCATGTTGAGGTAGGTATAGCGCCCTTTGACAAGCAAGTAGCTGCCGAGCAAAAACATGCGGTCCTCTACATCCGCATTATCTACATATTGCTGAAGCAGGAGGATTTTATCCAGATTGACCAATCCTAGGATGCGGTCCATCTGCAGCTGCCAGTCTCCGTCTTGGGGATCAAAGTATCCCCCCTCATCCCAACGCGCAAAACCTTCAACCAAAACACCGTCGGCAGCGGAGTAATCGGTAATATCGCGCCCGGTGACCCAGTTGCCGACATTGACTATGAAGTAATAATCAGCCAGTTCGCCAGTTTGCATGAAGGAAATGAAATCCTCGATATTTGCCGACCAGGTGTGTTCGAAGGTTTCATCAATTTCAGGTAAAGGTGGATCGAATTGGTCCCCGCCGTAGTAATTGGGTACGATCAGCCCATCGACGAAGACACCGTCAGCTTGGTTCGCTTGGAGTTGGCGTAGCACCTCATTGCCCCAGTACTCTCTCCAGGATGTATCCTCCAGATCCATCAAATACCAACCCCATTGGCAATGGAACACACGCTGGTCACCCCACTCGAAAAACCAGCTTTCCTGGGGAGCCTGGGGGTATTCCCGGACCCATTTCTCTCCTTCAATGACTTCATGCCAGTTACCGGTCGGATTACAATTCCCCGTTGTTTCTTGGTAACCTAATCCCAGTCCCAGGCGGTAATTAAGCAAGATGAAATCAGGATTGTGAGCACGCAGGCGGCGGGCGTTGGAGGCAAATATCTTCTGTGTGCCAGTATAGTGGGTCGCAGCAAATTGATACTGCGCCTCGGTCATTTGCCAAACGGCCAGTTGATCGTTGAAGATGTGAATACCCTCGGTTGTAATTGGAAAAGTATGGATGATTGCAACTGAGTCGGGGATTGAGGTTGGCTGGGGGGTCGTCAGGATTACACCTGCTCCCGAGCTCTGTGGCAACAGGGTGAAACTGATATACACCACCGCAGATAATAAAATGAAGATCACCACACCGATTCCCGTTAATTTCAAAACACCCCCTCGGGTTAGAGAATGCCCGACAGCATTATCAGTATGATTCGCAGGTAAGTTGCCTATATCTCCCCTTTTCATTGGGTTAGCTCCTATTCAGTCAAGGTTTCCCAGAGTTGAAATCAAACTCGTGGGGGTTGCCAGTAAATGTGCACCGTTGTCCCCTTTCTGGGAGCTGATTCCAAAGACCATTGGCCGTCAATAAGATCAGCCCGTTCTCTCATGCCAACGATGCCGAAATGGTCATGTTCGGTGAGTCCGCTGAATGTGTCCGGTAGTGAAAAACCTTGTCCATTGTCCTTAATCAGCAGTGACAAAATGTTTTCCTGCCAATTGAGTTTGATAACAACCCGGCGCGCGCTGGCATGCCGGGCGACATTGATCAACGCTTCTTGGGTGATCCGATAAAGGTTAAGCGCTACCTCGCTGGGAAGTTCGCGCAAGATGGCATCGGATTCAAGATCAAGTTCGGTTTCCACATCAGACTCAGTTGCCCACTCTTCGGCCAGGGCGCGCACGGCTGCACCTAACCCCAGGGTATCCAACATAGGCGGGCGCAGTTCTGCGCATACCTGGCGTAACTCGGAGAGCAAGGTGAGCACTTCAGCGCGCATTTCGTTTAGCGCCTGATTAATTTGCGGATTGGTTTCCCCTGTAGTCACCATTAAACCTAACTGGATATTCAAACCTACCAGGGCTTGGATAGGACTGTCGTGCAGATCTCGCGCCAGTCGAGCTCGCTCTTCTTCACGCGAGCGCAGCAGCTGGCGCTGAGCCTGAGTAGCAATTTCCCGGCTTGTGCGAATCTCGTCCAATTGGCGGCGTAAGGTTTCAATCAACAGGACATTGTTAAGGGAAATTTCAGCTTGGCGGGCCAGGGTGTGAAGGATGCGACGATCATCCTCAGACAGATCGTCGCCGTCTTGATGCATTCCCACAGCCCATTGGGCAGGTACTTCGCTTTGGAATTTAAAACGGAAACGCTCTTGTACAGGCGGCGTGGAAGGGTAAGTCGCATTGGGTTCACCGATCCATAAATTCCCGCCACGCAGTTTCATGAGTTCAGGCACCTGTCGGGTAAGAACATAGGCAATCTGTTCTCGTTCGACGCTGCGGGCAAGGGCGTCGCTGATGGTTTCGACAACCCCGGGGTAGTCGTACCAGCCGCCAAAGAATAGACCATCCACCCATCGTTGCACTCGCTTCCGCATCCAGTCAAAAGTCCACCCTACCCACAGTGTCATAACGGAAACCATGAGCATTTGAAGAAACAAATCACCCGGGAAAAATCGGTAAAGCAGTAAATAAGGCCCCAAATATAAGAAAAAGATACCCAATGACAGAATGGCGTAAACCAGTGTTCGGTTGATCAATCGGTCAATACCGAACAGGCTATGACGCAATGTCGCGTAAAGATAACTTATGGGTGCGATGATCAAAAATAGACCAGCTACCCATACAGGTATTTGGTATGGTGATTTAAGAACGACAGGTAGCAGGTAGAACAAAATGGAGGGGGCACCAGCTAATAGCGTGCCAAAGACGACTAGACGTAAGCGGCGACGATCGTTGGATGTGGCCCGATATTGGTAACTGTAGATCATAATGACGACAGCCGCGGTAACCACCAGAATGAGGAAAGAGGCGCCCAATTGCCTCCCCATGCGAATATCAGAAAGCCATGCCAAAAAGGCGGCGGAGGCTAATCCATAGAGAGAGATCAACATCCAAAGTCGTTGGCGAGGGCTGCCAATTTGTATCGGAAATGAGATCGCATAATGGATGAGCAGAGGCGTCGTCATAAATAAGCCCGCCAAACTCAAAGTGATCATCCAGTAAGGGGGTACCCAGGGATGGGGGTGGGCTAATGGAAATAGAAGACTAATGGCGACAGTTTGAGATAACAAGAACAACAATCGGATCTCAATTTGCTGGAATCTTCGCCATAGCAACAACGTCCCTACTCCCCAAAATGTCAACGTAATAATAATGGCACTACTCAGGGACAAATAATTCACCAGCAGCACGCGCACTGCAGGAATACCTATGCTAAGCTGCTCACCCTGGCGCTCAATTTTTATTAGATGGGTTTGTCCTAATTTGGGCGCGTACCAATTCTCAAAGGGAATATCATCAACGCTAAGAATGACATCCCCCGTCTGAAGTCCGGCAATTTGGGCCTGACCGCCAGGTACGACGCTATTCACAATCGCAGAACCGTAGCTGTCCAGATAAAAATCCATTGTGGGATTCTGCCATTGGTAGTAGATATCGTACCCGATTAGCGCAGGCAATACCAAGGCAACCAGAGTATAAATTCCGATCTGAAGATTGAGTCTACGATTTACCGTTGGAGACATCAGGAGTACTCTTCCATAAAGGAACCTGTCCCCATCCATGTTGGATGGCGTAGAGCATGGCTTCAGCCCGCGATGTCACACCCAGTTTGCCATAAATATTGCTGACGTGATTTTGGACGGTGCGTTTAGTAATTGCCAGTTTCTTGGCGATATTTGTATTATCCAACCCCTGCGCCAATAATTTGAGGATCTCCATCTCGCGCGATGTCAGCGGGGATTCTGGATGAGGAGATTTGCCTGCCTCCACGGGCGCTTGCTGCTCCCTTTGGACTGCCCGTTGGATGACTTTGCTGGCAACCGTTGGGCTGAGCCAGCTTTGGCCACGTGCCGCAGCATGAACAGCGTGGGCCAGCGTTTCCAAAGCTTCGTCTTTGAGCACGTAGCCAGTGGCCCCGCTTTGCAGCAAACTGAAGATCATTTGCGTGTCGTCATGAGCGGTCAGAACCAATATCGCAGTGGCTTCGCCCTGTGCGACCAGTTTGCGGGTGACTTCCAGGCCATTGATGTCTGGCAGATTTAGATCCAACACCAGTACATCTGGCTGTTTACCTTTCACCAGGCTCAAGGCGTCTTCTCCCGTGCTGCCCTCGGCAATCACGGTGATATTAGGAGCAGCGTTGAGCACCGTTTTCATTCCTGCTCGCACAATAGGGTGGTCGTCAATGATGATTACTGTAGTCATATTGTTCGACTTGCACGCTATAGGATTCCAATGAAAGCGGTGTCAGAACCCCCACCAATCGTCGCCGAGTAATTATAGCTGCCTCCTAACCTTGTACATGGGAACTTTAACGAGGCGATATCGGGAATAAGTGTGTTCCCCGCCGAAAAATAATCTAATTTATTCTAGCACAAGCGATATTGAAAACAATCCCCTAGCAGTCCCGTTTTTATTCGATTTCTAATCAGTTGTCGTTTCTTCAGCTCGAACCAATGCCAGGGAGGCCAAACGTCCCACCAGGATCATGATGTCCAGATCACCTTCATGGAACGGTTTTCCGCCGCGGGTATTGACAACTTCGATTATGCCCAAGGGCCGTTCATCTGCAAAAAGTGGCACCCCTAAAATCGATGCAGTCTGGAACCCGGTGGTTTCATCAACGTGGGAATACCAGCGCTGATCTTTATGAACATCTGGGATAAGGATGGGGGATTTGTTGGCAAGCACCCAGCCGGCAATACCTTGGTTAGCAGGCATGCGATAGCCTAATAACTCCGCGCGACTCTGGCCGATCACCTCTACAAAAACAAGTTGATTATCCCGTGGACTTAGTAGGAGCAATGAGCCATTTTCTGAATCAACAGCTTCCAATGCGGCATAAAGAATTTTGCTGACCAACCCCATAACTTTTGTTTCAGGGGTAATAGCGTCTAAATTGTATTGCAGTGTGTTGAGAGCATGAATAACATTACGGAGTCGATTATTCTCTGCTTCCAACGCTTGAGATTCCTGCTTCAGAGAGGCATTTGCTGTACGCAAAGTTCGAATAATCTGTTCATTAGATTGCATGTCTCTCTCCTTATTTGAGAGTATTGCTTTTATTATAACTGCTTCTCTCTCCGGGTTGTTGCCAGTATAATTGGGAGCAATGTCTACAACAAAGATTTGGCAAGCATTGATGATTCTGGGGATTCTGACAGCGTTTTTGTTTTCGGGATGTCAGTCGAGTTCTGTAGAAACATCTCCTGTGGAAACTCAAGTTACAGCAACCGCTTCAGAGCAAGAGGATACCGATGCCCCTACACCGCTTCAACCTACAGAGACACCCGTAAGCCTAGCGGCGCAAGTCAACGGGGATGCGATCACCATTGCGGAATACCAGGCGGAGCTGGCACGCTATCGCGCCGCGATTGGCACGGAACTGGCAACAGAGTATGAAGAGTTGGTCATGCAAGAATTGATCGACCAGTTTCTGATGTCTCAGGCAGCTGCGGATGCTGGTTTCGTTGTGGATGATGCTATGCTACAGAGCCGCATTGATCAATTGGATATCGGCGTCGAGGCCCTAGGTTCCTGGTTGAACGAGCATGGATACACCGATGAAACCTTCAGGAGTGCCTTGGGGCGATCCATTGCCGCGGCTTGGATGCGAGATAGAATTGTTGCTGAGGTCTCCCAAACTGCCGAACAAGTGCACGCCCGTCAGATTTTGCTATATAATTCAGATGAAGCTGATACGGTATTCAATCAATTAGAGTCTGGCGCGGATTTCGAAACACTGGCTGAACAGTATGACCCTTTGCATGGCGGAGATTTGGGATGGTTCCCTCGGGGCTACCTCACGGTTCCAGAGCTGGATGATGTTATTTTTAGCCTCTCCCCCGGTGATTACAGTCCAGTCACACAGACGATGTTGGGTTTCCACATCGTCCAGTTGATCGAGAAGGATACTGCATATCTATTAAATCCAAATGCTTACCGCGTGGTGCAAACTCAAACGCTTGAACAATGGTTGCAGGATCGTCGCACGCAAAGCGAAATCAGTATATACTCGCCATAACGACCAACCCCTGTGGAAAGGGCCCTTAAGAAAGGGAGAGAAATATGGACAAAGATGTATTTGATTATATAGATGAGGATGATGATTCGCCAGATCGCACGAATCTGGTGTGGAATATTCTCACAGTAGTTGTCTTAGTGATCGCCCTTTGTGTTGGTGTGATCTTTTTGACGGTTTTTATAAATCCCAATGCAGGTATCAATCCATTCCCACCCCCAACATTCCCAGTAGCGATGGAGTTAGATACGCTTACACCCACACCTAAGCAGGTGCTTCCGCCTACATGGACGATGACACCCACTGAGACGCTGATTCCAACAATCACAGACACGCCAGAGCCAACAGTTACCCTTGCACCAATCACCGAAGCAACCGCAGCGGATACCGTTGAAGCTGATGAAGAAAGCGATATGCCCTTTGTGCTCCATGATGGTAATCCTCAGTATATTCCAAATCTCTACCACGCTGAGTTGGGCTGCAATTGGATGGGTGTTGGTGGGCAGGTGTTGAGTTTGAACGGTGCCCCCGTAACGGGCGTGGTTGTCAAATTGGGTGGGCAGTTGGCTGGCCAGGATGTCGAGAAAGTGACTGTATCAGGTATCGCGACGAAATATGGCCCTGCGGGATATGAGTTTGATCTTACAGATATTGTCGCTGAGCCTACTGCATCATCATTCTCCCTTTGGGTGCAGCTCTTAGATCAGGCAGGATTGCCCATGTCCGACCAGATCTTCTTTGACACGTACCAAGAATGTGAAAAGAGTACGATCATTATTTACTTCAAACAAGTGAAGTAGCAATCAAGAAAAACTCAAGCCCCGGACATAACCGGGGCTTTTTTTTGTTCAGATATTTGAGATTAGATTTTGGAAATTAGTGGTTTTGCAAGTCTGGAAATAAATTTTGCATGTGATCGCCAATCAATTCAACTGCTTGGCGGATTAAGATGCGGTTTTCTTCGATCTGATGCCAGCGGCTGGCGCCAGAAGAATGGGGCAGAGGAACAACACAGCGACCATCGACTTCTTTTTGCGTTCCGATGATATCGGTCAGTTTCATACTTTTGGGGAAGAAAAGGTTGATCGCTAAACGCCCGATTGGGATGATCAAAACTGGATCGATGAGTTCGATTTCGCGGTCCAGGTAGGGCCGGCAATATTCCTGCTCGATGCGGCTTGGGACGCGGTCTCCACTCCCCGAGGGGGCGCGACCAGGATAGCACTTGGTCACTGAGGTCATGTATTGTGTCTTGCGATACCAGGTTTCTTCAATTCCAGCATCTGAGAGCCATTTGAATAGGCGTTGACCAGAACCGGCATTGAATGGCCGTTGGGCTTCGACTTCGGTGATGCCAGGCGCCTGGCCAATACTCATGATGCGCGCACCCATCTTGCCAGTGAAGATTGCAGGTGGGGTGATCTCGTGCCCATCGTCCAGACAGATGCGGCAAGAGCGCATCGTTTTGTGGAGCTTCTGTAGTTCTTCAGTTTTCACATTAGCCCTCACCAGAAATTTCTTGCCACTTCTTTTTGATCAAAATGGCATCTTCCTCGAGGATGGGACTCTCGCACAAGATGCGGCCAGCGCATTTGAGATCTTTCAGTGCTTGCAGGATTGCCTCGAAATTCAGCTCTGATTCTTCGATTGGGAGATGCTCCTTTTCCCCTTTGGGTGTGTACTCGATCCCAGACATATGAATGTGCAACCTCTGAAGTGATTCTACCCCCAGGGCATCTGCATATGCGTTGAGGGCGACCACCCAATCATCGTAGCTGTTCATGCTGCCATCACCCGTGCGGGCAAATAAATGCGGGAAGTCCAAACAGGGTTCGACACCATCGATGGCAACGCTCATTTTCAATGTATCATCTAACGATCCCAACATAGCAGATTTACCCATAGTTTCAGGGCGCAGAATGACCGGGTTATCAGCAGAGCGCAGCTCATCGATGCAGACCTGCAGGCGTTCGATAGCGATGGGAAGTACATCTTCGGGGGGATTGCCAAAATATGAACCAGGATGGAAGATGATATCAGTAGCCCCAGCCAGATTGCCAAAGTGAGCCGCATCCATCAAGCGCTTGCGGGATTTGGGCCACTCTTCATCGTCGGCATTCAGGTTGATGAAGTAGGGAGCGTGAATGCTAATTGAGACATCGTGTTCTTCTCCCGCAGCCTTGATGTTGGCGCAGGTTTTTTCGCCGACCCTCACGGAGCGTACCCAACCTAGTTCAATGGTGCTGAGGCCCAACGAGGGCATGTGCATCACAGCACCAACGCTGCCGCCGGGTTTTTTAGGATTGGATTTTGGGGCGCCAACAGTTCCAAAACGGAAACTTAATTCTGACATAGGAATACCTCTAAGTATCTTCGTGTAAATAACCGCAGATAAACGCTGATAAACACAGATTTCTATCAATTTGGTTTGTAAGTTCTTTCAATTGGGTGTCATCCTGAGCCGCCGTCGCCAAAGGCGTGCAGAGCAAAACGAGCGAAGTATCTAAAACCCTGATCGACGAGATTCTTCGCCCCGCCTATGGCAAAGGCTCAGAATGACAGGTGATAATGGAAATCAAAATATCGAACCTTCAATCATCAATCGTATTTTATCTAACAGTGGCGGTCCTAAAATTAATAGCCCGATGAGTATCGAAGCCACGGCAGTGATCAGCACTGCGGCCGCGCTGACATCTTTACTAATTTTTGCGAGGGGATGCTCTTTGGGTTGGATCTAGTCAGTTAGGGCTTCGAGGGATGTATTGAAGAATTCGGCTGCCCAAACGATTGCCATGGTCAGAATGATGATAGCCCAATCACCGGGAGAGAGTTTTAGCCAAAAGCCAAGGGTAATCACCGCGATACTTAGGGTCGAATGAACCCAAGTATTGCGTTGAGTGCGCAGCACATGCCACCAACCTTCGAAAGCATATGCGATGGCGCGAAAACGGGAACGTAGGAATGAAATCATTTTGATTGGGTTTGATGAATGCTTATTCCGGTAGTGAAATATTGCCGATCCCAAGTGTTTCTAAAATCTCCACCTGTGCAGCCCACATCTGAGACTTTTCAAGCGGTTCAGCATGGTTATGTCCGAGCAAATGAAGCACACCGTGAACGACCAACAGTTGCAGTTCATCTTCGATAGTATGGCCACCTGTTTGGGATTGGGCTTTTGCTTGGGGAAACGAGATCACCACATCCCCCAGGTAAGATGCTCCGCTCTCGGGATCAGTGAACTCTGAGGGAAAAGAAAGCACATCGGTCGGTGCGTCCAACTCTCGGAACTGGAAATTCAAATCATGAAGTTGTTCGTCCGAGGCAATAACTATGCTGATCTCAGCATTCTGTGGAGCTTCCTGGTGCTGAAATGCTGCCAAAGCCGCTTTCTCGATGATTCGCGTTTCGAATTGGGAAAGATAACTTTCTGAGATGTCAAGATGAATGCGCATCGGGCGGATTTGTGCTAGCGTCCTCGTGCACTTTTTTGGTGGGTTCAGTTGGAATATTCAATGTAGGATAGTCAACGCGCGGATGATAAATTCCTCGCAAACTAGCGATAAAAGAATCGACAATGATCTGTAAATCTAAAAGCGTGAGAGATGTATCATCAAGTTGATTCTGGCTGATGCGTCTTTCGATCGTATCAGTAACCAGGAAACGAAGCTGGTCCTCGGTATCTGGTTTTTGCGAGCGAATGCGCGCTTCGCAGCCATCTGCGAGCATGACAAGCGCTGTCTCGCGCGATTGGGGGCGCGGGCCTGGGTAGGTGAACAAACTGGCATCGATAAGCGATTCATCCCCATCCACGTTGTTGATAGCCTGGGTCCACTGGTATTGGGTTTTTAGATTTCCGTGATGTTCAGCGATAAACGCTTTGATGCGATTAGGTAAACGGTGATCATTGGCCAATATCAGGCCGTCAGTAACATGTTTGATGATGAACGCGGCACTATCGGCTGGATCAATGTCATCGTGCGTATCAATCTGGCCCGGAATTTGATTCTCAATAAAAAAGTATGGATTTTGGGCTTTGCCGATATCATGATAGAGCGCGCCAACGCGTGTCAGCAAGCTATCTGCATCAATTCGTTCAGCAGCTTGTTCGGACAAATTGGCGACTTGCAGGCTGTGTTGATACGTGCCCGGAGCATTGCGCAGCAGATATTCCAACAAAGGGTTATCAGGTCTGGAGAGTTCCAATAATTGTAGCGGAGTTATTTGCCCTAAAATTGGTGCGAGTAAGTATTGAATGAGAACCGTTACCCCGGCAACGATGAGGCCATTCAGGAGTGTGGTGGCCGCTTGAGTGGCCAATTCAACCAAATTTATCTCAGGTTGAATCAGGTGAAAGGTTGTGATGATCGCGGCTCCAGTAGCGGCAACAGTGACCCCAACCCAAATATAAGTGGTTATCCGTTGTTCGCGTTTTGGGATCAGCACCCCGAAGAGACTGCTCACACCATAAAATAAAAATAAGACACCGCTGTCCGGATGTCCATACACTGTTAGTAATATGAGTGGCATTACCGAGATGAGGGCCAATTCTTCGCTCAAAAGACTGGCAATAAGCAGTGCATACGCAGATAAAGGGAATAAATATGGGGCTAAGACGTGCATTGGCATAGTCAACCGCCCCAAGCCCAAGAAGGCCAGGAAAAGGAAGACGACCATTAGCAAACTGCTCGTGTTGTTCCCTCTGACAGGTTTGCGCCGTATGAATATGATCGCTAGTCCGGCAGATAAGAGCACTAATAATCCCGTGCTAACGAAATCTTGCCAGCCGCGTTCGGGTTGGGCTAACCCCATGTGGCGCAGTGCTTCGACATCTACTTCTGAAACAACTTCACCGCGTTGAATAACAACTTCCCCAGCGGCGAAGGATACGATTATTGGTTCGACAGCCTCTAAAGCTTGCTGGCGAGCCGCCTCGGTCAGGTTTTCGCTATAGAAACTGTTTGGGGCAATGAAGGCAGAAACCAAGTCGGCGACGATGACAGCCTGCTCTGCAGGGAGAGCGAGAGATACCAGGTTAGGTACGGTGCGGAGCAAATCGTCGACTCGATCTTCTCGGATCGTGTTGCGCATCATTTGCTCGAGAACCACTATGGCTTCCTGCTGTACGGACGTCCAGCGCAATTCGTTTAGATCGAGAATGCCGAGGGCAGTATCTTGACTGAGGTTGATCCCCTGTAAAGCCGCGAGATCAGTTAGCTTTTGTTCTTCAGATGCATACTCATCGGCGCGCACGCTGGTGATATATGCCAATGCCGCACGCAGATGCTCCATCTGTTGGCGGGCGATATTTGTGTCTGCCTGTGTATATTTAGAGGATACCGAGCGCAGCGCATTTTCGCGCTGCTGTTCAGTGAGTACAGTACTGTCGTAACTAATGGCTGAAGGAGCAAGAATATCTTGTGTAGCTACATCCCCCGTTTGCAGATCACCCGCCGTGAATGAGATCGTTGGCGTAAAAATCACAATAGCCATGACAGCCCCACTGCTTACAATCAGGAGGAAGATCAGAAAGATGATTCGCTGCCAAGGTAGTTTTTCTGGACGTGAAGACATGAATCAGTGCTCAGGTAAGGTTTTTAGTACCGTTCACTGTTAACGGTTTACTAGGAAAGTAACTCCCGCACAATTTGATTGGCCTCTTTTCCATCGGCGCGCCCGCGCACTTTGGGCATCAGGGTTTTCATCACCAGACCGATTTCTTTTGGCGAAGTGGCGCCCGATTCTGCAATCGCCTCTCTGACCAAAGCTTCTAACTCTTCGCGGCCGAGCGCTTTAGGAAGGTACTCTTCTAAAACGGCGATTTCTGCTTCAGCTTCGGCAATGAGATCGTCTCGCTTTGCTTTTTGGGCACCTTCAATGGTCTCATGACGGGCTTTGACTTCCTTCTGCAAGATTGCTAAAACGTCCGGTTCATCCAGCTCGCCTTTTTTGTCGACCTCGGCATTTTTGATGGAGGTCATTGCCATGCGGACAACGCGTTTCCGTCGTACGTCTTTGGCCTTCAAGGCATCTTTGAGGGATTGGGTTAGTTTTTCCTTTGTACTCATGTTGAGATTATACCCTTATCCCATCGGATGGCGCATCTTCTGACCCCCGATCAGGTGTAGATGTAGGTGGTAGATCTCTTGACCGCCGTCGCGATTGACATTAATGATCAGCCTGTAGCCGGATTCGTCGATGCCATCTTCTTTTGCCAAGGTTTTTCCCGTTGTGAATAAATGTCCCACAAGATTCTCATCCTCAAGCGTGAGATCATTGATTGTGGCAATATGTTTGTTAGGGATGATCAAAATATGGGTTGGTGCCACGGGATTGATATCCCTGAAAGCTGTTACCAGGTCGTCTTGGTACACTTTCTCGCTGGGAATTTCACCCGCAATGATTTTACAGAAGAGACAGTCGTTCATGGGATCCTCCTAATAAAAATACAGAAGTCAGTGCTTTGATTACAGTATTCTACCGATCAGCCCTTGTGTCGTTACTTCGGTAATTTTTACCGGCGTGATTTTGTTCCAAAGCTTCATGGGAGCCTCGGCGCGGACGCGCAGGTAATTGTCTGTCAGCCCGTTTAGATGCCATCCATCTGATCCTAGAGCAGTGGCACTTTCCCAAAGTACGGAAATGTTTTCTCCCAAAAATTGTTCTTGATATGCCGCTTTAGTCGCGCTAAAAATAGCGCGCATTTGCGCATTACGATCTTTGCGCACATCGTGGGGTACATGATCTGGCATGCGTGCCGCAGCCGTCTCCGGCCGGGCTGAATAAGTAAATACATGCCCTCCAGCAAAATTCATATTGTTGACAAAGCTCAAGCTTTCTTCGAACTCGATATCGCTCTCGATTGGAAAGCCCACAATTACATCCGTTGTGATGGCAAGTTCGGGAATGGCGAGACGGGCATTGGCGATTAATTTAGCATACTCTTCTGGGGTGGTCTTGCGGGCCATGCGCCGCAGTGTCGCCGCGCAGCCTGATTGTAGGGGTAAATGAAGGTGTCGTGCCAGGCGTTTGTTTTCCCAAAGACTGAAAAAATCTTCTTCTAAATCCCAGGGCTCCAGAGAGGAAAGCCTCAAACGGGGGATATCTGTTTCACGAAGGATGATATCAACTAATCTTTTCAGGTGCGTCGCATTTTCGAAATCGTACCCCCATGAGCCCAAATGCACACCGGTGAGAACTGCTTCTTGAACTCCGCCTCGATAAGCAGACTGAATATCTTTAATAATGTCTGCAGTTGGTCGGCTGACTCCACCCCCGCGCGCCACGGTGGTGATGCAAAATGTGCAACGATTGTCACAGCCATCCTGAACTTTGATGAAAGCTCTCGTGCGGGTGCGTGCCCCAGGGATAGGCTCTCGCTCAACAGGTTCAAGATCGAATGATTCGGATGGAAGTTGAAGATACTGCGACACCAAATTATCTTTGTCAATATTGGATACAACCTGGCTTACCCCAGAGAGGGTTGCCGCCATTTGGGGTTCCATTGTTGCCCAGCAGCCTGTGGCAATCACTTCCCCGCTGCCAGCGCGTGTCGCCCCACGGATCTTCTTGCGCGAATCGGCTGCCGCGGCCGTAGTAACCGTACAGGTGTTGATCACTGTCAGATCGGCTTCAGCAGGATCGGAAACCAAAGTGTGCCCGGCGAGACGAAATTGCCGTGCAAAGGTTTCGATTTCACTCTGGTTTAGACGACACCCAACAGTGTCTAAATATACTTTCATCACATCTTAAGAGAACCCCGGTTTCTTTCGACTTTTGGATCCCACTTGGGGAAAGAAGAAACCGGGGTTGTAGTAAAAAACTATGGCTTCTTGACCACAAGATTATCAAATTGAATTTCAACGCCAACTTCGGTCAGTGTGCCAGCCAGCAAGCCGATATCTCCTGAAGCGAAGGATGAGTCTTCAATCTCGGCCAATTTTATGTTATTGGCATACAACACAAAGTGGGTGCCTACGCAATCGGCTCTAATGTGATTTGTGGCATTTCCCTGATTAACGTCTTCAGTGGGCAACATTTGCTCTTCATTAAGTAAGACCCATTCACCGTTGTCGTATTTCCCAATACCGTAAAAACCATCACTGCTGATGATGAAAAAGTAAAAATTTTCCACATCCTGATAACGGCAGATTATGCCAAAATCATTGTCGTCAGGTCCGCCTGCTTTGGTGGCATCGACTTCGACGACAACATCTGTGAAATGCAGTCCAGGATTTGCCCAAATATCTGTATCATCAGTGTTGACTAAAATTCGATAGTGACCATCTTTGTAGTCGGTGATGCCCTCGGTTACACTGACCTGATCCCACCCGCTGGATGTATCTGAGAAGTCATCCTGGAAGAGCACGTTGGCTGGCAGACTAGCCGATTCTTCATTGGGCGCATTTCCACTCAAAGCGGCACATGCAAGAGACGCAAAAAGTAATGTGGAAATGATAGCCAGTAAATAATATTTCTTGTTCATTGTGATCTCCTATGGCCTAGAGATGGCGGAATTTCGCTAAATTGTAGCATAGCGGTGTAATTTGGGGCATTAGGGTAACAGGTTTTCGCGCAGCAGTCTCTGGGCATGATCCGCTGTTGCCGAATTAGGAGCTAAGGTAATTGCCAACGTGAGATGCAAACGCGCCAATTCGAGTTGATCTTGCAAGATGTAGAGTAAGCCCAAATGCAAATGTGTTGGATGATGCTCATGATTATTTGCCAGCGCCTGCAAATAAAATCGTTCTGCATTGACGTAATCCCCAAGGCGGAATAATACTTGCCCCATTACGTCGAGTGCAGCAGGGTTATAGGGTTCCAGCGTTAAAGCTTGGCGGGCTGCGGGTAGCGCGAGGGTGTGTAATTCTACATTGTAACGAATGCAAAACTCAACCAGTGCTTGATAAGAAATTGGGTCATATGGGTCGAGTTCAATCGCTTCTTCATGGAATCTTTGCGCCGTGACCAGATCACCGCTTTGTGCCCACATCTCGCCTAAATGGATAAGCAGCGTGGCATTGTATGGGTCCAGGTCAGCGGCTTTTTGTAAGTAAACTTGAGATTGTTGATGATCTCCGGCGCGCTGCCAGTATAAGGCCATAAAAGTGTTGGCTGCCAGGGAATTGGGATCTAAAATGAGTGCCCACTCTAATTCGGCTAAACCAATTTCGGGCGAAGAATTATCCAACTGTTGGTAAGCTTCTCCTAAATAGGCCCAGGCTTCGGCATAGTCTGGTCGCAGTTCAGTAGCCTGTTGGAAGGCATGGGCGGCATACCGCCATTGATTGTGTTGGGCGAGTTTTTGTCCAGACACTAGCAATGTATAGGCTGGTTCGTCTTTGGGTAAAGCGCGTTGAATGACGAAGACTAACTCTCTGGCCAGGGTTTCCGTCTCGATGTCTTGTTCAGCAGCCTGGAGCAGGTAAGGCGGCGCTGATTCAGGTTGGTGGGCGGCGAGGAGGATGCCGAGGGTGTAGCTGATATTGGATATTGGAGACTTGCCCTGATCCCCGAAGGGGAAGTCGAAGGTTTGGACATTAGAGGTTAGAGTTTGGAGATTGGAAACATTAAATTCAATGAGTTCTTTCAATACGAGGATGGTCTTATCATAATCATCTTTTTTGAGGTAGGCATCAGCCAAGCGAGCGAGTGATTCTTCAGAAGGGGAATATTCTTGTTTGAGAGTTTCCCAGGTTCGGACGGCGGAGTCGAGATCTTCCGATGAAAGAAAGGCATCGCCTAGGGCAAGGTGCCCAGAAACTGAAAGCTGGTTAGCAGTTTGTGCTTTCTCGAAGTATTCAATGGATTCTGCATACGCGCCTGCGTTCATGGCCGAATGCCCTGCTTGTTCCCAGAGATCGTCTCTCCAAGGGAGTTGTTCAGCCAGCAAAGCTAGTTGCTCAGCGGCTCGGAGGCTGTTATCACTTTGGGCAAGGCGCGCCAACTCAAACCCCCGTCTGACTGCGTGCGGGCGCGGAGAGATCCCCAAAAGGGTGATCAACACAAATAAGCCAACAATCCGCTGGATGATGCCCTCATCCCAAAGTTTTCTCATATCTCTCATTATAGTTGAAGGTGGCTGTATTATAATGGGCGCACTTTATCAAAATAGGAGATTTCGACAATGGATTTCGCTTTATCAGAAGAGCACCGCATGGTGCAAAAAATGGTGCGTGATTTCGCCCAAAAAGAAGTTACTCCAGTGATTAAGGAGTATGATCGTAAGCAAGAGATGGTACCTTTTGTGCTGCCACGCATGGCGGAGTTGGGCATTTTGGGCATCTGCATTCCCGTAAAATATGGTGGGCAGGGCATGGATTATGTATCTCTGGGTCTGGCTTGCGAAGAGTTGGAAGCGGTGGATACAACCCTGCGAGTGATTATGTCGGTACACACGGGTTTATGCAGTATGACCATTTTGCAGTGGGGCACGGAGGAGCAGAAAGAGAAATTCCTGACTCCGTTGGCGAGCGGCGAGAAGATTGGCGCGGGCGCATTTACTGAACCCGGCGCGGGATCAGATTTTGGCAATATTCAGGCCACAGGTAAGCGCGGTGGGGATGATTTCATCTTGAATGGCGAAAAGATGTGGATCTCCCTGGCCACTAAGGCCGATTACGCCATGGTGACAGTTCGCACAATCCCTGATACTGAGAAGGGCTACCAAGGTTTGTCGGCCTTTATCGTTGACCTGAAGAGCCCCGGCGTGACCGTAGGGGATATTCATGGCAAGTTGGGCGTGCGTGCCGGGTCCACAGGTTGGATCAACCTTCAAGATGTGCGCGTGCCCGTCGCTAACATGATTGGTGAAGAAGGCGAAGGTTTCAAAGTGACAATGTCCGCCTTTGACAACGGACGCTACACCGTTGCCGCTGGTGCTACCGGTCTGATCCGAGCATCTATGGAAGCCAGCGTGGCCTACGCCAATGAGCGTAGAGCGTTTGGGGTGCCGATTGCTGAACACCAGCTTGTGCAGGCCAAGATTGCCCGCATGGCCTTGGATTACGATGCCTCGCGGTTGCTATATTTAAAGGCAGGTTGGATGAAAAACGTGGGCGAGCGCAATACGCGCGAAACATCATCAGCAAAATGGTATTCGACAGAAAAATCTTTCGAGGCTGCCAACGAGGCCATCCAAATCCATGGTGCGTATGGTTTCAGCGACGAATATGATGTCGAGCGCTATATGCGCAATGCCCGCGGTGCGGTGATCTACGAAGGCAGCAATGAAATCCAACACCTTATCCAGGCCAGCTATGTCTTGGGAAACCGACGTGATAAGTCTCTGCGCAAGGAGATGCCTGCCTACGATCCTGATGAATGGCAGGAAGAGTAGGTGCGTAACCAACAATGTGTGACGAGTTACACTTGTCAGTGACGATACATTAGGCTATACAATGGCTGAGTGTATTTTCTGGCTGTTTGTCGTTTTCTATCACGAATAGGAACGATTGTCATCAATTACACGAATGTTCTTATTCGTGTAATTCGGACAATTCGTATTCATTCGTGATTGACCCAGGCATTCGAGAATCAATACGATAAGAAATGTTTGGTAACTAAGGAAGAGTCTACTGCAAAAAGCCACCAAGCGAGTTTCCCGCCGGTTCCGGCGGAAGCCCTCGTCTGATAGTTTTTTCAGTGGAGTCAAGGAAAGTTTATAAAACATGGGAGGTTGCTTTGAAAATCGTCGTATGTGTTAAGCAAGTGCCCGATACCGCTGCACAAGTTGTGGTGGAAGACGGGCAAGTTTCTTGGGGAGATGCTCCATTAGTGATCAACCCCTGGGATGAGTACGCCGTGGAGGCTGCCTTACAGACGGTCCTAGACCAAGGCGGAAGCACCAAGGTTATCAGTATGGGCAAAGCTGATGAAACCGAAGCCCTGAAACATGCCCTGGCGATGGGCTGCAATGAAGCAGCCTTAGTTTCTGACCCTGCATTGACCGGTTCGGACAATGTCGCCGTTGCCAAGGTCTTAGCTGCTGCCATCCAAAAAGTAGGCGATGTGGATCTGGTCTTCTTTGGCAAGCAAGCCGTTGATAGTGACACAGGAACCCTGCCCTCGATGGTCGCAAGAGTGATGGGTTGGCCGGCCATCACGTTGGTCTCATCTATCGCTGAGCTAAGTTCTGATGCTATCAAAGTTGAGCGAGCTATTGAAGAGGGACGCCAGGTTGTCGAGAGCAAGCTGCCCGCGGTAGTCAGCGTGACCAAGGATTACGGCGAGCCGCGTTACCCCTCTTTCATGGGTATTCGCAAGGCTGCTCGGGCTGAGATCCCGGTTTGGGATTTGGGTGAGTTGGGCATCGAAGCTCCAGCCTCAGTTATCACTTGGCCAGAGATGATCAATCCCCCCAAACAGGAAGTCACCACGGAAATCGTTGAGGGCGACAGCCCCCAAGATATTGCTGAAAAACTGGCCGACAAGATCATGGCGGAGAAGGTGCTCTAATGACGAATAAAATTTGGGTTTATATCGATCAATTCAAAGGTCAGGCATTACCTTCGTCATGGGAGGGGATTGGTGCTGGTTTATCTATTGCTGGAGAGTTGGGCGGTGGGGTAACAGCCCTGGTCTTCGGTGAGGGTGTTGAAGGGATTGCACAAGAAGCTTTCCACTACGGCGCAAATGAAGTGCTCTTAGCTGATGATGCCACTTTGGCGGAATACCGCTCTGAGCCGTACACAGCGCTGATTGCTAAGCTAGCGACTGAACAAGCCCCCGAGGTGATTCTGTTCCCGACGACAACGCGCGGCCGAGAGCTAGCTGGAATGAGCGCCGTTGATCTGGAATCTGGCGTCTTGGTGGATATCACGGCTTTGGAAGTGCAAGATGGCACAATTGTGGCCACTCGTCCCGTTTACGCGGGCAAGCTTCTTGCCAAAGTGCAGTGCAGCGCCAAACCACAGATCATCACCCTGCGCGGTAGGGCGTTTGCCAAGCCTGAAGCTGATGAATCTAGCTCTGGCACGTTGACCAAGGTTGATGCTGTTTTGGCTGAGGGCGATATCGCTGTGAAAGTCTTCGATTATACAACCTCGGAAGCAGGTGTCAGCCTGACCGATGCTGCAGTGATTGTATCTGGTGGGCGCGGAGTTTCCAACAACCCTAACTTGGAAGCGCCCGGTGACCTGAGTGAAGAAGAACAGGAAGTTTGGCGGGCACAGCAGGGTTTTGCACTGGTCAACGATTTGGCCGGAGTGCTTGGGGCTGCAGTTGGCGCCAGCCGCGCCGCGGTTGACGCGGGGGATATTCCTTATGTCAATCAAGTTGGCCAGACTGGCAAAGTTGTCTCTCCCGATTTGTATATCGCCAGCGGGATTTCCGGCGCGATACAACACCTGGCAGGCATGCGCACAAGCAAGTTGATTGTGGCGATTAACAAAGATGCTGACGCCCCGATCTTCAAGTTGGCCCGCTTTGGGGTCGTGGGAGACTTGTTTGATATTCTCCCGCCACTTACAGATGCATTACGGAATAGGTTGGATCAGTAAAATAGATCCTCACCTGGAACAATCTTTAGAGCAGGTCAATTGATCTGCTCTTTTCGCTTAACAAGTTAACGCCAAGTGTAAGTATTTTTTGACTGTCATCCTGAGCGTGCCGAAGGCGGGCCTGTGGCCATGACAGATTTATTAGAAAACTTGCACATCATGTTATTGATATTCACATAAATTGATTATGCTTGTCACTCCTTCGACACTTCCTTCGGTCGCAGGACAGGCACTTCGACAGGCTCAGTACAAGTCTGAGGGAGCGGTGTTTGCGTCCGAAGAGTCTCTGCAGAGATGCTTCGCTGCGCTCAGCATGACAATCAAAAGTTTATCAACATCTGTAAAGGTCAATAGTTAGGATTTTTTAGGTAATTGCCCAAAAAATGTCTTTGCAAGAAAGGACTTTAGATAGGGAAGTAATCTATTACTCCAATCCATTTATTGTGTCAAAAAGACTGTGTTGTTCGTTCAGTCCTTTTGTAAAAATTATTGACGCCGGAGAGTATAAAAACGGTAAAAATCCATAATTTTCTCTCTAAATCAGTCGAGAAAAGCTATTTGAAACTAGACAATTTTTATCCACAAAACTGCCTTGCCTAGTGTATGGTTGTGATATATAATGAACTTAGTACTAAGGTATGACGTACTGCGGTGCTATTTTTATTCATTTTAAAATGCAGTAGCAGGTTTTTTGCCTGGTTCTGCGCGCTTATTGGGGCTGATTGCAATGAAGGAGGTCGCCTGTGTTTGAAACTGATGCTCTCTATCAAAATGACCCGAAATGGAAGAATGTACCTCTCGGACACCAGAATAAAGAAACGATTGGTACCTGGGGATGTTTGTTGACTTCAATGACCATGGTCGCCAATGGTTTTGGGGCAAACGAAACCCCTGAATCTATGATGAATAAACTTAAAAACGCTGGGGGTTTTCAGGGTGCGTTGGTGATACCAGCGACCATGCCTAGTGTGGTTCCTGGCATAGTTTTTAAGGGTTATCAACCATGTGAGAATCACCCTGCACCACTTTCTCAAATTGATGCCGCTTTGGCCGCTGGAATGCCGATTATTGCCCAAGTGGACTGGTCTCCAAAGGCTGGATTGCAGACTCACTGGGTTGTCGTCTATGGCAAAGAGGGCAATCGCTATTTGATGAAGGACCCCTACAAATATCGCGGTGATTCGCCTACCAAAAAGTTGTACCTGACCGACCGCTATAAGCATATGGGCAAAGACCCAGGTGGAGCGATTACTGGTGTCGTTTGGTTTGAAGGAACTCCGGCAAGTGGCGCCACAGCAGCTGCACCAGCGGTTGTTTCAAAACCTGAGAAGATTCCTGTCCCTGCAAATACATTCAAGGTTTTTGGCACAGCAGACGGCCTTGCTTTTCGAGCATCTCCCTCAATTGCTGGCGGATTGATTGCACGCCTACCATTGCATGTCGAACTTACATCGTTAGAGCCTGCGGCTCAAGGCAAAGTTGGCGTGACCAATGAATGGATGCATGTCCAGGAACCTGGTGGAGATCAGGGTTACGTGGCTGCGTGGTATTTATCGAATTCTATTGAAGAAGAAGAAGAGAAAGCCTCTGCGCCGAAGACGGGTGATAATACTTTAATTGTACGGCCCACAACGGATGGATTGGCCTTCAGAACAACGCCTCAAGTTGCACCGCATACGATGATCAAGCGTTTGCCGCAAGGATCATCTCTGATCGTTCAAGAACCTCAGGCAACTGCACAGGCAAAGATTGGTGTCAGCGGTCAGTGGCTAAAAGTCAAGGATGTTAGTAACAAAGTGGGTTATGTAGCCGCATGGTATGTGACCAAAGGTGGTGAACCTGCTCTCGGTGTTCGCCAACAGCAAAAAAGCGCCAAGCCAACAGCCGATCCGGATGATGAGATTATTCTGCGAACGACCACCGAAGGGGTTGCGCTGCGACGTGAGACTCGTGTCGCACCAGATACTCTGATCAAGCGCATGCCCAACGCATCTGAACTTATCCTTTTAGATAAGTCAGAAGCGAGCAAAATAGGTGTTCAGGATCAGTGGATTCGTGTTGAAGACATCGAGGATGATGAAGGGTACGTTGCGGCCTGGTACGTTGTCAAGAGATAATATAAATTAGGGTGACTATCTAAATTGCCAGGTCACCTTATATTTGTTTTTTAACCATTTAGCAAAAACCTTTCCGTGAAGTGAAACTTCACCAGGAGAAGATGTTATGGGAAAAATTCTAATGGTTCACTCTTTTCGAGGTGGTACCGGGAAAACGAACACATCTGCAAACGTTGGCGCGCTACTGGCAACAATCGGTTTGCGAGTAGCCGTAATTGATACAGACATTCAGTCCCCTGGGATTCATGTTTTATTTGGTCTTGATGAAAAGGGAATTGATAAAACGCTGAATAGCTATTTGTGGGGTGAAAGCAAAATTGAAGAAGCGGCTATTGATGTTACTGATAGATTGAGTGATGCTGCTGAAGGGAAATATTTTTTGATTCCTTCAAGTATTAAAGCCAGTGATATTGCCCGTGTATTGCGCGATGGATACAATGTCACTCTTCTGGATGATGGTTACAAGAATCTGCTGGATGCTTTGGAGTTGGATATCTTGATTATTGATACGCATCCAGGATTAAATGATGAAATTCTATTGTCGATGGCCTTCGCCGACACGTTAGGAATCATCCTACGACCTGATCAGCAAGATTATCAAGGGACCAGCATTTCGATGAAACTTGCCAAAAACCTTGATGTCAAAGACATTATGTTGATAGTCAATAAATCCCCTCAGCTTTTCCAAGATGAAATGGTCAAGGCTAAGGTTGAGGAGGCCTACAAGGGGGAAGTGGCTGCTGTAATTCCCCACTCAGATGAGTTGCTGGCACTTTCTAGCGCAAAGCTTTTTGTTGTTGAGCACCCTGATGATCCGATTACGAAAATCTTCAAACAAATAACCAAGCGGTTTATTTCATAAGGGCGGATTTATGGTTCAGCAAACCAAGAGCATCGAGAACATTCAAGCCAATAATAATGGGCGGGTTGCTTTGCCGATTGTGCCGCAATTCTTGGATGACCCATTATCTGGGTACGCGCTGGAAATGTTGCGCATGAAGCGTGGAGAATCTCTCATTGATGACGTATTGCTCGAGATGGAGGAATTAGCGTCCATAGAACAGATTCCCATCATTGGCCCATTAGAAGGTGCTGTAATTCAAATATTGACCCAAATTCGACAGCCCGCTCCCAAACTAGTGTTAGATATTGGCACAGCAATTGGATATTCAGCATTATGGCTGGCAAAAGCTCTTCCTAATGGTAGTCAGATAATCAGCATCGAGATCGATGCCCAGCGAGCTCAAACTGCAAAAAAATTCATTGAGAAAGCCGGGTACCAGCACCAAATCGAAGTAGTTTGTGGTGATGTTTTGGATCTACTGCCTTCGATGGAGATTTTTGATGTCATTTTACAGGATGTCATCAAACATGTTTATTTCGGAGCGGATTCACGATTATCATTGCAGTTATTTGAATACTGTCTTGATCATTTGCATGATGGTGGTATGTTATTGGGGGATAATGCATTTTGTATGGGTGAAGTCTTGCATAATAATTCTGAAGATACCCCGGCACAGATCCGCGGGATTCAGGCATATAACGAGCAGGTGGCAACTCACCCGGAATTAAATAGTGTCATTATCCCAGTTCGGGATGGCCTTTGGGTTTCGCACAGACAAATAAGGAGAGCAGCATGAGTAGCTCACAGGAAGAAAAATATGGTGGCCGCAAACGGTCTCTTACCACCAAACTCTTGATAGCATTTCTATTGGCAGCGCTCTTGCCATTGACCATTATTTCGATCTATCAGCTATATATTGGTGCCGATTTGCTGGAGCAAAGAGCAATTGAAGAATTGGATTTGCTTTCATTGGGTGTGGCGGGTCGGTTTGATCAATTGTTGGATGATAATCAGATTGCTGCAATCCAATTGAGCAGTGATCCTTCTGTAGTTGGAATATTAAAAACCCCCGATGATGAGGCAGCATTAGAATTAGTCAATTGGCGATTTAAGGAAATACTCAATTCGAATCCTTATTATGAGTATATATACCTTATGGACGCAGAAGGAACTTCACTTGTCTCCCAACAATTGGATGGTCTTCCCAGCGTTGTTGGCAATGTTTTTAGGGATAGACATTATTTCATCAACGCCCGTGAAGGAAAACCTCATATTGATGCGCTGGTTGGACGAGTCAGTAAAAAACTAGGATTCTATTTTACTTCTCCAGTCTACGGTGATTACAACCAGGTTATTGGTGTAGCCGCCATCAAAGTCCAGGGAGAAGCTGTAACAGAGATGATCAATGCTTTCAATGAGAAAAGCGGCTCGGTGTCTGCCTTCCTGGCAGATTTTGATGGCGTTGTTGTCAGCGCTCCAGAAGATAAACCAAGCTGGCAACTGAAGGGTTTAGCGGAATTATCGCCAGTTGTACAAGAAATGGTAGAAGAGCGGTTTGTGATGGATACACCACTTTCCTATATAGGTATTCCAGAATTGGCTGTCTTAGTAGACAATAAATCAGGTGTAACATCATATAAAGATGCCGAAGAAGGTGCTGCATATATCGTTGGTTACAAACAGACGGAGAAAATTGAATGGATTGTTGGCGTATCAATGTCTTCCAATGTGTTTTTGTCATCTATATATGATTTGGCAATCCAAACAGGTATCGGTGCCACAAGTTTGGCGATACTTGTTGTGATTGCAGCTATTTTGCTTGCTAGGGGAATTGCGCGACCAATTAGCAAACTTGCGGCTGCAGCCCAAGATGTCGAGGATCATAAACCTTTCGCCCCCGAAGATATTTCTGATGTTATGTCATTGAAAGACGAGGTCGGTCACTTGGCAAGAGTCTTCAGCGATATGGTTTTGTCGCTTCGAGCCCGGATGGCTGAGTTACAAACAATTTATGAGATTGGCCATAAAATCAGCTCCAGCGTGGAACTCACCGATACGCTTAGCGATGTGATCGATTCTTTGGGAAATGTGGTCGATTTTGATGCGGCGGAAATTTGCCTCTATGATGATAGGGATAAAGATCTTGAACTCTATGTCACTAATGTTGAGATTATGAGTGATGATGAAACTGTTGAAAAGATCACTTACAACCCTAAGAAAGACTATTTCCCGCGCTTGTTCACAGATAGTCATGGCTTAATTGTAGACAGTATCGCTGAGTACACAGACAAGAAGCTGACAACGAAACGCTCTTGGGATGCCTTTGATCCGAAATCCTATTTAGGTGTTGGGTTACGAAATAGAGGCCGAGTGGTGGGAACAATTGAAATGATCAGCAGTCAATTGAATGGCTTCAATGAAGACAACCGCCGAATTCTTGAAAGTATCTCTATTCAGGCCGCGGTAGCAATTAGCAATGCACAAGAAGTCAAAGAGCGAGAACGAAGGTTGATGAATATGGAAATTGTCGTTGATGATTCTCGCGTTGACGATGAAATCTCTTCCGTTACACAAAGTGGTTTCTTTAAGCAGCTGAAGAAAAGAGTGAGTGATCGTAAAAAAGAATGAGACTATGATAGGATGAAACCATGTTATCAGTTGAAGAGAAGACTTCCCTCTTGCGAAATGTTTCCTCGTTCCATGAACTTAACGAAAAGCAGTTGATAGAGTTAGCAGATTTGTGTAAAGAGAAGACTTTTTCATTGGGCGATGTTATCTTTCAGCAAGGGGAAATGGGTGGCGAGGTTTATATCGTCGTAGATGGCAAGGTAGCCATCGAACGAGAAATAAAAGATCGATCTGACTCGGTTTCAATTATGTTTATTACGCCTTATGATAGTTTGGGAGAAATGTCATTGTTTTATGACGCCCCCAACTCTGTTACTGCGACTGCGATGAAAGAAACTAGAACTCTTTTTATGAAGAACGATAGTTTTATTGAATTCGCCAAAAAAGACCCTGAACTTTTAGTTGAGCTCTGTGAAGTACTTAGCAAGCGTTTGTTTGAGGCGTATGCAAAGATCTCTGAAATTACCAGCGAGAAGAAACCCTTAGAAATGCGCAAGTTGTACGACAAATTAGATTTTTAGTTTGGAAGAAAACCCTTGTATGTTCTCGATGAGGAAGGTCTGTAATGATTGAATACACATCACAAAATTCACTTCTAGAAACTGCCTGGCGGCGCTACGCAGTATTGGATGCAAACGCAAAAGCTGTGCAAAACCAGTATATGTGGCTACGGCGCTTCATGGCATCTTTAGGTGTGTTGGCTGTCTTGTTTGCCATTCTGGTAGATAACTTTACCGATCAAGTTTCCGCAATAGTTGGGATCATCTTGAGGGTGTTATTGATTCTGACCCCAATATTGATATCTGTATTTGCAGCATTTACAAATAAATTCCAACAAGGCCAGAAATACCTTTCTTATCGGGCGGCAGCAGAAGGTATTCTGAAAGAAATATACATCTATCGAACAGCAAACAAAAATGCGGCGAATCGAGATACCTTGCTCAGTAATCGCCTGGCATCTATTCAACGTGATTTATTCCGAGGTGCTGGTGGAGAGTTGGTTCTGACTGAATTTAAGGGTGATGTACCCCCGTACTTTTACCCAGATGACGAAAGAAGTGATCCTGGTTTTACAGACCTGGATGGAGAAAAGTATTTGGTTTATCGTCTTGAAGATCAACTTCTTTGGCATACCAAGAAGAATTTGGAATTGCAGCGAGATCGCAAACTGATCCAATGGTCGATATTAGCGTTTGGCGGAGTTGGCGCTTTTCTGGCAGCCTGGGGTGGGAACTTGGCGATCTGGGTTGCATTTACAGCGTCGATTGCATCAGCGTTGATTGGTTGGGAAGAGCTGCGCGGCCTCGATATGCGGGTGGGCAATTATAGCCAGGTGATCCTTGAACTGAGCATTATCCGCGATTGGTGGTTGACTCTAAGATATGCTGGACCAAGCCAAGAAAATGCAGCTCAATTGGCTATTAAGACAGAAAAGGTTCTTTACGACCAGAATCTGGAATGGGTCAGTGCGATGAGAAAGGCTCTGGCTGAATCAGAAGGTGATGAAGCGGAACTGGTAGAGCACATGATCGAAGAAGGCCGTGAAGCCACTGCCCAACTTCAAGAGAAATTGTTCACCGAGGTTGAAGAACTTTACGACGAGGGCCTTGTTGAAGCTGTAGACCGGGTGGAATCTGTCATTGAAGACTCTGCTGATTCTCTTCGCAGCATGTTTGCAGGTATTACCGCAATTGATGAAGATGATTTAGATATTCCCCCAGAGGAATCCTTTGACGCATTTGAAGAGGCCCCCGAAACTGCATTTGCAGAATCAGAAATTGTTGAGGATGACTTCTATACACCTGAACCTGAGCCAATAACAGTGGAAAGTGCGGTTGATGCTGCATTGGCCGAATCGGACGCCGTAGCCGAGTCAATGGTCACAGATGATGAAGAATTTTTTGCCGATGTATCAGAACCGACGAGTGTTGAAGGCACTGTGGATGCCGCCATTGCAGAATCATCTCTCTTCTCCGGTGTTTCTGAAGAGGGTTTTTCGGAGGATTTCTCGCCTGAAGAAACCGAAGCTGAAGAACTTGTTGCCAGCGCGAGTGGTGAGGATCTCGGAGAAGATTTTGATGATGAAGACTTTGGCGATGATGAGGAAGTTGAAATTGATTTAGACGGGGATTTTGTTGATGAGGATTTCGGCGAAGATGATGACGAGTTTGGTGATGAAACAGATTTCGCTGATGAAGTTTGGGAAGATGAGTCCTAAAGCTCTGTTGCGAGTGAGGAGAAAATGATGAGCAAGTTTGGCGATGCAATAAAAAACCTATGGAGCCCTGCGGAGGAAGAATTGGTGAGCAAATCAGAAAAGAATACAAAAGACGAATCATTGCAAGATGTTCAGGATGCAGCGGTAGAAAGCGCGGTTTCTGCAGTGAAGCAATCCGTCAGAGTTGCAGTTGAGGAAGCAGTCCAAGAAGCAGTTGCTGAAGTAAAAGGGTCCGTTGTAGCAGTTATCGAAGAGATTGTCGAAGAGGCTGAAATCATTCCCGTTTCAGTAAAATCTGACGCTCAAAAAGAAGAATCGCGCGAGACCAAACCGCATGCTTTTGTGGTAATGCCATTTGGCACTAAAGAAGGTTTCGACGGCACGGTAATAAACTTCAACGCCATTTACCAGGATCTGATCAAACCTGCCCTCGTAGAAGCCGGTTTCGAGCCTTTTCGAGCTGATGAAGCGACAACCACTGGCGATATCCTCACCGACATGTTCCAAGAACTTCTTCTGGCAGATTTGGCAATCTGCGATTTGAGCATCGATAATGCCAATGTATTCTACGAATTAGGCATTCGCCATGCCTTTCGCTCGCGCGGCGTGGTGCATATCCAATCTGGGCGCGCCTACATGCCCTTCGATATTTTCAACGTGCGCACCATTCCCTACCATACCACTGATGAAGGTGTGCCCGATCCCGAATTTCTAGAAAAAGATATTCAGGCAATTGCGCGGGTTTGCCGCGATACTTGGGCAACTGACCAGGATGCCATCCACAGCCCGGTCTTCAACCTGCTTACAGGGCTTGAAGAGCCAGATCGAAAAACGTTGCGTACTCCTTTGGCGACCGGTTTTTGGCGTGAGTATAACGAGTGGAAAGAGCGCGTCACCATTTCTCAACGCCAGAAGCGCATGGGCGATATTATGTTGCTCACTGAGGAGATCAGTAATCCATTAATCAAAGAGGAAGCTATTGGAGAGGCTGGTAAGGCACTACGTGGGATGGAACGCCATGAGTTAGCCTTGCAACAGTATCGGCAGGGGCTGGAGCTCAACTCCAAGAACACCGAATTCCGTCGACAAGAAGCTTTTCACTTGAACCGACTTGGTCGTGTGGATGAAGCTATCGTTAAATTGGAGAGTTTGCTTGGTGATGAACCCAGCGATACTGAGGCGATAGCATATTTGGGACGCATCTACAAAGATATGTGGACTGATTCCTGGCTGAATATTGGCGATGAAGGAATACGCCTAAAGGAAGCTTTTGAATCCTCTCACTGGTTGGTAAAGTCAATTGTCACTTATCTCAAGGGGTTCTACTACGATCTGAATGAGTATTACCCTGGGATCAATGCACTCACCCTTGCAATTATTCTCGATCATTTGGCTGAACATTATGACGAAGGTGATGATCCTGATGTTCAAGCTGTGCGCGATATTTTGCCAAATTTGAAAGGAACATTAGAATTCGCTCTAAAGAATATGGCACTGGATGAGGCCAGCGACTACTGGACTTTGGTTTCTTTAGCAGATTTGATGGTGATGACAGCAGACGAAGCTAAAATAGTCAAGCGAGCCTATAAGAAAGCCCTTACCGCGGCAAGGAAGAATATTTTCTTCTTACAATCATCAATCGACCAGCTGGGTATCCTCAGTTCTCTGTCATTACGACCAGAATTTGTGGAAGTGGGTGTCCAGGTTCTAAAAGATGAGATCCGTCGTATACGCAAAGAGCAACCTGAAGAAGAAAAACCCGAAGAAGAAGCAATAGTGGTCAAAGGCCAAGAATGGGTCATCTTGTTCACCGGGCATAAGATTGACAGAGAAGAACAAGAAGAAAAACGCTTCCTGCCTGAAATGGAGAAAGAGGCTCGAAAACGGATCGACGCTGCCCTAGATAAATATAATATTGGAAAAGATGATTTGGGCGTCACTGCAGGAGCTGCATGTGGTGGAGAGATCATCTTCATTGAAGCTTGTCTTGAGCGCGATATGAAGGTCGAGGTGCATCTGCCCTTTAGTGAGCCCCAATATATCAAACGAAATGTCAGTTTTGCAGGGGATGAATGGGTGGAACGTTTTTATAATATCCGCAACCACTCTGATGTCCAAATCAGCTTCCAGCTTGATCATGTAGGCAAAGTCAAAGCAGGTGATGATGCCTATGAGCGTAACAACCGTTGGTCGCTTTACTCCTCCATGATTCTTGGAATCGATCGCGTGCGCCTGATCGCTTTATGGGATGGAAAGACACAAGAAACCGATCGCGATGGCGCCCTCGTCAGTCACATGGTGGAAGAAATGCGTTATGTGGGTGGTTTTGTAGAGCATTTGAATACCACCAAGTTTGACTACTGGCAGGCCGGTGGCAAAGTCGGTGAGGCGTTAGACAAGCTTGCCTCTCTCGATTTATAATCACTCTTCACACGAACGCAAACAGGTCACCAATTTGGTGGCCTGTTTTTCTTAACGCTTTGGCGTGTTGAGGGCGGAACCCCGAATTAGAAAACACCCGCTTTGCAAATGGAAACCGATGTATCCCAAACTTCGATACCACAGGCTTAACTTTGGGAACATATCAGTTTTCTTTCAATCTGGTCATGGAGTTGGACGTTATTGACTCAAAATGGAGTGAACCCGTTTTTAAGTTTTAGAAGTCGAGATTTCCAATCTCGCGTTCCCGCGTAACAATTGCGAACGTAAGATTTATAAGAGTTTCAGGCGTCTGGAGAAGGAATCTAAAAGCCAAGGAAAGAAGATGTAAGATGAATATTGAATTGAATAAACCACAACGCATTGAACCGGGTCCGGGACAGGAATCAGTTTGGGATTTTCCGCGCCCGCCTCGAGTTGAACCTGTTGAAAAACTTGTCAAAGTGGTATTGAATGGTGTCACCATCGCCGAAACTCGAAGTGCAAAGCGCGTCCTGGAGACAGCCAGCGCGCCCGTATACTATATTCCGCCTGAGGATATTCGTATGGATCTGCTTTCTCTTTCGCGAGGGGGCAGCACGCTCTGTGAGTGGAAAGGATATGCAGACTATATTGACGTGGAGGTCGAAGGAAAACGAGTCCCCAAGGCGGCCTGGTTCTACGCCAATCCCACTCAAGGGTATGAAAGTATTAAAGGTCACCTGGCTTTTTATGCCCAAAAGATGGATGCCTGTTACGTGGATGATGAAAGAGTCAGATCCCAGCCAGGCATATTTTATGGAGGTTGGGTGACCGATGATATTGTCGGACCGATCAAAGGTGAGCCAGGGTCCGAGGGGTGGTAGGATTGTAGCATTTGGAGTATTTACTCGGTAGGATGTCAAAGGAAAGTAGAATGAAAAACCAATACGACATTTTCTGGATTGGAACCGGTCAGGCAACAGGTACCATTGTGCCGCGATTGGCTAAAGAGGGTAAAAAGGTTGCTTTGGCGGAGGGTGGCCGCTTTGGGGGCAGTTGCGTCAACTATGGCTGCACACCGACTAAGACCATCGTTGCCAGCGCTCGCGCAGCCCATATGGCGAGACGCGGGGCAGATTTTGGCGTGCAAACCGGTGAGATCAAAGTCGATTTTAGCAAAGTGATGCAGCGTCAAAACCATATTCGCCATTCTACCAGTGAGGGTTTTGAGGGGTGGATGCGCGGTATGGAGAATGTTGATATTTACCCCCATTTTGCGGCCTTTGAAGATCCCCATACCGTTCGTGTGGGAGATGAGTCGATCCGGGCCGAAACCATTGTAATCAACGCTGGCGGACGCTCTAGGGTAGTGCCCATCGATGGCCTAGATCAGGTCGACTGGCTGGATAACGCCCGCCTGCTCGATTTGAAGGAACTGCCAGATCATTTGGTGATTGTCGGGGGCAGTTACATCAGTCTGGAATTTGCACAAGCCTTTCGCCGACTGGGCAGCCAGGTTACAGTGCTTGAGGCCAGTTCGCAAATCATGTTCCGCGAAGATGAAGATATCGCTTTGGCTGCCCAAGAGATCTTGGAATCTGAGGGCATCAGCATCTATCTCAACGCCAGGGCTAAGCGGTTATCTCAAAACAGGCCGGGAGATATTGAGGTCCGTTTTGATCGTGACGGGCAAGATGTGCAAGTCAGAGGTAGCCATCTTTTGATGGCAGTAGGCCGTGTCCCTAACAGCGATCGCCTTAACCTGGACGCTGCAGGCGTGGAGGTTGATGAGCGCGGCTTTATACGCGTCAATGATGTCATGCAGACTAACCAACCGCATATCTTTGCTGTTGGCGATATTAACGGCGAAGGCGCTTTTACGCACACTTCGGTCAATGATGGCGAAATTTTCTGGGATTTTTACTCCGGCGCAGATGACCGCACCCTATCTCAGCGCATTCCTACGTACGCCATGTTCATCGACCCACCTTTGGGACGTGTGGGTATGAGCGAGAAAGAAGCCCGCCTCAGCGAACGCAATGTGCTCATGGCTACGCGATTGATGAAATCAATTTCTCGGGCGAAAGAAAAGGACGAAACTGCTGGCCTGATCAAGATTTTGGTGGATGCCGACACCGAGCAGTTCTTAGGCGCGACGATCCTGGGGGTGGGTGGGGATGAGATCGTCAACATGTTCACGCCATTTATGTATGCCAAACAATCTTACAAACTCTTTCGTAAAGCCGTTTTAGCGCATCCCACCGTCGCCGAACTGATGCCCTGGATCTTGGATGATCTCAAACCACTCATATGAAGATCAATTAATTTAACTCATGTTACGCAACCTAAAGAGAAATATCCCTGAAAATAGGGGGTGGGGGCAAAACCCCCACCCCCTATTTTCAGGACTTTCCCGCTACGCGTGCGTAACATGAGTAATTTAACACCGTTTACTTGACATTTTGAAATCTTGAACGCAGACAGCCGATATTTTGAGTTTGGTCAAAAAGGGGGATTAGCTATTACACTTGTCACGTTTGGGCTCTATGCCCGTCAGATCTAGGGCACAGTTGACATTCACATGCAGACGGCCAGATTGGCTTTGGAGATGTTTCCGAAAAAATGAACTTACAGCTCAGTTTTTGTTATCTATTTGTCTGATTGCGGTATACCAACTTGCTCTACCAAATCAGTCAGGCTCTCTTGGGCCTCTTCGAACTCGTAGAGTGTGATCAGCCTTTGCAACTCTTTTAGTGCGGGCTGAAATTGTGGAGTTGGGATTTTCCCTCTCATATCTTTCAGAATGCTCATGGCCAGGGAGTCTTTCTCTCCTAAATATTTAGACAGCTCTTGGAATAAAGGTGTTAATTCTTCGAGATCAAGGAACTTTTCTTTGGAGTTGGCAGGGGGATCGGGATCCTCTTCGGGAGTTTCAGAAAGCGCTTCCATGCCGGATTCTTCGGTAGGGTGCTCTTTGGAGACACGACCCAGTTCGAGCAGGAAAGAGAATGTACTGCCCTCACCCGGTTGGCTTTCCACAAGCATTTCCCCACCCATTTTCTTCACAATTTGCTTACTGAGGATCAACCCCATTCCCAGTCCGCCATACCTACGAGTTGCCGATCCGTCTATCTGAGTGAAAGGTTGAAATATACTCAAGAGTTCTTCTTCGGTCATGCCTATGCCCGTATCGCGGACAGCGAAGCTCAGGGTTACAGATTCATCTCCAACCTCAGCCATCTCAACAGAAACACTGATCTCCCCCTCAGTCGTGAATTTGATGGCATTTTCGGTCAGGTGGGTTAGTGCCTGTGACAGGCGCTCAGGGTCGCCTACTAATTTTCGGGGCACATTGGCTTCAGCAACGAAAGCGGCTTCCAGACCTTTCTCATAAGCTTTGGGGGCGTACTTCTCTGATAACGCATCTAACAGCTTATCAAGATTGAACGGGGTATTCACCAATTCAAGCTCGCCATTTTGCAAGCTGTTGAAATCCAGAATAGTATCAATGATGGATTTGAGCTTCCCTGTAGCAGATTTAAGTTGTCCCAATAATTCGGCGTCAAACGATGATAATTCAGATTCTTCGGCCAAGTAGATTACACTCATCAGCGCATTCAAGGGGGTGCGTAGTTCATGACTGACATTGGAGAGGAACTCTCTCTTGGCCTGATTAGCCAAGTCGGTTGCTGTGTGGGCTTCTTGGATAGATTTTTCAGCCCGCTTTTTCAGCCTAGTGCCGCGATTGCGCAGTAGCCCAAGGGCGAGCAGTAACGCCACTAGTGCGACTATGGCCCAAGGGGCGATATCGAGGAGATTTGGGCTTTTATATGAGATGGGAGAGCAGCCTGTTAGTGCAACTAATAAAAATGAGAGGACCAAGAATGGATGCAAACGACTTTGAAGAAGAACTTTTCGGAATGATACGAAATGAGTTTTCATAGAGTAACCATTTTAGCTTGTGCCGGTGTTTTTTTGTAGGGGTTCTATATTAAGGTTTCTTGGCTGAATCTGGCTTATAATTGCTGCTGAAAATATAACAGACAATATCCAAGAGGAACACTATGAGAATCGTAGAAACTGAAAATTTAACCCGAATATTTGGCAGCGGTGAGGCCCAAGTCACTGCCCTGGATGGCGTATCCTTGCATGTGGATACAGGTGAGTTTGTCGCTGTGATGGGCCCCAGCGGTTGCGGCAAGTCGACACTGTTGCACATGATTGGTGGGCTGGATCGCCCTACGGATGGGGTGGTTAAAATTGAAGGTAATGATCTGAATAGTATGGATGATGATGATCTGACTGACTTGCGCCGAGAGCATATCGGGTTTATCTTTCAATTCTTCAATCTGATTCCGACACTTAGCGCACTAGATAATACGGCACTGCCATTGGTGTTGGGAGGTACAAAACCTGCCGATGCCCAGACCAAGGCTGAGGAATGGTTGAAGAAATTGGAAGTCGCCGACCGCAGCACGCACCGCCCCGACGAGCTTTCCGGCGGACAGCGTCAGCGGGTGGCCATCGCCCGGTCACTAGTAACCGATCCCACCCTGATCCTGGCTGACGAGCCAACGGGAAACCTCGATTCAAAGGCAACCCAAGAATTTGCCACGCTTCTGCGAGATATTGTCGACCGTTGGGAACGTAGTATTTTGCTGGTCACCCATGACCCCCGAATCTCCTCTTTTGCGGATCGCATCATCCATATGGAAGATGGTCAAATTACAGAAGAGACCGATAACAATTTGAAGGAAGGTTAATCATGCGCGAACTTCCTCTAGCTTGGAGTTATATCAAAGGCCGTCCCATCCGCACCACCATGACAATCCTGTCGATTGTGATTGGCGTGATGATGATGTTTGGTTTGAACGGTTTGGCCCCAGCGTTTCAAGACATGTTTGTTTCTAGTACTCAATCGATGGCGTTGTCGAACGTTGACCTGTATGTAACTCGCCGTGATGGTGGTTTTTTTCGGCAAGAATATCAGGGCAATGTAGGCTCGATAGCCGGGGTTGAGGCGACAGCCAGTTTGATCGCCCGTACAGTGGCTGCTCCACCCGATCACTACACGACTGCTGATGGTCGACCGATAAATACGATTCAAGTATATGGCGTGGATTCTGCCAACACGGATGAATCTTTTAATATCGTCACAGCTGCTGGCCGTCGCTTGGCGGCCGGACGGCTTTTACAACCAGGCGATGGTCAGGTAGTGCTGATATCGGAGCTGTTTGCCGAGGGGTTGGGCGTCAGCGTTGGTGAAACTGTCCGGCTCCCAGGAGCCGGGGGCTGGATGAATTTCGAAGTTGTTGGTCTGTTGGCTGACCCCGGCATCATGCTAGGTAGTCAGCAAGTTTTTATGCCCCTCCAAGCAGCCCAAGATTTGCTAAACACCCCCAATCGTGTCAACACGATTATGGGACGCTTTACCGAAGGTGCTGATGCCGTAGCCATTGAATCCGCAATGGAGGCGATGTTTGGACACGGTTATGAATATAGTCCATTAGAAGGTGGTTCCGATATCTGGGCCGCGCTGATGGAATTTGCATCCGTGATCTTTACTATGTTTGGCCTGCTCGCCTTAGCGATGGCCGGTATGATCATGTTTAACACCTTCCGCACCAGTGTGGTGGAGCGCAAGCGAGATATCGGTATGCTGAGGGCTGTGGGAGCCAAGCGCAAAACAGTTATTCGTGCGATCTTGGCTGAGGGCTTAATTTTGGCTGGGATGGGTACCGTGGTAGGTATGCTGCTCGGGGTCGGTTTTGGCTATGGTGCTAAGGCTACGCTGTCGGCAGTCTTCGAAAACCTGATGGGTAGACCGTTGGGTGATCCCAGATTTACCGTTTCGACATTCCTGGTAACGATTGCCTTTGGGTTAGGGATTCCCTTGCTCAGTGTATTGGTGCCCGCGCGCAGTGCCAGCACTATTACCCCCTTGGAAGCGATGCGCCCCGCAACAGTGGGGCAGGAAGCCGCCCTCAAGCGCAGCCGCCTGATTGTTGGTTTTATCTGCTTGGTATTGGGTTTGGCCGGTTTGCTCAGCGGAATATTCCCATTGATGGCTTTAGGGAGTATATTATTCCTTTTGGCGCTAGGACTTTTGGGTCCAATGCTGATCGGCCCTGTTACCAAGACGTTCAGCCGAATTCTGAATCTGGTCTTTGGTCAAGAGGGTGGAATCGCCGCTGGAAATATCGCTCGTCAGCCGCGCCGGGCTGCTATCACAGCCTCCTCGTTGATGATCGGCCTGGCGATCCTGATTGGTTTAGGCGGCATGCTAGCTTCAACATATGGGGGTGCGTTGCGTTTCTTGGATGCCAGCTTCCGCTCGGACTATATCATGATGCCCTCCCTGGTGGTCACTAACGATACTGTGGGTGCCGGTCCAGATCTGGCTGAAACCGTCAAGCGGATTCGGGGAGTGAAGGAGCTTACCACCATCCGGCAGATCGATATTTCAGATGCAGACGGCCTCGGTATCCGCCTGGTCGGCATTGATCCGCTCAATTATGCCCGAATATCTGGTCTCTCCTTTTTAGAGGGAGATGAATCAGCCTATGCCGGAATGCAATCTGGTAATTCGGTCATCGTTAATGGCCGCTTTGCTTCTCAATATGGGACGATAATTGGGGATACGATCACCCTCGATGGTGATCATGGGCCGGTCAATGTTGAAGTCACTGCCATTGGTCTGGATTACATCAATATGAAACTCCCCACCATTTTTGTCGAACAAACCACCCTGACCCGCGAATATGGGGTCCGCAATGACGTCTTCTTGATGGTCAACCACGAGTCTGGCGCCGATATGGAACAATTAGAAGAAGATCTCCAAGCGGCTACCCAAAACTATCCTGGTTTTGGGATTATTTCCCGAGAGCAGTTGTGGGAAAGTCAGAAACAGCTTACGGATGGAGCCACTGTTGGCGCGAATATCATGCTCTCATTGTTAGCCGCCCCGGCCCTGATCGGTCTGGCCAATGCCCTGGGCATCAACGTCATCGAGCGCACCCGTGAAATTGGGATGCTGCGCGCTGTCGGAGCCAAGCGGCGTCAAATCCGCCGCATGGTGATCGCAGAGAGTTTACTGCTTTGTTTGATGGGCATCGCACTGGGGGTGGTCGCTGGCATTATGTTGAGTTTTGTGATGACCGGTGTCCTGGAATTTGCGGGGATGCGTATCCCTTACGAATTCCCTGGGATGGGTGTGCTCACCGCCGTCGCTGCAGGGTTGATCTGCGGTATCCTGGCCGCGCTAATCCCTGCTCGCCGCGCTTCTGACTTGCAAATTGTGGCTGCTTTGGCGTACGAATAAACTAACACTCCTGAGTCCACTCTGTAGACAAGAAAAGAGCCGCTCGATTGATTATTCAGCCGAGCGGCTCTGTTTTGTATTACTTCGAACTCTATTGGTCTGGATTCTTTGATATATAAAAGGGTTGTCAAACTTCTTGATCCCTCAGCCTAAACAAAATATGCCGGGTGTTGGTTATTAGCAACACCACCAATAGGAACAGGTAAAAACGGTTGCTGACGACTTCATTGAAGATGGTTTCGGGTTGCAGGTCAAAGCCCCGAAGAATGTAGACACCCGCCAATATTCCAGCTGTAATTAATGTGATCAGCAGTACTCGGCCAATCAACCTGATAACCATAGATACAGTGAAAACCCACTTGCCTACCAGAGAACTGAAATTGAACATCGGAGAGCCAAGGAAGTTCTGGGTGCGGTAGAGCAATTTTTCACCTGTTTTAGCCACTTCCTCTAATCTCAGAAATATGGTGTCGTCCAGGCCGCGGCGGAACTGGTTTTCGATGCCCTTAATGACGCGTTTCTTGGCTTGTTTCTCTCGAAACTTGCGAAAGCGAAGATACTCGTCAAATCGGTTTACTTCTTTGCAGATACGAACAGCGACAGTGTCGTAAAGTAGGGTCGCCCGGATCATCCTTAGGGTGTGTATCGCCACAGGGATATTATGATCACGCGAGAACTTGAAAAAGCTCATCCACTGCCTGACGGAAGTTCGCTCCCACCATTCAGTATGTTCTAGTTTGCTTTTGAAAATCGTCAACACGCGAGTATATTCAGCTTCGGCTTGCTGAAAAAGTTCTTTTACATCTAGGGGTGGGAGCGGTTCGAAGAGTTTAAGTGTGCCGCGGGCCATACCTTCGGCATCGTTCTCTCCTGATGCCATCGCAGTTAATTCCAGGCCAAGTCGCTGCTCACGGTTGAATGATCCACAAGACCCAAAATCAATGAAAGTGAGTTTAGAGTTTCGGCGCACGATGACATTGGCCGGATGGGGGTCGGCATGAAAAATCAGGTTTTCCTGCATGCCCCAATAATTGACCCAAAGAAGTCGTTGCGCGACCTTCTGGGGATCAATGTTTAGTTCGCGCATTCTTGCAAGGGCTTGGATGTTCTTTTGTTCGACCCCAGCCATGATCTCCCAAAGCCATATTCCCGAGGTGTACTTTTGGACAATGACTTCTTGGCTGCTGAATTTGAAATAAACACGTGGAGCAGTGAAGAACCCCTTTTTCGTCTTTTTGGCGCTGCGCCGAAACATATCCTGGAAGCGCGCTTCCTGAACAAAATCTAGCTCTTCTAATAATGTGTTTTGAAGTTCCCGCCTGATATTCTGGGTGTATCCTGGGCGGACCAGTGTTAGGAACTCAGCCAAATCCAATAGCCAATCGAAGACTTTGAAGTCAGCCATGAATAGCTCACCAATGCCAGGTCGACGAACTTTGACAGCAACTTTTTCTCCGCTCTTTAAGATAGCTTGATAAACATTTGCTATAGAGGCCGAACCGATAGGATCAGGGTCAAATATGGAAAATATATCTTCCCAAGCAAATCCCGTGGTTCGTTCAATAATTTCTAAAGCTTGCTCAATAGCAAAGGGGGGCACGCGGTCGAGCATTTTTGAGAGTTCAACTGTATAGGCCCATGGCAGCAGATCGATACGCATGGCCATCTGTTGGCCGAATTTGATGAAGGTACCTCCTGCTCTCTCAAAAGCGCGTCTCAAACGTATTGCCCGACGAGTTTCACTATCGCGACGCCGCAAGCGATCCCATATGTTTCCCCCTATGAAATAAAAGATCATCGAAAGCCAGATGAATAAACGCCCCAGGGCCTTGATGCGACTGGTTTTAAAAACTAATGGTTCTACAACGGGCAAAGATATATCACTCGCCGACTGGGAACTGATCTCTCGCCGAGGTATCGTGCTGATAACATCTGTGTGACTGCGATCTTGTGGTTTTTTCCCTTCAGGTAGTATGACACCAGATCCATTTTTGCAGCTTCCGTTTTGCGCCCGAATCCCTTGCCAATTCTGGATGTTTTTCTTGATGGCTCGTTTTGTCCCTTTACGGAGCTTGATTTGGCGATTCTGGTCGTCTGAAGTACTCATTGTAAGTGTGATTTGTTCCCGAATATCTTTGTTTGGCTAAAAAGGGATGGGGCAGGGTTACGATTAAATTTCTTTATCACCTAAGCGAAAGAGAATTGTGCGGATATTGATGACCAATAAAAGCAGGATCACCATCAAATAAGTCCGACTGGAAATTATGCGCATAAATGCGTTGGCAAAATTGGTCAATTGCTGGCTCATCCTCCATTCCTTGGCATAAAAAATTCCCAGTGCTAATAAAGTGACGATGACAAGATGCCCCAATAATCTGAATATGATCGCTAATGAATACACAGATTTGTCCAAAACAGCGTTGAACTTTAGCATAGGCGTTGCCAAAACCCGTTGTAGCTGGCGGAAAAGGCGTTCGCTGGTATCTGCTAGTTCTTCAATTTGCAGATAGACTCGGCCATCTAATCCGTCTTGGAGCTGACTTGCCAGGCGTTCTTCCACGCGTTCTCGGGCGCGTTTGGCGCGATACTTGGTGAACTTCTGATACTCTCTGACATGGTCGATTCTGTTGCATAGTCGCGCCGCAATAGTGTCATTTAGCAGGCAGGCGCGAATTAAACGTAATATGTGAATGCTCATAGCCACGCTGTGATCCCGGGCAACCTTCACAAAACCCAACCACAACCTGGCAGAAGTGCGTTCCCACCATTCAATATGCTTACTCTCGATAGCATATAAAAATTGCCAGTAATTCGACTCTAGATCTTTAGTAAATTTAATTGTGTCGATGGGGGGTAAAGGCTCTAATAGAACCATCGAGGCTTGCGCCATTTCGAGAGGATCCCGTTTCCAGGCGTAATACATAGCCTGCTGCATTGCCTGACGTTTTTCGCTGCTCATTGCGCCAACTGAACTGAAATCAATGAAGGTCAGATGGCTATTTTCTCCAACGATAACCTCATCAGGATGCAGATCTGCCCGGAAGAGCAAATGCTCATCTAACCCCCAAAAATTGACCCACATAAGCCGTTTGGCAACCAGTTTTGGATCGATATTCAGTTGATCTACTCGAGTTAAAGCTTCTTGATCGTCATGTTCAACGGCCGCCAGCAACTCCCAGAGCCACATCCCTTCTGTGAATTCTTGAACGGTGACCTCGTGACTGCATAGCTCGAAATATATGTGTGGTGCGTTAAAGAACTTTTTGCCAGATTTTTTTGCTTCGCTCCTGAACAGAGCCTGGTGGCGAGCTTCGAGCATGAAGTTCAATTCATCCTCGATGGCTTCGCGCAATTCTCTACGGATGTTTTGTGTGAATCCAGGGCGAATGATGCTCAGAAATTCTGCTGTGTCCAGCATCCAATCCAAGGCTTTGAGATCGGACATGAAAAGCTCACCGATTTTTGGACGACGGACTTTGACTGCTACTTTTACATCATTGTGCAGGATAGCTTGGTAAACACATGCTACTGAATTTGAGACAATCGGATCTGGGTCGAATTGAGCAAATACCTCTGCCAGAGGTTTGTTGGTGGCTTTTTCGATTACTTCTATCGCATCATCAACTGCGAATGGTTCAATTTCGTCGACAATTTTTGATAACTCAACGCAATATGCCCAAGGTAATATGTCAATGCGCATTGCCAATAGGCGACCGATCTTTTTGAAAGTTCCACCAGTGTTTTCAAAAATATGCCTTAATCGTTCTGCCCGCTTTGCTTCCGTATTGACCCCTCGCACTGCATTCCAAAAATTCCCTGCTGTGAAAGAGAATCCCGAGTAACACCAGACGGCCAAGCGCCTCAATACCTGAGAGTATCGAATCGAGAAACCGGCTGTCTGCATCATTGGCGGAGTCACCTCTGTTGTCTCGGTGGTGATGAACTCACGCCGAGGCAAACTCGCCATAACCCCAGGCTGGTTTTTGCGCGGCCGCGGGTGCAGCGTTATCGGCTGATTAGTTTCTGTGCTTTTCATTCAAACCCATTTATGGAAAATAGGGTGCAAGTTGGCGCATTCCGCTACTTGCACCCTATTTTCCATTACACCCCCTCCCCCAATTTTGGGGAGGGGTAAGGGGTGGAGTTATTACCAGCGCCATCTCCGCAGCGTGCGCGATACAGATCGAAGCTGACGGCGAAGTCGCTTCCTTGACTCTGGTGTGTTCATCGCCCGAGCCATATCATAGGGGATCGGGCTGGCTTCCTTCATCGCTCGCGTCATCGCCAATCCTGAGTTTGGAAGGAAATCGCGAATCGCTCCATCCTGCTTCTTACGCGCAGATTGGCTGCTCCGTTTTCGGTACGTCGAAAGACCTTCCTCGACGGCGCGGGCCATGCGATGCGTTGAGCGAGTTAGATGACGCTCCATGCGTTGAGCTTCTTCAAAACCCTTCGAGTAGCGCCTCTTTTTCTTGCTTTTCTTCTTTTCGAGCGTCAAAACGATAGGTTTTCCGAACGCCTCGGGTTGAGTCTCAAGGTGTTCTTCAGTAGTAGTCTCTGCCATATCAAAACCTCCTCACAGAATTTTGAAAGTTGCTAAAATCCAAACATGCCCCGTTGCCGTTTGAGTTTGGGCCTTTTTCTGTAAACCAAAACCAACGGCACCAAGGTCTTGCCTTCGAGATCATCACCGAGCATAGAACCAACTTCTTCGATGACATCCTCAACTTCAAACCACAGTTTTCCGCGCCCTTCCATCAGGCGTTTGATTCTCTTGCTCTTCTGTTTTCCCAAATCAATGATAATGGGTTCGGTCACTTCGAGATCAACTTCTTTGGAATCATTTTCCTCTGCCATGGCTATTCTCCTTTACTTCATCTTACCTTAAAATTACACGCTAATCATAGCACAGTCCTATCATCTGCTACAATAATCTATAGGAATAATTGGTTCTATGGGAATTACCGAGAGAGACCTCCCAAATGGCCCCCCCTTACCAACGGCGATTCCTAAAGATTTGAATAATTCTGAACTTTAAGGAGGTACTTGTGAAGAGAGCTTTGGGAAAATTTGAGACTGCCGCAGCCCTTTCAGGGGAGCATGCGGTATGGAATATTGTGGGGATGCTGCACTTAGACGGAATCCCGTCTCCAGACAATTTGCGCGCGGCTTTGGAAATCTTACAAGCACGTCATCCCTTATTGAGAGTACGTTTGATCCTAGAGGGCGGCCGACATTATTTTGAATCTGGAGATGTGCCTGCAATACCAATGAATGTCCACCAGCGCAGGGATGACGATCATTGGGTTGAGATTGTAGAAGATTACCTGAATTTCAAGTTTGAACATTCCCAAGGGCCGCTTCTCCAGTGCGCATTTTTGACCGATGGACAGAAAAAGGGCGAAGTGATTTTAGCGGCCCAACATTCGATTGTTGATGGCCCTTCTGTTGAAAACTTGTTCCGAGAATTAATGACTTTGTGCGCGCTGATCGAATCCACGGCTGACATCGATAGTTTCGAGCCGCTGGCGCCCCTGCCGCCAGTGGAAGAATCCTTCCCGTCAGGTTTCCAAGGGTTTGATCTCAAACGTAAAACCCTAGGTTATTTTGGATCTCAAATGGGGGATGAGTTTGCTTACCAAATGAAATTGCGCGGCAAAAGAAAACCTCCGATCCACCTTGACGCCAGGGGGCGCGTTTTGCACATGCGCACTCCAGAAGAGCAGACGAAATCAATCGTGCGCCGCGCTCGCCAACAGCGAGTCACTCTGAATAGTGCCATCAATGCTGCAGTGCTGTTGAGCGTGCAGAAACACCTTTACGCTGGCACGGAGATGCCCTTCCGTTTTATGTCTATGGCAGATTTACGACCATACATCGAGCCGCCCGCACCACCAGACCAGGTGGCTTGCTATATCTCCCCACTACGCTACACCGTTCAGGTTATGACAGATGATACGGTGTGGCCATTAGCCCGGCGTATCAATGAGCAGATCTATGCTTCCACAAAACGGGGAGAGAAGTTTCTGGCCTCAGTAATGGGTGAGCAGTTCATGCGCATGACCTTTGGGATGAAGAAATTCCGCATGGCAACCACCGCGCTGAGTTATGGGGGGGCATCGAAGCTTGAGCCTGAATTTGGGCCATACAAGATCACCGGCGTGCACGGCTTCGTATCCAATTTTGGCCTCGGCCCAGAGTTTTCTGGCCAGGTCAGTATTTTCAATGATGAGCTTTGGTGGGACATGCTCTATTTGGATACGGATATGGATCGCGAAATGGCCAACCAGATTTTTGATGAGATTCACAGCATTTTGGTAGAAGCCTAAAAGAAGAGTTCCCCCGTCGCGATGCCACGGGATGCAAGCAAGGTCGCCTGCTAACGGGGTTCGGTGACAATCAATTGAAAAAATTAACTTAAGTTGCTACCTTATGCAGTTATCCCGCGACTACGACGTCTAAATGCGAGAATAATAACAATAACTGCCTGAGCGGACACTGAGCTGAATCCTGAGCCTGTCGAAGGGTGTCGAAGTGGTAGTCGAAGGCTGGATAAGGGCGTCTCCGCTCAGGATGTTGATCCGTTTGGTGGCAACTGGAGTTAATTACCTGAAAACTTCAATGATGAACACACTCACCACCAAGATTATCAAAGGTGCTCCAAGTATATAACCAATCAACCAGGCAACACCGCTTGGCTTTGCCATATTGATTGTTACGCCCATCCATGGAATACGCTTGGGGACCCAAGTTCGCGAATCCTTGTGACTGAAGTACATCGAAAGCCACTTCGGACCCGATGTCCAATTCTCAGGGGTTTCCCATTCCTTTTGGTCTATCTCATTTTGTGATATCACATTATCCCTTTGTCTGGAGTTTCTCAGACCATTTTGTTGCCATTGAATCTGGGACTGCAAAGGCAAGATGCTTTTGATTGGGGGTCAGAAGATTAAATGTCCGTTTTCCCATTAAATATTTTCCTGATAACCATTTGCCTTCATGGATTTTTTGAATATCAGCTAACTGTACAATGCATTCATTGCCAACTATGGGTACTAGCCTTAGCGTTGTTTCTTCTAGAATGGCGATACCCGGCGATTGGATATTTCCAATTTGCATCAAACTTTCACTGAACAAACCTTGATGATTGGGATATTTCTTGCTTAATGATTTTACTCTGCTGCCCACAAAGCCATAAATCAAACTAAAGATTATGCCAAAAGGAATCGCGATCAAGAGGAATAGAGATTCATTTCCAATTAATGGATATAGAATCATTATCCCTCCTAAAGCCAGTATCAATGGGATAAGAGTAAATAGCAAAACACTTTCTATATTCCAAGACCAATTCTCAATTAATCTACTGGGTTCATCCATTCTGTAATTCCAATTATTTCATGAGTTACGCAGTTGCCCCCCTAACCCCCCAACCTTGGGGGGAATCTTTGGGCATCTCCCCCCAGAATTGGGGGGCAGGGGGGCTTACTCCCGAATACTCTTTTATCTGCGTAACTCCTATGAATGATTTCAATGATGCTCTCTCACGGCACTTATCAGGTGCTTCACAAAAAGTTTTGCTATTTTGTGGCTATCTCCGATCCAAGCGCTTTACTAAAATTCCCGTAATGGTCAGTGAAATCACCGCCATGGCGATCAAGACTCCCCAGGATTGCAGTAACATATCATCATCATAGGATAGCATCAGATCTTCGGTTGCATCTGGGTAATTGAAGCACAGCGTTTTTCCAGACTGGGACTGGGGTGCCTGTGGATTCTCAGGGAGTTCGCTGCACACAATTGTGGCTTCCACCTGCTCTTCCATATCAATGGTCACCCCCAGGGCAGTCAGCGACCAGCGAGTGGCAGTCAAGTAGGAGAGGGGTTCGGCGGCGTTATCGCGTAAATCAAAAACTGTCCCAGCGAAAAAGAACTGGAAGAATAGCAGGATCACCAAGACGTAAATGGCCATGTCGCTCGATTTGCTGATTGCCGAGACGATGAAACCAACTCCCATACTTGCTAGCATGGTCAAGAACAAAGTGATGAAGAATTCTACGGGGGCAGGCAGATACAGACCCTGTTCGGGGTAATTGACCCCAAAAGACAAGACCACTAAATACAAGAAGGTTTGGATGGCGGCGAATATGGTGAAGACAGCAATCTTGCTGGCGAGATAGGGCATCACTTTCAGGTTGACCATGCGTTCCCGCAAATAGATCGTGCGCTCTTTAATTAATTCGTTCGAGGGCACATACATGCCCACCAACACCGCTTCTAAACCCATCACGAACACAAAGGTGTTTAGATCGGCAAAGGGCGTATATCGTTCACTCATGGTTTTGGCTGCCGCTACAGGATCGGCCATAATCCCCGCATCTCCATTCAGGATATCCGGGGTGGAAATGATCAATTGCAATGTGGCTGTAAGAGGGAACAGCAGCAGCATCAGCACCAATGTGAACCACTCGCTCTTCAATACTGAGAACGCTCTTTGGGTGAGTACATTGAGTTGTCGTAAGAAATCTCCAAGGCCAAAACGGATTTTCGGCAACTGTCGCTTAGAAGCTGTTGGCTTCGTATGTTGTCGTTCAGCGATGTATTGTTGGTGCAATTGGGGTTTCTCTTTATGGAAAACCCTGTGCCATTCATCACCATGACGTTCGATGCGTTGATAAATATCAGCGAAATCATCAACTTCGAAGAATTCCAAGGTGTCCTGGGATGGGCCGAAATATACCAATTTCCCTTGTGATAAGAAGGCCACATGATCGGTCTGTCGGATGTTGTCAGTGGCGTGAGTAATCAAGATCACCGTGCGTCCTTCGTCGGCCATGCGGCGCAGGGTGTACATCATTTTTTTCTCTAAGCCGGGATCCAACCCAGAGGTAGCTTCATCGAGGTAGATCAGCTTAGGGTCTGCCAATAATTCGGCGGCTATGCTGACGCGCTTGCGCTGTCCACCAGAGAGGTTGCTGATGCGCGTGCTGCGGATGGTGTCTGTGTTCATACTGACGGTGTCTAAAACTTCACTGATGCGTTTTGATCTCTCTGCCTTGGAAATGTCTGAGGGCAGGCGTAATCTTGCCGCGTAATCGAGCGCCTTTTCGACTGTCAGCATTGAATGCAGGATATCCGATTGGGGTACATAGCCGAGTTGATGGCGGAAGTGTTCGTACTCCTTGTAAAAGTCATGCCCGTTGAGACGTACATCCCCTTCACCGGGCTTGAAGCCGATCAGGGCGTTCATGAAGGTGCTCTTCCCAGCTCCGCTGCCCCCAACTACGGCAATGAATTCGCGCGGCAAAATCGTCATATCGATATTATGCAAGATGCGTAATGGACCACTGCGAGTTTTGACATCTTTGCTCAGATTAGTTACATCCACGCGCATGCCGTGGCTGTGGTATTCGGTTAATAGCCCATTTTGAAATAGTAGGACATTCTTCCCAATCTGGATTTGATCCCCTTCGAGGAGCTCTACGCGCGTGATGGCTTGTTGGTTTACGAATGTGCCGTTGGTGCTGCCTAAATCTTCGATCCAATAATTGTCACCAAGTTGGCGAATCCGGGCATGCTGCCGGGAAACATCTGCATCGCTGAGTACGATATCGCCATCATCGGCGCGACCGATGGAGATTTCCCGCAATTCAGTCACCATGGTTGGCTCTGCAAGTGTGGGGGAGAAGCCAGTTACGTCGATACCAAATTCCGTGGGGTTGTGGAATATCATGCCGATGGAGACGCCAAAACTTTCGTCACCGATGCGAATGACATTTTCGTGGGTAAGCGGTGTCGGAGTGCCGGGTTCCAACAAGTGATCGTTGAGTCGCGTGCCGTTGGTGCTATTCAGATCTGTGAGGGTATAGCCCTGATCAATGCACCGAATTTCGGCGTGTTTACTGGATACAAACCGTAGTCTCGAGGGAATCACGAGATCGCAATCAGCGCTGCGTCCTAGCAGAATGACATCTTTGGAAATATGAAATATCCCGGTTTGCCCGTTGGGCCAGTGGACATCTAGATAGGGATGGTCTGTGGGGGAGTGGGGTTGTATACTTATCGGTGTGGGCTCATCGACATCGGAGCTGGGTTCTTGCTCCTCAACAAGCACCTCCACGCCAAGATGGAAAGTCACCTGAACTAACTGCCCTAATTTTTCTAAGCCAATTTGGATCGTGTCGCCATCTTTGAGCAGGCTGCTCTGATTAACCCGGTTTCCATTTAGCAAGACTCCGTTTCTGCTGCCGAGGTCAACGACTCGATATTGAGCCCCATCTCGACGGATTTCCATGTGCTTTCTGGAGATTGAGTTATATTCACCGGGTGGGATGATGTCATTGTCTTTGCCCCTTCCAATGCGAACAATTTCCTGTTCTAGTGTATAAGTTTGTTGTTCTCCAGATGGCCAGGCGATGATTAGCTTTGATCGCTGGTACATCATGGTATCCGCTGGGGTTGTTTGAGACATCTTATGCCCTCCGAAGAAAGATGACCGATGTTATTATTCCTGTACTCATTTATAACATAACATAGAATCAGAAGGTGTAAGAATATGACATTATCCATCGAAGAAATCAAACGCATAATCTCGCTTCAATTGGGAACCAGGGATATCGGTGATGAGGATCGCTTCCTCGAGGATTTGGATGCCGAATCCGTTGACGTAATGAATATCGTTGTGGCCATCGAAGAGAAATATCAGATTGAGATTAGGGAATCCGAAATTCCTAACATTCTTACACCCATAGATTTGTATGGCTTAGTGAAAGATCGAATCTAGAACTTATCTCAAAAATACTCTATGGTCACTCTGAGAGAGCGTGCCGCGCATTGCGGCCCTTCGGGCAGGCAGGCCTGTGGCGAGCGAGCGAAGAGTCTCTTATACTAAGATTTTCAGATCCTTCGCTGCGCTCAGGATGACAGCTAGGAAATTTAACTGATGCTCACGAAAAATTTCAAAACTTTGATCGAAATGCTTGCTTACAGGGCAAAAAATGACCCTGAGAAAGTAGCATTTACCTTTTTGGGCGAGCCATACACTTATGCTGGTATCTGGACTGAGATCAATCATTTTGGGGCATATCTTCAGGAATTGGGGATATCTCATGGAGATCGGGTTGTTCTGGCTTTGCCCAACAGCGCTGAATTCTTTGGGGCGTTCTACGGCGTACAACGCGTTGGGGCAATTGCCGTACCCTTGTTCCCTGGCTCTGGCCCGAAGAGAATATTTTCTGTTGCCAAATTATGTGGAGCGAGAGTCATTGTTGCACCAAGCTCTATCCCTGGGCATCAGCTAGAACAGTACAAAACGATGGGAGAAGAACAGGGTTTGGATGTAGTCACCACCTTAGATAGTCAGCACGCAGCTCCACAACATTTCCCAACGATCAAGCCTGAAGATGTTGCATTTATTCAATTTACCTCGGGCAGTACCGGAAATCCCAAAGGTGTGCAGCTATCCCACGATAACCTGATCACCAATGTGGTACAGATGATCATCGGTATGGAGATCACCAAAGACGAGATTTTTGTGAGTTGGCTGCCGGTATACCACGATATGGGCTTGATCCTGAAAACTATGGTGCCATTTTATTTGGGCGCAGAAGTGCACTTATTAGAAGCAAATTTGCGCAACATTCGTACCTGGTTGAACATCATTCAAAAGCAGCGGGCGACCTTTACAGCCGCGCCAGATTTTGCTTATCGATTGTGTGTACGTCATGTGGACCCTGGAAATTATGACCTGAGCAGCCTGCGGGTGGCCCTCAATGCTGCTGAACCCGTTCGTGCTGAGACGATCCGTGATTTTGAAGATGCCTTTGGCTTGAAGGATGTGATGGTCGCAGGCTATGGATTGGCGGAAGCCACTGTGGGGGTCAGTATGTGGAAACCTGGTTCTACGCCCAGGGTGGATGGGCGCGGATTCGTCTCTGTGGGCCTGCCATTCCCCGAAGTGGAAGTGAAGATCATAGAGAATGGGAAAGAATTACCTTCGGGAGAAATTGGCGAGATTGCCATTCGCAGCACAGCCAATTCGAGGGGATATTTGGACAACCCTGAAGAAACGGATCAGCTTTTTACAGGGGATGGCTTCTTGCTCTCTGGTGATCTAGGTTATCTGGATAAAGATGGATATCTCTACATCATCAGCCGCAAAAAGAATATCATCAAGCGAGCTGGACAAACCATCTCACCGCATGAACTCGAGGAGATTGTTGACCGCCATGATGTCGTTCGTTATTCAGCAGCCATAGGCGTGGATAAAGGCGGCATCGAGGGGGAGCAAATCTATATTTTTGCGGAAATCCGCAATGTTGGAATACAATCAGAAGATGATTTATTCGATTTGACATTGAATCTGGTGGATTCGATACATGCTGATATGGGTTTTCGGCCAGGGAGGGTCTATCTGCTCAAGCGGCAGTCAATCCCCTTGACCCATAATGGGAAAATCCAGCACGCGCGCTTGAAGGCCAAATATTTAGAGGGGGATTTGCGAGTTTCTGGAGCAATTCTTTTCCCAGATTATTAGGAAATAAATGCCCGATATGGATTTTGCTATGTCGCCATAATTGCCACAATCACCGTAATTCGGAAAATATTGTAAAAATACGACGAATTATTTTATATTATGTTGACATAATTGCGATATTCGTTACAATAAGGCTATGCTAGATGATATTGATCGTGCCATTATTGCGCATTTGCAATATGACGGCCGCGCCCCCTACACCAAGATCGCCAAAGAATTAGATATTACCGAGGGTTCGGTCAGGCGCAGGGTCAAACGGTTGGTTGACGAAGGGGTTATGCAAATTGTGGCTATTGTCGAGCCGCAAGAATTGGGTTGGCATGAAGCCGGCATGATCGGCATCAATGTGCAGGCACATCGCATTCAAGAAGTAGCTGATGCCATCGCCCAATTACCCGAAGTATCTTATCTTTTCCAGGCTGCCGGGGAGTTCGATCTCTTTGCAGAGGTCTATTGCAAAGATCGTCAACACTTTGTCTCTTTCTTGAATAACAAATTACAGAAAGTGTCCGGGGTGGAACGCACGCAATCATTCTTGATTCTCAAGATGCATAAATTATCCTATCGCTGGGGTGAAGCAGAGCCGCCCTTTGCCGAACATTTCCAAACCAACAATCCAACTGAATAGAATTATGGAGCAAGAAATCTTTGATGCATTGGAATCAAACCTCTGACGAAATTGCTAATTTGGTTCATCGTAAATCCGTTGAAATCCTCTCCGAAGTTGGTTTCAGTGTGCCTGATTCCGAAACACTGGCAAAATTGAAGTCTGCGGGATTTCTCGTAGATGATGAGTCTCAAATGGTTCGCATCACAAAGGATCTCTTGGATGAAGCCCTACATACCTTGCCGCAAAACGTCAAACTCTATCGGCGAGGCAGTCAAGTTGGTTTGGATTTCAAGAGCCGCTCGCATTTCATGGGCGCAGGCACTCCGGTGAATGTGCAAGATTTGGATACCGGAGAACGCCGCGCCGCGACCCGTCAGGATGTGCGCGATTTTGTAACCCTGCAGGATGCCTTATTCCAGGTGGATATTGTGCGCCCTACCGTGACTGCTACGGACATGGGCGAAGGATCTGATCTAATCGAAATTGCCGAACTGTTGAGATTTACCCAGAAGCCGATTGTCCACCGCACTTTATCACCCGATAGAGTGGATGCAGCGGTAGCGATGCTGGCAGCTGTTGCCGGGGGAGAGAAAAGCCTAAGGGAGTATCCAAATTTTGCTACCCTTTATTGCCCAATCAGCCCGGCCTATTTCACCGAGGAGAATATCCAGTGTATGCTGCGCTGGGCTCATCATGGTGTGCCGATCACCTTGCTTAGTATGGCTATGGGCGGTGCATCAGCCCCGGCGACTCTGTTGGGGGAGTTAGTCGTCATCAATTTAGAAATTTTGGCCTGGATGATTGTGCTGCAAATCTTGTTCCCTGGCACGCCGTTGTTGTATGGCAGCGTCTCCAGCGTGCTGGACATGCGTACAGGCATATTGCCCCTGGGTGCCCCCGAAAGGGGTATGATCAACAGCGGCGCGGCAATTATGGCCAATTTTTATGGCATTCCTTCGATGTGTGGTGGGCTGTCCACGGACGCCAAAGAAGTGGATGTGCAGGCTGGTTTTGAAAAATCGGTCACAGCATTTCCATTGTTGGTCGAGGGAGCAAGTATTATCTACGGGGTGGGGGCGGTGGATGCTGGGTCAGCGATTTCGTATTCCCAGATGGTCATGGACAACGAGTTGATTGCAGGATTGCGACGCATGATGGAAGGCATTACGGTTCATGATCTGGATGAGGAAATTGAGCTGATCAAGGCCAATATCCCGCGTGGCAATTTCTTGAAAGAGAAACATACCCGCAGAAATTACAAACGGCATTGGCAGCCAGAACTACTGAATAAAGATGCCTATGAAACCTGGGTAGTAGATAGGGTGCAAGTTGCTGAGAAGAGCAGGCTGAAAGCTAAAGACATCCTGGTCTCTCACCAGCCACTTTGCTTGCCTGCAGAGGTAGAAGCGGAGATCGAACGGATATTACGTAAACATCTGGCACCAGATTTTGCCCTGAATAAATGAAAATATTCAACTCCACGTTGCCACATGCTAAACCACCCTTCGACTGCGACGACTGAATTGATGGGTATCGACCTTTATTCCCTGAGCAGACCGAAGCATAGTCGAAGGGCAGTGATGAAGCGTCTCCGCTCAGGATCGAAAATTGAAAGTTGGCAGCTTGGAGCATTTACACGGATAATTGAAGCGAGTGAAGATGATTACCATTGAACCTATTCAATCAAAAATCCATCTTGAAGTTTTGACTCCCGATCAATTGGCGGAGATCAAAACGGCTACGCTGCATGTTTTAGCCGAAGTTGGTGTGAAATTTCCTTCAGAGAAAGCGCTGAAAACCTTTGCCGAGCATGGCGCGCAGGTCGACTTCGAGAGCAGCATCGTGCGCATGTCCCCAGAGTTTGTGTTGGATGCTATTACGAAAGCGCCGCGCCAATACCTTCTATCTGGGCGCGCAGAAGGAACGGATTTGCATCTTGGAAGCGGAAATTCGTATTTCGCCACGGATGGCTGTGGTCATGAAACCGTCGATTTCGAAACCGGAGAGCGGCGGCTTTCTTGCAAAGAAGATGTTGCCAAAATGGCGCGTGTGTCCGATTATCTCTCCTCGATTGCATTCTTCTGGCCGATGGTCAGCGCTCAAGATTATGGGAAGTTAGCACCTCTTCATGAGATGGATGCCGCCTTCAATAATCTGACTAAGCACGTTCAGACTGAAACGGTCATGGGCGAGCCGATGGCTCGATACGCTGTTGAAATGGCTACGGTGATCGCTGGAGACATGCAAACCCTCCGGGAACAGCCGCCCCTCTCGAGCCTGGTTTGTACCATAGCTCCATTGGGACAGGATAAAGAAGGCATTGAAGGTGCCATGGTGTTCGCAGCCGCAGGTATTCCCGTTGGCTTTATGGGCATGCCCAATATGGGCTCTACGGCTCCTGCAGTCCCGGGAGGGGCTTTGGTTGTCGGTAACGCTGAGGCTGTCAGTGCTATGGTGCTAATGCAGTTAGTCTCCCCGGGAGCACCAGTCTTCCAGGCCTTGTTAGTTTCAGGTATGAATCCCCAATCGGCGGATTATATTGTCAGTTCGCCTGAGAAATATCTTTGCAATGCGGCTGCGGTACAGATGGCCCACGATTGGGGCGTGCCCTCTCTTGCTGGGACATTTGGAGTCGACGCCCCCGAGCCGGACACCTGGCAGTTGGGGCGGGACAGCGTCTATACCGCGTTGATGAGCGCCCTGTCAGGGACAGATATTACGATTGGATTGGGGATGCTGAAAGCCTCAACATTACTTGTCCCCGAACAAATCATCTTCGATGATGAGATCTATCACACCAACCGCATCCTGGGCCAGGGTTTGGATACCACTCCCAAGGGTTTGGGGTTGGATGTGATTGCTGCGGTCGGTTCCGATGAGCATTACCTGGCGCAGAAACATACCCGAAAACATCTTCGCCAGCGTTGGATTCCCAAATTGACTCACCCTTTGCCATCGATGGATGCTTCCCCATTACCAGATATTCGCCAGCGAGCCAGAGCTGAATTTGATCGTATTTTGTCTGAACACCAACCTGAACCCCTCAGCAGTAATCAACAGAAGGAATTAAATAAAATCTTGCAAGCGGCTGAAAAAGAACTTGGTACGTAAAACAAAATAAAAAGCTAAACTTCTTCAAGAAGTTTAGCTTTTCGATGGCCAGGTTTCCTTTTTTTGATCAGATATCCAATGCTTGATCATCGATTTTAGATGCACAAGAACAAAGGAAAACTTCGGAAGTCGCACCAAATTAATGCCATGAGTAATTATTTCTCTTAAGATTGTCATCCTGAGCGAAGCGAAGGATCTGGAACTCCGTATGGTTAGATTCTTCGCCTTGGTGGAGCTCACGTCCTAGGCAGGTTGGTGCCCTTAATAAATTTTTTGAAGTACTTGCAAAACAGGCAATAATTAACAGGCCATATAAACTTTGCGAATGGTTTCAATCACATGACTGGTGCCGCACCAGCCCTTGCGCAAATATAGGGCATCCCCGGCTTTAACCTCATATTCATCGCCTTCATCCCCGATCAGCTTCCAATGCCCCTGCAAGATAAAGCAAAATTCGTCGCTTTCCCTTTCCATACGATATTTCCCTGGGGAGCACTGCCAAATCCCGGCATCGCGCCCGGCATCATCAGCAAATATCTCCATCCAGGCTGTTGATGGTGCTGTGTCTTCCAAGGCTTGGGGATGCACACCCGTATCTTCTAAAACTTGTTCCATGGCTTGTTTTATGACAGGTAGTTTCATGATCTTCTCCTAAGATTATTCTGTTGAATGAACCAATTGCCCCTCAAAAAAGGTCATTTCAATTTGGGTAGTAGGTATCTCTTCGATATCGATCTCAAATAGATTTTGATCAAGAACGACCAGATCGGCCAATTTTCCCACCTCGATAGAACCGATGTCTTCATTGAGAAAATTCGCATAGGCGCCATTTAGGGTCGAAGCCACAAGCATATCTTTGAGACTCGCCCGTTCATCAAGCGGTGGCAACACCCCTAAATCACCGGGTTTCAGTTCAGCATCAGGATCGGATATCGAGCGATAGTTGGATTTCCCCCCATAATCCCGATCAAACACGAGCTGAGGCATTCTGCGGGTCATGCCACAATAAATCGCTACCAAGGGTTCTGGTTCGGTGACAAAGAAATCGCTGGCAATGGTTACGTTAACCCCAGCTTTGAATAGACTATTGAACGGATACTGTTGGTAAAAAGCCCGTTCGTGCCCCAGATATGGCAGGTTCAATTTCCAGAAATAATCGTCGATGATCATCCAGTAGGGACTCGTGTGAACGCTGATGCCCAGGTCGCCCATGCGTTTAATGTCTTTCGGCCGCGCCAATTGCAGATGGGCGAATGAATGCCGCGCATCCCGCTTCCCATTCACATCTTGGGTGAATTCAAGCGCATCCAGGGTGTATTGCGCGGCAGCATCTCCTATCACATGAACGTGGATCTGATACCCCGCAGAATCAATTTGCGAGAACGCATCTTGAAGAATATCATCACCCCAAACCTTGATGCCATACCAGTCATCGTCCCGGTGCGCGTATGGTTCCAGCAACAATCCGGTTTCTTCCTCGGTAACATGATCCGCAAAAAATTTGAAAGAATGCGCCTTGAAATGTGGGTGAGTAAATCTCTTGGACAGTGCTTTCCCCTGATCGATCTGTGCGGCAACGTCGCCTTCCGGTGAAATGTTCCAGGAGGCGCGATAGCGTACGGTCAACTTTCCATCTTGAGCGAGTTCATCATAAGCTTCAATGATATGGTGTTCCTCGATACCCAACATGGCCTCGTGGACAGTTGTGATCCCCTTTGCGTTAAGCCATCCCTGTAGCCAAAGCAGCGAATTCTTGATTTGTTCCTTTGGAGGTTCTGGGATATGTTGGGCGACAAGGTTCATGGCCCCTGGTTCCTGGAGCAACCCAGATGGCTCACTGGTTTTGGGGTCGTGTTTTATTACGCCTTCCTGGGGTTGTGGGGTGTCTTTGTCAATATTGGCGATTTCAAGAGCTTTCGAGTTGACCCACATTGAGTGACCGTCTGTGGATGTAATGACAATCGGCCGCACAGAGTCAATCTCGTCCAGCCACTCTTTGCGAGGGCCAATTTCATCAAATGCAGAGCGCGAATAACCGCCGCCAACGATCCATGGCGCATCTGAATTCTTTGCGGCATATTGACGTACAGCGTTGAGATAGGCCTGGATTTGATCCTCGCCGGTTACATCAAAGAGACCCAATCCGTACTGGTATATATGTGCGCTTTGGGCGGGGTGCATGTGGCTGTCCACAAAAGCTGGCAGAACCATTTTGCCATCCAGATCGATCACAGTTGTATCCGGACCGATATATGCTTCGACATCAGTATTCGAACCGACAAAGAGTATTTTTCTATCGGCAATCGCAATGGCCTGAGCCCAACTGAGATCTGAATCGACAGTGTAGACAGCAGCGTTTTTTAGAACCAGGTTTGCTTTCATCCTATTCCCTTTCACCAACTACAAACACACCATCTTCTGGCTGTACCGTGACTGTTTCTTGACCCTCACTCAAAACGAGTAAGAAGCCACGCCGGCCATTATTAAGAAATTGGAGTGTGGCTTTTAACTCTGTCGCAGGAAGACGTTCATGCTGACTCTTGGCAACAAAGTGGCTGAACTCCTCGCACGGAGGGGCGAAACTGACAAAATCTAACAGCGCTCTTTGCCCGGTCTCCGCGCTCTCGATGGCGATCTGCCCCCCGAGATCCTCCACCCAAACTTCCTCGGCATATTCGATAATGATGTTTTCACCGGCGCTACCATCGACCATGTGTTCCCCAAAACGTTCTCTCATTGCATCATAATGAGATGTAAAGCCAATGGATACAAGATCGTCATCATCATAGGCTTTATCAGGGTGGTTGATGTGGTGAATATCGAGTACATGCTCTCCCTCAGGGGTGATTGCCTCGATGCCTAAGGATGAGATCAGCAAGCGTTCTACTTCGACGCGCCTGGTGACGTCGTAAAAGTAGCCTGAAGGTGTTTCAATGATCAACCCGTTCGGTTGCACTTGGACCATTTTCACGCTGCCAAGTTGGCGGTCATTTTCAGCCATTATTGATAATCCTTTCTTAATACAAGTCTGCCTAACTTTAAATAATTGGGCAGACTTGTTTCATTCTAAGCAACACGGCAATATTAGCCCTTCCCCGATTCTTGCAAGGCTTTGATGATTTCGTCTTGGTGTTCTACAGCATGTTCGATCATATATTCAACCAATGTGGCGATGCTGCCGCGTTCATCCCCCCAAGGATAGAGCATATCTCCGGGAAACTGATCTTCGGGAATTTCCTGAACAGCTTTCTTCAATTCACCATGGGCTTGTTCCCACTCAGCTAAGATTTGCTGAGTAGATAACTTTTTCTGCTCTACAACAGCTCTTTCATTATATTCAGTTTCTTCCTCGTCTAGATCGGGGATTGAATATTCTGACCCTTCCTGATACGCGCGCAAGGATTTAGCTGTCTCCTGATCCCAAGTCGCAATATGCCCAATAATATCCCTGATCCTCCAACCCGAATCGGTGAATACGGGCATTTCCAGATCGACTTCATCCAAGGTTGCACGGGTCGCAATGTGGGCCTTGGCTAATAGTTTAATCAGGCGTTTCTTTTCTTCAGCTGACATGTCTATCCTTCCTTATCTCTATAAACGAGCAAACATTGACTCCCAGTTGACAAACAAAATTAATAAGCTGCACAGTTTTTACCACTGGGACACGAAGTTTACGGAGTTTTCTCGGTGAAAACACAGAGATTCTCCGTGTTCTCTATGTCTCTGTGGTGAAAAATGCAGATTTGTCAGTCAATCAGCAGCGGACCCTTAGAAGCTTGGGATCATACAATGGTCTGAGAGACACTTTTGCAGGATAGCGCACTCCCGCAATGTCAATTTCATAGGATCCGCTCTTGATGTAATCAACACTGACGGTTTCTCCCTCATTCTCAACCGGACCGACACCGACGGATGCACCTAATGTGTGGCCATAACCGCCTGCCATAATATAGCCGACGGGCACACTATCTCGGTAGATGATCTCACCGTAATACAGCATGGGTTCTGGATCCTCGAGCAGGAACTGCGGCATGCGATATCTGTAGCCGGATTCTTTCAGTTTCAGCAGCGCCTCTCGCCCAATGAACCCGCCGGGTTTATCGAAGTCCACGAAGTATCCTAAGCCAGCTTCCAAAGGCGTATCGGTATTATCGATATCGCCGCCATAATCGCGATAGGCTTTCTCTAAGCGCAGTGTATTGAGTGCCTGTAACCCAATGTGTTTGAGCCCGAAATCGGCTCCCGATTTCACGAGGGTGTCGAAAACATGCAATGAAAACTCTGTTGGGATGTAAAGCTCCCAACCCAATTCGCCCACATAGGTCACTCGGATAGCTTTGACAAGTGCGTAGCCGATGTCAATTTCTTGCATAGTGAGAAAAGGGAAGGCTTCATTGGATAAATCTGTATGCGTGATACTGCTCAAAAATTCACGCGATTTAGGTCCCTGTATATTGAGCACGCTATATGCCGAAGAGATATTGGTTACGAAAGCGTGCGCATCCGCGGGGATGTGGCGTCTCAACCAGGCCAGCACTGCTGTCATGGTGCCATCCCCGGTTAGGATCAGAAATTGATCTTCGGCCAGGCGCGTGACGGTTAGATCGGCCTCTATGGTGCCAGTTTCATTACACCATTGGGTGTAGACAACTTTGCCCACGGGTACGGCCACATTATTGGCACAGATGCGGTTGAGATATTTTTCTACATCGCGACCCTGTACCAGGATTTTGCCCATCACCGAATAGTCCAGCATGGTGACGTTTTCACGAGTGGCATGATGCTCAGCAGCGCTGTACTCGAACCAGTTCTGCCGCCCCCAGGAATATTCAACTTTAGGTTCAACCCCTTTGGGGGCGAACCAGTCCGGGTATTCCCAGCCGGCATATTCACCAGAGTAAGCGCCGGCTTCGACCAATCTGTTATGGAAGGCGGATTTGCGCACATTGCGGGCGGTTTTAAAGTGCTTATTTGGGTATCCATCTTCGAATATTAACCCAAGCAATTCCACTGCACGGTCTTTTAAATATGTAGGTGTGTTTTGGTAAGGTAGCATACGGGCAATATCGATCTCGGTGACATCGACATCTGGCACACCATCGACAATCCACTGAGCCATCACTTTCCCAGCTCCGCCGCCCATGAGAATACCAAGGGAATTGAAGCCCGCCGCAACATAGAAATTATCTAATTCTGGCACCAATCCCATCATGGGGCCTAAATCTGGCGTAAAACTCTCTGGCCCGCAGAAGAATTTGTGAATACCAGCATTTTCCAGCGCTGGAATTCGCTGCATGGCTTCTTCAATATATGGCATCATGCGGTCCCAATCGGGATTGATTTCGCCAAAAGTGAAGTTCTTTGGGATGCCATCCAGCGCCCATGGGGCTGCCACAGGCTCGAACAGGCCGAACAACACGCCCCCCACTTCTTCACGGTAGTAGGCGTATTTATCCAGGTCAACCAAAACGGGCAATTTCGGATTTATGCCCTCAATCGACTCGGTGATTAAGTAGTAATGTTCTGTGGGCTGCAAAGGAATATTGACACCCGCTAACTTGCCGATCTGGTGTGCCCACATCCCTGCACAATTGACTACATACTCGGCCTGGATCTCGCCCTTATCGGTGATGATTGCGGATACCCGCTGATCTTCTTTCGTGATGTCGGTAACAGTAGTTTCTTCGAAAATCTGGACGCCGCCCATGCGTGCGCCTCTGGCCAACGCCATCGTTACATCGATGGGATTAACGCGGCCATCGCCGGGAGTATAGAAACCTGCCAGAATATCGTCAGTATAGGCTAGCGGCCAGATTTCCTTAATTTGATTGGGGGTTATTTCTTCCATCGCAACGCCAAAATGGCGATCAAAAGCGGCAACCCGACGTAATTCTTCCAGCCTATCGGGCGAGGTGGCTAAATTAATCATCCCCACATCTTTATAGCCCGTTGCCAATCCTGTTTCTTTTTCCAGAGAGCTATATAGATCCAGGGTATATTTTGCCATTTCAACCGAAGTTGCGTCGAAAAAGCCACCCGCCTCTACCAAGCCTGCTGCATGCCAGGTGGTTCCGGCAGTGAGCTGGGCGCGTTCTAAGAGGACAATCTCTTTCCAGCCGAGTTTTGCGAGATGGTAGGCAGTACTGCACCCAATCACACCACCGCCTATGATCACGACCCGAGCTTGCGAAGGAATTTTGCTATTCGTTCTTTCCTCTGTCTGTTTTTCCGGCATATTAATCCTTTAGGTTTTTAGCCGCCTGGTCTGCTGACGCCAAGATCTTATCCATCTCTTTTAGTGCTTGATCGGGCAAAGGCTCAGGCTGGTGAGAATCATAGATCTTGTTGAATTCCTCAATTGCCATCTCACGAGGTTGCCACAAATTACCTTCCGCGTCGAGTTGGCGGAAGATAGGCGAAATGTGAAAATCACGCAAATGCTTACGCGTATGTTTTTCGCGTAGGTAGTGGCCGCCTGGACCCACTGCTTTGATCACATTTAGGGAAACATCCAGATCTTTGAATTCAAATTCTTTGTATGTATCATAAACATTCATAGCGATCTCGGCGTCGAGAATGATTTGTTCAGGGTAGATAATCATCGAAGAACCCATCAATCCCATATAGCCGCAAATCTCACCGCCGGCTAAAGGAATCTGTACTGAGCCAAAACCTGCTTCGAAGGCGGATTGCCAGCCGATATCAGAAGCATCACTGCTGAACGACCCACCCCCCAAACTGGGCACATCCCAGGCGTGAGCAAGCTGAACTGCTATCAACGAAACTGGCAAGGGCACATCTCCGATATACCCGCCCGTACGCGGATCCATCAGCGAAGTAATAATCGAGTGGAAAACCGGCGCACCTGGGGAAGCCAGTTGCATTAATACCATGGCACTGATGACTTCAGCATCGCCCATGACCAAAGCACCGAGTACGGATGCAGGGGCTGTTGAACCCATATTGGGCATAGCCATAAAACTGGTCGGAATGCCTGCGTCCGCGTAAATCAACGCAGTTTCGATACCGTGACCATCTTGAGCTAACGGTGCGATAGTACAAATGTTGGCACAGACGGGTGGTCTGAGGCGTCTCTCGGTTTCACTTCCAGAAACTACGCTGGCCATTTCGACAATGGATGGAGCAAGCTCGGGATGAACAGTAGTGCCGCCGCGCACATGTTTCAAAGTATTGGTTAATCCGGCATGGCATTCGTGCAAAGGCGCGGCTTTTCCGAAATCTTGGGCGCTCACCATTGGCCAGAAAAAACTGACCATGGGTATGGCATCACTGACGCGCGCCATCATAGCAACATCTGCTTTTTGGGAAGCGCGTTTTTCGCGAGTCTTCGGGTCAATGACATGAACCCCACATCCATCGGTACAGAGATAAGAGTTCGAACCATCAAGTGTCAAGTCAAAGCGTTCTTCACGGCCGCCCAACACAAAACTGCGCGGTGCGGTCCCCATGGCCTTTTTTACCAAATCGGGCTGAATGCGTACAATCTTGGTGTCCCAATCCACGTTGGCCCCGTGATCAGCAAAGATCGTCAACGCTTTTTGGCTTGGGAAATATACACCTGTTTCCGATAAGAGCTGCAAGGTGCCATTCTTCAACGTCTCCAATTCTGACTTGCTCAGAACGTCGATTTTGTGGTGGGATGAGATCGAGATGATATCCGGCGTCTCAGAGTGCATTATGTCTCCTTGATGTCTCCTAGAATTTTCGCGACCATTCCTTTGGCCAGCGCTCGATGACGACTTTCTTTTGGGTGAAGAATTCGACCGCGTCCATACCCTGGCCGTGCATATCGCCAAAGAATGATTCCTTCCAACCACTAAAGGGGAAGAATGCCATTGGAGCGGCTACGCCGATATTGATGCCCACATTGCCAGCCTCCACTTCATAGCGGAACTTGCGAGCCGCTGCCCCACTTGATGTGAATAGGCTGGCCTGATTGCCATATACATGACTGTTCGCCAGCTCAATAGCATCTTCGATTGTTTTCACGTGCATCATGCTCAACACTGGACCGAATATCTCCGTTTTCCAGATCTCACTATTGGGCTGCACATCGGAAAGCACGGTTGGGCGCACAAAGCTACCGCCTTCATATCCCTTGATCGTAGTCCCGCGCCCATCAACAAGCGCAGAAGCCCCCTCTGTGGTTCCCAGCCCGATCAATTGTTCAATGTTTTCTTTACTGCTCTGGTTGATGACTGGCCCCATCTCTACCTCAGCATCAAGCCCATTGCCGACCACGCGGCTGGATGCCGCATCACAGATCATCTCGTTGAAGCTGTTGCGCGCTTCGCCAACCGTTACAGCCAACGATACCGCCAGGCAGCGCTGTCCTGCGCAGCCAAAAGCTGAATCGGCAACAATTTGGGTGGTCATTTCCATGTCGGCATCCGGTAGGATGATAACTGGATTCTTAGCTCCACCCTGAGCCTGAACCCGTTTGCCATTCTCCGCGGCGCGGCGATAAACGTACTTGGCTACATTGGTTGAACCAACAAAAGTGACCGCCCGAATTTCGGGATGATCAAGAATTGCATTTACCGCATCTTTCGAGCCATGCACCATGTTGACGACGCCCTTCGGGAAGCCGACCTGTTCGATCAGCTCGAAGATAAACTGCATGGTCATAGGGACTCTTTCGGAAGGCTTGACGATATACGTATTGCCCGTTGCCAGCGCATACGGCAGATACCAAAATGTGATCATGCCGGGGAAGTTGAATGGTGCGATGGTGGCACACACGCCCAAAGGTTGGCGCAGCATGATCTCGTCAATGCCTGGGGCAATATCTTCTGCAATTTCGCCCTTCATCATCATTGGCATTCCGCAGGCCACTTCCACGTTCTCGATGGCACGCACCATTTCGGCTTTGGCTTCACCGAAGGTCTTGCCACATTCAGTTGAGATAATACGGCCAATCTCATCATGGTTAGCAATCAGCAAATCGCGCAACTTAAATAAATACTTGATGCGATCATTTACCGGGGTCTCCCGCCAGGCCGGGAATGCCTCGGTAGCAGCTTTGGTTGCTGCATCAACTTCCAATTTCCCGCACAGGGGTGTCTTGGTGATCACATCGCCCGTTGCCGGGTTGATGACATCTGCATACTCACTTACCTTCGGTTCTACCCATTCACTATTAACGTAATTCAAAATCTTCATATTAATTCACCTTTCTATCTGATACTTCCAAAGCTTTTTCAACCAGAGTCAGGCCTTCATCAATTTGTTCTTTGGTGATGCATAGGGGGGGAACAACAAAAATCATTGTACCAATATCTTTCACCATAATGAATGTAAATAGGCCATTATCCAGTAATGTCTTCTTTACATCAGCCATCACTGCGGCTGAGAAGGGTTTTTTCGTCTCACGATTTTCTACCAACTCGATTGTGGAGAACAGACCAATGTAGCGCACATCGCCTACCGAAGAATGGCGCTCTTTAATATCTTCGAGCGCTTCACCCAAGTATTTGCCTAATGTTGTGGCATTTTCAAGTAAGCCATCCTCTGCATAGACATCAATCGTAGCCAGTGCGGCAGCACAGGCCAGCGCATGTCCGCTGTAGGTGAGGCCCGCATAAAGGTACTTATCTTCGAAGTGGTTGGCAATCTCTTCTGAGACGATCACAGCCCCCAGCGGCACATAGCCAGATGTAATCCCTTTTGCTGTTGTGATGATATCTGGTTCCACATCCCAGTTATCGACCGCGAACCATTTGCCCGTGCGTCCCCAGCCGCTCATCACTTCGTCGGAGATCAGCAAAATACCGTATTTATCACAGAGCTCTCGAACAGCGGGCCAATAGTCATCGGGTGGGACGATCAGCCCATTGGAGCCGGTAACACCTTCCA
>JACKQG010000355.1_pt1 | contig 67250 bp, 76 predicted proteins | sample 8237621 | NCBI WGS metagenome assembly JACKQG01 (sample SAMN15677084, study PRJNA649215) | marine metagenome | biome: marine; feature: Black Sea; material: saline water; isolation source: suspended particulate matter (SPM) from the Black Sea western gyre | collected 2013-06-09/2013-06-10 | depth... | reverse complement strand
GGTCAAAGGGCGCGCCAGGTTCTTGGTTAAGGATGTGCCCGTCTAGGACGAAATGAGCGACGTGAATGTTTTGCGGTGAGAGCTCACGGGCAAGACTTGGACAAAGACCACGCAGCGCAAATTTCCCCAGGGCAAAGGGGGCCGAGCGTGGATAACCCTTAATGCCAGCCGATGCACCGGTGAATAACATTGTCCCTTTACCCGCCCCCAGCATACGTCGTGCCGCCTGCTGGGCGGCAAGGAAAGCACCGTAGGCGGTGACCATGATTGCATCCCTGGTGTCGAGGGGATCGACGTCGGTGATCGGTCCCGGAACCCGCATACCGGGGTTGTAAACAAGAATATCCGGGCATCCGATATCGTTTTCAAAGGTCTCGAATAATTTCGCTACGCTATCCACATCGGTCACGTCGCAGGCATAGGCCCGACCGCCGATTTCACTTGCAAGCGGCAATAACTTTTCCACACTTCTTGCAGCCAGACCAATCGTCATTCCTTCTTCTGCAAACAAGCGGGCGATAGAGGCGCTGAGCCCGCTTCCGACACCGATTATCAATACGTTTTCCGTCATTGGATATACACCTGCTGCTGGATTCTATCCCCTAGTTCGCCGGCCACTTGCCGACGGCCTTGTCGTAATCTTCCATCAGCGTTTTGCAGATCTCGCCCGGTGTGAACGTGTAGGTGTCGATCTCGCCGACCGGGGTGACCTCGGCTGCGGTGCCGGTCAGGAACACTTCGGACGCGTCGGCCAGTTCTTCAGGCATGATGGCCCGTTCGACAACCTCGATGCCGCGCGCCCTGGCCAGTTCGATGACGGTCTGGCGGGTGATGCCGTTCAGGAAGCAATCGGGGGTCGGCGTATGCAGTTTGCCATCACCCATATACAGAAAGATGTTGGCACCGGTTGCCTCGGCGATCTGGCCGCGCCAGTCGAGCATCATGGCGTCGTCGTAGCCGTCTTTTTCAACAGCGTGCTTCGATAAGGTGCAAATCATGTAAAGACCGGCTGCCTTTGAATGAACGGGCTCGGTTTCAGGCGACGGGCGTTTCCATGGGCCGGTCTTCAGGCGAATGCCCTTCATGCGGGCCTCCGGCGAGAAATAGGACGGCCATTCCCAGGTCGCCACCGACAAGTGGATGGTTGTGTTCTGGGCGCTGATTGCCATCATCTCGCTGCCCCGCCAGGCGACCGGGCGCAGGTAACCTTCGGTGATGTTATTGGCCTTCAGGGTTTCGAGGCAGGCGGTGTTGATCTCTTCCAGGGAGTAGGGAATGTCAAAACCCAGCAGCGCCGCTGAATCAATCAGGCGCTGGGAATGTTCGGTCAGTTTGAAGACGTTGCCGCCGTAACAGCGCACCCCCTCGAACACCGACGAACCATAGTGAAGGGCATGGCTAAGGATGTGCAACTTGGCATCCCGCCAGTCAATGAGTTCACCATCAAGCCAGATAAGGCCGTCGCGATCGTCGAAAGAAGGTGCCGACATGAAATTATCTTTCCAAAAGAGCTGTTAATGCAAAAGTATCTTGCGTTTTCTAACAGGATGGGGCATATATGTCAACAAGGCTGACGTATATTTCAAGCAACCTGTTTAAAGGGCGCTGATGACCGTATCCAAGACCCCACCCGACCACGACGCCTCCTCTGTAGAGCCCCAGGACATGGAGGATATGGAAGGTTTGCGTCAGGCCATTGAACTGCTGTTCTTTGCCTATCGTGATTTCACCGCCGAACCGGATGCCATTCTTGCCCACTATAATTTCGGACGCGCCCATCATCGGGTGATTTATTTCGTCGGCCGCAACTCCGGCATCACCGTCAGTCAGCTTCTCGATATCCTGCAAATCACCAAGCAGAGCCTGGCCAGGGTGTTGCGCCAGCTGATCGATGAAGGCTTTATTGAGCAGCGTCAGGACTTGGGTGACGGCCGCCGCCGCCTGCTTCACCTGCTCGACAAAGGCGTCGAGATTGAGGCCTTGTTGACGGCACGTCAGGCAGCACGCATCGCCGCCGCTTTTGCCGCAGCCGGGGCGGACGCACCGCAGGGTTTCAAGGATGTTCTGCGTGGTATGATCAACAAGAAGGATCGGCAACGGGTTTAGGGTGCTATAGTCAGTCATGGAAAACGAGCAGCCCCATATTCTGGTGATCGACGACGATGATCGTCTGCGGGAATTGCTGCGCCAGTTCCTCAGCGAGAACGGCTTTTGGGTGTCGACGGCGGTCGATGCCGGCGATGCCCGTGAGCGCCTGAAAGGCCTGACCTTTGATCTGCTGGTTCTGGATCGCATGATGCCGGGGGAAAGCGGCCTGGATTTCGCCGCCGATTTACGCAAGACAAGTACCGTGCCGATCCTGATGCTGACCGCCATGGGCGAACCCGAAGACCGCATTGACGGGCTTGAGGGTGGGGTGGATGATTACTTAAGCAAACCTTTCGAGCCGCGCGAACTGTTGTTGCGGATCAATGCAATCCTGCGCCGCGTCCCGGCCCCCAAGGTCGCCCCTAGCGAAATCAAGCTCGGCGCTGTGGTTTATGATCAGGCCCGGGAAGTTCTAAAGCAAGACGGCGAGATCATCCGCCTGACCGATGTGGAGGCCGCTTTGCTTAAGGTATTGGCGGCCAGTCCGGGGGCGGTCTTAAGCCGTGAAGATTTGACCGAACTGACCGGTGCCACCGGCGGCAGCCGCGCCATAGACGTGCAGGTAACCCGCCTTCGCCGCAAGATAGAACCCAACCAGAAACTTCCAACTTACCTGCAGACGGTACGTGGCAAGGGCTACGTACTGCGTCCGGATTAAAATGAAGACGCCTTTTATCAAACGCCTTTTGCCAAAAAGCCTGCTTGGCCGCTCGTTGATGATTATCATCATGCCGCTGGTCATCCTGCAGGTGATTGCGGCGCTGATTTTTTACGAAAGTCACTGGCACAAGGTATCGCTGACCCTGTCTCGAAGCGTCGCAGGTGATATTGCTTCTGTCATCGACTTGATGCGCAGTAATCCGGACAAGGAAAATGTCGACTGGATCATGGATCTGCCAGCGAAAAACATGAACATGTTGATGAGTTTCAAGAAGGGCGAAATCATCACAAGTTCGCAATCCGTGTTGTCGGGGAAAATGGAAGAAACACTGATCAAGGCCATGCGCGAAGCGGTGGGACGCCCTTTTTATGTGGATTCAGAAAGTCTGGAGCGTGATGTTGTCATCGATGTGCAGCTTTCCGACGGGGTCTTGCATGTGATCACCTCACGTAAACGGCTATTCAGCTCGACGACCTATGTTTTTGTTATCTGGATGATTGGCAGTTCGCTTGTCCTGTTCGCCGTCGCGACCATTTTCATGCGCAATCAGGTCAAGCCGATCAGGCGACTGGCCGAAGCCGCCGATGATTTTGGCAAGGGCCGCGACGCGCCAAAATTCAAGCCAGAGGGTGCTACCGAAGTGCGTCAGGCTGCCGCCGCCTTTATTGATATGCGTGATCGTATCCAGCGCCAGATTTCGCAACGGACAAAAATGCTGGCCGGTGTCTCGCACGATCTCAGGACGCCACTGACGCGCATGAAACTGCAACTGGAAATGGCAGCCGCAGATGACAGTCTGGCAGATCTGAAAAGCGACATCGGCGAGATGGAGCATATGCTTGAAGGCTATCTGGCTTTTGCCAGGGGCGAGGGCGGCGAGGAACCGGTGGAGACCAATCTTGGTGATCTTTTGGGCAGCGTTTCCGAGCAGGCCCGCCGAAAGGGAGGCATCATCGACCTGCATGTTGAAAGTGCCATCACGGTTCCGCTCAGGCCGAAGGTGTTCAGGCGCTGCCTGACCAATTTGATCGACAACGCCATGCGTTATGCCGAGCATGTGTCGGTCAAGGCGGGAAAACGTGGCGATCTGGTCGATATTACCATTGATGATGATGGTCGCGGCATTCCCGAAGAGATGCGCGAGGATGTCTTCAAGCCGTTCTTCCGCATTGATGAATCACGAAACCCCGGAACTGGCGGCGTCGGCCTGGGGTTGACCATCGCCCGCGATGTGGTGCGGGCTCACGGTGGCGATATCGAACTGGGCGACAGTCCCAACGGCGGCCTGCGCGCCCGTATTAAATTGCCGCTATAGGGTTAGTACAGCCTGCCGCCATTGGCGACCTTTTCCCCCGGCCCGATCATCACCACTTCGTTTTCATCGTCGGGCAAGCCCAGGACCAACACTTCGGACATGAATTTGCCAATCTGACGGGGTGAAAAGTTGACGACGGCGCAGACTTGCCGTCCGCTCAGGGTTTCAGGGCTATAGTGCTTGGTAATCTGGGCCGATGTTTTCTTCTCGCCAATATCGGGACCGAAGTCGATCCACATCTTGATTGCCGGTATTCGGGCCTCAGGGTAGGCCTCGGCCCGCACAACAGTGCCGACCCTGATATCTACGCGGGCGAAATCGTCGTAAGAAATTGTCTCTGTTTGCATGGATTTTCTCCAATTCAAGAAGTGGCGCGGCGCAAAGAAGCTTCCCGGTACCACACATAAAGACCACTGCCGCTAACGACAAGCGCCCCGCAAATTGTCCAGACGCTTGGCACGTCAGCAAAAATCAACAAGCCCCAAATGATCGAGGCGACGACCTGCGAATAGGTAAAGGGTGCCAACATCGAGGCTTCCGCCGTAAAGAAGGCCCTGACAAGCATGAAATGACCCATGGCGCCTGCCGAGCCCATGATCAGCATTAAGCTCCACTGGCCCGGGCTTAAGCTTTGCCAAAAAAACGGGACCACGGCGCTGAGCACAAAAGCCCCCACAGCCGTTGAATAGAAGGTCGTTGTGGCGGCCCCGTCCTTGTCGCGGATGATCCGCGTCATCAGCATGTAGACGGCCAGCATTGCGGCTGTCATCAGCGGCAGAATGGCCCACCAGCCAAGCACCCCCGAACCGGGCCTGGCGACGATCAGGACGCCAATAAATCCAAACACCACGGCGGTCCAGCGTCTTGGCCCGACATGCTCGCCCAGTACCAGGCCGGAAAGGGCTGTTACCAGAACCGGGGCCAGGAACTGAATGGCAGAGGCATCACCCAGTTGCATGTGGGTGATTGCCACATACATGCTCGATGTTGCGCCGAACAGGGCGCTGGCCCGAATCAATTGCAGGCCGGGCCTTCGCGCCCGCAGAAAGCTGAGCGAGCGGGTGCGCCCGGCGTAGATGAAAAAGGTGATAACTGTATGAAAAAAATAACGGCCCCAGATGATTATCAGGATGGGCAACTCGAGGGACAGATACTTGGCCGTTGCGTCCATACCGGCCAGGATAATCCCGGCACTCAGGATCAGCACGATGGCCAGCGCTGGCGAGCTTTGTAAAGGGGGCGTTGGTTGCATGACGCAACTTATAGATAAGGCAGCCCCAAGGGCAAAAGAAAAGGCCGCACCCTTGTTGAAAGGGTACGGCCTTGGGAGATCTCAAAGGGGAGGGTTGAGATTACTTGGCAGACTTCTTGGAAAGAGCCTTGATTTCGTCCAGGCTGTCGCTGATGCGCTGGTTAACGACGGTGGTCGCTTCGTTGCTTGACTTGGCAACCATGTCGGCCAGTTCGCTCATGTTGGCGAGGGCTTTTTCGAAAGCAGCCTGATAGAGTTCTGCCTGCTTGGCGGCGGCAGCCGACGGATCGCCAGCTTTGCCGAAGTTAGCGAAGCTCTTGGTTGCTTCGTCGAGGGTTTCCTGCAAAATCGCAGCCTGACGGGTGGCGACATTCTGCATGCCTTCGGTTGCGGCCTTGTTGGCTGCAGCCAGGGCTTCGATGTTCTTGCGCTGGGAAGCCATTACGGATTCGACATCGAAGGCAGGAAGTTTGTAGTTGCTGGCGAACTTGGTGAATTCGTCAGCCATCTTGGACGGATCGAAGTCAGCCATCATTTTGGTGACGTCGAAGTTGAGGAACGGGTTGCTTTGCTTAGCCATGATAATAGTCTCCTGAATTTCATTTTATGCTGCACTGCACAATGAACATAATATGAGGTATAGCAGGGTATATGTCAATGCTTATGTTGCACTGCACAATAAATAAAAAGACCTGAAATCAATCAGTTACGGGGGTCTGATGAAAAAAATCAAAAAAAGTTAAAAAATTCAGGCCAATTCGCGGGATTTGGCGGTGGCGGCGGCAATGGCACGGTCGAGCAGCGGTTGCCAACCATCATCGGCCATCAGCACTCTCAAGGCTTCGGCTGTGGTGCCGCCGGGACTGGTGACATTCTGGCGCAGGGTTTCGGGTTGCTCGGACGAGCGGTGCAGCAGTTCGCCAGACCCTGCAACGGTCACCCGGGCCAGGCGTTTTGCCAGATCTTCCGGCAACCCGGCATTGATGCCAGCCTGGCCCAAACATTCAGCCAGCAGGAACACGTAAGCGGGGCCACCACCTGAAACCGCAGTAACGATGTCGATCTGTTCTTCATCATCGACCCAGGCGACTTCACCGACGGTGCTCAACAAGTCGCCGCACAGGGAAATCTGATCGTTCGCTACATGGCCGTTGGCGCAGCAGACGGTAATGCCCCGGCCGACGGCGGCAGGGGTGTTGGGCATGGCGCGAACGATGGCGGCTTCAGCCCCAAGCATTTTTTCAAAATAGCCGATGGTCTTGCCTGCGGCGATCGACAGGTAAACCACGCCGGGTCCTGCAAAGCGGGCATAGGCCGGGGCGACATCATCCATGACCTGCGGTTTGACGGCAAATATCACGACATTGGGGGCGGCGTTGAAATCAAGATCTTCGGGATTGGTGATGGTGGCGATGCCGTATCTTTGCTGCAAATCCTCTGCGGTGTCCGAATTGGGTTCGACGACGGTGATGGCGGTCGCCTCGAAGCCCTTGTCCAGCCAACCGGCGAGCATCGCCCCGCCCATCTTGCCACAACCGGCCAACAATAATTTGACTGTCATAATCAGGCTTCGCCGACGGTATCGACCATGGCCGCGGCAATCGAATCAATGGCGCTTTTGCCGCCCCAGATCACGTACTGGAAAGCCGGATAGAATCGCTCGCATTCCATCAGCGCCGTTTCGACCATATCTTCCATCTGGCCCTGGCTGGGACCATCGGTGCCACGCAGGGGCAGGGCATGACGATACATGGGCAGACCCTCGTCATCCCAGACACCAAAATGACCGAGCCACAGCTTTTCGTTAATCATGACCAGCAATTCGTGGACCTTGTCCCGGCATTCCGCAGGTACCCGCATGTCGAAGGCGCAGGTGAAGTGAATGGCGTCGGCGGCATCGTTCCAGGCAAAGAACATGGAATAATCACACCAGTGTCCAGGCACCTGAACGGCCATTTCCTGATCGCTGCGGCGATCAGAAATCCAGTCGTTGTCATCAACGATCCGTTCAATAATGTCCAGCGGGTGTGAGGAATGCTTGGTCTGGGCAATGTTGAGGTTGGTCATGATCGGTCTCCCATTGCTGTCTCGGGCGGTCGAAATAGCCGTTTAGGGAAGATAAACCACTAAATATGGGATAATACCCGATATATGGTGGATTGACCCCCCGTACACCACTAGGTATAGCCTAACCAATAGGGGAGTCCGGACGCAAGGACCGAATTGCTTTTAAGGAATATTAATTGTGGATAAGACAGCCAGCCTTACCCATTGGGCTGACCGGCTTATTCTAAGCCTTTTTGGTTTTCTTTGCCGTGGCCGTTTTGGTTTTTTTGGCGGCGGGTTTTTTTGCCGCCAGTTTGGCTTCCAGCTTTTTGACCCGGGCTGTCAGTTTTTCCTGTTCGGTGCGGGCCTTGGTAGCCAAGGCTTTGACGACTTCAAATTCCTCGCGGCTGACAAGGTCGGCATCGGCGAGCAGCCGTTGCAGTTGCTGGCGAATCAGGTTTTCAGCCTCGGATTTCATGCCGGCAATGGTTGACGCGGCGCCGCCTGCGACTTTCGCCAGGTCATCAAGAATACGGTTGGAAGTCTGCATGAGTTTCTCTCCGAAGTTTTAAGGCGACCATTATGACCCTTGGCCGGTACGTTAGCAACGCCTCACCGCTTGCTCAGTGTTGATGCTGGCTTTATAAACTTAACCCACCGAAGAACTTAAAGATTAAGGATAGTCCATGTATGTGGTAACGGGCGGGGCCGGTTTCATCGGCTCTAACATCGCCGCCGCCATCGAAGAGCGCGGCCTGGGCAAGGTCGTCGTCAGCGACTGGCTGGGCACAGACGACAAGTGGCGCAATGTGGCCAAACTGGATTTGACAAATATTATTCCGCCCGAAAATTTATTTGAATATCTGGGTGGCAATGAATACGGCATCAAGGGCGTCATCAACATGGGCGCTATTTCCTCGACGACGGAAACCGATGTCGACCTGATTTTCAGGCAAAACTTTAAACTGTCCATTGACTTGTGGAACTGGTGCACCAGCCATCATGTGCCGCTTATTTACGCGTCTTCGGCGGCGACTTATGGCGATGGTGCCCACGGTTTCGATGATAATCCGGACCGCGACGCGCTGGCAAAGCTGCGGCCGCTTAACCCTTACGGGTGGAGCAAGCACCTGTTCGACCGCCGGGTCATGCGCATGATTGATGCAGAGGAACCAACACCGCCGCAGTGGGTCGGGCTCAAGTTTTTCAATGTTTATGGCCCCAACGAATATCATAAGGGCTCCATGCAGAGCGTCGCCTCGAAAGTTTTCACCGATGCGAGGGACGGTAAAACGGCGACCCTGTTTAAGTCCCACCATCCTGATTACGCCGATGGTGGCCAGCTTAGGGATTTTGTCTGGGTTGGTGACTGTGTCGATATCGTCCTGTGGCTACTCGAAAATCCGCACGTTAGCGGCCTGTTTAATTGCGGTACCGGTCAGGCGCGCTCCTTCCACGATCTTGTCTGCGCCGTCTATGCGGCCATGGGCAAAGAGCCGGATATCAACTTTGTCCCGACGCCTGAAGAAATTCGCGACAAGTACCAGTACTTTACGCAGGCCGATATGAGCCGCCTTAGAGCTGCCGGTTACGCAAAGCCTTTCACCACCCTTGAGGACGGCGTCGGGTCCTATATTGGCGATTTTCTCGGCGCTGCAGACCCTTACCGATGAGTTTTCTCGCCATTCCCTATCCCAGCATTGATCCGATCATTTTTCAGGTCGGTCCAATCGCCATTCGATGGTATTCGCTGGCCTATATCGGCGGCCTGTTGTTCGCCTGGCGTTATATGATCAGGCTCGCTGCCCTCTCGCCGCAAGTCGCAAGCCGTGAGGCCGTTGATGATTTTCTGATCTGGGCAACCCTGGGCGTGGTTCTGGGCGGGCGGGTCGGTTATACGCTGTTCTATAATTTCGACTATTACGCAGACAACCCGTTGGCGGCCCTGCAAATCTGGAAAGGCGGCATGTCTTTTCACGGCGGTGTGCTGGGGGTCATTGTTTCAGGGCTGATTTTTGTTAAACGGCGAAATATTCCGGCCCTGCGTTTCGCCGACATCGTCGCCTGTGCGACACCGGTTGGCTTGATGCTGGGCAGGCTCGCCAATTTCATCAACGGGGAATTGTTCGGCAGGGCCTCTGACGTGCCGTGGGCGATGGTCTTCCCGCGTGGCGGGGACGCGCCGCGCCATCCCAGCCAGTTGTACGAAGCCTTTCTTGAGGGGCTGGTGCTGTTTTGTCTGCTTTATCTGTTGTCCAAAAAAGAAAGTATCCGCAATCGCCCCGGCGTATTGACCGGTGTTTTTCTTGTCGGCTACGCGCTGGCGCGGGCATTTGTTGAATTGTTCCGCCAGCCAGATGCCCATTTGGGCATCCTTGCCGCCGGACTGACCATGGGGCAGTGGTTGTCCATTCCAATGATTTTGGGTGGCCTTTTCCTGATAACCCGGGCTAAAGGCGAAAGTTGAGAGATTCTATGTCGCTGGAAGAAATCCTTATCGAGCGGATAAGGGGGACCGGCCCCCTAACCATTGCAGAGTACATGGAACAGGCGCTGGCCCATCCGGAACACGGCTATTACATGCGCGGTGATCCTTTCGGGGTCAGCGGTGACTTTGTCACGGCCCCGGAAGTTTCGCAGATGTTCGGTGAACTGCTTGGCCTTTGGGCCGGTGTCGCCTGGATGACAGCGGGGAGCCCCGAAACCATCAATCTGGTCGAACTGGGACCGGGCCGGGGAACCCTGATGGCCGATATGCTGCGCGCCGCACCGCTGGTTGATGGTTTTAGCGATGCGGTTGAGGTTCATCTGGTTGAAACCAGTCCGGCCTTGCAGGAAATCCAGCAGCAAAAACTGGAAGCTGCGAATGTGGTCTGGCACCGCGCCTTTGCCGATGTGCCCGAAGGACCTTTGATTGTCATCGCCAATGAATTCTTAGACGCCCTGCCCATTGAGCAGTATTTTCACGCCGGTGATTTCTGGTGTCCGCGCATGGTAGATATCAAGCCCGACGGTGACGGGCTGTGTTTTGTCCTGCTGCCGCCGTTCGACCAGCCGGAATTACCGCCGGGACTGATAGATGCGCCTGCCGATGTTATGGTAGAGGTCTGCCCGGCGGCCCTCGACATCAGCGAAGATATCGCCCGTCGTATTGCCGATCACGGCGGGGCGGCCCTGTTTGTCGATTATGGCCATGGGCAAAGCGCCCCCGGTGAGACCTTGCAAGCGGTTAAAAATCACAATTTCCACGATCCTCTGGTTGATCCCGGCACCGCCGACCTGACCGCCCATGTGGATTTCGGGGCGCTGGCCCAGCGGGTTTTTGCCTCTGGTGCACGGGCCCTGGGACCGGTTACACAGGGGGATTTCCTGACCACCCTTGGCATCGTTGAGCGAGCTGAAATCCTGCGAAAAAATGCCACCCCTGAGCAGGCAGAAGACATCGCCCAGGCCTTAAAAAGACTGGTAGACCCGGAAGAAATGGGCGGTCTGTTCAAGGTCATGGCGGTGACCGCTCTGGAAGCCCCGCCGCTGCCGGGCTTTGATTAGAGGGGCCCTTCCCTTGGTGGCCATAAAAAAAGCATAATAGCGTCATGTTGACTGCATCAAATCTAAACGGCGTCCGGCATGGCTTTTTCACCCGCAAGGGCGGTGTCAGTGCCGATGGTATTGGTGATATGGATGGTCTGAACTGCGGTTTTGGTTCCGATGACAGCTCCGAAAATGTCGCCGAAAACCGTCGTCTGGCTGTTGCCCGGCTGGGCGTTCAGGGTTGCGATTTGGTGACCGCCTATCAGGTTCATTCGGCCAAAGTGGTTCGGGTGACCCAGGCCTGGGCGCACCAGGATGCGCCGCAGGTCGATGCCATGGTCACAGGCGAGAGCGGTATGGTGCTGGGTATTCTGACCGCCGACTGCGCACCGGTACTGTTTGCCGACAGGACCGCCGGCATCATCGGCGCCGCCCATGCCGGTTGGCGCGGGGCCAGGGCAGGGGTTGTCGAGGCCTGCATCGCTGAAATGGTTGCCATCGGTGCCAGGCCTTCAAACATTGACGCCGCCATCGGCCCCTGCATCGCCCAGTCGTCCTATGAAGTGGGGCCGGAGTTCTATCAGGATTTTATCGACGAGGATGCCGCCCACGATGATTTTTTCAAAACCTCGACGCGGCCCGGTCACTTCCAGTTCGATCTTTCCGGTTATATCGAGCGGCGATTATCCAGGCTGGAGCTGGCTTCGGTGGCGGCGCTGGGCGTCGATACCTGCGGCGATCCTGAACGCTTTTATAGCTACCGCCGCTGTACCTTGAATGGTGAAAAAGATTATGGTCGGCTGTTATCGGCGATAGTATTAGAGCAACCTGCCCTTAAGTGAGGGCAGATAAGTTGCTCTAACTTTATAGAATCGATCAAATGACCTGCCATCAAGCGATGGCAGTTTGATCTAGAAGGACTAAATCCATGGCCCTGCATTTCAGCGAACAGGAACTGGCCGGGCGCCGCAGCCGTGCGTGCGACGAGATGGCTTCGCGCGGCCTCGACGGCTTGTTGATATTCCGGCAGGAAAGCATGTTCTATCTGAGCGGCTACGACAGCTTTGGATATGTCTATTTTCAGTGCCTTTTCCTGAGTGCGGACGGGGCCATGACCCTGCTCACCCGTTCGGCGGATTTGCGACAGGCCCGCCATACCTCTGTGATTGACGATATACGGATCTGGGTCGATGGCCCTGACGCCACCCCGGCCCGCGAGCTGGCGCAGATACTTGATGAGTACGCCATGAAAGGCAAGCGTCTGGGTGTCGAATGGGATTCCTACGGGCTGACCGCCCTCAACGGTCAAAGATTGAGCGCCGCCCTGGATGGCTTTTGTACGTTGGAGAATGCCTCGGATCTGGTCAGTCGCCTGCGGCTGGTCAAAAGCCCGGCAGAGATCACCTACGTGCGCCGTGCCGCAGAGCTGGCCGATGACGCCCTTGATGAAGCGGTGGCGCTGACTGGTCCCGGCGCTTTTGAAGGTGACATTCTGGCGGCCATGCAGTCAGCAGTATTCCGTGGTGGCGGCGATGACCCCGCCAATGAAACCATCATTGGTTCGGGGCCGGACGCCTTGCTGTGTCGTTATTTCACCGGCAGAAGGCATCTCGACGCGGCCGACCAGCTAACCCTGGAATGGGCGGGGGTGTATCGCCATTATCACGCCTGCATGATGCGGACGATCACCATCGGGCCGCCGCCGGATCGACAACTGGCCCTGTATGAAGCGGCTCGTGAGGCCCTTGAAGTCGTTACCGCCGCGCTGCTTCCGGGGCGTCCTGTCGGCGAGGCCTTCGATGCCCACGCAACGGTTCTCGACCGGCACGGACTGGCCGACCACAGGCTCAATGCCTGTGGCTATTCACTGGGAACGACGTTTGCGCCCAACTGGATGGATTGGCCGATGCTTTATCATGGCAATCCGGTGCTTGCCGCACCCGACATGATCTTCTTTCTGCACATGATTATTTTCGATAGCGACGCAGGAGTGGCGATGACCCTTGGCGAAACCGTACGGGTTACCGATACGACGCCGGAGCGTCTTTCACGGTCATCGCTGGACCTGATCAGAAGGTAAACCGCCATGCCATACCTTTTTTTCATGTTGCTGGTTCCCTTGATCTTCATGCTTGTCATGTGTGTTGCGGGGTAGGCGATGCGCCTGATCCTGCCCCTGTTGGTGCTGATACTGGCGGCCTGTACGCCGAACGAGCAGCCACTGTCCTACGAACCCCTGGAAGCGCGGGTCGAGGTCGCCAAGGTCACCGATGTTCGCGTTGAGCTGGTTCAGGGGCCGGCCCTGCCGATGGCGAAATTATTGTCCAGCGCCGTCGCCGCCGGCCTCGTCGAGCACGGCGTGAAGACTTCTATCAAGGAAAATGAAATCAGCCGTTATGTGCTTAAAGGCAGGGCCGAAGCCAATTGGAATGATGCCCGCGTCCCCTTTGTGATGCTGATCCACTGGACCCTGGTAGACCTTAAGGGCGATACCATCGGCGACTATACCCAAGGCGTGCGGGGGGCGCGTTGGAAATGGGAATATGGCGACCCGCGCATTATCCGCGCCGTCGGTAATGGGGCCGCCAAGCCGCTGGCGGCGATGATCGTTGATGATGTAAAAGCCCCCTTGCCGGTGTTGCTGCTGGGTGCGGGAATCCTGGTGGGGCCCGTGACCGGCGCACCCGGCGATGGCAATGCCGCCTTGCGTCAGGCCATTGTCAGCGCCCTGCGCGAGGCCGATGTCTCTATTACCGAGGATAAGCGTCAGGCCAGTCTGGTGCTTTCCGGCCAGGTCGCCCTGCAATCCCAGGAAGGCAATCTCGACAAGGTCCTGATCGTCTGGCGGGTCCTGACCATGGACGGGTTCGAGGTCGGCCGGGCGACCCAGGAAAACGTCGTCCCCGGCGGAAGCCTTAACGGTCCGTGGGCAGGGCAGGCAGAAGATGTCGCCGCTGCCGCGCTCGTCGGGATCGAACGGATTCTCGGCGCCGACAATAAACGGGCGGCGCCCTCATCGGTCGGCCAACAGGGAACGCCGCCGCTGGCTCCTGAATTGCAACGGATTCCGGGGCGTGCGCCACCACCACCTGAATAAAAATCACCTTTCCTTGGATAACGGTCCTGAATCCCGTTTACAGGCGATGGGGACGCTGTTAGATTTCGCCCTGTTCCGGGTTGGACGACCAGATTCTTATGATGCCGCCGTGTGATTCGGCGACCAGATCTGGAATAAGACCCCAGGGGGAACCGCCAAGATGAAAATCCTTGCCTGCAACTCAAACAGGCCCCTTGCCGAAGCTATTTCTGCATATTTGAATCTGCCATTGACCAAAGCCAGCGTGCGCCGGTTTTCGGACATGGAAATCTTCGTCGAGATTCAGGAGAACGTGCGCGGCGAGGATGTCTTCGTCATTCAGTCGACATCATACCCGGCCAATGACAACCTGATGGAACTGCTGGTTGCACTGGACGCGCTCAGGCGTGGCTCGGCGCGCCGCATTACCGCCGTCATTCCTTATTTTGGCTACGCCCGGCAGGACCGTAAATCCGGCCCCAGGACGCCGATTTCAGCCAAACTTGTCGCGAACCTGATCACCACCGCCGGTGCCGACAGGGTCCTGACCATGGACCTGCACGCGGGCCAGATTCAGGGCTTTTTCGACATTCCCGTCGATAACCTGTTCGCCGCCCCGGTGCTGACCAAGGATATTGCCGACACCATGAACGGCGAAGACCTGGTTATTGTCTCCCCCGATGTGGGTGGCGTTGTCCGGGCCCGGTCGCTGGCCAAGCGTCTGAATGCGGACCTGGCGATTATTGATAAGCGGCGCGAACAGGCCGGTGTTTCAGAAGTCATGAACATCATCGGCGAGATCGATGGTCGCCGCTGTATCCTGATCGACGATATTGTCGATTCGGCGGGCACCCTGTGTAATGCCTCGGTGGCGCTGAAGGCAAAAGGCGCCTCATCGGTATCCTCCTACGTCACCCACGGGGTTCTGTCGGGCGGTGCTGTTGCCCGGGTCTCCTCATCACCGATGGAAAACCTTGTTATTACCGACTCCATCCAGGCGACCGAGGCGGTTCGCGTCTCCCACAACATCAAGCAACTGACCATCGCCCCGCTGATCGCCGAAGCGATCAGCCGGATCAGCGATGAAAGCTCGGTCTCCAGTTTGTTCGTGTGAGGGCGGGGTTGTTGGCCGGGTGCGCTAAAACCCTTCATTTTCGGCTTTCAGTGTTTGACTGTTGGCTGACATCCCTTTAAAAGACACGCCACTCCTTGATGTGCCTGTTTTCAGGCGCAATCAAAACCGTCGACACCCCTGGAGGTCGGCATTTTAGAAACGGATATTTAGGAGACAATTCCAATGGCTCAAGCCGCTACTATGAGTGTCGAGCTGCGCGAACGGGCAGGTAAGGGGGCAGCCCGTGCCATACGCAGGGCTGGTCGGGTACCAGCCGTTATCTACGGCAACAAACAAGACCCGATTATGATTTCCCTCGAACCTGTTGAACTGATGATGCAGTTAAGGGGCCCCGGCTTCTTCTCGCGCGTCTATGAACTTGAAGCAGATGGACAAAAGCACCGCGTCCTGCCCCGTGATTTGCAGCTCCACCCGGTCACCGATCGACCGATCCACGTTGATTTCATGCGTTTCAGCGCCAAAACGCGCCTCAACATCGATGTCGCCGTGATCTTTGAAAACGAAGAGGATTGCCCCGGCTTGCGTGGCGGCGGCGTGCTTAACATCGTTCGTCATGATATTGAACTTTTGTGCTCTCCTGACAGCATTCCCGAAAGTCTCAGCGTTGATCTGACGGGTCTTGAAGTCGGCGACAGTGTTCACATCAGCGCCATCAAACTGCCCGACGACGTCGAGTTGACCATTACGGATCGCGACTTCACCGTCGCCACCATCGCCGCCCCGACCATCAACATTGAGCCTGAAGAAGAAGGCGAAGAAGGTGTTGAAGGCGAAGAAGGCGTCGAAGGCGAAGAGGGCGCAGAAGACGGCGGCGAAGGCGAGAGCGAAGGCGAAAAAGGCGGGTCAGAGGACTAATCCTTTTCCCCCGCAGGAGCCATTATCATGCTGCTGCTTGTTGGCCTGGGTAACCCCGGTGGGGACTACGCCAGGAACCGTCACAATATTGGATTTATGGCGGTGGACGAAATCGTCCGCCGCCATTCCTTTCAGCCGTTCCGTGCCAAATTCAATGGTGCGCTTGCTGAAGGCCGCATAGGTACAAGCAAGGTACTGGCCCTGAAGCCTGCCACTTATATGAACGAAAGTGGCCGTTCGGTTGCGGCGGCAGCCAACTTCTACAAAATTGATCCGGCCGACGTTCTGGTCATTCATGACGAGCTTGATCTGGAAGCGGGAAAGCTCAGGCTTAAATCCGGTGGCGGCCATGCCGGTCACAATGGCTTGCGTTCGATCCACGCACACCTGGGCGAAGGATATCGTCGCCTGCGCCTGGGTATTGGCCATCCGGGCGACAAGGCGAAGGTCACAAGTCATGTGCTCAAGGACTTCGCCAAAGCCGATCAACAATGGCTTGAACCCTTGCTTGCCTCCATCGCGGGTCACATTGGCCTGGTTATGGAAGGTGATGACGCGGGTTTCCTCAACAAGGTCGCGCTCGACATAAAACCTCCAAAAAATAAAGACAAAGACGAAGGATAACGCACCATGGGCTTTAATTGTGGCATCGTCGGTTTGCCAAACGTTGGTAAATCGACCCTGTTCAATGCACTAACGGCGACGGCTGCTGCTGAGGCGGCCAACTTTCCGTTTTGCACAATCGAGCCCAACACCGGCCGGGTAGCGGTTCCCGACGAGCGACTGGACAAGATCGCGGCGATCGGTCAGTCGGCCAGAATCGTGCCGACGCAACTTGAATTTGTCGATATCGCAGGGTTGGTGCGCGGCGCCTCCAAGGGTGAGGGTCTGGGCAACAAGTTCCTCGCCAATATCCGCGAGGTCGATGCCATCATCCATGTTCTGCGTTGCTTCGAGGATGAAAACGTCACTCACGTGGAAGGCGGCATCGATCCCATTCGCGATGCGGAAACGGTTGAAACAGAATTGATGCTGGCCGATCTGGAAAGCCTCGAGAAACGTGTCACGCCGCTGACCAAGAAAGCGCGCGGCAACGACAAGGACGCCGCCGCCCAGTTGGTCATGGTCGAGCGTGTTCTGGCTGTCTTGGGTGAAGGCAAACCGGCCCGCACCATGGACATCAGCGCAGATGACAAGCGGGCTTTCGAGATGCTGCAGCTGTTAAGCGGCAAGCCGGTTCTCTACGTTTGCAACGTCGAAGAGGACGCGGCGGGTAAGGGCAATGCACTATCAGAAAAAGTCGCCGAAATGGCGGCTCAGCAGGGCGCTGTCTCGGTCGTGATCTCGGCCCGTATCGAGGAAGAAATCTCCGCTCTGGCTGACGCCGCCGAACGGCAGGAATTCCTCGACGCCATCGGTCTTCAGGAAACCGGTCTCGCGCGGGTAATCCGCGCCGGCTACGAGCTTTTGCACCTGATTACGTTCTTCACTGTCGGGCCGACGGAAACCCGCGCCTGGACCGTGCATGCTGGTTCAAAAGCGCCGCAAGCGGCCGGCGCCATCCATACTGATTTTGAAAAGGGTTTCATCAAGGCCGAAACCATCGCCTACGACGATTTCATCGCCTGTAACGGTGAGCATGGTGCCAAGGAAGCCGGAAAAATGCGCCAGGAAGGCCGCGACTACATAACCCAGGACGGCGACCTGATGCTGTTCAGGTTTAATGTTTGAGGGCTCGGGGTTACTGAACCTTTTTGGTTTTTTTCATTTCAGGCTCTAATGGCTCCCCGGCCGCGATTTTGGCCTTAATTTCCTTAATCGTATTTTCGATCCCGACAAACCGGTCTGCATTGGCAGGGTGTGAAGTTGCCATGGAAATACCTTGTGCATTTTTCAAAGACATTCGCCGCCAGAAATGGGACGATTTTTCAATTTCAAGCTCCACGGAGGCCATGATGTAAAGGCCGACGTAATCCGCCTCCGCCTCGAATGCTACCGAGAATGCGCCGCCACCGGCACGCATAGCCATGTCGGTAAATTGTCCCTGCGTGTTTATTCCTGCCAGTGCTCCCAGCAAATCAACAATGAAACCACCCGCTCCGGCAATCACCGCGTTCTGGGTTTTTGCTTCTACATGCTCCATCGTGTTGTGAGCGAGTTCGTGTGAGAAGACCAGCGCCACTTCCTGATCAGTTCGAAAGAAATCCATTAAGCCCTTATGAAAGGTAATCGTTTTTCCATCGGCAAAAGCGTTGAGATCATTTGCGGGGTCAAGAACGATCTGATAATCACATGCTTTCTCTGGATTAATGGTGAGTGTGAGGTCATTTTCGCCACGTCGAACTTTGAATTCGATGGGAGCATCGTTTTTTAGAAGATCTTTGAGTTTTTTGTCGAATTTCTTCTTCGCCTTCTCGCCAACAGGAACTGACCAGTCATTCACAGTTATTAAGACATCGCCAATTTTCAACCCGCCTTCAGTCGCCGCCGCGTCTGGGGCAATGTAGTTAACTTCAAGAATATCTGATAACCCATATACAGATCGAAAGGCCTCTTCCCATTCTTTTTTTAAGCCAGTGGCGGACCAGACGATCATGCCGGTCTGGAAGGAGGTTTTCTCGCAAAACGGGATACCTTTGACAAGAATGGGATAACCGATACGGAACAACCGTTGTTCGGCCTCGACCCAATCTTGAACAACGAGTTCACGTTGTTTTTTGGCTTCAATTTCAGCGGCAACAGAATCAACTTTATTTATGCTCGTCTGTGGAGTCGCACAAGCAGAAAGGAAAAGGATCGTGACAATTGAGAGGGTGCGCAGGGTTGACATTAAAATTCCCGACGGGTCGAAGCCTGTGACAAGATGAGATTTATGATGTAATTTTCGACCATAGGTTACAAATTTATGTTTGTCGAGGCATCTCCCGCCCTTGCCAACATCCAGATCATGACCAATACTGTCCGCCTGTAACAATCCGAAAAGGACAGGGTCATGGCTGAGAAAATTTCAGGTGGTTGCCAGTGTGGGGCGGTGCGTTACGAATGCAGTGAAGGGCCGATCGTCGCCGGGCATTGCCAGTGTACCAATTGCCAGAAATTCAGCGGCACCGGTCACGCCACCAACATGATGCTGCCAAAAGATGCCTTCACGGTAACCGGCGAGATGACGCGCTACGAGTACACCGCCGACAGCGGCAATACCATGACCCGCTTTTTCTGCTCCAAATGCGGCTCGCCGGTTTACGGTGCCAGCAGCGGCAATCCCGCCGGTGTCATGATCCGCGTCGGGGGGCTGGACGACCCCGCTATTTTCGAGGCCAATTTCTCGCTGTTTAGCGATAGCGCTCAAAGTTGGGATCACATCGATCCTTCGATCAAGTCGTTTCCGGGAATGCCGCCCAAGCCTGCTGACTAATACCAACGAGCACTAATAATGACCCATAGAGATCGCCTCAACAGCGGTTCCACAAGACTTTTGGACGTTGTCGCGCCCGTCTTGAGATGCCCCACATCGCTACGCCGCGCGCTCCTAGCCAAAAGTCTTGTGAAACCGTCTCTGTGAGTCATTATTAGTGTTCGTTGGTATAATCAGGGCCTGACGACGGCGTTGCCTTCCTTGATCCAGTTCTCGATGCCGTTTGTGACGTTGTAAATGTTGCTGTAGCCAAAGCGGTCACTTAAACCTTCGGCCAGCATGGCCGTGCGGTTTCCGACCCGGCAGATCAGCATCACCGGTTCGTCTTTTTTGACGGTTTTGGCCAGCTCCTCGATGAATTCGCGGCGCAGGCGTCCTGATTTTTTGAACGATTCAATCAGGATTGAACCCTCAACAACACCTGTTTCCTGCCATTCTTCGGGGTGGCGAACGTCGATCAGCTTGACCCCCCTGGCGCGCAATGCTTTTAGCTCTGCATTGTCGATGTTGTTAAATGTCGGTGCCGCCACGGCCAGCAGTTCGACTTCAAATCGCAGTTTCGAGCCCGGCGGAATAACACTTCCGGCGCCGCGCTTTCCGTAAGCCAGATGCGGCGGAATAATAAGCTCGCGCTTGCCGCCAACTTTCATACCCTTGACCCCCATATCCCAACCGGGGATGACCATGCCAGCGCCAAGGGTGAAGACGAACGGTTCCCTGCCGATACTGGAATCGAACTGGGTGCCATCCATCAGCCAACCCGTATAGTTGACCGTAACCTTGCTCAGATTGCTCGCCTCACCGCCGCTGCCGACGACCTGATCGGTAATTATCATTTCTTCCTCGCCAGCCCGTACGGCCAGTGGGATGAGAAGAAGAATGATGGCGAAAAAAGCGGTTTTATTAAAAGTTTTCATAGTCTTTCTTTCTTAAGAGAGCAGGAAATGGGCGTGCGCCGTGGCAACCGGCTTTGCCGGGTCGCTCTGCCAGGCCTGAACCCGGACATTGGCAATGCGCTGGCCCTGTTTAACCAGGACGGCGCTGGCCTGTGTGTCCATGGCCCGGCACGGACGCAGATAATCGACGGATATATTGATAATGCGCGGGATCGCCTTGATATCCAGTTCAAATAGTAACTGGAAAATCGCCGCATGTTCCAAAAGGGCCGCCACTGTGCCGCCGTGCAGAACCGCCATTTGATAATTGCCGATGTTGCTGTCCTGGTGGCGCAAACGTGTCACCATGGCACCGTCTTCAACCGCGCACTGAAGGCCAATCACACGGGTATAGGGAATAAGATTGCTTATTGATGAATAATCGCCCTTATCCTTAAGACTTTGGATATCTTTAAGCATGCTCAACTTGTCCCTTGCCCGGCAGAGGTGAAGCCTGCGGCATTGAGCATGAAGGTGGCGATGCAGTGGGCTATGGGGTCGGTGTTATCGCCGTGATGAGCGGTGGCGCGCACGAAGGCGACGGAACTGCTGAGGCGGAAACAGTCGGCATCGGCAAAAATGGCATCGCCGGGGCGGGCCGGTTTCAGGTAATCAATGCGCAGATCAAGGGTCGCAACCGGTGTTGTCGGAGAAACCGCAGACATCGCCGTCAGTCCCGCGACGGTATCCAGAAGTGTCGAAATCACGCCGCCATGAACGACGCCGGTTTCCGGGTTACCGGCCAGCCTCTCATGATAGTCAAGGCGCATGGATGTCCTGCCTGTCGCCAGGGCGGTGATTTCGATTCCCATTTCACGGCAATGGGGAATTTGCGAGAACATATCAGCCAGTTGTTTCAGATCGGCGGTTTCGGGCATGAAAAGGGGTGGCTTTGCAGGTTTCGGAGGGGGCGGAGTATAGGGCTCTTTTTGGCATTTGCAAAAACCTGTCTTGATGCGGGCGGCGGAACCTGAAAAACTGTCAATTGGTTGATTATCAGCAGTTTTCTAGGAAATGGGGGAATTTATGTCGGAACCGGGAACGCCCACAGTTATTGGCGTCATTGGTGGCAGCGGGATTTACGATATTGAAGGGCTGGAAAACACCCGCTGGGAGAAGGTTTCCTCACCCTTTGGCGAACCCTCCGACGCGTTGTTGATGGGCGAACTGGACGGCCAGAAGATGGTTTTTCTGCCGCGCCATGGCCGCGGCCACCGCATTCCACCGGCGGAATTGAACTTCCGCGCCAATATTGACGCCCTGAAACGGGTCGGCGTTACTGAAATCATCTCGGTCAGCGCCTGCGGTTCCCTGAAAGCGGAATTGCCGCCGGGCCATTTTGTTATCGCCGATCAGTTTATCGACCGCACCATCGATAGGGCAAAAAGCTTCTTCTCCACCGGTCTGGTCGCCCATGTCGGCCTCGGCCACCCGGTTTGCGGGCGGCTTGGCGACGCCCTGGAAGTGGCGATCAAGCAACTGGATATTCCCTACCAGCGCGGCGGCACGTACCTCGCCATGGAAGGGCCGCAGTTTTCGACCCTCGCCGAATCCGAACTTTATCGCTCGTGGGGCTGCGATGTTATCGGCATGACCAACATGCCGGAGGCCAAACTGGCGCGGGAGGCAGAGATGTGCTACGCGACCGTCGCCATGGTCACCGATTTCGACTGCTGGCACCCGGACCATGATCACGTCAGCGTCGACGCCATCATCAAGGTGTTGCTGGATAACGCCGACAAGGGCCGCTCGCTGGTCAAACAGGTAGCACCCTCTTTAAGTGGTCGAACAGATCGTTGCTCATCAGGCTGCCATACGGCCCTTGAGTGCGCCATCATCACCGCCCCCGAGGCCCGCGACCCGGCGATGGTCGAAAAGCTCGACGCGGTGGCAGGGCGGGTGTTGAAGGGATGATCGTCAACGGCAAACCGACTCGTACCATCTGGCTTGGCGATAACGGCGAAAGTGTCGAGATCATCGACCAGACCCGCTTGCCGCACGAATACATTGTCGCCCGCCTGGATACCCTGGCAGACGCGGAAAGGGCGATCTTCGACATGCAGGTCCGCGGCGCGCCGCTGATCGGGGCGACGGCGGCTTACGGGATGGCCCTTGCTATGCGCGATGATGCCTCCGACGCGGGCCTTGAAAATGCCTACAAGGTGCTCTACGCGACCCGCCCAACGGCGGTCAACCTGCGTTGGGCGCTGGATGACCTGAAGGGTCTGCTTTCATCATTGCCGCCGGACCAGCGACAGGCCGCGGCCTACGCCCGGGCCGCCGAAATCTGTGATCAGGATGTCGAGATCTGCTCGTCCCTCGGCGAGCATGGTCGGGGTGTCATTGAGAAAATCTGGAACGACAAGGGCAAGCCCGAACGGATCAATGTGCTGACCCATTGCAACGCCGGTTGGCTGGCGACGGTTGACTGGGGCACCGCACTGGCCCCGGTCTACAAGGCCCATGACGCCGGAATTCCGGTTCATATCTGGGTTGATGAAACCCGGCCACGCAATCAGGGCGCGTCGCTTACCTGCTGGGAACTGGGCCAGCACGGCGTTCCCCATACGCTGATCGTTGATAACGTCGGCGGCCACCTGATGCAGCACGGGATGGTCGACGTGGTGATCACCGGCACCGACCGGACAACGGCGGCGGGCGATGTCTGCAACAAGATCGGCACCTATCTTAAAGCGTTGGCGGCATTTGATAATGACGTGCCGTTCTATGTCGGTCTGCCCGGCCCGACCATTGACTGGACGATCAAGGACGGGGTTCGCGATGTGCCTATCGAGGAGCGCGACCCCGGCGAAGTTACCCGACTGGTCGGCCTGAGCGATGATGGCCGCATTGAAACGGTGACAATCTCGCCAAAAGACAGCCCGGCCGCCAATTTCGCCTTCGATGTCACCCCGGCCCGGTTGGTCACCGGCCTGATTACAGAGCGCGGCGTCGCCGAAGCATCCGAGGAAGGGCTGGCGGCGCTGTATCCGGAGCATCAATGAGCGACGATCATATAGAAAAAAGGCGTTACCCGCGCCACGAGCTGCACAAAAGTGTCCGTATTGAAATTGATGGCGAAGTGGTTGTCGGTGAAACGTCTGATATTTCCCAAGGCGGTGTTTCAATCCATGCCGAAAATCATCTTAGCAATGATGCCTTCGTCCATATGCACATCGAAACCATTGGCGAGATGACCGGCCACGTTGTCAGGACCAGCAACGACAGCTTTGCCGTCAGGTTCGATCCGGTTGAAGAAGAACGCCTTCGTCTGGCCAAACACTTGAAATCCATGTTCGAGAAAGATTAATGAAAAACCACTGGTCTGAAAAAGACGCCAAAGCGGCGATAAAAGATGCCAGGGGGGACGCCGATCTGGCCCTGTGCGTCTATGCCACGCGCCTGTTGGGCGGCGATCCGGCACTGGTTCTGCACGGCGGCGGCAACACATCGGTCAAGACGTCCCTGAAGGATATCCATGGCCGCGATACGGAAGTGCTTTACGTCAAGGCAAGCGGCTACGATATGGCGGCCATAGGGGCGCAGGGATTTGCGGCATTGCGACTTCAGCCGTTGCGCGACCTGGCCGGGCTGGACACCCTGTCCGACGCCGAAATGACAACCGCTATGAAGGCGGCGACGATGGATGCAAGCCAGCCCACGGCCTCTGTTGAAACCCTTGTTCATGCCTTCCTGCCTCATAAGTTTGTCTTTCACAGCCACGCCAACGCCGTCCTTAGCTTAACCAACCGGTCGGACGGCGAGGACTTAAGCGCACAGGTGTTTGGCGACAAGGTCGCCGTTGCGCCCTACGCCATGTCCGGATTCGCCCTGGCAAAGGCCATTGTGCATGCCGGTGACGGTGAACAGGGCATCCTGATACCGCGCCATGGCCTGTTTACCTTTGGCGAAACCGCCCAACAGGCCTACACGCGCATGATTGATCTGGTCTGTGTGGCAGAAGAATATTTGGCCACCTTTGCAAATCGTGCCTTTGAGGTGGCAACAATCCCGGCTAAATTGGCGCCCGTCAGTGAGGTAGCGCCAATCCTGCGCGGCTTGTGTGCCCTGCCTGATGAAGAAACCGGAACCTTCAAACATTTCATTCTGGAATTTCGCGATGGCCCGGATGTTATGACCTTCGTCAACGGGGCCGATGTCGAACGTTACGCCAACGCCGGGAATGTGACGCCGGATCATGTTATTCGCATCAAACCCCGTCCCTTGATCGTGCCGGCCCCCGAAGCCGGAAATCTTGAGGCTTTCGCCCAGGCGGCGAGGGCGGCCATGAAGGCATATGAAAACCGGTACCAGGCCTATTTCGAGAGCTACAGTGATGGCTCACAAGTCATGCTTGATAACAAACCCCGTGTCATTCTGGTTCCGGGACTGGGCTTGTTCGGGCTTGGTCGATCAGCTGCGGAGGCCGTCGTCGCCGCCGATCTGGCAGAATGCACGGCGGGGGTGGTAATGACGGCGGAAGGCCTGGCTGATTTCGAAGGCGCGGGCCAGTCTGACCTGTTCGATATTGAATACTGGGCCCCTGAACAAGCCAAGCTGCCATCGCAAGACGAAAAACCGCTTGTCGGGCAGGTAGCGGTGGTAACCGGGGCTGCTTCGGGCATTGGACTTGCTACGGCGCGCCTGTTCGCGGCCGTTGGGGCGGCGGTGGCGGTCCTTGATCTTGATGGTGAGGATGCCGAAAAAGCGGCAGCCGAATTCGCAGGCCTGGGCCTGGCATGTGATGTCACCGATGGGGATGCGGTCGAGGCCGCCTTGGCAAGGGTAACCAGGGCTTTTGGCGGTATTGATATTGTGGTTTCCAATGCCGGTGCCGCCTGGCAGGGGCGTATTGGCGACGTTGAGGAGGCGGTGCTGCGGCAAAGCTTCGAGCTGAATTTCTGGGGCCATCAAAAGGTAGCCCAGGCGGCTGTCAAGGTCATGAAGGCGCAAGGCACCGGGGGCTGCCTGTTGTTTAACACCTCCAAACAGGCGCTCAATCCGGGTAAAGATTTCGGTCCCTACGGCCTGCCCAAGGCGGCGACATTGTTTCTGATGAAGCAATATGCCCTTGATCACGGGGCCGATGGCATCCGCAGCAACGCCGTCAACGCTGACCGTATCCGTTCCGGGCTGCTGTCCGACGATATGATTGCGGCACGCTCCAAGGCCCGGGAGTTAAGTGAAAAGGATTACATGTCCGGCAATCTGTTGGGCCGCGAGGTGAGCGCCCTTGATGTTGCCCGGGCGTTTTTGCATTTGGCGTTATCACCCTCGACGACTGCTGCGACCCTGACCGTTGATGGCGGCAATATCGAGGCATCGCTGAGATAATTTTTTTTGAGTTTAGGAGAATAAATATGGCTGACAAGGACAATATCAAAGAAGGCAAGGATTTCGGCATCGGCATCCCACAGGAAAACAAACCATTTCATGTCAAGGGGGCGGGCGCCCTGGATTGGGGTATGCAGAACCGGCTGGGCCGTATTTTCAACCCCGAAAGCGGGCGCACCGTGATGCTGGCTTTCGACCATGGCTACTTCCAGGGTCCGACCTCTGGCCTTGAACGTATGGACCTGACGATTGTCCCCCTGATGCAGCATGCAGACGTTTTGATGTGCACGCGCGGCGCTTTGCGGTCCATCGTGCCGGCGTCTATCAACAAGCCGGTAGTTTTGCGCTGTTCGGGTGGTCAAAGCATCTTGAGCGAGTTGTCTAATGAAACCATCGCCGTTGATATAGACGATGCCATCCGCCTCAACGTTGCCGCCATCACCACCCAAATCTACATCGGCGCTGAATACGAGCACAAATCCATCGCCAATTTGATCAAGTTGATCGACAGCGGCAATGGTTACGGCATCCCGACCATGGCCGTCACCGGCGTTGGCACAGACATGAAGCGCGATCAACGTTATTTCCTGCTGGCCACCCGTATCGCCGCCGAACTGGGAGCTCATTACGTCAAGAGTTATTACTTCGACAAAGGCTTCGAAAATGTTTGCGCCAGCTGTCCGGTTCCCATTGTCATTGCCGGTGGCCAAAAATTACCGGAACTTGAGGCACTGACCATGGCTTACAAGGCTATCGACCAGGGCGCGGCAGGTGTCGATATGGGCCGCAATATCTTCCAGGCCGACAGCCCAGTGGCCATGATCCAGGCGGTTCGTGCGGTTGTTCATCAAAATATGCGTCCCAAGAAAGCCCTGGACCTGTATCAGACCCTGTTGGCCGAAGAAAAGAAGAAGAGCAAAAGGCAAACGGCCAGAGCCAAACGACGGAAATAGGGTGCCCCACGGCCTAAACGACGGTTTCGATCACGCCCTTGTCGGGGTTGCCGATCTTGAGGCGGCGCGGCTTGACTGGCAGCGGCTTGGCTTTTCCACCTGCCCGCGTGGCAAGCATATCGGCTGGGGTACGGCCAATTACTGCATCATGTTCGCCACCGATTATCTTGAGCTGCTGGGTATCGTCGATGCCAGCCAGTTCACCAATAATCTTGATACATTTCTGCAAAGTCATGGCGAGGGCTTGCTCGGCATGGCTTTCGCCAGTTCCGAACTTGAGGCGCTGGCGGAGAAACTGGGCGGCCAACCGCAAGACCTGAAACGGCTGCTGGAATTACCCGAAGGCACCGTCGAGCCGCGCTTCAGGCTGCTCCATCCACCGCCAGGGACATTGCCGGGGTTGTCGGGGTTTTTTTGTCGGCACCTGACCCCGGAACTGATGCGTCGCCCCGAATGGCTGATCCATGCCAATGGCGCCCGCGGCATCGCCTGGATGAGCATCGCTGTGGCGGACGTGGCTGCGGCCACAGTCGCCTATGAGCAGGTGTTGGGAGCGGACTTCGTCAGACAGAGAGTCCGTCTCACCCAAGATGCCAATGAGCCGGGACTTTGCGGTCTTGGCATCGAGGTGGGCAATCTTGCAGCCACTGCGGCGTTCTTTGAGGACGCCGGAATTTCATACACTAAGGACGACCCGGGCCTGTCCGTGCAGCCAGAGTACGCCAACGGCGCTAGGTTATACTTCGTTTATTCCGGATAATCAGGAAGACAATCGCCACTGCGGCCATGGTGATGAGCGGGATGGCCGCCAAGTTGACCGTGCGCCAATCAAAGAAGTGCAATATCGTGCCCGAGGTCAGCGAAGCCAGGGCGACGGTTCCAAAAACCATGAAGTCGTTCAGGGCCTGGACCTTGGCCCGCTCTTCGGGATGGTAGGTTTCGGTCAGCAGGGTTGAAGCGCCGATGAAGGTGAAATTCCAACCCAGGCCAAGGGCGAACAACGCCACCCAGAAGTGGGCCACAGTTTCGCCCACAAGGGCGGCGATGATGGCCCCAGTGAGTAATACCGTACCCGAGAACATGACCTTTCGCACCCCAAAGCGGACGATCAGCGATCCTGTGAAAAAGGCTGGCGCGAACATTCCGATCAAATGCCACTGGATGACGAACGAAGCGTCGTGAACCATATAGCCGTGCGCGATCATGGCAAGCGGCGTCGCCGTCATCAGCAAGCTCATGACGCTATAGCCGATCATGCCGACGAAGATGGCGGCGAGCAGTTCCGGATTGCGGGCGATTTCGATCAACGGCCGCCCACTTGAGGCGCGCTCGGCAACATCGGGGCGGGGGATGTCAATCAGGGACAACATCAGAATTGCCGTTGCCGCCAGTATGGCAACGGTCACAAAAGAACCAAGAAATGGTACGACATTGATATCAAAGGTATAATTAGTCAAAAGCGGGCCAGAGAAAGCGGCGACGATGCCGCCTGAAATGACAAGCGAGATGGCCTTGCCCTTGAAATTGGACTCGGCCACATCGGCGGCAGCGAAACGGTAGTATTGGGCGAAGCCGCCATAGGTGCCGATGGTCCCTGTGCCCAGGACAAATATCCAGAAATCCCCCTGTTGAATACCATAAGAGGCAATAAGCGCGCCAATCACGCCAAATGTTGCGCCAATCATAAAACCCGGCTTGCGACCAATGCGCTTCATCAACAGCGAGGCGGGGATGGTTGTCAGGGTGGTGGCGATAATGATCACCGAAATGGGCAAAGTTGCCAGGGCCTTTTCTTCGGTTAGATTGGCGCCGACAAGACCTGCGAGAATAAACAGCATCGACTGGCCGGTTATGAACAGCGCCTGACAAAGGGCAAGAACGGCGACGTTGCGATGATCGCGGGATATTAGCATGGGGGGTCCAGAAATGTTTAAGGCGGAACTTTGACTATAATCAAGGAAAGTTTGCACCCTTTTAGTAGAATACAGCCTTCAATAAAATGGATTTTTCGTATTGGTAACAATAATTGTGAACTGTGGGACCATCCCATGACGACGGCTAAATCCCTGATTCTGATCGCCCACGAGGGGATGGAAAATCAACTGGTCAAGCTGGTCAAGGCCAATCGGCCAATTTTCGAATCCTACCGCCTGTTATCGACGAAGGAAACCGGCGCACTTATTGAAAAGGAACTGGGCCTGGAAGTTTCCGCACTTCATTCAATCTCGCAGGGGGCAGAAGTACATCTGTGCGGGTTGATTTGCACGACCGGGGTTATCCGGGCGGTCTTTTTTCTGCGTGATCCGCTTGCCACAGGTGAGGGGCAGCCGGATATTTCTCCTTTCTACAGAGTCTGTGACCTCAACAAGGTGCCGCTGGCGACAAATGTCGTTGCGGCGGCGGCGCTGATGCCGTGGCTTGGTCGCAAAGAAAAGGCCGAAGGAACAAGCCCCTGAAGCAATAGTACTAAAGTTTAAATAAAGGACGAATTTGAGCTTTATTGATCTAAGTCAACGTTCCCGTGAATCAGGCATTTATATTAGCGTTATCGTTTGTAAGTTTTTTCGTGATTGATCTTTAGGAGCCGCCCAATGCATAAATCATGGCTGACGATTCTATCCGGGTTATTTGTTCTGGCATTTTTTTCCAGTTCTACCATTGCCCTTGCCGACGCAGAGGAGGGTGAAAAACTTTTCAAGAAAAGATGTGGCAGTTGTCACTCTACAGAGGCTGGAAAGCACAAGAACGGTCCTTCACTGGCCGGCATTATCGGTCGCAAGGCAGGATCGACAGATTTCGCTAAATATAAAGGTTTAAAGGGTTCTGACGTGGTTTGGGATGCCCAGAACATGGACCAGTTTCTGGCTAATCCGAAGAAATTCGTTGGCGCCAAAACAATGGCTTACAAGCTGAAGAAAGAGGACGAGCGCGCCCTCATTGTCGCCTACATGCAAACCCTTAAGTAAGACTGTTGTTTGGACCGGCTTTTCCGGGAGAAGAAAACCATGTCGCTACCAGGCCCCAAAGCTCACATTGTTCGACTCGTGGCGGTCCTTGTCGGTGCTCTTTTCGCTTTCCTTGTTATCAAGGAAGTGGTGACGCCATCAAGCTGGAATTACAAGGACTGGTACCGTGGCGACGCACTGGCGCTCAATTCAAGTTATGAGGCCGCTTATGGCGGCAATCAGTCCTGCGTCACCTGCCACGAGGAGGTAAACCAGGAACTTGCCGAATTCAGGCATCAGGCGTTGTCGTGCGAATCATGCCACGGGGCGCTTGCCGACCATGTCAAGGAAGGCGAAAAAATAGGGGATGCGGTGGTTGATGACGCTTCAAGCTGGCAATGCCTGAATTGTCATGACGCGCAGGTAAGCAAGCCTGCAAATTTCCCTCAGTTTGATAAGGAAAAGATCGAGGAACATCAGGAAATTGAACCCGACATGATTTGTACCGCCTGTCACACACCGCATGATCCGACACCTTAGGCCATGCAAAAGCACATAAAAGATGCAAAGGGAATAATCGATATGGAAAATTCGAAAATGCCTGACTCCCGGCGGGAATTCCTGGTGCGTCTGCTCGAAGGGACGGCAACGGCAACCGTGCTGATGGTTTTCGGGCCTGGGGTGATGGCCCACGGGCCGGAAACCGGTGGCACTGAACGTGCGGATGATGCCGATCACAAGTATGCCTACATCATCGATGTCGGCAAGTGTATCGGTTGCGGAAACTGTGTGCGCGCCTGCAAGCGTGAAAACAGTGTGCCGACGGATTATTTTCGCACCTGGGTCGAACGCTATGTGGTCCGCGAAGAAGGCGTCTATGTCGACTCGCCGAAGGGCGCGATTGAGGGTTTTGAACAGCTCAACAAACGGTTCCGGGATAACATTAAGCTTAGCCGGACGGTCCCCAAAATGTGCAATCACTGTCACAACCCGCCCTGTGTTCAGGTCTGCCCGGTCGGTGCGACTTTTAAATCACCGGAAGGGTTCGTGCTGGTTGACCGGGATTACTGCATGGCTTGTGGTTATTGCGTCCAGGCCTGTCCTTATGCGGCACGCTTTATCAATCCCGTCGAACATAAATCTGATAAATGCACCTGGTGCTATCACCGGGTGAAAAAGGGCCTGCTGCCTGCCTGTGTCACCGTTTGCCCGCAAAAGGCCCGGTTGTTTGGCGATCTCAATGACATCGACAGTGAAGTCTCGAAACTCTTTGAAGCCGACCAATGGATGGTTTTGAAGCCTGAAATGCATACCGATCCGACCTGCTTCTACATCGGCTTGCCAAGGGAGGTTGTGTGATGGAAGCCATAGGACTGCCAGGGGGAGCCCTGGTCAATTACATCTTTCCCAATAATGCCCATGTCACCTGGTCGATCATGATTGTCATCTACCCCTACATTACCGGGTTGGTGGCGGGTGCCTTTGTTCTGTCTTCCATGTATCACGTCTTCGGGGTCAAGGAGTTCAAGCCGATTGCCAATTTTGCGCTTGTTGCGGCGTTTAGCTTTGGTCTGTTCGCGGCCATGCCCCTGCTGGTTCATCTGGGCCAGCCACAACGGGCATACCAGATATACACAACACCGCACACAACATCGGCGATGAGTATTTTCGGCTACGTGTATTCAAGTTATCTGGTTCTTCTGATGATAGAAATCTGGGTTATTTACCGAAAGGTGTTCATCGAAAAAGCCAACGAAACCGTCGGAAACATGGCGATCTTCTGGAAGATCCTGTGCCTGGGCATTACCACCTACAATCCCGAATCGGCGCATTTCGATAAAAAACTAGCCAAGTTCCTGGCCGGCATCGGTATTCCCTGGGCCTGTTTGCTGCATGGTTATGTGGGCTTTGTGTTCGGTTCGGTGAAGGCGGTCGCCTGGTGGGCGACGGCGCTGCAGCCGTTTATTTTCCTGTCATCGGCCATTGTCAGCGGGATCGCCATGATGTTTCTCATGTACAGCTTCATCATGTGGCGGCGCGGACAAGGCTATGATTACGCCCTGATCAAGAAGTTCATCATCACCTTGTGGATGGCGTTCATTCTGGACTACGCGCTGGAAGTTCTGGAAATCGCCTTTGTCGGTTACGAGCAAGGCGCCCACTGGGCCGTTATCAAGCCGCTGCTGATGGGGCCATTGTATAACTCTTATGTGCTTGGCCAGATGGGTATTCTGTCGCTGGGACCGTTGCTGGTGCTTGGCATCGCCTCGCTACTGGATATCAAGGATAAGGCCCTGCTTTATCTGGGCAACCTGGGCAGCCTGATGCTGGTCTTTCAGGTGCTGGTCATGCGTTTCAACGTTGTTGTCGGCGGTCAGTTGATTTCAAAATCCGAACGTGGTTTCGTTGATTACGAGTTTGAATTTTTTGCCAAGGAAGGGTTGCTGACGGCCGGGATCATCATGGTCGCGCCCTTTGTGACGTATTACATAATCAGCCGTTTCATTCCGATCTTTGAAGGCAAGAGTATGGATACGGAACCAAAACGAGCTTCCATGTAAGGGCTGGAAAAGGGGGACGTAGAAAGCGAAAGGAGGTCGATATGTTTAAACGGAAATCAGGTTTTCTATGTTTTCCGAAAGGACTTTTGCTTGGGGCCGGGTTAGTCGGGCTGGTTATGGCGACCAGTGCGCACGCCGATCACGCCACCTTTAAAGCCGAGGTCATGCCGATCTTGAAAGAGCATTGTCTGGAATGTCATGTTCCCGGCCAGGAGGGGTTCGATAAAAGCGGCCTGGACATGCGCACCTATGAAAGCCTGATGAAGGGAACTGAATATGGCCCTATCATCGTTCCGGGTGACGCATTCTCAAGCAACATGATGGTGCTGATCGAAGGACGCGCCGACGCCATGCTGAAGATGCCCCACGGCGGTCGCAAAGACCTGACAAAGTGGGAAAAGCTGATGCTCCGCCGTTGGATTAACCGGGGTGCCCTGAACAACTAATCAATCAGGACCTGCGCTAGTGCAGTTTGGCCCAGATTTTTTTCTTTAGCGCGATCAACATGCCTGTCCACACGAACAGGAACAACATGACCTTGATGCCAAGACGTTTGCGTTGCTCCATTTCCGGGCTTGCAGCCCAGGCCAGGAAGGTGGTGACGTCTTTTGCGTGCTGTACCAGTGTCGCAGGCGTGCCGTCCTCGTATTCCACCGCGTCGTCATCCAGGGGCTGGGCCATGGCGATTTGATGGCCTGGGAAGACCTCGTTATAAGACATTCCATCAGCCAGTTCCATGCCATCGGGCGCTTCTTCCTGATAGCGGGTGAGAAGGCCATAAAGGTAGTCTGGTCCACCCTTGCGGGCTTTCACCATCAGTGACAAATCAGGGGGGAAGGCGCCGTTGTTGGCCGCACGGGAGGCTTTCTCGTTGGCGTAAGGGGCGACAAAGCGGTCCGACGGACGGGCCGGGCGCAGGTACATTTCACCTTCGTCATTGGGGCCGTCCTCGACCTCGAACTCGGCGGCGATTTCCTTGACGTTATCTTCTTCGAAGCCAATATCCATCAAATTGCGATAGGCGACGTAATTCAGCGAATGGCAGCTGACGCAGACTTCTGAATAAATCTGATAACCGCGTTTCAGGGCGCCTCTGTCATAGGTGCCGAAAATACCATTGAAGGACCAGTCCTGTTTTTCCAGCTTGACGCTGTCGCCAGAAGCCTGGGCTGTTGTGCTGATCGCTGCGGCAAGCAAGAGACCGGTAAATGCGGTGCCAAGGGTGCGCGAAAGCTTCATGCTGATGCTCATCATTCGGCTCCCTTCTGGGCTTTTAGAACACCCGCACTGATGCTCTCTGGCGGCACCAGGGGGCGCTCAAACTTGCAGATCAGCGGACAGATAATCAGGAAGTGGGCAAAATAATAAGCCGTGGCGATACGGCCGATGGTGACAAACGGCTCGACCGCAGTCTGCGCGCCGATATAGCCAAGCAGTATGCAATCGGCAAAGAACAGCCAGAAAAATTGCCGGTAAATTGGCCGGAACTTGGCGCTACGAACCCGGCAGCGATCCATCCACGGCAGGGCGAACAGGATGCAAACGCCGGCAAACATGGCGATAACGCCAATCAGTTTATTGTCGATGGAACGCAGGATTGCGTAGAACGGCAGGAAGTACCATTCGGGCACAATGTGCGGCGGTGTTACCAGTGGATTGGCCTCGATATAGTTGTCGGGTTCGCCGAAGAAGTCGGGGGCGAAGAAGACAAAGCCAAAGTAGACGATAAAGAACACGCCCATGCCGACCATATCCTTGATGGTGTAATAAGGATGGAACGGAATGCTGTCGGCCGGGGTTCTCATATCGACGCCCAGCGGGTTGTTCGACTTATGCTGATGCAAGGCCCACATGTGAACGATGACCAGCATGAAAATAACCATCGGCATCAGGTAGTGGCCGACGAAGAAGCGGGTCAGGGTGTTGTTATCGATGACGAAGCCACCCCACAACCAGGTGACGATGGTGTCGCCGATAAGCGGCACGGCGGAAAACAGGCTGGTGATAACGGTCGCACCCCAGTAGCTCATCTGTCCCCACGGTAACACGTAGCCCATGAAGGCGGTGCCCATCATGGCCAGGTAAATGACGACGCCGATGATCCACAATAATTCGCGCGGTGCCTTGAAAGAGCCAAAATACAGGCCACGGAACATGTGGATGTAGACCAGGATGAAGAACATGGACCCGCCGTTGGCGTGCATAAAGCGTAGTAACCAGCCGTAGTTAACGTCGCGCATCAGGTGCTCGACGCTGGAAAAGGCGTAATCGGTGTGCGGGGTGTAGTTAATGGCAAGGAAAAACCCGGTAATAATCATGATCATCAGGACGATGCCGGCCAGTGATCCGAAATTCCACCAGTAGTTAAGGTTCTTTGGTGTCGGATAATCAATCAGGTTATGCCGTGCATAGGAAAACACCGGCAAACGGTAATCAACCCAGTCAAGAAAGGGCAAAATGATGGATTTTGAGAGTTTCATTTTATTTTTCCCTTAGCCGATTTTGACGGTTGTATCGTCGCTAAATTCATAGGCCGGAATCTCAAGGTTTGTCGGGGCCGGGCCCTTGCGAATGCGTCCTGACAAATCATAGTGCGAGCCGTGACAAGGGCAGAACCAGCCGCCGAAGTCTCCCTTGGGATCGGTTGGCCGCTGGCCGTTTGGAATGCAGCCCAGGTGGGTGCAGATACCGACCATAATCAGCCATTCAGCCTTTTGCGTGCGATCTTCATCTTTTTGCGGGTCGGGCATGGCGTCCAGGGGCACGGCCCTTGATTCCTCGATTTCCTTTTCAGAGCGGTGGCGAACGAAAACCGGACGGCCCCGCCAGATAACGGTGATGCTCTGTCCGACTTCGACTGGTGAAAGATCAACTTCTGTCGATGAAAGGGCGAGAACATCGGCAGGCGGGTTAATGCTGTCAACAATTGGCCAGACGGCCAAGCCAGCGCCAACAGCACCGACCGTGTAGGTGGCTATTTGCAGAAAATCACGTCGGCTGGTGCTTTCTTCCGGGTTTGCCGTGTCGTCACTTGCTTGGTCTGTCATGCAAAGAACCTCTTGGGTATCCGTTCGGGACGATTTAAATCTGAACTTGTTATCGGGCGCGCGCCCTAGATTGGCAGAAGGGTATAATCAATACAATCCTGGATGCAAAGGGATAAAATCAGGTCTTTCGTGCATTATGCCTTAACATTGATCAATTATTACAGTCAGAATGAAAAAAACATGCGTCTCGCCCTCTATCAGCCGGATATTCCACAAAATACCGGCACTTTGCTGCGCACGGCCATGTGTCTTGATATGGCCGTCGATATTATCGAGCCCTGCGGGTTCGTTTTTTCAGACAGGCAGTTAAAACGCGCCGGTATGGATTATCTGCAAGATGCGGACGTTACCCGGCATTCTTCGTGGGATGTCTTCAAGCAGGCGCTAGACGCTCAGGGTGTGCGGCTTGTGCTGCTATCGACGAAAGCTGAAACCGTTTACACGGATTTTTCTTTCCAGCCCGATGACATCATCATGGTCGGACGTGAAAGTGCCGGGGTTCCTGATGATGTTTTCGCCGCCGCCCATGCGCAATTGAGGGTGCCGATGGCCCGCAGCGCGCGCTCGCTCAACGTCGCCATCGCGGCTGCCATGGTTTTAGGTGAAGGCTTGCGTCAAACGGCGTGACGGTTTTTGAGCAGATTGTCACGGTTCAGTCGCCATCTCAGTGACATGAACACGGCAACCATGATCAGGCCGGTGACCAGCAGGTCAAAGGAGCTTGACAGGGGGGTGTGAAAATACCGGCTGGAAACGGACCCTGAAATCCAGACGTAGCGTTCAAGCCATGTCCCGGCAAGAATGAATATCGCCACGATAGCCACAGTCGGACGGCTGTGGCGGGCCGGGGTGAAGATAAAGGTACAGAACGGGATAATGAACTTGAAGGTCAGGAAAAGCGCTATAAGCGGGAAGTAACCGCCTTCGAACATGCGATTAAAGCGGTCCATTTCAAAGGGCAGGCGACCATACCAGAAAACCAGGTACTGGGTGAAGTAGAAGTAAATCCACAAAATGGTCATGCCAAGAATAAGCTGGGCCAGATAGTTGTAAATTTTGCGCTCGAAGTCGTCTTTCATGTGACCTGTCTTGTCCATGACGTAGAGCATCAGGACAAAATAGGCGAGGAAGCCATGGAAATTACTTTGAAACTGATAGGCCGCGTAGCTGGCGCTGTGCCATCCGGCTTCCATGGTCATTTCAAAGTCCCAGGCGATCATGCTGCCATAGATGACGTAAACGAAGGGAATCGTCAGCGCCACATTGCGGAAGCGGCGCTGGACTACCGGCGTCGGGTCGATGTCGGCCTGTTTCTGCAATTTGACAAAGGCGTAACAGAAACCGAAGGTGATGATAAAACCGCCAATCTCGCGGATCACCAGGAAAGTATAGTTTTGCCATCCCGGCAGGTGCACATCTTCGTTATGGGCGCTCGCCAGCCACGGGAATGTGGCCTCGCCGTTTGACAGCAAAATCAGCAACAAGACGAAGGCAACGGGGAATAACGCCATATTGGCGCAGGCCAGCCAGCGGACCTGAAAGCGCCATTTGGCGTTAACCAGATGCAGCAATGACGAAAGGATTATGCCCCCCAAAGCCAGATAGAGAACAATCAGGAAATTCGTCGTGATGATCGACCAGCTACCGAAATCTTCCATGGTTCAGGCGCTCATTTCGTTAAAAAAGTATGTTTCCATCATTTTGCCGCCGCCTCGTGCATATTGGCATCGGCGACCAGGCCATTGCGGATGTAATTGACCACATGCCAGCGTTCCTCGACGTTCAAATCGTTAGATCCGCGATATTCCCCTTCTTCGTTAGGGACGCCGTAAGCGGGCATAATGGCGCTGCCGAATGTGATGGTGCCAAAGATCCAGCCGTCCGTCAGGTCGCCGACCATATCGGGGTCGGTCAAATCAACTGTGCCGATCAGATCGGCGACAGGGGTATCACCGCGGCCGGTGATGCCGTGACAGGCAGAACAATAGATTTTAAACAAGGTCCGCCCGGTTTTGATTGATGCCGGGTTGGCCGGGTAGGGGTTGCTCATTTCCTCGGCCGCATCACGGTCGGTAATTTCCGTCGGAATGCCGGTAACGGGAACCGAGCGCCGGGGGAAAGGACGCATGGGGCCTTCCTGCGGTTTAAAGTTTGGCTGGTTCATCATATCGGTCGACCAGGGCCAGGCGTTGGCCGGGGTTGGCGCGTACAGGGCGGCAGCGGCGAGCATCAGGCAGGCAAACGCCAACGGGGCAGGGAAAAGCTGTCTCATTGGTCCTTTAGCTCCCTGTCCCTGATCTCGAGCACATGGTGTTTCTCAAACAATTGCCTGACCGGGTCGATGTTTTCATCTTCAACTTCGATAACGATGCCGACCTGATCAAGACTGATCATTTCATCATCGAGGGTCGAGCGCTTGCGCATCAGGCCGGCACCGAACAGGAAGCCGACAAAGGTCGCCAGCATTCCGAACAGGATCAGCATTTCGTAAATCAGCACAAGGTTAGATGTGATGGTGATAACCGGCTTGCCGCCTTGCGGCTGGATCAGGAAGTTGGCCTGGGCCGCCGCCAGGAAAAAGGCGCCGAAAATCAAGCCGAACAGGGCACCCGACAAGGTAAATTTGGACACATGGCAGGGCCGGTCGCCAAGGATTTCCTCAATTTCGGGATGTTCGATCGGGGATTTGATGGTGATATTGTCGACACTGACGCCGGGAATTTCATATTGGCGGATATCGATAATCACCTTGATCGCCTGTTCAAAATCGCCAAACAGTCCGAGCAGTCTTTTCTTAGGTGTTTTCCTGGCCATGATTCTATGAGCCCTCCGTCGCCGGTGCGGCGCTACTGGCACCCGAAGCGCCCTTCTTGTACTCGTGGGCTCTCAGTTCGGCATCTTCATAAACCACCCGGCGACGGTGGTAGACCATTTCCTTGACCTCGTACATGGACACCGACGGGAACACCTTGACGAAGATAAGGAACAGCAGGCCAAACCAGCCGAAACTACCAAAGACAATGCCCCACTCTACCCAGCCCGGCCACATGACATCCCAGCTCCAGGGGTGATAGGCCAGGGACAGGGTGGGGGCGACGATCATGTAACGTTCCAGCCACATGCCGACGTTCAGGAAAATGGAAATCGGCAGCAGCAACATCGGGTTGCGGCGGATTTTCTCGAAAGCCAGGGTAAAGGGCAGCACCGAACCGCAGAACAACATGCCCAGGAAGAACGGTGAGTAGGGGCCGGTGAACTTGGCGATCAGCACTTCCTTGGCCGGAATATCATGGCCGTACCAGACCGAAGCGAACTCGATCAGGTTCAAATAGGACCAGACCATGGCAATGGCGAAGGTCAGTTTGCAGGTCTTATCCAAGATCGGCAGGGTCATGTACTGCTCGAACTTGAAGAAATACCGCAGCAGCACGAACAGGGTAATAATCGCCGCACAACCAGAATACAGGGCGCCGGAAACAAAGTAGGGCGGGAACGAGGTGACGTGCCAGCCCGGCATGATCGCCATGGCGAAATCGGCGGCAACGATGGAGTGCACGGACACCGCCAGCGGGATCAGGAAACAGGCCATCAGAAGATAGGTTTTGCGGAAGTTGCGCCACTGCCGGTCGTCACCGCGCCAGCCGACGGACATGAATGTATACAGGCGTTTGCGCCAACCGATGGCGTTATCACGGCAAATCGCCAGATCAGGGATCATGCCGATGTACAGGAACAGCACCGATCCGGTCAGGTACGTGGTGATGGCGAAGGCGTCCCAGACCAGGGGTGATCTGAAATTCGGCCAGATACCGCGGTCACTGTAATAAGGAATGACCCAGTGCATGTTCCAGACCCTCCCTAAGTGAATGATCGGGAAGACGAGAGCCGTCATCAGCGAGAACGTGGTCATGGCTTCGGCAAAGCGGTAGATGGGCTTGCGCCAGTCGGCGTGGAACAAATGCAAAATAGCCGACAACAACGTACCTGAGTGGCTCATGCCAATCCAGAAGACAAATGTCGAGATATACAAATCCCACATGTGTGGATTGTTCAACTGGGCCGGACCCATGCCGACGTTGTACTGGTAAACTTCCGAAGCGACGCCGACCATTAACATGCAGATACTGACGACGACCGCCAGCCAGTAACCCATGCGCGGATTTTCCATACTTCTAAGGACATCGGAGTTGATCTCCGCCCAGGCGATTTTCTCGTCGATATCCTTGGTCGCGCTTAAGTGTGTTTCCTCAGCCATTAAACGTCTCGCACCCGTTCCAGGTAAGTGACGGAAGGCTCGGTATTGAGTTGTTCGTAGAGCCTGTATCCGCGTAATTCAGGGTTATCTTTTTTCTGCTTCGTCGTACCAAGGCGGGTTTGGTGTTTATGCCAAAGCTTGTGAACGTCGCTTTCATGATCAAGAAGATCGCCAAAAACAATCGCCGAGGTCGGGCAGGTTTGTTGACACGCCGTTTGCACTTCGCCATCGACAACCTGACGGTCTTCCATCTTGGCGGCGTTTTTGGTGGACCTGATGCGCTGAACACAGAAGGTACACTTTTCCATAACGCCCTTGTCGCGCACGGTAATGTCCGGGTTCAATTGCATGTCCAGCGGCGAAGGCCAACTGTCTTCATAATAAGAGAAGAAATTGAAATAACGCAGACGATACGGGCAGTTGTTGGCGCAGTAACGCGAACCGACACAGCGGTTATAAATCTGGGCGTTAAGGCCATCAGGGGTGTGATAAGCGGCAGAAACCGGACAAACCGGCTCGCAGGTCGCTGAATTACACTGCTGGCACATCATCGGCATGAACGAAGCGCCGTGTTCCTGGGTGTCGCGAACCCGCTCGTTGCCAATGTTTGGCTCGTCCCAATAACGTTCGATGCGCATCCAGTGCATACCCTGTCCGTTTTCGAACTTGTCCTCGCCAACCACGGCCAGGTTGTTTTCGGCGTAACAGGCCACCGAACAGGCATTGCAACCGGTGCATTTATCAAGATCGATGACCATGCCCCACATGTGTTCATATTCGTGGAAGCCACCTTCGTCGATGCTTCTGCGGTAACGCGACCAGTCTTCGATAAAGTTTCTGACGAGAGACATTGCTTAAGAGTCTCCTTCGTTGCGCCGTTGTTGTTCGGCGGTGATGGTGGCGACAATCTTGCGACCGTGTTGTGTTTCAGTGTTGCCCATTTTGATCAGGCGACCGGCGCGTCCTGTGGCGGCAAGCGCCGCCCGGCTACCGTACAGGGCCAGTTCGCCGGTTTTGGCGTCACTGCCGGGCTGAAGGATTTTCAACGGGTTGACGCCGCGTCCCCTGGCGTAGCGGCCATAGTCCTCGTGACCCTGTCCCATGGGCACGGCGACAACGTCAACATGAATGCCTTTATGAATGTAGACGGGGACTTCAAGGACACCGTCCGGGGTTGTGACTGTGATGACGTCCCCTTCCTCGACAGCCAGCTTGGCGGCGGTAACCGGGTGGATTTCGGCCCACGAGTTCCACACCACTTTACTGATCTGGTCGGGTGATTCCTGCAGCCACGGTATGTTGGCGTGGCGTCCGTCGTAAAGAGTGCCGCGCGGGGTCGGCACCAGATAATATGGAAACGCGGGGTCGGCGTCCCTGACGTCCATGTCGTCCATGGAAAGGTTGCTGGTGAAAGCCCTGGTGTCTACCGGCATTTGCAGACGGCCGTCTTGCAATATCCGGTTCCAGGCACTGACGTTGATGGCTTCATCATCCTCACCCTTGAGGACGCCGGGGATTGATCCGACAGCGCTTTGCAGATAGCCGTAGTAATCTTCCAGTCCGTCATAGGAACCGGGGTTGCGCATGGAATTGAGGGCTAGCAACATGTCACCAAAACTGCGGGTGCCTGGATAAATTGGCTCCATCAGCGGCTGCTGGAAGGCGATTTCGTGATCTCCACCCTGATAAGCCGCGACATGGGTTCCCCAATCCTCAAGCGCCGATGCCATGGGCAGGACGACGTCGGCGTGGGCCGTGGTTTCGTCCATGAACTGGCTAAAGGCGACCTTGAAGGGGATGCTGTCGAATTTTTCGGTCAAGCCAAGGTGGTTTGGGGCGGCGAAAAGCGGGTTGCTGCCATCAAAGAAGACGGCATCGAGCTTCCCGGCCCCGGCAGCATCGGCGAAACGGCTCAAATCCGACGTGCCACCGCTTACCGACGCCAGTTGCGGCAAAGCGAAATCGCCACTGGCTTCGATGGTTTGATCAATATTGCCAAGCAGGATATTCAACAACATCGCCGCTTGTACGGACTGATAGCCACCAACGTGACCCGCCGCCGAAGCACCAGCAAGCACAAGACTGGGCGAGCGTTCTTTCAGGTGCCGGGCAATGCGGATCAGGCGATCACCGGCGATGCCAGTCATCTTGGTGGTTCTTGAAACGCCGTATTGATTGATCAGTTCCAGGGCGGCGGCGGGCAGGGCCGATGCATCCATGCGTTCCTTGTTAATCAGGACATTTGCCAGTCCCAGCGCCATCACGCCTTCGGTGCCGGGGCGCAGGGCAACCCACAGATCAGCGTTGGCACCGGTCAGCGACATCGATGGTTCTGCCTGCACCAGCATGCCGCGGTCTTCGCCTGAGCGGAACCTGGCATAGTCGGCGGAGAAGTGAATGGGTGACATCCAGGTGCCCAGGAAATCGGCACCGAAGGACAACACCATTTTTGCCTTGTCGATGCGCAAGCGGGGCATGGATTGACCCAGCATATCCTGGCAGACGGCTTGCCAGACCCTGGTGTTAATGACCTCGTGGACAAAATGACTGGAAGAGCCAAGGCTTTCCAGGTGGGCCTTCAGAAGAACGCTCTGATGGCCGCTGATGGTGCCGGTAAGCCAGGCGAAGCGGCCCCCCGAGAGCCCTGAAGACGGGCCGGTTTTTTCTTCTATCAGGGCCAGGGCGTCTTCCCAGGTGGCCTCAGCAAGCGCGCCGTCCTTGCGAACCAGCGGCTTTGTCAGGCGGTCCGGGTTATAGTGGGTCTGCAATCCGGCCTGGCCCATCTGGCACAACTTGCCGGTGTTCAGGGCGCTCTTCGGATTGCCCTCAAGTTTCAATACCCGGCCTTCGCGAACACGGCCCCGGATACCACATGTTGCCGGACATTGCAGACAGGTCGAGGCGTAGTGGACGCCGACACCGGGAATAACGAATTCCTCTGGCGACAGGTAGGGGATGACTTCTTCGGCACCTTCTTCAGAGGTGATGTAGGAAGGCATATCGCAACCGGCAACGGTGGCGGCGACACCACTGACGCCCATAACTTTGAGAAAATCCCTGCGATCGAATTCGATTTTGCTCATTGCCGACATACTTCCTCTAAAACACTCTACTTGTGACACTTCTGGCAATCGAAGGGGCCGTCATTGGCCTCGTGACAGCGGGTGCAGAATCCCATGGTCAGGGGTTTTTGCTTCCTGGCCACGGTCATTTTCTTGACGTTCCCGTGACACAGGGCGCAGACCTCGTCGACGCGCTCGACGGACATGTCAGGATTGTCGAACAGGAACTTCTTTAAATGCCTCTCATGGGTGAAGCGGACATAATCGGGAAGGTCATGGACCTTTTTCCACGGTGGCGACTCGCCCTTTTCCCAATATTCCGTCAGCTTCTTGATGCGCGGGCGATCCGTGGCGATAACGTTGTGACAGCCCATACATTTGGACGTTGGCGGAATTCCGGCAACCGCGCTACGGCGTGCGTAGGTGTGGCAGTACAGGCAATTGATCTTGTTGGTGTCGGCGTGAAGGTCATGGGGAAATTCGATCGGTTGTTCGACATTCTTGCCTTCGTATGTGCCTTCGGGGGCGACAACGCCGGGGAACGGCCCCAGCGGTTCATCCGCGCTGTCGGCTGCGCCCGGCGGCGTATGGACACGTGGCGGCGCCATAAGTTCGCCAGCGGAAGACGAGCCTGATAGCGACAGTCCGCCCAGCAGCCCGGCAAGCACGAGTACAGCCCACATCCGTGTCCACGTGAACAACGGACGGTGGGTTTGTTCGTGGCAGGTTTTCGCTTCAACCTTCACGAACGACACTCTCAAGATGGGAGTTCGCAATACGGCGCAAGTTAGTCGCAATATTAGAATTTGATAATATAGTAATGGTGATCAATAATCAGTCCTCAGCACATAACTTCTTAAATGATTCGGATGCACCTTAGTATAAAAGTGTCATCAATTACTACTGCTTCTGTGAGGAGGATACACACTACCTTGTCAGGTAGGCGCTAGTGGCTGTTCTCGGCGCGACTTATTTAAATACATTAAGTAATACTAATATAGTAATTGGACTAGTTCTTAATAAAAGGTGCCGTTTTAATCCAGCCAGTCGCGCCATCCGGACCAGGCGCTGATTCTATCGGCCATCAACTGATAGCCAGCGCCGCCGGGATGGACCCCGTCACCCTGCCGGAATGACTCCTGCCAATCTTTTTCGGCGGCAAGGGTCTGGATGAGTTTAAGGTAGGGAATGCCCAACTCGGCGGCCAGCGCCTCATAGTCCTGACAAAGTTCGGCCATCCGCCCGGTCGAAAAATGGTAGGCAACCCCGGGGGCGGAATTAAAGGGTTGCTGAGTTTCATCGACGGGCACAGGGCCAATCCACAAGGTCGGCTTCCACTGTTGGGCTTGCCCAAGCATCCTTTTGGCCATCTCCAGGGAGCGTTGTCTGGAAACCCGGACCTGACCGGAATTTTCAATGGCCATATCATTAACGCCAAAGGAAAAAACCAGCGCACCTGGATGAATATCAAGCAGACGGGATTCGCATTCGGCGCGCCAGCGCTTTTCGATCTGTTCGGACGTTTCGGCCCGCACCCCCAGATTATAGTGTGTCAGTTCATGGCCGCGAGCGCATTCGGCGGCGCACAGGCGTCCGGGCCAGCCCTGAAATTCCTCATCGTTGGTGCCGTTGGTCAGGCTGTCGCCGACAAAACAGATGCGTAAAGTCGTCATGTCATTTCCCCAATTATTTTTTTTAGTCGTTCCATGCATTGATTTCTGTCGGCTTTGAAATCACCTTCACACCACCAGTCTTCAACCGCGCCAAGAACGTCACCGACGCCGGGGCCTTGTTCCAGTCCAAGGGTTATGGCGTCATCACCAGTAATTGGAAAGACGGGATGTGTCCAGTTATCTGCGGTTTCCAGTAAAGCCAACCATGCCTCTGTACGTTGGGGGCTATGGCGCGGTTCAATGGACATTTCCTCGGCCCAGTTAAGCAGAAGCAGATCGCGAACATTATCTGCGCCCAGTTGATACAAGGCCTTGCGCCGGGCCGGGAGGTCAGTTTCCGGGTTTATGGCGAGGGTGCTGCTCGTCATCGTCGACAACCGCACTGTTTGTTCGTTGGACAGGCGCAACCTTGCAGCCAGCGCCTGATGGCCCGATGGATCGCTGGCAAGGGTGGCGGCGAGCCGCCTGAGGGTATCGGGCCGTACCGATGGAACTTTGATGGCCGTCGTCTCAAGCCAGCAGATCATGCGCAGGCGGCCAAGGTTTTCAGCTTCGGGCAGGACATGTTCAAGGACCCGCTCGCCCTTCATCAACCCCAGGGTATCGGCGGGATTGGGGGCTTCAAGGATTTTAAACAGTTCACTGCGCACCCGTTCAGCGGACAGTTCTTTTAAGCGGGGGGCGAGCAAGCGACAGGCGGCCAGGGCTTCCCGGTCAACGGTGGTTCCTGCAAAGGTCGCCTGGAAGCGAAAAAAGCGCAGCAACCTGAGCACATCTTCTTCGATGCGCTCCCTGGCAAGGCCGACGAAGCGGACCCAGCGCTGGCCAAGATCGTCAAGACCGGTCAACGGATCATAGATATCACCTTCAAGGTTGCACGACAGGGTGTTGATGGTGAAGTCGCGGCGCATGGCATCGGCTCGCCAGTCGTCACTAAAGGCGACGGTGGCATGGCGTCCGTGGCTTTCAACGTCAATGCGCAGGGTCGTGACTTCATAGTGCCAGTCATCAATAACGGCGGTAATGGTGCCGTGTTCGATACCCGTCGGTATGGCCTTGATGTTGGCCACCTGCAAAAGTTCAAGCACTCGCTCTGGCCGTTCGGGGGTGGCGATATCAATATCGGTGACCGGCAGTCCGAAGACGGCGTTACGGACACAGCCGCCAATAAAACGGGCTTCCTTGCCATCGGCCTGAAGGGCTTTAATAAGCGCCACCGTTTGCGGCGCGGTCATCCACGGTTGTGGCGGCAGTTTACCGGTCGGTTGCAAAGCAGTGCTCACGAACCTTACTCCTTCGTGGGAACCATCCGGCCGGGCACGATCTCGCCATCCTTGGCGTATGGCGCCTGATAGTGACCATCCGGGTTCATGCCGCCGGTGATGGCGGCGGTGGCCAGGCCGACAGCCATCAGGCACAGGCCAGCCAGGACGAGCCGGAACCATGGCCCCTGGCGTATCATCGCCGCCTTGTCGGGCTCATCCTCGTCAAACTTGTGGACGAAGGCGATCCAGAAGAAATACATCAAGCAGGGCAGGATGATTGGCAACACATAAAGAAGGAAGACACGGATCATTCTTTTAAGACCTCATATAGATTGATCAACATACCGGCTGTCGCCCCCCAGATAAAATGCTGCTTGTAAGGCATGGCGAAGAATTGTCGCTCCGTACCCTCAAACTCGCGGGCATGACGTTGATGGTTGGCCGGGTCGAGCAGGAACGCCAGCGGCACCTCGAAGACCTCGGCGACTTCATGGGTGTCGGGGCTGACTTCGAATGGCGGGGTCAACAGCGCCACAACCGGTGTGACCCTGAAGCCGGTCCGGGTTTCATAATCATCAAGCCTGCCGATAACCTCGACATGGTTGCGGGCAATGCCGGTTTCTTCTTCGGTTTCCCGAATGGCGGTCTCTTCGGGTGAACCATCGTCCGGCTCAATGTGGCCCCCGGGAAAGCTGACCTGGCCCGGATGATTGGCAAGATGATCGGTGCGCCGGGTCATCAGGACCATTGTGGTGTCAGGATATGTGACCAGCGGCACCAGTACGGCCGCCGCAGTCAGCGGACTCCCCGTGCGGGTGCCCGGATTAAGATCGTGGTCGCCGCGCGGTGCCTGTTCAGGGGCCGTTGCCGATTGATCAAGATTTCCGGCAAGCCAGTCTCTGTCCAGGGGGAAAAGGGGATGGGTCATCCTGATCATCTTAAAGTCCCTCATCGAGACGGCCAAGGGGGAAGAACAGGCCACCACTCCACACCCCGAAAGCGTCGTCGTGGTCGACGCCCAGGGCGACCAGATCATAAAACACCGGCCGTGCGATCTTGGCCTCCAGATTGTCGCGGACCAGGACATAGGGGGAAGGTTCGCGGGTTTCCGGATGGGTCTCGACCCTGATCGGATTATCAGGACCGGCGCTCATGGTGTCGCCGACATTGGTTTCGAAGTGAAGGGTCTGGGCCTCGCCGCTTCCCTCAACAGTCATAATGACGGCAATGAACGGTGCGTCCTCGACCTGGATGCGGCCTTTCTCGACCGGGGTCTGCAGCCAATAGTCGCCGTTATCATCTTTTTTCAGGACAGTGGCGAACAGTTTCACCAGTTCCTTCCTGCCAATTGGCGATCCTTCGTGAAACCACTGGCCGGTGCGATCAATGCGGATATCAATTTCACCGCAAACGGCGTCCAGGGGAAGGGCGTTTTTCTGCTTGCTCATGAACCATCCCAGTAAGGTTCGGGGCCATAGTGTTCGGCCAGAAAATCTACGAAGGCCCGTACTTTAGCAGAAAGATAGCGGTTGTGGGGATAGACGGCGTAGATGGCCAGGTCCGTTTCCATGAATTGCTCGAGCACGCATTGCAAGCGGCCACTACGCAGATCATCGCCGACGATGAAAGTCGGGCTCAGGTAGACGCCGACACTGTTAAGGGCCGCAGCACGAAGGGCGTCGCCATTATTGGCGCTGATCGTGCCTGATACCTTGACCGAAATCTCTCCGTCAGGTCCCTTGAACGACCATTCATTCTTTTTGATAAGGTAGCTGTATATCAGGCAGTTGTAGTCTTTCAATTGTGATGGACAGGTGGGGATGCCGTGTTCTTTCCAATACCGGGGGGTGGCGCAAAGGGCCAGTCGCATCGGTGCCAGCTTGCGGGCGATCAGGGTCGAGTCAGGCAGGCGGGCGATGCGGATGGCAACATCAAACCCTTCGTCAAGAAGATCGACCAGACGGTCATTCAGGACCATGTCGATGTTGAGGTCCGGATAGCGGTTGCTGAAATCTGACAGGATCGGGGCGACATGGGAGACGCCAAACGACATCGGCACGTTCAGGCGCAAGGTGCCGCGCGGTTCGACGTGCAAGGCGCTGACGGCTTGCTCGGTCTCCTCCACATCCTGAACAATCCGCCGCGCCCGTTCGTAAAAAGTCGCGCCGACCTCGGTTGGTGACAATTTACGGGTGGTCCGGTTAAGCAACCTGACGCCTAGGTGATCTTCAAGCTTGGCGATGTGCTTGCTGACCGCCGATTTGCTGATGTTGAGCTCACGGGCAGCCGCAGAAAAACCACCGGTTTCGATAACCTTGGTAAAAACCGCATAGCCGTTCAGGGTGTCCATGGTGCCTCACTATAGTTTCCGTAATGGAAACAATTATATTCAAAATAGCCAAATTGTCTACTTACTTAATGGGCCGTACAGTCTCCTGATGATTATTCAAATGATTGTCCACCACTCGGAAATTTCAAGGAGAAAGACCATGCCTAGCGAAAATTCTTCCTCATACGCGGCACTGATATTGCGCCTGGCCCTGGGCGTTATGCTGCTCGCCCACGGGTTTTTGAAGATTTTTGTCTTCACCATGCCCGGTACCGTTGGCTTCTTTGAATCCATCGGCTATCCGGGTTTCCTCGCCTATGTCGTAACCCTGGTAGAAGTCGGCGGCGGCCTCATGCTGATTGCAGGGCTCTATGTGCGCCCCGTCTCTATCGTCATCATCCCGGTTCTGCTGGGCGCGGCCCAGGTTCACTTTGGCAATGGCTGGGTCTTCAGCGCCGAAGGCGGCGGCTGGGAATATCCGGTATTCCTGACTGTGGCGGCGGTTGTTCAGGCGCTTTTGGGCGAAGGCCGCTATGCGGTTCGCCTGCCGATTCCAGGACAGGTCCGAAACAACGCTTAAAGTCGGCGTCAGGGAGAACCAGCATGGGTAAATTGATAGAAGGTGTGTGGCGGGACGAAGACTACGACACCAAAAAATCCGGCGGTCGATTTGTCCGCTGGGACTCTTCCTTCCGCCATCAGGTCTCAGCCGACGGGACGAGCGGCTTCAAGGCCGGGCCTGAGCGTTATCATCTGTACCTGTCATGGGCCTGCCCGTGGGCCCACCGGACGCTGATCATGCGCTCCTTGAAGAAACTTGAAGACGTCATCAGTGTCTCCTTTGTCGAGCCGTTGATGGGGAAGCAAGGCTGGACTTTCGGCGAAGACGGTGACCCGCTGTATGGCCTGGATACGCTTTATCAGGTCTACCTCAAGGCCAAGCCTGATTACAGCGGCCGGGTGACGGTTCCGGTTTTGTGGGACAGGCAAACCGAAACCATCGTTAACAACGAATCCTCTGAAATCATCCGTATGCTGAACGGCGAATTTTCTGCTTTCGGCGATAACACGACTGACTACTACCCCCCAAATTTGAGGGCCGCCATCGACACCATCAATGAAGACATCTACAGCCGCCTCAACAACGGCGTTTACCGAACCGGATTTGCGACCACCCAGGAAGCCTACGAAGAGGCCTTTGACGCTTTATTCGACTGTCTTGACGCTCTCGAGGAACGCCTGTCGGGGCAGCGTTATCTTGTTGGTGACCAGATCACCGAAGCCGACTGGCGCCTGTTTACGACATTGGTACGCTTTGATGCGGTTTATGTCGGACACTTCAAGTGTAACTTGCGGCGTATTATCGACTATCCGAACCTGTGGGGATATGTGCGTGAGCTTTATCAGCACCCGGGTGTCGCAGAAACCATCAACATGGATCAGATCAAGGGCCACTATTACGCCAGCCACGCCATGGTCAACCCGACCGGCATCGTCGCCAAGGGACCATCGCTCGACTTCACCAGCGCGCACGGACGCGACACGATCACGTGACAGGCAGGCCCCCGGACGCTACACTTGCTTGCAGGTGAAACCAGCGGGGATTCAATCAATGCCTTTCGTCAAGCGCGATGATACCGGAAAAATAATTGCCGTTTATTCGTCGGCTGAAGTTCCGGGTCTGAACGAGATCAATTCCAGTGATCCGCAGTTGATCGACTTCCTCTACGAAGGCGACGTGGACGCCGCCGCCAAGAAGGATATGATCGAATCCGATCTGGGGCTTGCCCGTGTTCTGGAAGATCTCATCGACTTGCTTATCGAAAAAGGCACTTTCCGCTTCACCGATCTGCCCGAACCGGCGCAGCAAAAACTACTCGCCCGGCGCGGTCTGCGCAAGGAATTCGCCTATGTCGAAACCCTGTTCGGCAGCGAAGAAGACGAAGAAGAATATTCCGACAATGAGGACGGCGGGTTTATTTAAGGGATTTTATATCCCTGCCCCTTTGTCTCTACTCCGCCGCCTCCGCCTCATCAACGGGTGGCCTCCAGCGCAGGATCGGGTTCCTGGCGGCTGAGGTTTCGTCGAGACGGCGACGCGGCGTCAACCTTGGCGCGTCATGGAAATAGGCGGCGTCGCCGGCCTTGGCCTTGGCCGTAAGGCCCTTCAAGGCGTCAATGTATTGATCCAGGGTTTCCTTGCTTTCTGATTCTGTCGGTTCCATCAGCAGCGCCCCGTGGACGACCAGCGGGAAGTACATGGTCATGGGGTGGAAGCCCTCGTCGATCATCGCCTTGGCGAAGTCCAGGGTGGAAACGTCGGTATCCTTAAGGAATGAATCGTCGAACAGGGCCTCGTGCATACACGGTCCATCGAAGGACGGGCTCAAGGTGTCCTTCAATTCGGCCAGCAAGTAGTTGGCGTTGAGCACGGCGTCGGCGCTGGCCTGCCTGATGCCGTCACCGCCATGGCTCATCATGAAGGCCAGTGAGCGGATGAACATACCCATTTGGCCATGGAAACCCTTGAGCCTGCCAAATGCCTTGGCGGCTTTGCCGGTCTTGTGTTCAACAAGATCGAAGCCGTCCTCACCATGGGTAACAAAGGGCAGTGGGGCGTAGTCTGCCAGCGCTTCGGACAGCACCACAGGACCGGCACCGGGGCCGCCACCACCGTGGGGGGTAGAGAATGTCTTGTGCAGGTTGATGTGCATACAGTCGACGCCAAGGTCGCCGGGACGGACCCGGCCCATAATGGCGTTCAGGTTGGCCCCGTCGCAATAAAAGAAACCTCCGGCATCGTGGATGGCATCGGCGATTTTGATGATGTCGGTTTCAAACAGGCCGCAGGTGTTGGGGTTGGTCAGCATGATACCGGCGACATCGGTGTCGAGCTTGGCCACGAAAGCGTCGAAATCGACACGCCCCCGCTCATTTGCCGGAATGGTGTCAACGGCGTAGCCGCAAGCCGCCGCCGTCGCCGGGTTGGTGCCGTGTGCGGATTCGGGAACAAGCACACGCTTGCGTACGTCACCGCGATCCTCAAGAGCAGCGCGAATGGCCATCATGCCGCACAGTTCACCTTGGGCACCTGCTGCCGGAGACATGGCGACGGCTGGCATCCCGCAAATGACTTTCAGCCAATGGGCACAGGCATCGATCAGTTCAAGCGCCCCTTGTGTCGTCGAAACCGGTTGCAAGGGGTGCAAGGAGGCAAAGCCCGGTAGGCGGGCCACTTTCTCGTTGAGGCGGGGATTGTGCTTCATGGTGCACGATCCCAACGGGTAGAAGCCGCTATCGATGCCGTAGTTGTTTTGGCTGATACGGGTGTAATGGCGCACGGTTTGCGGCTCGGACAGATCGGGAAGGCCAATAGGACCTTCGCGTTCCAACCCGCCAAGACGGTTTTCCACATGCGGAGGCTCAGCAAGATCGACGCCCAGTCGACCTTCGGAGCTCTGCTCGAAAATCAGGGATTCTTCCAATTGCAGGCCACGGTTGCCGGTGATGGTTTCATGTGTATCAGCCATTACAGCACCTCGTTTAATGCAGTGACCAGGGCGTCCATGTCGTCCCCGGTGGTGACTTCGGTGGCGGTGACAAGCAGCAGGTTTTCCATATCGGGATTATCCGGATACAGGCGCGAGACGGGGATGCCGCCAAGCACCCCCTTTGCGGCCATCGCTTCGACAGCGGCGGCGGCGGGCCCGGAAAGCCTGAGGGTGAATTCGTTGAAAAAGGTCTCGTTGATGATTTCGACCCCGGCGACACCCGACAGCTTGTCGGCCAATGTCACGGCGCTGGCGTGGTTGAGCCCGGCCAGCCTGGCAAAACCGGTCTCACCCAGCAGCGTCATGTGAACGGTGAAGGCCAGGGCGCACAGGCCCGAATTGGTGCAGATGTTTGATGTCGCCTTCTCGCGGCGAATGTGTTGCTCGCGGGTCGACAACGTCAGCACAAATCCCCGTTTGCCCTCCGTATCGGTGGTTTGCCCGCAAACACGGCCCGGCATCTGGCGCAGGTGTTTGTTGTGAACGGCGAACAGGCCGACTGTCGGCCCACCATAATTGAGGGCGTTGCCAATGGATTGGCCTTCGGTGGCGACGATATCTGCGCCCATCGCGCCGGGTGAGGTGATGGCGCCCAAAGAGACAATTTCGGTGACAACCGCGATCAGGAGCGCCCCTGCTTCATGGCAGGCGCTGGCCAATGGGCCCAGGTCGCGGATGTGGCCAAAGAAATCCGGATTCTGGACAACCACACAGGCGGTGTCGTTATCAATAAGCGAAATCAGATCTTCGTCGCCCGCGTAATTTGCTGCGGCCAGGTCGATGTCCATGTTGTGGAGACCGGAGATGGTGCTGGTGGCGTCGCGGTAATGGGGGTGCAGGCCGCCTGAGACGATGGCCTTTTTACGTTTGCTCACCCGCCCCGCCATGGCCACCGCTTCGGCGCAGGACGTCGCCCCGTCATACATGGAGGCGTTGGCGACTTCCATACCGGTGATCAACGCAACCTGGGTCTGGAATTCAAACAGGTATTGCAAGGTGCCTTGCGATACTTCTGGCTGGTACGGCGTATAGGCGGTCAGAAATTCACCGCGCTGGATCATCGCATCGACAGTTGCCGGAACATGATGACGATAGGCTCCGCCACCCAGGAATGAAGGGACCTCTGCGGCATTCAGGTTCTTTGCCGCCATTGCCGAAATGGCACGCTCGACTTCCATTTCACCCTGATGGGGTGGCAGGTCAATGGTTTTGGCGAGCAGGGCTTCGGCCGGGACATCACAGTAGATGTCTTCCATGGATTTCGCCCCGGTGGCGGCCAGCATCTGGCTCCTGTTGGCATCGGTGAGCGGTAGATAGCGCATGATTTTGCTAGGCCCTATTCCAGTTCGGCGAGGTGACTTTTGTAGGCATCTGCGTCCATCAGCTCATCAAGCTGCGAGGCATCACTGACGGTCATCTTGAAAATCCAGCCATCGCCTTCGGCATCGGAGTTGATGATCGCAGGGGCATCCTCGAGAACGGCGTTGCCTTCGGTAACCTCGCCACTGATCGGGGCGAAGATTTCACTTGCCGCCTTGACCGACTCGACAACAGCGGTGTCGTCTCCCTGATCAACCTGTTTGCCGGCGTCGGGTATTTCAACAAAGACAACATCACCCAATTGCTCCTGGGCGTAGTTGGTGATGCCGATGGTGGCTGTGTCCCCTTCGACGCTGATCCATTCGTGATCCTTGGTAAATTTCATGCTCATGGGTGCAATCCTTTTTTTGCTATCAACCTTTGTAATATCGATGTTCGCTAAATGGTAGTTTGAAAACCTGGGCCGGTTGTGCTTTTCCACGAACCATCAAGTCGACGGCTGTTTCCGGCTTGGCGAATTCCGTCTTCACGTAGCCCATGGCGACGGGACCCTTAACACTGGGGCCAAAGCCACCGCTGGTGATTTCGCCGATAACGGTGCCATTCTTGTCGGTGATTTCCGTATGGGCGCGGGCTGGCGCCTTGCCTTCGGGCTTGATGCCGACGCGCTTTCGCGGGGCTCCGTTTTCAATTTCATCCTGAATGACGGCGGCCCCGGGAAAGCCGCCTTCGGCCCGGCGACGCTTGGAAATGGTCCAGATCAGTCCGGCCTGGATGGGGGTTGTTGTTTCGTCAATGTCGCTTCCGTAGAGACAAAGCCCGGCTTCCAGTCTGAGTGAGTCGCGGGCACCCAGACCGGCAACCCTGACTTCTGTCTCATTGAGCAGCAGGCGGGCCAGACGCTCAGCGTCTTCCCCCGGTAGCGAAATCTCATAACCGTCTTCACCGCTGTAGCCGGAACGCGAAATAATGCAGTGGATATCGCCAATGCTGATCGGTTCAGAGGTCATGAAATCCATCAATCGCACGGCCGGGGCAAGGCGTCCCAGAACCGTTGCGGCTTGTGGTCCCTGCAAGGCGAGCAGGGCCTGTCCTTCGATGACTTCAAGGGTGTTGCCCGCAGGTAAGCCCGCTTCCATAAGGGCGTAGTCCTGATCTTTACAGGCGGCGTTGACGATCAGGAACAAATGATCGCCGCGCCGGGTCACCATCAGGTCGTCAAGGATGCCGCCCTGCTCGTTGGTGAACATGGTGTAGCGCATCTGCCCGTCGCTTAAAGCGGCCAGGTCGCCCGGCACCAGTGATTCGAGGGCGGCGACAGGGCCCTCACCACGGATTGCCGCCTGTCCCATGTGCGATACGTCGAAAAGGGAGGCCCGCTCGCGGGTGTGCAGATGTTCGGAAAGAATCCCGGCGCTGTACTGAACGGGCATCTCATAGCCCGCGAAGGGAACCATTTTAGCCCCCAACTCCCTGTGAAGGGCGTCAAGCGGTGTTTTTTTTAAATCTTGTGAGTGGTCGGCCATTCGGTTCTCCAACAACAAATTCAGGGCGCACCCGGTCGATAAAGCTCGACCGCTTGACGGTGCCCCCTCTGTCTTTGAACCTGAAAGATTCCCTGATCCCGTTCTCAGACGGATTCGACGATCAGGTTACATCTTCGGTGAGATTCCCGAAGCCTGGGCTTCGAAGATCTGCTTTCCAGAGCCTCATTCCACTACGGTCCGGGGGCCTGAGAGTTTCCGGGGCGGTTGCTCCTTCGGCGTCATCCGCTGATACCTTTGTACATTGACAGCACTTGGAACGGACGATCTCTCCCGTAGTGGTCTACTTGAGTAATCTTCCCGTCAGTTTAGCGGTTCCAACGGTCAGGTCAACAGCGCGAAATGTTAGATTTTTACTGCCCGATTTTGCCGCGATTGAAATCAAGTTCCTCACGGCTTAACTGGAAGCCGACGTAGATTGAAAAATCCTGGCCGGTGAGGCCGCCTGTCAGTGGAATGGAAAGTTCGACGGCGGCGTCTTTCTCTGTCACCGTGGTGCGGTTCTTCCAGTATTTCGCCGTGAAGGGGAAACTCAGTTTGTCGAGAACGTTGCCCTGGTCATCAAGCAGCGAGACAAAATAGTCGAAGCTTGCTTCGCGGGTCTTGTTGCCAGCGCCGCGTTCCAGCTTGAATTCAGTATTGACCTCGACCCTGACCAGGCCTTCGCCGGTATCCTCATCAATCTCGAAAAAGCATTTGCCGCTCAGCTTGCTGATCCGGCCGGTGAAATCAAGATCAATCAGGTCACGGCCGGGACCATCCATATAACGGGTGATGATTTCAGCGTCACCAAGGGTTGAAACAAGTGGGCAGGGTGGCGGATCGGCGACGCCAGGCATACCGGTGCAAGCTGATAATAAAAGCAATACGGCCAACCAGACGGGGCGGGTCAGTTTGGCTGCTTTGCTTGTTATTTCGCTCATTGCTGCTACCTAATAAAGGATTTTGGAAACCAAAATCTAATGGCCGCTGCCGTCTGTGTCATTATTTTTCCACATATTCAGACAGTTCGCTTAAAGCCGCGGCCAGTCTGGCCAGTCCACGCGCCCGCGCCCAGGCCTCGTCAATACCTTCAGCAATTGCCAATGCCCGATTAAAGGCGGCCCAGGCGGATTGTATCCTGCTTGCTGATAAATGAGTCAGGGCGATTTCAGAAAACATCCAGACCCGGGTAAACGGGCTTTTGATTTCCGCCGTTGCCGTTTCGGCCAGGGCCATGGTTTCATCGGCCCCCGGACCATCACCGGCCATGCGCTGACCGGTGGCCAGTGTCCACAGGGTTTGCGCCCGTAATCTGTCATCGCTGATCAGGGCGGCGGTATCAATGGCTTGATCGAAGTTGCGGGCGTCACCATGGCCGTCAATTTCCATCAGCGCCAGGGCGATGCGCTCATAAGCATAGGCTTTGGCGAACGGACGCTTGATCGTTGACGCCGCCAGCAGCGCGGTTTCAAGGGTCTGGCGTCCGCCCGTCCTGTCGCCGGCTTTTGTCTGGGCCAGGGCAATGCGGGTCAGGACAACGGCGCGGTAGCGAACGGCTTCAATGGTCTGGGCCGTCAAAATCGCCTGTTCGGGGTGACCGGCCCTGGCTTGCGCGGCGGCAGCAGAAACCAGCACCGGCGTGCGTTCGGAAACATCAGGTAAATCCTTGAGAAGAGCCAGCGCCTGTCCGGGTTTGTCGGATTCGGCAAGGGCGCTGGCCAAATGGCGCAGGGCGGCACTGCGATGGCTGGTGTTTTCTTCGGCCTGGGCGATCACCTTGATTTTGGCCAGTTCTTTTTCTGCGGCTGCGGTTTTGCCCGCCTGGGCCAGGATGCTGATCGCGCCCGTCGCCAGAGAAACCCGTTTCAGGCTATCATCAATTTCCGCCAGTCCGTCAAGCAGCAGCTGGGCGGTCGACAGGGCTCCCTCAAGATCGCCTTTTTTGGCCTGAATATCGGCGATGGCGGCGAGCGCCTCAAGCCGTTTGGCGGCGTCGGGGATGATGTCGGCGGCGGCAAGCGCTTCGACGGGCCTGCCCGCACTGGCCTGGGCCGTGGCGATGTCACGCAGCGCCACCATGACCAACCGGGGGTCGCCAATCAGGCGCACCGTATTCATCGCCTCGCTGACCAACCCGGCTTTTGCTTCAGAGACAAGGATTTCACCAAGCGCCCAGTCGCGAAGTTCATTCTTGAAAATAGCGATGGCACTCTGGGAGGCCTCATCGAGCAGACATTTTGGCGTCGGATTACCAAAACATTCCGAGGCATCACGTTCAGGCCTGGCGCGCTTTTGACGGTGTTCGGGATCGGACACCAGATCGCGGGTTTCGGGTCTTGCCAGCAGAGCGGCCCGCGCCTCATCCATTTTACTCAGGCGTTGTCGTTGCAATTGCTTGAGCAGCGACTGAACCTTGGCGCTGGTCTCGATATGAATAGCCAGCGCTTCGTCGGCAATGCCGGTTTGCGGCAATCCTTCGCGGCGTTGATAAAGACGGATGGCCTTGTCTGTCTGTTCGTTGAAGGTGCCATCGGCGGCACCCTTGTAATAGCCGGCTTCGATGAGCGCCCTTTGCACCCTTTGCACCACCTCGTTGAAGCTGGGAAGTTCAAGCGGGTTGAAGGTAACCGCGGGCAGCTCGTCCCTGGCCCGCGCCGCAACAGCGTCGCCTGTGGGCATGGCAAGGAGAATGGCCAGTATGAAAAGGAATAAGGGCATAACAGAAAAAGACTATCGCGCTACCAGCGCTTCGAGACAAGATGTTGTTTCATTGCGGCTGGCCCGCCGGGGGTGCTAAAGAATGCCTGTGCAGAGAATGATGAGGGTTCCATGGCCGTTTATACCGAGGTCTCAGACGAGGAATTAATCAATTTCGTCGCCGCTTATGGCATTGGCGAGGTGACCTCGTGCAAGGGCATTGCCGAGGGGGTTGAAAATTCCAACTACCTGCTGGGCACGCAAAAAGGCTCGTACATTCTGACCCTCTATGAAAAACGGGTGAATCCGGACGACCTGCCGTTCTTTCTTGGCCTGATGGGCCATCTGGCGGGCAAGGGGATTGCTTGTCCGACGCCGCTTGAAGACGACAAGGGCCAGACCCTTGGGCGGTTGTGTGGTCGTCACGCCGCGATCATCACCTTTTTGGATGGTATGTGGCCGCGCCGCATTACCCCCGATCACTGTGCCGGTGTCGGTGCCGCCATGGCCAGGCTGCATCTGGCCGGGGCTGATTTTGCGATCAAACGCGCCAATGCCCTGTCGGTGGATTCCTGGCGTTCTCTGTTGCAGGCGTCGGGGGGCCGTGCTGACGAGGTCAAGCCCGGTCTTGCTGATCTTCTGGCCCGCGAGCTCGACGATCTGGAAGCCGGATGGCCTGATCCCGCTTCGGGTTTGCCAGCGGGCGTCATCCACGCCGATCTTTTTCCCGATAATGTGTTTTTCAAGTCCGGTGTGCTTTCGGGCATGATCGACTTTTATTTCGCCTGTAACGATGTTTTCGCCTATGACGTGGCCATTTGCCTGAATGCCTGGTGTTTCGAGACCGATGGCAGTTTCAACGTCACCAAGGCGCGGCGCTTGCTGACCGCCTATTCCAGGGAGCGTGATTTTTCTGACGCCGAACTTGCCGCCCTGCCGTTGTTGGCCCGCGGTAGCGCCATGCGTTTTTTGCTGACCCGTCTGTTCGACTGGTTGAATACGCCGCAGGACGCATTGGTGACGCCCAAGGACCCCCTTGAGTACCTGGAAAAACTGAAATTTCATCAGGGCGTCAAAGGACCCGGTGATTATGGCCTCTGAGCGCGTTCAGCTTTATACGGACGGTGCCTGCAGCGGCAATCCCGGCCCCGGTGGCTGGGGGGTTTTGATGTTGTGGAACGACCACGAAAAGGAACTGTGCGAAGGCGCGTTCGAGACCACCAACAACCGCATGGAACTGATGGCCGCAATCATGGGGCTTGAATCCCTGAAGCGCGGGATGGAGGTCGATCTCTATACCGACAGCACCTACGTCCGCGACGGCATCACCAAGTGGATACACGGCTGGAAGAAAAACGGCTGGAAGACAGCGGCCAGAAAGCCGGTCAAGAATGTTGATTTATGGCAACGACTGGAAACGGCCATCGGCGACCATCAGGTCGAGTGGCACTGGGTCAAGGGCCACGCCGGACACCCCGAAAACGAACGCGCCGACGAACTGGCCCGTCAGGGCATGACGCTTTATCGGGGTGAGTAGGCGACCAGCATCTTGTTTGCCAGCGCCTTCATCTTTTTCACATACTGGCGTTGCGACCACCCGCAATCCTGAGTCAGATTCTCCCAGGTCTGTACTGATAGAATTGACCAAAGAATGTCGGTCGCCTCTTTGACAGAGTGCTCTTGTGACAGCACACCATCACTTTTAAGCGCCTTGATCGCGGCCTGGCAGCCGTGGCGAATGGCCGCCTTGCGGTCAGCCCAGGCCAGCTTTGCGGCCTCGTCGGTATCCTCCATGGCAATGAGAGCCCTGGCGACACCGTGAATCTCGGGAATGTAGTTGCCCCAGGCTTCAATGAAGGCATCCAGCCGCTCCGGGCCGGTGGCTGCATTCCGACTGGCCAGGAGCCTCTCGTCAGCGTTGTTGATTTCATCCAGATAGCGGGTTGTCGCCGTCAGCAATTCGGCGCGGTTCGGAAAATGAAGATAAACCGCCTGACGGCTAATGCCTGCGGTTTTCGCAATATCGCTCATTCTGACGCCGCTGCCCTGTCCTGCCTCAAGCAGTTTCCAGGCGGCGTTCAAAATGCGTTTTCGTGTTTCGTTAATACTGCTTGACATCATGTAAAGTAACTCGTATTTGTCACCCTGTCAATTGACACCGTGTCAAGCAAATATCGAAAACGCAATAATTTAAAAGGAACGGGATATGAAAATTTCATTATCGACGAGAGTGTTCCTGATCGTCTCAGGCCTTATTGGAATCGCTATTGGCGGCGCTCTTTTATTCACACCTGTAGAATTTCAGGCATCTTCAGGCATCAGTCTTGCGGATGATGTGAATCTGTTAAGCGAGATCAGAGCCCCCGGAGGTGCATTACTGGCAGCGGGAATCATCATTGTGTCGGGTGCTTTTGTTCAAAAAATCACCCAGACGTCAATCTTGTTATCTTGCCTGTTTTATCTTTCGTACGGGGCTTCACGCCTTGTTGGTGTGATGGTTGACGGTGTTCCCAACAACACGGTTATCGCCGCCATGGCCTGTGAAATCATCATCGGATTAATAAGCCTTTTCGCGCTGTTGAGTTTTCAAAGGAAACAAAACAGGGCGAGAGAACTTTTAACATTCAACATGAAAAGGAAAGAACAATGAAAAATGCTACAAAAAAACCGATCCTCGTACTCGGCGGTAAAGGCAAGACCGGGCGTCGAGTGGTTGAGCGCCTGCAAGGCCGGGGACAGGAAGTGCGGGCCGTTTCACGCTCAACAGTTCCAGGTTTTGACTGGAATGATCGCGAGACCTGGGCAGACGTGTTGCAGGGCGTTGGCTCAGTTTATATCACTTACCAACCGGACCTTGCCGTTCCGGGTGCGGTCGAGACCGTAAAGCAGTTTGTTGAGTTGGCGATGGCGGCGGGTATCGCCCGCTTCGTTTTGTTGTCGGGACGCGGTGAAGAGGAGGCCCAGCGCGCCGAACAAGTCCTGCAGCACAGCGGTGCAGACTGGACAATCGTCCGGGCGGGCTGGTTTGCCCAGAACTTCAGCGAGAGTTTCCTGATGGATGGTGTCCTCGCGGGTCAGGTTGTGCTACCGGCAGTCACGACAAAAGAACCGTTCGTCGATGCGGACGACATTGCCGACGTGGTTGTCGAAACCCTGCTGGACGATCATCATATAGGCCAACTGTATGAGGTGACGGGATCACGCCTGATGACCTTCGCCGATGGGGTCAGGGAAATCAGTGCCGCTTGCGGTCGGGACATCCAGCTCATCGAGGTCTCCCATGAGGCGTACAAGGAACTCCTGGTCGACCATCAGCTTCCGGAAGATACGGTCTGGCTGATCATGTACCTGTTTACGACCGTCCTGGATGGCCGTAATGAATATGTGAAAGACGGTATTCAACGTGTCCTGGGCCGTTCGCCAAAGGACTTCACAGATTACGCCCGTGATGTAGCTGAAACAGGTGCATGGGCCGCTTGATTGTCGGTATGGCGGTTTCAACACCTAGCCCGTAGGAGGGAGTATCCATGAAGGTTTGTATTGTCGGGGCTTCGGGAAAGCTGGGGCGGTACATGGTGAGCCACGCCCTGGAGCGTGGATACGAGGTGGTTGGAGTCTGCCGAGAGAAGAGTGTCGGGAAGCTGAGCTCTTTTGGAGACCGCATCACCATTGTTCCCGGGCCAACCAATGATCGCCGGGTGATTGAGAAGGCGGTTTCGGGATGTGACGGTGTCCTGAGCGTGCTTGTCCCATGGGGCGTTCACAATTATTCATCCGGAACCGCCCAGGCGGTTCTTGATTTTGCCCCGCACCATGCAAGGCTGGTCTTTTCTTGCGGTTGGCACATCACCCGTGATGGTCAGGATGTCTATTCACGGTCGTTAAAATGGCTATTGAAGGTGGCGGGCTGGGTTGCCCGGTTGATTCGCGTCGTCGACATTGATGATCAGGTGGAGGCATGTCGGCGCGTATTCGAGAGTGACAGGCGCTGGACTGTCGTGCGCGGAAGTGACCTTGAGGAAGGTGAAAGTCAGGGTCTGCCCGTATGGAGCCGGCACGTCGGTGATGCTGTCCTGAAAAGTAACATTACGCGCAGAGTGGATTTTGCCTTGTTCATGGTCGATGCCTTGAAGAATGATGAATTGGTTCATCAGGCACCAGCGATTGTCGGCTGCCAAACGCCTTCGGCTCTTGCCCGGCATGTGACCGCGTGATGAACATCTTCCGGAAAGAAATTCTCGCGTTTTCGGTCCCTTAAAGGCGCTTGAACAGTGTTCGGCGGGTCCATATATTGATGGCAGGCAAAAACAATCAACAATCAGAACAGGGAAATTAACAATGGCCACCTACGAATGTGAAAAATGCGGGATGAGTGTCAATGCCAGCTGCGGCAAATGTGATGCACCTTTGGTAAACGATACCCTGACCCTGCCCGACGGGGCCGAAGTTCAGGTTTCCAAATGCCCCAACGATCACGGCAAGATCAAATCCCCCATGTGCTGCGGCCAGGATATGAGCTGTAGCGTCTAGAGCCTAAAGCTGCTCCAGCATAACCTCGGCGCTGCTGACCCGGTATTCGCCGGGGGCTTCGTGGTTGAGCACCGTGACAACGCCGTCATCGACAATCATCGAGAAGCGCTGGCAGCGCACCCCCATGCCACGTTCGGTCAGGTCCATGTCCAGGCCCATTGCCTTGGAAAATAATGCCGACCCGTCGCCGGCCATGACGATGGCGTCGCCAACGCCCTGATCCTTGCCCCAGGCGCCCATTACGAAGGCGTCGTTGACGGACAGGCAGACGATGGTATCGACGCCTTTTGCCTTAAGGGCTGCCGCGTTGCTCAGGTAGCTCGGCACATGTTGGGCCGAACAGGTTGGCGTGAAAGCGCCGGGAAGACCAAACATGGCGACTTTCTTACCGCCGAACAGCGCATCGGTGGAGAGGCCGTCCGGGCCGTCGTCGGTCATTACGTAAAGTGTCGCCGAAGGAATTTTATCGCCTGCTTTAATGGTCATTGCTCGCTTGCCTTTTTAAAATGATTCTTAATCTTTTTACTTGTTGTCGGCGGCTCTGTCGAGGCCTTCTGTGACGATATCGCGGGTCAACAATTCAGGCAGGGCAAGGCCGCCGGGCAGGCCCGGACCGTAGACGGCGTTGAACGGAATACCGTAGCGCCCGAAGGTCGCCAGATAGGCCGCTATGGCGTCATCGGGAAGGGTCCAGTCGGCCTGCATGGCGACCACGTTATCCGCCCCCAGCCGCTTCACCATATCATCCTTGGCCAGCACGAAAGCCTTGTTGACCTGACAGGTCAGGCACCAGTCAGCGGTAACATCGACGAACACCGTTTTGCCTTCACTGACCAGTCCTGGAATGGCCACCGCATCGAAAGGTTGCCACAGGCCGATAAAGCGCGGGTCTTTGTCAAGCATCCGCGCCCCCGGTGCCGTATTGGGGATCAGGGTCGGGGCGGCGAAGGCGAGCAACGCCATCACCATTACCCCGGCACCGCCGATTTGCCACAACCTGTTCAGGCGGGTGCCCAGGAAAACAACGGCGATGACGCCGACCATCAACAAGCCGACGATGGCGCTGCCATTCAGGCCGATCACCCCGGAAAGAACGCTGACCAGCCAAAGCCCTGTGGCGGCCAGGGCAAAACCCATAATTTTGCGCAAAGTGACCATCCAGGGGCCGGGTTTGGGTAATCTGGTCGCCAGTCCCGGCATCAGGGCGATCAGCAGATAAGGTGTGGCAAGTCCAAATCCCAGGGCGGTAAAGACGGCAAAAATATCACCCGCCTCGCGGGCCAGCGCGAAGCCGATGGCGGTGCCCAGGAACGGCGCCGAACACGGCGTCGCCAGCAACGTCGCGAAGCAACCGGTCAGGAAATGCCCGCCCATACCGTGAACATGGGCGGTGCGTGCGCCCATGTCAGCAAGCCAGCCGGGCAGACGAAATTCAAACAGTCCCCACAGATTGCAGGCGAAAAGGGTGATAATCAGGGTCATGGCGATCAGGAACCAGGGTTGCTGGAACTGTATTCCCCAGCCGATGGTCATCCCGGCGCTTTTCAAAGTCACAAGGGCCGCCGCCAAGCCCAGGAAGGCAAACACGATACCGGCGGCAGAAGCGATAAAACTGGCTTGAACTTTTCGCCGCTCACCGCCGCCATGGCCAACGATGCTGAGCAACTTGATCGACAGCACCGGCAGCACGCAGGGCATCAGGTTGAGGATCAGGCCACCAAGAATGGCCAGCGCCAGAATAACGGGCAGTGACAAGTCGGTCGCTGCGGCGGCGCTGCCGGTCCCCTGAACCACGCCAAGGGTGCGCATCGCGGAGCGCTCGCCATCACTGAGCGTCACCCCGATCTTCATATCCAGCAAACCCGGTGCCGCAAGGTCTTCAACTCCCCAGACTTTTGCCGTTAACACAGCGCCACGCGCGTTGTTGGTCAGGCGGACTGCCGGTTTGTCAAAGGCAAGGATATCGGGGCCTTCAAAAAAGGCGTCCGGTTCAACAAGCGGCGTTCTGGCGCTAAGGCTGAGACGCAGCAGGGTTTCCTTGCCCTGACCGAGCACCTCAAGTTTATCCAGTGACAGGCCGTGGGCGGCACCGTCGCCCGGCACCTGTACTTCAAACCGGTTGATCAGGTGGGCGAAGCGGCTGGGGCTCGCCGGTGCTGCCGGTAAGGCGAGGTTCAGTTTTGCCTGATAAGGGACGCAGATGTCGTTGCAGGTCAGATAATCGACGTTGGCGACGGCGCTTACGGGCTGGCCGGGATGTGTCGGGGTCAGGGTGATCGGATAGACGATCTCATCCTTGTAACCCAGCGTTTGAAGGCCAAGCACGGAAAAGCGATGGGGCACCGGCCACAGCATTTCCGTATTTGCAACATTGTCCGATCCCGTCCAGTCGATGCTCGGTGGATAGCCCGCGTCGCCGGGGCTGCGCCAGTAGACTTTCCAGCCCGGCTTCAAGGTAAAGTGAAGGCCCAGTTTCAGACTTGCGGCATTGCCGACGCCTTCGTGAGCGGCAATCAGTCGCAGGGTCGTGTGATCTGTTTTAATGGTCTGTGATGAGGCCAGCACGCTTTGGGCTGCCGCCGGAATGACGGCGAACAGGGACAGGATCAGCGCCAGGGCGGCGAATCGGGAAACCAGGGAAAGCAATTTCATAGCCGCGGATGATACCCTTTTTTGCGCTTTAGCGAAGGGAAAGATGGTTTTACTCACAAACTGTTGAGAGGGCAGATTATCCCTTGATATATGAGGGTTTTGTGACCAAATTATGACTTAAGGCATTGGTCTTTTGTATCGAAGTGTTTTGTTTAAGCCTATTTTTTGTGGCATTATGGATGCTTCGGGGCGGCAAGGACCGACTTGAAAGAGATCACATGGCGTATCGCGAGGACATAGAAAATTCACTTTCCGGGCAGCTTCTCGTTGCCATGCCGGGCATGTCCGATCCGCGCTTTGAAAAATCGGTCATTTATGTTTGCGCCCACAGTTCAGACGGGGCCATGGGCCTGATCGTCAACAAACCTTTCAACGCCATCTCCTTCCCGGACCTTCTCGAACAACTGGGCGTTTCCGAATGCAGCGGTACGAACCGCATCGATATCCAGTGCGGCGGCCCTGTCGAGGTATCGCGGGGTTTTGTTTTGCACAGTCCCGATTACATTCGCGAGGCGACACTGGTTGTCGATGAAGCAACGGCGTTGACGGCGACCCTGGACATCCTGCGCGCCATTGCCGATGGCTTCGGCCCGCGCCGCTGTTTGCTGGCCCTTGGCTATGCCGGTTGGGGACCAGATCAACTGGATACGGAAATTCTCAATAACGGCTGGCTCAACGTCGATGCTGACGATGATCTGGTCTTCGGTGATGATCTGGATCGCAAGTGGTCGCAGGCCATGGCCAAAATAGGCATTGATCCGCGAATGCTCTCAGACACCGCCGGCCACGCCTGAGCAGGAGCTTTTCAGACTAAATTTCACGCTGCCCGGTTAAAATCCGATGCATCCATGAAGTCCAACAATCTTTCCCGTGCCAGGATGACTGCCGCTTGGCGTGGCAAAACCCCGTCTTTCCGCATTGTGTCAAGAATCGTACGGGTATTTTCTGAAATCGTTTTTTCAATGAGCGCTTCGGCCTCCTGGCGGGTTCCGCCGCGATACTCCACGGCGCCACAGATGACGCCACCGGCATTGGCGATGAAATCGGGCAGTATCAAAACACCTTGATCATGAAGCTGTTTCTCGATTTCAATGCTCATAGGGATATTGGCGCCTTGCGGGATCAACCGCGTCTTCAGGCGCTCAACATTATCCTTAGTGATGACATCGGGGCGCGCAGCTGGAACCCAGATATCGCAGGGGACATCGATAATGGCGTCCTTGTTATCGACCTTGCCGCCATATTCGATGACGCTCTTGCCATCGGCCTGAAGGGTGAGCAGTCGATCCAGGTCGAGGCCGTCCGGATCTACGACGGTGCCGCCAAGATCGCAAACCCCAACCAGTACCGCTCCTTTTTCCTTAAGAAAGCGGGCGGTATGAAGACCAACCGAGCCAAAACCCTGAATAGCGACAGTCGCCCCCTTCAGATCAAGGTCGCAGTAATTCTTTGCCACATCGATGGCGGCGACAAGCCCCAGGCCCGTCGCGCCGATTTCATCCAGTGGAATACCGTCGTCTGCCTCCGGCAAGCCAACTGCCCGCCCGATTTCATCCTTGATCCAGGCCATACAAGTCTCATTGGTGCCCATGTCGGGCCCGGGGATGTAATCGGTGATATCCTTAATCGCCCTGGCAAAGGCGCGGAACAGCCTTTCCTTTTCGTCCATGGACATTTGCGGATTGGCAACGATGACGGATTTTGCGCCACCGTGGGGCAGGTTGGCGGCGGCGTTTTTGAAAGTCATGGCGCGGGCCAGTCGGAAGCATTCCTCGACACTGACGTCAGGGGCCATTCGTGTGCCGCCGATGGCAGGACCACGGGCGACATTGTCAACGACAACGACGCCCTTCAATCCGACTTTTTGGTCATGTACGGCGACAATCATTTTTGGTCCGTAGGGGTCTGAAAATCTGAAAATTTCATCCATGGTCCGGCTCCTTTTCATTTCCGGTGGATCAGTCCGGTTTTTCCAAATCTATAATGGCGGCCTGCAAAAAGGCGCCTGCTTCGCCGCCAGTGGCGGCGCGGTGATCGAAGGTCAATGACAGCGGCATGATCCGGCGAACCATCGCCTTACCAGCGATGGCGACGACCTGCTCGCTGATGACGCCGGCCCCGAATATGGCTACCTGCGGTGACATCACGACCATTTCCGCATGTTTGCCGACGATGGTTCCAAAATTGGAAAGGGTAATCGTCTGACCGCGCAATTCCTCCGGCGGAATGGTGCGCTTCACGACGTCTGCCTTCATCCGTTCGAGACCTTCCCTGAGTTCAGTGGCGCTGCGCTTGTCGACGCCCCGCATTGTCGGCACGAACAAGCCTTCGTCGGTATTGACGGCGATGCCCAGGTCGACCGACTTGTGCAACCGGCGCTCCAGTTTGGCCCCGTCGAACCAGGCGTTCAGGGTGGGGGCGGCCTGGCAACCGGCGACCACAGCACGGATCAGGCGGACCATCACATCGGCACCGGATTTGCCAACCCAGTCATCGACGTCGGCGTCGTCATGGATCGAGGCTGGCACCGCTTCTCCATGGGCTCGGCTCATCTTTTCGGCCATGGCGCGGCGAACACCGCTAAGCGGTTCGGCCGGTGCCGCCACGGCCAATACCTTGGCAGCGCGTTCAAGATCTTTTCTGGATATCGCACCATCGGCACCGCTGCCCTCGACGATGGCAAGATCAATGCCTAACTTGTGCGCCGCTGCGCGGACGGCAGGCGTCGCCTTGACCCTGCCGGTTGCAGTCCTGATCGTATCCGTTTCCTCGGCGTTCAGGGCTTCGGCCGCCGTATCATTATCGGAAATATCGCCGACCACGGCACCACCATCGCTGTGCTTGTTTTCTTCAATGTCGGCGAGGGGGGCATCGACCCCGATGCGCTGGCCAGCCTCGCCGTACAGCCGGGCGATACGGCCTGAATGGGGGGCTGGAACTTCGACGACGGCTTTGTCGGTTTCGACCGAGACCAGCGGCTGATCGGTGACAACGTTGTCGTTGACCGAGACGTGCCAGGCAACGATCTCGGCATCCTGCAGGCCTTCGCCAAGGTCGGGCAGATTGAAGGTGCTCATGTTAACTCCTTATCCAAAGGCTAGCGATTGCCGTGCCGCATCGACGATGCGCCCGGCGCTGGGCATGTAGTGATCTTCCAGCCTGAACAGCGGCATCACCGTGT
>JACKQG010000353.1_pt1 | contig 67524 bp, 58 predicted proteins | sample 8237621 | NCBI WGS metagenome assembly JACKQG01 (sample SAMN15677084, study PRJNA649215) | marine metagenome | biome: marine; feature: Black Sea; material: saline water; isolation source: suspended particulate matter (SPM) from the Black Sea western gyre | collected 2013-06-09/2013-06-10 | depth... | reverse complement strand
ATTGTAGTTGTTGTGACTTGTTTATAAAGCAATAAAACATAGTAGCGAGTCGACACAAGAGTTTACCCTCGATGTTAGCTTACTTGCTTTCCTGTCGGGGGTCATCCCGACCGAGGCGTAGCCGAGTGGAGGGATCTATTTAAAATAATTGCTGTTCTGAACGTAGTGAGGAATCTCAACCCCAATAGTAAATCGTCAATTGTAAATATTAAATCGAGAGGGTTTACCCTGAGCTTGTCCCCGGGTGTACTTAAATGGCTCTTCTGCCGGGGAATGTTAGCACACTTGACTTCCTGTCGGGGTTTATACACAATACAAGAACGTCATCCCGACCGAGGCGAAGCCGAAAAGAACTGTCATCCCGACCGAGGCGAAGCCGAGTGGAGGGATCTATTTAAATAACCGCCCAAAGGGCCTCCATAATCTTTCTTTTTCCTTTTGACTTTTTACTTCTTTTACGTTATTCTTCCCCTAAAGGCATAAGACAGCAGGGAGCGGAATCAACACGAGAAGCGATTCACGAGATACGAAATTGTTTGGCATTTTATACAGACTGTATAAGCATGGTTATACTATAAAGGGAGAAAGATATGACTTCAAAAGAGATAGCTCAAGAAGCAATCGCCAAGATGAATAAGAGAATTACCAATGAGATTTTCCTGATTATTCAGAATGACCGGAAACTCATGCATGAATACCTGAGAGCGGTTGAAGCCAATGGTCTCGATTCGCTCAACCAATCCATCGGTAAAGAAGTGAAAAAGATATACCAATTGACTAATCTCAATGACAGAGAAGATAATCCTTCTTGTACACTAATTCAGAGTCACCAGAAGTTTGATTAAAGGAAAGTATAACATTTTGCTTAACTCGGACGGCCTAAAGGCTGCCGGTTAGCCACGCAGTTTGTATGGAGAATATTATGATTGAACTTACAGAAAATCAAAGAGAGGCCCTTACTACGCTTGGAGGCTCATCATCAGTCGAGATGGTTGCCTTTGACGTCTGGAATGAGCTTATCGCTCTTCGCCTGATACATAGACGCTCGGACGGCAACTATGACCTAACGCAAATAGGAGAAGAAGTCTATGATGAGCTAATGGGTAAAAATTGAACGGAAGAAGCGGCTAAATTGGCAATCAGTGCTGAATGTTATTATGTTAACTGGTTAATAAAAGCATAAAAAGGGTATATATCTTTTGTCAAAACCAAAAATAAAATTTCATAAAACTATAAAAGATTTTGCAGACCAAGTATTTGATTTATGGGAAAATTTTGTTGCTGGTGACTATACACCACCGCCTATTCCCAATAAAAAACAATTAAAGTATTTATTTGAAGTTGCTTACTTAGCAAGCATGGAAACAGAAGAAAGTCGTTTTATTAATTTTACATTATGTTGCGCTGAAAAAAATTCAGAAGTTAAACGTTGTAGTAGTGATGAAATACTGCAATCTTGGTCTTTCGAGAAGAACCGTGAATACAATATTCAAGAAATACGAAGGCTTTCTGTGGCTACAGATCCTAATACTACGGCTATTTTGATTGAATATGATAATAAAGTAAATGAAATACCTGAAATACGTGGTCTGTTACATCTTGGTTCATCATGGTCAACTGCAAGAAATGCTTTCTCATATTTTTATGAACCATTACCAAAAACAATAACCATTCGTTGTATATCCCCAGGGTACATTAATGTTTACCAAGGTGAATATGCAATTGCAAAATATCAAAGTGGAAAATGTGAAGTTGGTAGTCAATCTTACACTACCTTAGATTTGTTAGGTGCTTATCCTATATTTAGGGAAGGTCAAGATAACATTAGAAAAGAAATAATTACACCAACTCATGAAAATTTTAAAGATTGGTATGAATTTGAAGGGATTGCATATGTCAATGTAATTTTGGCAATTGTTAATAAAATGAGAATTGGAAGGCATGGTGGTGCTCTTATTTTGTGCGGATTAAATTCAAATTTACTCGAACAACAGTTAGTAAATATTAAATATCAAATTTCAAAACCTAAAAACCATTTAAAAAATTCATTTATCGATTTTATGAATTTACGTCATAAGCATGTAGATAGACTAATGTATTTAGAGCAGAATATTATTAACATAAAAAAGGATAAAGAACTAAGTTTAACATCTTTTGAATTATTGAATGCAGAGAAGAAATTGGCTGAAGATTGTATGTTTATTGGAAATTTATCTGGTAGCGATGGTGCTTTAATATTAAAAAACGACTTAAAATTCGAAGGATTTGGTGCGGAGATACTGTTAGATAAATCACAAGGAAGTAAAGTTTATAAAGTCGATCGACCAGCTTCTGACAATTACTCAGAATTAGAAAGTGAGCAATTTGGAATGAGGCATAGATCAGCAATAAGATTATGCTCTAATTCAAGTGATGCAGTAATTTTTGTAGTTTCTCAAGATGGTGGAACTAGTTTAGTTTGGAATGAAAAAGGAAAAGTATATTTTAAGACAGATATAAAAACTACAAATATTAATATGATATTATCTTAATAGCTGTCCAGCGGCCAAATTCCTTGTTTTTATTAGTATAATGGCAGAATAAAATCAGTGGAAAGCGCAATATATTATATTAAAAGCCAATTAGAAAAGAGGAGCTATTATGTCATTCAGCAAAGAACGGCAAGACTATCACCTAACACCACGAGGATGGGAAGAAGGTTCATTTGAAGGCGATGTTTTAGGAGGGAAAAAGGATGTCGATATTCCTATCGACCGGGTATTGACTATTTCATGCTACGACGAAAAGACCTCTCCTTATTCGGAGTCCATGTTTTATGATAGAATAACTTGGGAATCTGACGATAAAGCAAAGATAGATGCTTTAGTCAACCAGTTTGGTAATAAACCAAACTGGTTTGGATACAAGAAAGTGAAATAAGAATTGGCAGGAAGGATTGGTCAAGGTTTCATTTGGGAGATAAACATGGGTCTGATAGAGGATGCTAAAGAGGCAGTAAGACTCGTCCAGAAAATTGACAATATGGAATTATATCGCAAGATCCTAGACTTGCAAAGCGAAGCAATAGAACTCATTGAAAAGCTTAAAGAAAAAGATAGAACGATAACTAAACTTAAAACTGCATTGTCACTAAAAGGAAAACTCATATGTGAACACTCAGCATATTGGTTGAAGAATGAAAAAAATGAAACTGTTGATGGACCTTTTTGTACAAGATGTTTTGACGTCGAACGAAACCCTTGTCGACTTGTGCAAAAGAGTACACCAAGACAAGGATGTGAGACGGTACAGTGCCCTAATTGCAAAGTTCAATTCCCGAATTTTATGATTGCTGACTATTTGAGCAAACATTGATTCTAAACATATATAATTAGTTTCGATCCGTGGTAAACTAGGGACATGCGGTTGGTTCCCTGCCTACAACATACAGGGATAGGGGAGGTCTAAAAAAGTCCTTTTTCGGTCATTTCTTTTGACTATTGTTTGAAAATATAATAATTCGCATCTCGCATCAACTCATCCACACCTCGAAAAATCGAGGAATTTTCGACAAAAACCACCAAAAACCAACAAAAATCCCAAAACTTGTCGCGGCGTAGCCTTGAGCGAAGACGGATCAACCACAAACTTGCCCCGTTAGAGTGCCTTATACTCTAATGTAAAATAATAGGGACGCACCCTATTATTATGCAAAACAACCACAAACTTACCCCATTAGACTGCCTTATATTCTAATGGGATCTCAATTCTCTACGCTAAACGATGGAGTTTACCCTCGATATCAACTTGCTTGTATTCCTGTCGGGGGTCTGTAGTCTTGAGTCATAGGCTGGGCTAAATATCAGTCAAAAACGCGCACTGTTAAAAACAAAAATCAAATTTTTCAAAATTTTTTATCTCCTTCCATAACAACGATTTACGAACATCAGGTACACAGTGGAGAGTCTTGGAGATTAAAACCGAATTCTCTTGATTTTCGGCAAAAATATGGTATAATACGCATATGTTAGCCAGATGGCTAACGAAACACGCTAGAAAGCGAAGTTACAGGCCAGAAAGCCAAGTCAAACATGTCCCCGATTGTCGTAATCGGGGATTAGCAAACCATCAATCGTAAATAGTCAATAGTAAATATTAAATCATAAGTGCTGCACACTCGTCTAATTATAGAGGCAGTGCCTTGCCCCGTTAGAGTGCCTTATACTCTAATGGGGTTTTTCTGCCCTCACCGAGACAATATGAAATACGAATTGTGTTCTCGATTACAATTACCGTTTTTACGCGGTAAAGGAGCCTTACAATGATATTAGTACCGCTACTCGCGGATTTTACAACCCTTAAGGGTTTTTTGAATTTGAGTTATTTAGATTTTGATATCCCCAATATGGAGTTTACCCTCGATGTTCGCTTACATGCTTTTCTGTCGGGGGATATTAGGATTTCGAATTTGTGCTATATAAATTCTACGAATTCTTACGTACGAATTTATAAGCAAATTATGCAAAACAAACCCAATTTTGGGAATGACAAAATGAGCGCAAACACTTATCTGACAAGTAAATACGAGATTTTATCCCGCTGGCGGGGCCGAAAAACAAAGCCAATTCAAAGCCAATTAAAGCCAAAACAAAGCCAATTTAACCCAATTCAAAGCCAATTTAACCCAAAACAAACCCAATTCAAAGCCAATTTTAACCCAATTTCAGAGGCCAAAAATGAACGCTTTTGCGTGGATAAGAACTCTTACGATTGTTTTAATAATGCTACTCGCGAAATTTATCACCCTAAAGGGTGCCAAAACAAAGCCAATAGTAGAAATCTGTTATTATTCGACTTCAATGCCAGCGGCCCTTTTGGCGGATTCCACTGTATTGTAAAGAAGCATCGTAATTGTCATTGGCCCTACCCCACCCGGGACGGGGGTAATAAACGAGGCCTTTTCCTTAACGGCCTCGAAATCAACATCGCCGACAAGACGATATCCCCTTTTCTTTGTCGCATCCTCGACGCGATTGACCCCAACATCGATTACCACAACGCCTTCTTTAATCATATCGGCGGTGACAGTATTGGGCCGGCCGGCTGCCGCGATGACGATGTCCGCCCGCTTTGTGTGATAAGCAAGGTCCTTGGTGCGAGTATGGCAGACGGTTACGGTAGCATTGGCGTTGGGCTTTTTCTGGATAAGCATATTTGCCAGAGGTTTGCCGACTATATTGCTTCGCCCGACGATTACCACCTCGGCTCCTTCAATAGTTACGCCGCTGCGTTTCAAAAGCTGGATAACACCATGCGGCGTGCAGGGCAAAAACGCCTTTTCGCCTACCACCATTTTGCCAACATTTACAGGATGAAATCCGTCAACATCTTTGGCAGGGTCAATTGCAAGCAGTACCTCGGCCTCATTAAGGCCCTTCGGCAGGGGCAACTGGACGAGAATGCCGTTGATTTTCGGGTCCTTGTTCATCTTCTCGACCAAAGCCATCAGCTCTTCCTGGGATGCATCCGCAGGCAGGCGGTTATCATCGGAATAAATTCCGATATCTTCACAAGCGCGTTCTTTCGCGGTAACATAGGATTTCGAGGCTGGGTCTTCACCTACCAGGACAACTCCAAGACCTGGAACGATGCCCTTTTCTTTAAGCCTGGCCACTTCTTCCTTCAGTTCCGCCCGCATATCGGCGGCCACTTGTTTGCCATCTATAATTTGTGCAGTCATCGGTCACTCCTAAGAAAGAATCCGACATTTAGATTTTGTTTAGAACAATCCCTGAACCTTTCCGGTTTTTACATCCACATCGATATTGCGGAAAGCCGGGTTTGATGCCGTGCCGGGCATCAGCTTAATCGCTCCGGCTACCGGCACGATGAAGCCTGCTCCTTTGTAAACGAGGATATCACGGATTGGAAGTTCCCAGTCGGTGGGCCTGTTCTTTAAGTCAGGGTCGTGCGATAAGCTGAGATGGGTTTTAACCATGCAGGTTCCTAACGTCTTGCAGGCCGGATCGGCTTCCATGGCTTTGGCTTTTGCCAGTGCCTCATCGCTATAAGTTACTCCGCTCGCTCCATAAACTTCCTTGGCGATTAGTTCGATGCGTTTTCTAAGTGGAGTCTCCAGCTCATAAAGGAACTTGAATTTGTTAGTTTCGCTGCAGGCCTGCATAACTGCTTCAGCAATTTCGATTGCTCCATCGCCGCCTTTGAGCCAGTGTTCGGAAACAGCAGCTAAAGCTCCGTTTTGCTCGGCGATTTTTCTTACCAGGGCAATTTCGGCCTTGGTATCGGTGTAGAAGCTGTTTACGCAAACGACTGGGCGAACGCCGCTTTTCTTTACTGTTTCAATGTGGGCGATCAGGTTTTCACAGCCTTTTTCAACCAGTTCGAGATTTTCACTGGTGTATTCGGCGCTTAGCGGTATGCCTGGTTTCACCGCCGGTCCACCGCCGTGCATCTTCAGGGCGCGAATGGTTGCCACAACAACAACCGCATCGGGTGCCAGACCCGACATGCGGCACTTCAAATTCCAGAATTTCTCGAAGCCGATATCGGCACCGAATCCGCTTTCTGTTACAAGATAATCGCCGAGTTTTGTTCCTATCCTGTCTGCTATGACCGAGCTTTGGCCGATGGCAATGTTTGCAAATGGGCCGGCATGCACAAATACTGGCTGGCCTTCAATGGTCTGGAGCAGGTTCGGATTTATCGCATCGGCCATCCAGGCGGTCATAGCGCCGTCAACCTCAAGGTCGGCAGCGGTAACTTCGTTGCCCTTTTTATCGTAGGCCACGACGATTTTTGCCATACGCTCCCGCAGGTCTTTTAAGTCTTTGGCAATGGCCAGTATTGCCATGATTTCACTTGAGACGGTAATTTGAAAACCGGAATCCATCTCGAAGCCGTCCATTTTTCCACCCCGGCCTATCCTGATATCGCGAAGTGCCTGGGCACAGAAGTCCATTGCCCATTTCATTTGTACACGTTCGGGGTCAATATCCAAACGCTTCAGGTTACTTTTTGCAAGGCGGGCATCGTCATAATTGCGTTCGTGCTGCATACGTGAGGTCAGGGCGACCATAGCCAGATTGTGAGCGTTTGTAATACAGTCGATATCTCCTGTAAGGCGGATAGAGAAGGGCGTCAGTGGAATGCACTGCGCCAGACCTCCGCCGGCCGCTGAACCTTTGATGTTGAAGGTTGGACCGCCGCTGGGCTGCCGGATTGCACCGACGACGCGTTTTTTCAGTTTTCCGAGGCCTTCGATCAGTCCCACTGCTGTGGTTGTTTTGCCTTCACCAAGTGGTGTCGGTGTAATAGCTGTAACATCAATGTACTTTGCTGTAGGTGCACCCTTAAGGCGGGCAAGGGCTTGTTGGTAATCGACTTTAGCCAGCTTGCGTCCCATCGGAATTAGCTCACTTTCCTTCAATCCCATCTCCTGGGCCAGTTGGCTGACAGGTTTCATCCCTTCTTCGGCAGCTTCTGCAATCTGCCAGTCTTTCATTTTTGTTGCGTCAAGCTTCATAGGTCTTCCCTCGTATATTGTTGTAGTGGTTAAGTCTGTTACACGACGTTTACATTCTATGCTCAGCCCTGTGAAGACAGGGGCTTTTACAGGGGTTACGTATTATCCTCGAAAACTGCCGAAGAAGGTATAACCGTAATGCTTTTATTTTGCACTATTATGCTATTTGAGTATTTGCGGCCTCGCTCGGTCGTATTACGTTTATATGTCAGATTAACCTTTGTTTGCCGAGCTATAGACCTTCAGGAAAGAGTCTGAATATATTTGCTTATCCATCAGCAAATCAGATGTAGCTACAACGTTCATCAGGGCCTGGTCGAATACGTCGGCAATAGCAGAGTCCAGACCGCGAGAAATTGCCATAGCAAGAAATACCCGGTTTATCAGGCTTCTTTCCGACGCTCCCTGAGAAAGATTTGACAGTCCAATTGTCATATGAGGGGCCGGATCCGACAGATATTTTATCTGGTCCATTGCAGCTAAGATATTGCCGGGCTGGGACTGGGCGTTCGGTACTTTTACAGGCAAAACAATGGTATCTATGAACAGCCGCTGGGTATCAAAACCTTTTTCCATGGCCTTTGATACGATTTCTGCGGCTATGGCTACGCGGGTATCGGTATCCTGGGGGACGCCGTTTTTATCCATGGTCAGGGCGATAAGATTAGCTTTCGGACCTGCCTGATTGGCCATTTCCATGTATTTATCAAAGACTTCTTCGTCACTTTTCTTATTCAAAGGCGTTGAATTCAGCAGGACACCGTTCTCGGTGTTAATGACCTTTAATCCTGCGGCTATAACATCAGGTTTCTGGGAATCGAGGCAAAGCGGTGTAGAGCAGGTTTCCTGAATGGTCTCGACCAGCCACTGAATCGTTCCTTCCTGGTCCGCAGCGGCCGTACCTACGTTTACATCCAGATATGAGGCGCCGGCTTCCGTCTGCTTTTTGGCTAAGTCCTGAATGACTTTCTTATTTTTATCTGCGATAGCCTGCTTGACATCGTTGAACATCCCATTTATTCGTTCTGCGATTAGTATCATAGTTTTTTATCCTTTCTCCTTTGTATGGGTAATTCTATGTGATTACCGCTATGATTTTTTATTTTTGCCAGACCTGATTAATGAAATTATTAACTGCAGTGGCGGCTCTGGGATGGCGAATCCGAATGATATCAACGCCGGCCTGCAGCAGGCAAACTGCGGTTGCTATCTCCCAGGCCGGTCCACGATCCTCAGCCGGTCCCCAGTCCGGGGCATCTGTGACCTTGGCTTCTTTGGCCCGCCAGGATTCATACCCTACGTCACATATTACCGGCATAGCCATCATCTTGTCTCCGGTCAGAGCCGCGATGCGCTGGCGTTCCTGAATTGAATAGGCGTATTCAATACCATATCCCAACGCTCCGGTTGACTGGAACGTTACTATTCGTTCAAGCGGGAAACCCATATCAGAAGCTAAGATATTGATCTGCTTGGCAATGTTGATATCCAGTGGGGCCTGAGTGATGAGATAATGGCCGTCAGCTAACGCAATCGCGGTCAGGGATTTGTAATTGTCCTCTGTAACGGCTCCAGTGAGACATTTTTCACCTTTTGCCGCACCGCTTACTTTGGGCATGACCTGGTTGTCTTTTTCGTCGTTTCCACAGCCCCAGAGCACAAGTGGCACTCCAACAGCTTTTAAGACTTCCTCGGTTACCTTGATGGCGTGGGCGGCATCTTTATCTCCTTTATCCGGATGAATGCCTTCGAATTTTACACAAATTAACTCTGCTCCAAACTCTTCTACGCACTTTTTAGCCCAGTCACCGGGACTGTCCAGTACGTCTTTATAAGGTTCGAGCAATACATCGGGCCAATCCTCGGGCTTACTGTCCAGAACGTCCATAGCGATAACCGGTTTTTCACCGGCATCGGCTGAAGAGCCGCCATAAACGACATTACTTGCTCCACCTATGGTTACCGTTGAGGTTCGAGTACCGCCGTTTTCTTTCGTTGCTCCGAGTGTAATGCGGTTTACTGAACCGGAAAATCTCTCTGAAATTTCAGGAACTGGCATTTTAAGACCTCCAATAATAGTTCATCGTTTATAGTTTTGAGTTTGTTGCCTATGAACTCGAAACTAATATACCTATATCTTCGAGTATTTTACGCGCCATTGAAAAAGCAGGGCAGTCATTTGCAAGGTCAAAGACCGTTTTGTCCTGCATCGAGGCATCAAAAACTGCCTTATCATAAGGTATATGTCCGAAGTTGTCTATCCCGTCTATTTCTTTATCGTTCTCTGACCTGTTCCATATAATGCCGGTTTTCTTTACTGCAATCGGCAATTTTTTGGAAAGGTCAAAAATCCTCTGAGCGGTGAGTGTGCCGATAGTATTTTGTTCCGCTACGATGCAAAGCAAGTCAACGTTATTGGTGGTTCGACGAGAGAGATGCTCCATTCCCGCTTCATTGTCAATAATCACAAAATCGTACTGCGAATCAAGCTGGTCCATGAATTTTCGAAGCATATTATTTACAGCACAGTAGCAGCTCGGCCCTTCCGGCCTGCCCATCGTAAGTAAATCAAAGCCTTTGGCCTCAGTAATCGCTTGTTGTATTCCATATTCAACCGAACGTACTTTATCCATGCCGGTATTACCGGCACCTTTAGCACGGATTTCTTCGCGGATGTCTGCTACAGTTATCTCCGGCTCAACTCCTAACGTCAGACCCAGGCAGGCATTCGGGTCGGCATCTACCACAATTACACTTTTTTTGTCGGTCCGCTCGAGCAGGAGCCTTGTAGTCATAGCGGCTAAAGTTGTCTTGCCTGAGCCGCCTTTCCCACTTACTGCAATTGTTGTTGCCATATTTTCTTTCTCGTATATCTTTTTAGTTTTTCATTTCGCACTTAACTGCTGATACCGATGGAAACAATGATAAATCCGTGTGCGGCAGGAAATTAGCTCTTGTAAATTCATCCATATAGCCCGGATGACTCATCAAATCAAAATATGTCATACTTTCGGCGATTTTTTCTGCTGTTTCAAGGGCCTTGCGGCTTAACAGGACCGTCTTTGCGCCTGCTATGGACGTGTTGCCCACAAAACGCATCTTCTCCAACGGCACATCCGGCAGCATTCCAATATTAACCGCCTGCCGAATGTTCAGAAAGTTTCCGAATCCGCCGGCCAAATAAACCGCATCCAAGTCTTCAGCCTTTGTCTGTGTTGCTTCCATAAGCACTTTGATGGAGGCAAAAACGCCGGCTTTAGAACGGATCAGATTGTCGATGTCCGGTTGTGTGATGACTATTTCATGGTGTTCGTTATCTGCTGGGGATATTTGGAACTGCCGGCCCTCATCACCTTCGATTAACCTTGGCTGGCCGTTTTCTATGAATCGCCCTGTTCTATCTATGATTCCTTTTGTAAATAATTCGGCAAGTGTATCCAGAAGACCCGACCCGCAGATACCGACCGGATGTTTATCTCCAATTGTCTTAAGCTCTATAGAACCATCTTCGAGAATAGTTAATTTTTCTATGGCGCCTCCTCCCGCCCTCATGCCATGCTTGACTCCGCTCCCTTCAAACGCAGGGCCTGCCGAACTTGAGGCGCAGGTGAGCCATTCTTTATTGCCAAGAACCACTTCACCGTTTGTTCCTATGTCGATAAATAACGAGATGCCTTTCTGAGTAAAGATTCGGGTTGTCAGAACGCCCGCTACTATATCGCTGCCGATATAGGCGGCCACACCCGGCAGGCAGTATAAAAGGCCCCGTTTATTGATTTGGATACCTGCCTCTGCGGCTCGAATCGCCGGTATGAAGCCGGCTGAGGCGATATACGGCTCTCTGCGGATTCGAGTTGGATCAAGATTCAGCAAAAAATGCGTCATCGCAGTGTTGCCGGCACAAACGATGGCGTTTACTTCCTGTAAATCTATTTTCTGTCTTGTAGCCAGTGTTACGATTAGATTGTTTACATCATTGACGATACGATTTTGCATTTCATCGAAAGCATCGTTTTCTTCTGCGTAAATGATTCGGCGAATATAATCTTCGCCGAAGTTTATCTGGCTGTTGTATGTTGCTTCGGTATCTATTGTGATGGCTTTTGCCAGGTCAACAAGGTGGGCCACAACGGTAGTGGTGCCCAAATCAACAGCAACGGCAAAGTTTTTTTCGCAGTGATTGCCCGGCTTGATTTCGATAACCTCGGTGGTTTCTCCCCGACGACCTACCGTTACAGTAACCTTATAGTCACTGATTTGCAGCAATCCGGATAGTTTTTGAAGGAGACGGAACCCCGTCTGCATGATAGGAGCTTCAATCTGTTCACGTATAGCCAGGTACAATCGCTCATGGTCTGCTGTGTGGTCGTGCACGGTAGGTGGTGACATCTCGACGTAAATTTTACGAACCAGAGGGTCATGCTCAAATATTCCTTCCAGAACTTCCGACGGCAGGTCACTGAATCTATGGGCGTCTGAGTCCATAAGTATCTGACTTGTTTCCAAAGTATGAGACTTTGGAACGGTTATGGTCATATCGGAAAGGACTTTGGTCTGGCAGGCAAGGACGACATTTTCCCGCACTTCATCAGGAGTAAGTAATGCAGTTGGCTTGCTTTGAAATTGTCCCTCGTCAATTATTACTTTGCATTTACCGCAATATCCGTCTCCGCCGCAGATGCTACTTAAATAAATGCCGGCTTTGTGGGCGGCTTCGAGCAGAACGGCCCCGGACGGCACTTTTATTTTTAGGCCACTTGGTTCAAAACGGATTGTGTATTGTTTCTTCTTGCTCTCTTCCATTATCTATACTTCCGCCTACGCTGAAGTGAGGGCGGACAAGCGATGCTCGATTTTTCTTTTTCTCAGTACCCTGCATCGAGCACCGAGCATCCGATTTAATTCCAGACTTCCTGGAGAAATTTAGGCAGCATCGAACATTCTCTTGGGCCGACCATAATCTCCCAGTTTGTGGCCTCTTCGAGTTTACCGCTCATTACAGCGACGTAGCCGGGGATGATTAGCTTACGGTGCTTGACAAGATCAGCCACGCCGTATTTGGTCATGGCATCAGCTACCGTTTTTTCATTGAGCTTGTCCCCTGAATAAGCCGTCAGGACACTTGTACCTTCGGTGTCAACCACGAGGATATAGCTTGGTATTCTGCTGGACTCGACGTCAGATTCCAAAGTGTAATATGTCAGTGAAAAGTTCGTAGTAAACATTACCGGTGAATTCTCATTAGGTTCGCCGATGCGATATACTTTTGGCTCTACCTGGACTGGTTTCTGCGGGTCGGTATAGATGTTCATCACCGCGGTCAGCATGGGTAAAATAGCATACGGTTCGACAGTGTCGAGTACCACTATACCGGCGTATTTACAAATAAGACTTACGGCGGATGCTAACTGTGTATCAGCGTCACCGTCGGTTGCAAATGATACTGTCGGATACCCCAGAGGTCTGAATACTTTTTTCAAGGCCAGTGCCCGCATCTTTGAAAGATTAAGTAGTTGACTCTGCAGGTCCGGGCTCTCGATGTTTAATACTATATCTTCTACGCCTGCGGCCTTAATCTTTTCGGTAAGTCCGGCCAGAGCATCAAGTGAGTCGGCCTTTGCAACGATTGGACAGCCGTTTTCCTTGGCTACTTTGGCCATCTCTTCTGCGGTATCCGGAGTGGCTGAAGCAAGTAAAGGTACAGATTCTTTAGTTTTAGCTGCTGCAGCGGCCATTGCATCGGGTGAATCGGTTACCAGAATTAAAGCAAGGTTGCTGGCGTCTTTCACTGTGGCAGCAGCCTGTGCAAAAGAATCGGAAGAGCCGCTGTCATTGATCAGAGCTATGGCCTTGACTCCGATCTTGATACCGATACGCTCAAACTGGAGCGCATTTACAGCTTTGATGCGTTTGGTTAAATCCTCCCCGGTAAGTTTGTCCGAGACGGTTACCGTCAGAGCAGTCGGATTGTAAAATTTTTCCTCGTGTCGGAACATTACAGTTTCCTGTCCGAGCTGGACCTGATTTTCCTGAGTACCGAACACGATTTTTCGCATTGGCGGGGCCGATGCAGCGGCAAGTTTTCCTTTGGCTTCTTCGGAAACGTCGGGGCAGTCTTCGAGTTTGGCGCGTTTTTGAGCAAGTGCCATAGCAAAGGCCAGACAAGTAGGCATACCGCACTTTTTACAATTGGTTTTCGGTAGGAGCTTGAATATGTCCAATCCTGTTAGTGCCATAATATTTTTCCTTTATTCGTATTTTGTATATATTATTTTGTATCTCTCGTTTCTCGCTTTCTTTACGAGATACGTTTGGCATTTGTTAGAACATAGGCTCTAAAGTGGCAACAGGATGCTCGTTTTTAGTGATAAATTCCAGAACCTCTTCTTCGGTTGTGGCTGTGGTCTCGTCGGCAATTTTGGCGAGGAATTCTTCCGGTTCAAATCCTATTTCCTTGATTCTTTCTGAGAGAGCATCCTTAATTTCTTCTTTGAGTACTTTTGGCATCCAAACAATCCGCTGAATCCCGCCTTCAGCATGGATGAATTTTTTTGAACAGATATAATGCTTGGAATGACCTATGAAGCCCGGTGTCTGCTGGCCGCCTCCGACTGTCCCGGCCAACGTCGAAAACTTCATTCCACAGGGTGTCATATCGGAATACTCTCGATTGACAATCATTATGCCTCCTGTTGACGGCAGTACGGCGGCGATACATTCGAAACAGCCGCAGGAGGTCATCGGATCGGCAATCATACTGTACTGGCTCATTCGCTCAATATTTCCGCCGCTGGTTTTGATTACGAATTCATTCACTTTGTCCCACTGGCCTATTGTCGGATCGACACAACTGCCTTTCGCGATGGGCTGGTTGGGTCCCGAGGGGGTTATTTCGAATGCCGCCCGGCAATCCAGCCAACTGTAAGCGCCGCACAAGCCGGGCCGCTCCGGCGAAACTACACAAACATGGTTTGGAGCAAAACTTTGACAGAGTGTGCAGGAATAGAACGTATCGATATCTTCGTCCTGCATACCCGCCAAACGTGCATCACGGTCGGTATATACGGCCTGGGCTTGCTGGCGAAGCTCTTCCACCTGCTTTTCGTCGGTGTATATTTTGACCTGTACCTTGTCTAAAATGCTCGAATATTCGTCGTGCAGCTTGGCGTGCAGGAGCTTGCCGATATGCTCGAGTGTGAAACCCGCCTTTGCGGCGCCTTTGCTGATTCGCACCCAATTGATGTCCCGCTGTCCCATATGCCATAGTCCCTGTGCCTCGTTTAAAAATGTATGTATTTGTCGCTCAAGTACAGGTTCAAAATCAGGTTGCATTTTTCTTCCGGCTACTTCAACTATGATACCCAGTGGCAGCCTTCCGCCCGGTTCAAGTGAATCCGAATCGGGTCCTATCACTTCGACGTTGGCATCTTCGACTTCACTAATATCCCGCATTCGAAGCCATTCGAAGGCAGGTGTTCTCTGGCCGCCGAACTCACAGTGCATTTCTTCCTTGCGAATTCGTTCACCTTCGAAGGCAGGGCTGACAGAGACCGGAATTGGTATTTCGGTGATTTTAACCTTAAGGCCGCGGACTTCGACCGCTTTTTCTACTATCTGGTCATAAGGAATATTTGATACGACGTGCTCATATGTGCATACGCCGGTAGGAAGAATTTCCGGGATGTCGGAATCAGCAATAACGGGGAAACCATAGTTAATTGCACCGGCGGCTGTGGCATACCATTCGTCAGTAACCTCGCCCATGGCCATAACAAACGCGAAGATTCTGTTTTTATTATAGAGCAAATTGCGTCGGAAATCGCCCGCCTGGACGCCCCCGAAGCTTAGGGCTGCCCGGCTTGCAAAACCAAGAGCATATATGGCTGATGTGATTTCCCGTCCGAAAGGTATCAGTCGTGTTTCCCAGCCCAACTGTACGCCTCCTTCAGCAAGCTGTTCAGAGAAAGTGGTACCGTTATTGTGCCCGGACATAAAGACATACAGACTGCGTTCCTGTAGTTTCCGTGCGATTTCAACCGCTGTTTCCACGTTCGGTGCAGCGCCGACGATAGCCGCAAAGCCGGGTGCGGTACCATCTACAAACTGAATGCCGCGTTCACGAAGGATTATGTCATCGGCCGCTCCGAGCCAGATGTCATCCACCGGATTGGGCCCTATTAAGTACTTGCAGGCCTCGATCATCTCCTCTGCGAAAAGTGTTGCCATACCGGCGTCAAGAGTATGACCCAGATAGGGCACCCACAAATCATCATTAACATGCGGCGGCAGTAAACCTTTTATCTCCTGCATTACTTCTTTGAAATCGGACAATTTTTCGACTGCCATTCCTGTCATAGAATAAATAATGGGCATATAGTAGCCGGTGTTTGGAAACTCAACTCGGCAATCTTCACCTTTTTCGCTGATTGCTTTCGTTAAAATGCCTTCTGCCTCTTTGGCTATTTTATGAGCGCCACGTATGGCTGCTGATGCGATGATTTTTGACATAGAATAACCTACCTTTGCAATTAATATCCTGAATATACTATATTACATTTAGCTTTTCTTACAGTTCTATTCTATAGTTAAAGCTCTGCGGTCTGCCATATCATAAAGCTTGCGTTCCTTCTCTTTGTTGATACCCAGTGCATCGCGTTTGCTTTCGATATGCTCAATCATCATATGAGCGGCTTTAATGGGGTCACGTTCAAAAGCCCATTTGCCACCAAAATCCTTTTCAATTTCTTCGGTTAGATACCGTGTTAAATTTGGAGCCCCAAGGATAGGCAACGGCTCACCGATAACAGTATAAACACCTGAGGCTACAAAATACATTCCAATTGAGACTGCTTTTTCTGACATCCATTCAGGGGCAGCCCCTGCGGCAGGCAACTCTGATATATCCTCGCCGAGGCCGCCTTCGGCAACAATATTCGATAGAATTGTCAAAATCCTGCTGTTATCCACGCAGGAGCCAACGTGAAGCACTGGTGGGATACCAACTGCCTCACAGACCTCAGCCAACCCTTCGCCGCAATATTTAGCTGCCGCATCCGGTCTCATTAAGCCAGCTTTGCCGGCTGCTAACGCACTACAACCCGTACTCACGACTATAACATCATTTTTGATAAGTTCCTTTATCATCGTAAGGTGGCCGTAATCGTGCACTTGCTTGGGATTATTGCAGCCTACAACTCCCGCGGCACCGCGAATTCGACCATTGATGATATTGTCATTTAATGGGCGGTAGCTGGAGCGAAATCGACCACCAAGGTGGTAAAAAATATTTTCCGTTGTAAAACCTGCAATTCCACGCTCCGTCGCCTTTGGTATCTTGCCTTTACCTTTTCTGTTTTCAAAGTTCTCAATAGCAATCTTGATGATTTTTCTTGCGGTCTCGATGGCTCTATCCTCGTGAAATTCAATATGCTCTGCTCCATCAATCTTACATTTGGGGGATGTAGTAATCAACTTAGTATGGAAACAGTTAGAAAGAGATCCGAGCGAAGGCATAATGCACTGCACATCAACCAGCATGACTTCCACGACGCTGGTCATCAGAGCTAATTCTTGCTGCAGGAAATTGCCGGCAACCGGTATCCCATGGCGCATTAAAATCTCATTGGATGTGCAGCATATCCCTGAAAGGTTGATGCCTGTGGCACCTTTATCCTCGGCCATTTTTATTAGTTCTGGTTCCTGTGAAACCGCCACAATTATATCTGAAAGTGAAGGCTCGTGGCCGTGCACTATTATATTGACCTTCTTTGCGTCAAGGACTCCGAGATTAGCCCCAAATCGAATCGGCCAGGGGCTTCCAAACAGAATATCCGAAAGTTCTGTGGCAATAAGTGAACCGCCCCAGCCATCTGCCAAAGAAGCCCGGATGCCTTGTTTTATGAGATTTTTGTGGTCCGAGCCTACCCCCATATGTGTCCTATGCATAATCTCGACAATTTCGCGGTCAATAGCACGAGGAGTTACACCCAACTCTTCCCAAACCTTTTGTCTGGCGGGCGGTGGATAGGCCGCTATGCTTACAAGTGTTCCATCTTGCTTTCCAAATTCAGCTAACACCGCATTAGCCAGATCGCTACCGATTTCCTTTGTGTCTCTGCCTTCTACCTTGATCCCGTATCTCGCTGCAACTTCCCTCAATTTCAACTCATCCTTGATTGTATAATCGCAGCTATCGCTCTCAATAGCCATCTTGAATGTGTGTGCGACGTCACGGCCATGGTCGGAATGTGCCGCAGCCCCGCTAGCAATCATACGAAGCAGGTTTCTTGCTGCGATTGTATCGGCGGTAGCACCGCAAACACCTAAGGGAGCTTTCTTGGTAATTCGGCACGGTCCCATGGTACAAATTCGGCAGCATATCCCCTGTTTTCCGAAACCGCACTGTGGTGCTTGAGCATCAAGCCTGTCCCATGCGTTCTGCTGGCCTGCTTCGGCCATACGGGCTATCATTTCCTGTGACGCTTTATCAATACTACGTTCTTTTGGATCCATAAATGTACCTCTATTCTAATGTTTAATACCAGATTCCATTTTGTAATACGTCCCAAAATGGGGGACTTTTTACATAATGGAAAATCCTCGCATTGTCAATTATTGTTTTTTTGTCTTTGAAGAAGATTCGGAAATAAGTTCCACTAATTTATCCTTTGCTAATTTCAGTTGCTCTGTAATTTCAGCGTCGGCCCCAAATACAGCCGCTCGTTTGAGGTCAGCTTCCTGAAGAGAACGGCTGTACCCAAGAGTTCCCAGCAGGGTTGTATCTTTCAATTGAGATTTTATTATCTCCACCTGAGCCGGTTCTGTAATCTTATTGGCAATTGTGCCAACACAATCAATACCTAAATCTTTGGCCATTTTGTTGATATTGTTGGCTGTTTCGATACTTCTGCCTCCGGGCTCAACAATGGATATAAAGGCGTCAATACCTTGTACGCTTGCTCTGCCCAGAAATTCAACGCCCGCGGCCAAATCAACCAGGACCAGTTCCTTACGTTGTAAAATAGTATGCGTCAGCAGTGCTTTTAAGAATGCCCCTTCCGGACAGGCACATCCTGCACCACCCTGAGTAATTGCTCCCAGGACCAGCAGTTTCAAGCCATTAACTTCGAGAGAGTATTTTTCCGGCAGGTCGCTGACTTTAGGATTCAGCCTGAAGTATGTGCCCACCGCATCTTTGCCGGTGCCTGTGCGCTCACCGATGAGCTGTTTCATCCTGGTAAGCGGCTCCGGGCATTGTTCTGAAGCTACACCAAAGGCCGAAGCAAGGGTAGTATTTGGGTCGGCATCGATTACGAGAACATCAAAACCGCTTTTGGCAAATAATTGTGCCCAGATTGCACAAACTGTGGTCTTTCCAACGCCACCTTTGCCGCCTATTGCAATTTTTAAACCCTGCATTCCAAAGATAATGACAACCTTTTTATCGGCCGTCTGAACTCCCATATTTGAGAAAATACATTCAATGTAATTACTGGCCAGTAACTTAACAGCTTTGTCAGAAGCTGTCAAGCATTTATAATGTAATAATTCCTATGATAATAGATTACCGTGACTTAGCTGTTTGCTATGTGTTGATTACTTTTTAACCACTCTCAGAGGCGTTTTTCAGCAAAGTTCCAACCGTTAGATTTACAGCCGCCAACAAGGCGTCTAAAGGCAGTTGAGAAGCTGCGGTCTGGTCGAAAAGAATAGAAGCTCTGGCTTCGAATTCCTCATCACGGCCCCAAATCACTATGGCCAGTGGCAAGCGAGGTAACATATACAGGCTAATTGATGCATCCCCGAATTCACAGTAATCGGCGTTAAGTTGTGCCGAAGCCTGATGTAAAACTTCCGGATTGTCTCCAAAGGCCTCCTCTAATTTTTCAGTTGGCAGACTGTGCTGGCCTCTGAAGAAGAACTGCCCGCCCGGTAAAGTGTTACCGGTTACAAGTTTGTTGGCCAGCGGTAAATCCCGGGCATTTATTAAATATGCAAGGATGCAAAGCTGTTCGAGAAACTGAGCCTCCTTCTGTGTAGAATCGGATCGTATGGAAAAGATATTCCTGTCAGAAAGATTGACCGCATACTCGGTGTTCAGCAGGGTAATGGTGTAATGTACCGAGCTGTCGAAATATTGGCACTTTGCCCGCTGTGCTGTTTCGGTGCCGTCCAGTTTTTCAAGTTGTTCCCAAAGACCTTCATGAGCCATTGTGCTTCGTACCTCTATTTGGATTTCATTGTTGGATAGTTTTGTTTTTCAAAGCAGCTTTTTTTGAAATTCTTCATAATCAGCTATTGTATTAAGATTTATGAGCCAATCTGCATCTTCCATCTCAATATACTTAACTTTGCACAGAGTGAAAACATCTGTTATTTTGTTTTTTCCTGATGAGAGCGTTTTATTTATGACTTCGAGTGTACTTTTACGGTATATAGCAAAGAGAGGTTCGTATTTTTCTTTACCGGTTACCGGAACGACTATATCCGCCCGGCTTTCGATAGCTTCAGTGAGCATTTTGTGTACACAGTTTAGATTTATTTTGGGGATATCGCATGCAACTACAAAATTATATTCGCTGGCCGAGGCTTCCAAAGCCGAAGCTATACCCATCAAAGGTCCCCATTCAGGCACTTTGTCCGGGACAACCTTGAAGCCGAGAAACGCGAACTTGTCCACTTGATTGGCACTTATTAGTATCTCATCGAAAGAGCCGCGAAGCTGCTCGCATATTACCTCAATAATAGATTGTCCCTTAATCGACAACATACTCTTGTCGATACCCATTCGGCGGCTCTCCCCACCGGCCATAATTATTGCTGTTGCCGGCAGGTTTATTATCCATTTACCATTGATAAGCTTTATCCTGTTTGGATCAAAATCAAAACTGCTGCCGTCTGAAATCACAATCCTGTCTGCATGTTTTTTAACCGCTTGAGCCGAACTTTTCCAGTTTTTCGAGTTGCGGCTTCCAACCATCAGAAAAAGACCCGGCTCGACCACTTGCCTAAGTGAGTTTGATTCACAAATTGAAACAGCATCATGGCCGATGACATCCAGCAGTGCGGTTATACCTTCCAGAAGGCTTTCTTCTCGAACCCGAAGCCAGAAAACCCGGCATGCTCCGGCAGCCAGAAGTCTTGCAGTGTCTTTTTCGGAACTGCTGTCAAGCTCTTCGGTAATGCTATAGGCGCCTTCCAGAGAAGAGCAGGCCCCGCACCCCTCTCCGCCTCGAGGGCATTGGCCTTCTTTGTCTCTTATCGTAGTAACCTTTATTCCTATGACATCACAGCTTCTACCGAATTTTCCCAGAAGTGTGCAGGCCAGCTCTGTTTTACCGACATTGCTTCCGGCAGAACCTATAATCAACATTCCATCGAGCTTGAGCATTTTATTCTTCAACATACTTAACAGCGGAGGCCTTGAAACTTAGAATCACCTTTTTTCCGCAATGCAGATTCAGTGTTTTTACGGATTCGTTACTTATTAGTGCAGCAACTTCCAATGGAGTGCTGTTCGCTTTGTTTATCAGCTTTGATTTATCTGTATTAATGTCAACTATGACTTCGATTCCAGGGCCGGCTCGTACTATATCCACAATTGTTCCTTCGAAGTTATTACGGGCGCTTGTTGGCTTCGCCATTGGGTCAAGATTGCTAATTGTGACATCTTCGCTTCGAATACAAACAAAGCCGTTACCTGCGAGCCTGTCTGTCAGGACTGAAAAATCAAGGCTTCCTGTTCTAAACAGTTTTAGACCTGACTGGTGGTATGGTTGTTCCAGATGGCCCTTAAAGAAATTTCTAATACCGATAAATCGGGCGATGAATTCGGATTTGGGGTGCTGAAAAATATCTTCGACTTTTCCTGTCTGTGCAATTATTCCTCTTTCCATAACGGCGATATGAGTGCCTAAGGAAACTGCTTCGGTATAATCATGTGTTACGTGTATTATCGTCTGGCCGTTGGCATTAATCCTTCGTAAAAGTGTACGTATCTGAGGTCGGGATGTAGCATCAAGTGAGCATATCGGTTCGTCCAAAAGCAGGCAATCCGGTTCACTCGCCACTGTTCTGGCAAGAGAGACACGCTGGGATTCTCCACCAGAGAGCGTTTGGGATTTGCGATTGAGTAAGTTGGTGACTCCAAAATTTTCTGCGAGCTGGGCTACTCGTTTTGAGATTTGAGATTTTGTGTGTCCGCTGCGAAGTGGATATGCGATATTATCATAAACCGTCATGTGCGGGAATAGTGTGTTGTGCTGAAACACCAGGCCAATTTTACGCTTCTGAATCTTTTCGCTGGTGATATCTTTTCCGTTTAGAAATATTTGTCCGGCGTCCGGGCGAGTAAGGCCTGCTATAATCTCGAGCAGCAAACTTTTCCCTACGCCTGAAGCACCGAGCAGAACAAAGTACCAGCCCGGCTGGACATCGAAGGAAACATTCTTTATCTCAAAGCCGCTGAATGCCTTTGAAATATCCCTAACGGTGAGCAGCATCTTTACCTCTTACTAAAAGCCGCAATATAATGAAAAATACCAGACATACGGAAACAAAAAGAACGGCTACCGGACGAGCATATTTTAAACCAAAAGCTCCGAAGCGTTCATATATCAAGACAGGTGTAATCATCGGATGGTAGGCGATAATCAAAACGGCACCAAATTCGCTCATTCCGCGTGCCCACATTAAAATCAAGCCGGAGACGATTGATCTTGACGCCAATGGAACCGAGATGGTGAAAAATACCCTAAAAGGGCTTGCTCCGAGACTTAGAGCTGCTTTCTCAAGACGAACAGGGACAGATAGAAATCCATCCCGGGCAGAATTGATAAGAAAAGGGATGCTGACAAATGCCATTGCAAGCATGATGCCCACACTACTTCCGACAAAGCTAAAGCCCATCTTATCTGCAGCTTGTCCAAGGAAAGTACCGCGGGAAACAACACTCAGCAAGGCTATCCCAGCTGCTGAATGCGGTATGACAATCGGAAGGTCAATGATGCCGCTGACAAGTCCCTTTAACGGAAATTGCTTTCTGGCCAGAAGGTATGAAAAAGGAATAGCAGCGATAGCAAAAATTGTTGTTGCCGCCATCGATGTCAATAACGTAAGCCAGATACTGCCTCGAACTTCCGGGTCTTTTGCTGTTTCTGCAAGCTCCAGCAGCGAACAATTTAGAAACATACTTATCAATGGGGCGATAATAAACAGCAGCACGACACCGCCAAATGCTGCAAATAACAGTGATAGAGGCTCGTATTTTCTTTTCAATGTTTCAGTTTTCATTTTACGCTTCCCGGAAGAGCGAACATTTTCAAAGACTCCGGCAATTTATTAAAAGTTTCAGTTGTTGAAGGAACCACAAAACTTTGTCCGTTCTTTTCGAGAATGGCCCCGCCCGAATCAGCATCGAGCAGAAAGGTTAAGAAGGTCATAGCAAGCTTACGGTTTGACGCATTTTTGGGTATTGTAACGCCGTATATTATTGGCTCACCTGCTTTAGAAATAAATGTACCTGGCTGTTTGTCAGTCAAACTCACTGAAGCGGTTTTGTAAAAATCAGACAAATCCGCTTTCTTTAGATTAATTTCATCGGGCAGCACTAAATATTTAAGGTTGTGTTGCACAGCTACACTTCTATATAAGAAGATATAATCAATCACGCCTGTTTCCAAAAGTGCCAATAAATCAACTTCCTTGGGGCGAATGTATTGTTGGTCCTTTGACTTAATTGCATCAACAAGGCCAGGCCTATTATAGAATTTTTCAGCAAGAATCGTTACAAGCAGTGCTCGGTAGCCACAGGGATCTGAATTTGGGTCGGATCTGCCGAAGGCTACGTCTTTTTGAAGCAAAATATCGAACCAATTTTCTTGATTGATGTTATTTGCCTGCTTGGAACCCTCGACATAAACGATTGACATTTCATTGCTTGCAAATTTTATATTCCAGTCGGCATGATCGGGAATCAGAAGATTGTCAATTACAGTATAGTCCGCTGAAGCCATAACGTCACATGGCCTTTTTAAGTCCGAAATTTTTCGAGCGCATATTCGACTACCTGCTGCTTCAAGAGTAATTTTTACGGCAGGGTGCCTGGCTTTAAATTCTTCCGAAATCTCTTTAAAAGGAACCGCGAGGCTGCCTGCGTGAAAGATGATTAACTGCTCAGACTCATGTTCCACATGGTTCGAAGGCGGTGAATCTTGAGCAATGATCCATATCAGACCCAGAGAACTCAAAGCTGCAAGAATTAGTATGATTTTTGGCGTCCTGCTCATTCTGCAATTTTCCTTATATGTTTTTCATAAGCTTTATCAACGGCTTTTTCGATGTCGCGGTGAAATCCCGTGTAAGCTTTTAGCCATTTTTTACCTTGTTTGGTTAAAGTGCTCTGGCCTCTTTGGATACCACCTCGATGTTTTTCGACTAAGGATTCATTCAAAGCTTCCTGCGCCTTGTTAAGGTCACCCCATGCCTTTCGATAGCTTATCCTGAGTGATTCACTGGCTTCAGTTAATGAGCCAGTGTTTTCGATTGCTTTGAGCAGACGCCATTTGCCGTCGCCGAAAACCCCTTCAATGTCTCTGGTACTGAGCCAGAGCTTGAATTTTGCTTTTAATTTCTTCATATTCTTGTCCTCTCCGGTGTTATTTAAAAACAACCGAACTGACATTTACTGATTTTGATATTATGCTGATTACACATACGTCCTATTTCAATAATTTCCACATCGTATTTGTTGGCCAGCTCGAAGGCCTCGGAGCACGTTAATCTTTTTTTGTCCTCTGAAGCTTGTACTTTGTTGATGACTTTGAAAATGGCATTCAATAATTCTTCTTTTTTGTCCATCTGATTTATTTCCAAAAAAATATTTCTTTGGATATGCACGACTCGACATATCGACAAAAAATTAAAACTCTTTAATGCCTCGCTGTCAATTCAAATCTTCTTGCTATATGGGACCAGTTACGAAAATTTATTATATAGAGGGTTGGCTGAAAATATTTTGCTTAATGGTTAGAAGTAACAGTTACGGTAGGAGAAAAGATATTTACTCGATTTTGTTGAGCTTTTATCGAACGATTGATAGATAAATATCAATCATGGGCTGTTATGTATCCAAAATCCTGGAATTCCTTTTCGTTTCTTCGGTTTTTTCTGTAACTGCCATATCGCTGACAAAACTGGAGGATCTCAAGGTGCTAAGCATCGGTGGCCGTACAGCTATGTTCTATCCCGAGTCTTTTTTCCAGTTCCCTGATTTGGTTCTTCAAATTCTGGTTTTCGGTCCTGAGTTCATCTTCTATTAGTATTCGCTCGGATATGTCGCGAGATACGCCGACAATCGCAACTTCGTTCCCGTTCGAATCTTTAATGGTTGACCTGGAAAGGGAGATTGGAAATACGCTGTCGTCTTTCCGTTTGTGGTAGAAGCCAACTTCCCAGGAGCTTCCAACAGTTCGTGTCTGGAAAACACTTCTGGTATTTTCGGTTTGGTGTTTTCCTATCCAGAGGACAGTGTTGTTTTTCCCTAAAATCTCATCTTCCTTATACCCGTATGTTTTGCAAAATGCCTTATTAACAAAGATAATATTTCCCTGCATATCGGCAATATAGATACTGTCATCGGTGCTCATAACAGCGCCCGAGAGCAATTGGAGTTTCTTGTTTGCCTTCTTGTGACTTATGGCGTTTTCGACGGTTATCGTGATGGCTTTGAGATAGTTTTGGTCGAGGTCTTTTATCAGATAATCATAAGCGCCGTCTTTCCAGGCCTTGATGGCCGTATCCTCATCACCGGCTCCGGTTACGACTATAACCGGAATATCCTTAACTGACTTCAGGATTTCAAAAGCTGTACCGTCTCCGAGTTCATGATCAGTAATTACAATATCGAATTGGTTGCAATTCAATACTTGCAGGGCTTCTTTAACAGAGCCGGCAATTGTGTAATCGTAAGAGATGTCATTCTCGTCCACAAATCGCTTAAAAGCCATCTGATCGAGCTTGTTGTCTTCGATGAACAGAACTTTATATCTTGTGTTTTCCATAATATTAATCCCCATTCGACGGTAGTTTGCTTAAAGTCAAATACGCTTGACAGTCATGATATCCACATTGTCATCTTTAACGAGTAATATTGGCTTGGAACTTCTCATTTCTTGGCTTCCGTTTTCTGTTTTGGCAATGTAAAGAAGAAGGTGCTTCCTTCGCCGACTTTTGATTCGATCCAGATTCTGCCTTCATATAATTCTACAATTTTTTTTGCCACTGTGAGCCCGATGCCCGTCCCTTCGAAATCAGGAGAGGTCGGCAATGCCTGGAATATTTTGAAGATTCTTTCGAAGTGTTTTTCTTCTATGCCCGGACCATTATCAGCGACACTAAATTTCCAGAAGCCGTCCTGTTCGACGCAGCCGACTTTTATCCAGCCCTGTGGTTTGTCCATATACTTTATAGCGTTACTGAGCAGATTCTGGAGAAGTTGCATTATGTGAGTTTCTTCACAATCAATAACAGGCAGTTCGTTTTCGATTGTAACTGTAATGTTTTCCGGCGGGGCGACCATATTTATAATTTCCGGGACAAAGTTATTAAGATCGACATGGGCTTGTTTTTCCTCTGCCTGGCCGGCTCTTGAATATTGAAGGGCGCCTTCAATCAGGTTGTACATTCGCTCGACGCGTTCCAGAAGCAAATTTATATGTTCTTTGGCCTGGTCATCAAGCCTGTCCGAACAGTCGGATAATATCCAGTTGGCTAAGGTCTTAATCCCACGCAGCGGTGCCTTCAAATCATGCGAGACTATAGATACGAAATCCTTTAGTTCTTTATTAATATTATCTACTTTCTTGAGCAGTTCATCCTGACATATCTCGGTTTGTTTGCGTTCGGTGATGTCCCGGGCGACAGCAATTACAAACTGTTTGTCGCCGAGCGAGCCGGCCGAAAGAGACATTTCCATCGGGAATATATGCCCGTCACTTCGTAAGGCCGGTAGCTCGACCGTATTACCGATTATCCCGTCGGGCTTTCCTGTGGCGAAATAGCTTTGTACATATTGACTGTGATGGTGCCTGTATTGCTCGGGCATCAAATGGTCGAGAGGTTGACCGAGCATGTCTTCTTTCTTGAAGCCAAACATCTCTTCTGCCGCTGGATTGAACAGGGTTATTAATCCATCATTTCCGATTAATATCATTGCCTCACCGGTGGCACTTATAATCATCTGTAACAGGTTTTCCTTATGCGCAAGTGTCTCCTCCACTCGTTCATGCTGGTTCATTTCCAGTTGGAGCTTTTCATTAGCCTTTTCCAACTCATGCGTTTGTTCTTTGTCCTTTTCCTCTAACGTGGACTTTTTTTTGTGTTTCTTGGCTGCCATTGTCTTGTTTTTCATATTATTGTGTTGTTGCTACGGTTGTTATCTGCCATAGCCGTGTGTCCCCTGCTCGCGTTCATTACAAGTTCAAGTATAGTCAAGCTCACTTGTGAGTGACGTTCCTTAATCTCTCAGCTCATGCTAAAAAGTAAGCTTCAGAGTCGTTCTTTTCCGGTTTCGTCCGGTCTTATATCGTATTCCACTTGATTACGAGGCTTATCGGCATATAAGAGGGGCAATTTCAGAATAAAAGCCGTTTTGTGGGCCAGAACAAGACTTTTTCTGGTATTTCCATGGGTGATTATTTTCCGTGTAAAGTGGCATTTTTGTATTGGTCAGATTAGAAAATAAGCAGAAAATCCAGTTGGAAGCACTATAAGTGGGAAATATTGCATGTTATAGGGGCAGGAAATTGGCAATGGGCTTGACAACGGCATTGGCGGCTGTTATAATGTAACGAGTTAGGGGTATGTTTTTTGCCCTTTAAATAATAAAGACACAGGCTGGCTTATAAATAAGACCCGCCCGATAACTGTAGCCATGATGTAGGATTTCAAAGAGGGAATTATGATGAAAAGCATTTCTGCTTGGAAGGTAATACAAGTTGTTATTTTGTGTGCTTTGTTTTTAGTACCATTAGGGTGCAGGTCTTATGATCAGATGGGTGAAACTGCGGCCGAAGGGCACAGAAGACACCGACGGACTCTTCGTCTTAACCGTCAGGGGATGATGGAAGATTTAGATTCGTTTATGCTGCTTGATAGACCAAGTAAACTGACCGACAAGAGGATACCATAGTAGAACATAAGCGCATAAGAGTACAAGTTGTTAGCTCCTTTTTTTGGGGGGGGTCTTAAGTATTGGCGGGTTCTGTGGAGGTAGTAGTCCGGCCAATATATTCCGGTATGAGTTCCTTGATTTTTTCAATTATTTGGCTGTGGTTTTGTGCTTTCGCGATATTTATCAATTCGTTTATACCGGCCCAAAGCCTATAACGGTCCATCGGAATATTATTCCATATGCTGATTTTGGGATGCCTCGTACGCTGCATGTCTTCGCCTTCTATTCGCAGTTCCTCAAAGAGCTTCTCGCCGGGTCTAGGACCAGTAAATACTATTTCAATTTCATCCTCTGCAATGTCTGGCTCTGCAATGTCTTCCTTGGGTTTGAATCCGCTGAGTGTAATTAGTTCTCTAGCTAGGTCCACGATTTTAACAGGCTCGCCCATATCAAGGACGAAGATTTCCCCGCCTTTTCCCATTGTCGCCGCCTGAAGCACGAGTTGGCTTGCCTCGGGTATGGTCATAAAATAGCGTTTCATTTCTGGATGTGTAACAGTCACCGGGCCGCCCCGGGCTATTTGTTTTTTGAAGATAGGTACAACTGAACCGTCAGAGCCAAGCACGTTACCAAAGCGAACAGTTACAAAGTGAGTTTTACTGGTTCTGTTAAGGTCCTGGATATACATTTCCGCAATTCGCTTTGATGAGCCCATTATACTGGTCGGGTTAACGGCTTTGTCGGTGCTGATCATTACGAAGTTAGTCGTTTTGTTATTATCTGCCGCATCGGCGACGGTTTGTGTACCAATAATATTGTTCTTGATGGCTTCGCCGGCATTAAGCTCCATCAAAGGTACGTGCTTATGGGCAGCGGCGTGAATAACGACCTGCGGTTTATAATTTTCGAAAATTTCGCACACTCGGCCTCTGTCGGTAATGTCACAAATAATCGCTTTTATGGAGACTGCGGGAAATTGTGTGCACAATTCACGCTCGATATAGAATAGTGGATTTTCCGCCTGCTCGACAAGCAAAAGCAGCTTCGGATTGAAATTGCATAGCTGTCTGCACATTTCCGAACCGATGGAACCGCCGGCGCCGGTAACCAGAATTATTTTGTCTCGTGCAAAGTTTTCTATAAGGTCCAGATCAAGCTGCACAGCTTCTCTGCCTAACAAATCATTGATATCAACATCTCGAATCTGGGAGACACGAAACTTGCCCGAGGCTATATCCGTAATTGACGGTACGGTACGGAAGCGGATCTTTGTACCTTCACATACCTGGATTACACGTCTGAGCTGCTGATGACTCGCCGATGGTATTGCAATGGCAATTTCTTCGATGTTTCGCTCCTGACATACCTGCGGCAGTTGCTCAACATCGCCAAGGACAGGTATTCCATGAATATTTGTGCCTTTTTTAGCTGGGTCATCATCAATAAAGCCGACAACTTCATACTCGGCCACGGTCATACGGTGCATTTCTCGAAGCAGTGCTTCTCCTGCATTGCCTGCACCGACTATAACAAAGCGTTTCATTCGGCCTGCTTCTGAAGTTCGAAATTCCTCATAGTATAGACGTATTATTATTCGTAATCCACTTAGCAGCACAATGGTGGCGAACATGTCGGCTATACATACACCTTCGGCGGGTCTGTGAAGGTCCGGGGGTATATTTGCACGAACGGCTTCGATGTTGGCTGTTACAAACCATACAAAGACGATAATTAATGTACTTACGAATGAAGCCCACAATATCCCGCGAAGATCGGAAATCCCAACGTAGCGCCACCAACCCCGATATTGTTTGAAAAACCCGAATACAGACAGCTTTACAATAAGAAAAAACAGTAACAACGTTGGATATATATCTACCCAGCCAGGTTTTTCAAAATTCATATTATGTATCACTAGGAAGGATAGCATCAAAGAAGAAGCGAAAGCGGTTATATGAGCAAGCATAATCAAAGGCCTACGGTAACGCAGCAGCCATGCCGGTAGGGAAGCTGGAGATTCTACTGGATATTTGTTCTTTTTGTTTGGTCTGTGATTTATGTCTATCTCGATCATATTCCTCTATACGACGATTTTATCTGACGTACTCTGAACCAAAACGTAGCCAATTGGTACAAATCCACTTTTTAAGGTTAATCGGAAGAAAAAAAACCGGAATTCAAAAGAATCTCGGAATTTAACATTTATTTTCGGAACAAAAATGTTATTGAATAAGGTGATTGTTGAGGATTCAGATGATTAAACCGGTGGGTTTTGTTCGGTCTTAGAATCTGTTATGACGGGCTCGATTTCTGTTTCATCGAAATATGTATACATATCCTCAATAGCTGTATTGTCTACTTTATAGCGCATAAGCGAGTAGATTATGGTATTGGCAGAGAAATAAAAGCTTATTATGAAAGAAACTACTAAACCAACAACGGCCAGCAAAAATAAGTACACCAAAAAGGCCGCTATTGATTCGGTCCAGTTGGTTGTTGCTATATCTGAATAGTCAATCAATTTCGTAAGTGTCGGTTTGGGCCAGATTGCTGTAAGCTTACTGACATTTTCGATTTTCACCAAGATACCAAGTTCCAGAAAAAGGTGTGTCGCGAATAGCAGTATAAATGAGAAGAGGCGGACAAATGTATAACTAATTGCGCCATATACAGCGGCTATTGTTGTGTAAAAACCCATTCGCCAGGGTTTTGCATAGACATAACTAAAGGAACGGCTTATCGAATCAAAACAGTCGGAGCCGTCGTATGCTACAGCGGGGAACATCAGGTTGAATCCTGCGAACATCCCTATTAACACGACCGTGATAAGTGCCCCTGCGATCAAAGCTAACGGCATTGAGATACCTATTATCAGCTCACCAACCCAGGGAATATTGCCTATCAGGCCGAGGATAAAGATGAATAATACTGGAACGATGATTATCCCTATGGGTGTCAATGGGGCGAGAAAAAAACTTGTGAACCTTTGTGTACTGAATCGAAGTGCTTCGGTCAGACCTGGTTTTTCACCACGGGCAAACTGAAGTGCGGCGATTCGGCAGATAGCTCCGCCGGCGATGGAAATTACACAAAGGTATATTACAAAAAAGATTATACAATAAATAAAGTGGTGCCTTAACGCCCATCCTGCCGCCTTGAAATATTCTTTGATATTTTTCCCGACACCCTTGATTTTTAATTCAAATACCGAATCTACTGAAGCCTGGAATGTTGCGGCCGTGAAATGCCAAAGTGTGGAAAATACTCCCGTACCACGACTTTTTCCCCGGTTTGTTTCGATGTATTTATGTATTTGGCTTTGATTGGCCATATAAATTTGTAACTCTGTTTCTATTATTTTCCCCTTAGTGTTTCGCTTGCAGGCTACTGTTTCGCTGTGGTCCATAATCCAGCCGGCCAGGCATATAATGATCAGTGCGGAAAAAATAATTATCAATTTGGTTGGCTGAATAGCCATTCTGAAAGTGCGGAATATTTTCGGAAAAAGAAGTCCTTCGAAAACTATTGAGGAATTATTTTCGCTGACCATTTTGATTCCTTCATAAAAGGTTACAATCGATATTGGTCTGGTGAAGAATAACCGGAAATATTTATAACGTATTATCGGTAGGTTTCAACAGATTTCATAAGATTTTGTTATTGTGCTGTTGTTTAGTGCTTATCAGAGGCGCCTTCGGAGGATGTGCCGGATGGTTCGTCTGAATCTTGTGATTGTAGTCTGGAAACTAATGTATATTCGGAATCCAGCCACGCGCCCAAATCTATAAACTTGCACCGTTTCGAGCAGAAGGGAAAGAATATGGCTTTTTTAGAACGTCCTTGAATTGTTCCTTGAACGATTTTGTTGCAGACAGGACATCTGTGTTTCATATTAATATAAATTGTTATATTTATTATTCTTGCACGAGGCCCTGTTCCAGCATTCGTGCATACTCGACACAATACTTGGCCCATGGCTGAGCTTCAAGGCGGGCCTTCCGTATCAACTTGCCGGTGGCTTCGCAGATGCCATAAGTTTGCTTTTCGATACGTCCGAGTGCTTCATCGATTTCTCTGAGCATTTTCCTTTCACCGTCCATCAGTTCCAAAGCAAATTCCTGTTCGTAGTTATCGGTTCCGATATCCGCCATATGGATTGGCATACTTGACAAGTCACCGCTTGCATCCATTCGGGATTTCTTCAGGGCTTCACCTTCAATATCGTTTACGTTATTCAGGATTTCCCTGCGCTTTTCCAAAAGTATTAGCCTAAAATGCTTCATATCGGCTGAACTCAACGAGCGTTTCTTTGTCCGTGTAGAACTCACTTTTGCTCTTGATGCTTTTTTGCGTTTTTGTGCCACTTGATGGTTTACCTTTCTTACTGCTAATTTTACAGTTTCTACAAAATCTTATTATAACACCTTAAAGTGTATTATGTATAGTATTTGTTTTATCCAAAGGCTGCTGTTCGAGCGGCAAAAGTATAGCCAGTACAATAAGATTGTTCAAGATAATTTGCTTGAAAAGCCGTAACGTCTTAATAAATAAGTGGTTACGTCAGCCACCCATTGTTTTTATATATGTTTATCGGTGATTTGACCGCTGTCTTTTGCAAATTTTCCCAGCGGAATAAAGAAATTTTCCTTGCCGAGGCTGCCTACGAATGTCCGGACCCCGAAAACTTTCTCTATTTGCTCAGTGGAAAAAACATCTTTAGTTTCGCCGATATGATAATTGCCATCGGCGCCAAGAAGTAAAATTTGGTCACAATATTGAGCTGCCAGGTTGATATCGTGCGTTATAGACACAATCGTCTTGCCTTGTTCCAGTTGTGTGCTTTTGAGCAAGTCATATATGCCAACCTGATGTTTCAAATCCAGAAAGCTCGTAGGCTCGTCTAAAAGCAAAACAGGGCTGTTTGCCGCAAGCGCCCTTGCGATAAAAACCCGCTGCCGCTCACCACCGCTGAGGCTTCCAAGGGGACGCGAGGCAAACTGAGCCGTGTCGGTCGCCTCGAGCGCTTCGTTAACTATCTGTTTGTCTGTTTTGTTCTCGAACCCGAATGTTCCGAAATATGGCGTTCTTGCCATTAAAACCGTTTCTATTACAGAAAAGCCGAATACCGGCACAAATTCCTGCCTGACGACTGCCACTTTTCCGGCAAGAGCTTCCCAGTTGTATGATTCTATTGGTATCGCGTCAATTTTTATGGTTCCCGATTTTGGTTTTAGTGCTCTGCACAGCAGGTTAAGCAGTGTGCTCTTTCCGGCTCCATTGGGACCGGCTATTGCCAGGAATGTCCCCGCTTTGATTTCGAAGCTGATGTCTTTCAAAATCGTGTTTTGCGGTGTATAACCGAAGCTTAGATTTTTAACCTCAATAATAGCGCTCATCTTAACCAACTGACTTTTCTACTGTATTTGACTAAAAGGACCAGGAAAAACGGCCCGCCGAGGATGGCTGTTACCACTCCAACAGGCAACTGTGCCGGAGCGATGATAACCCGTGCCAGTGTATCAGCGATTACCAGGAATATCGCCCCGAAGATACCGCTTAGAGGGAGCAGTTGACGATGGTCGGGGCCGAATATCAGCCGGACTGCGTGCGGTACGAGCAGACCGACAAATCCTATCAGCCCGCTCAAACTGACTGCGATGGCTGTTATGGCCGCTGCAATCCCAAAAGCGATTAGCTGAGTTCTGGCGATGTTTACGCCCATACTTCTGGCATCTTCCTCACCGAAGCTAAGAGCGTTTAACTGTGGACTTATGTAGAATAACGCTAATATCCCTGTGACTACAAATCCGGCTCCGAGCCACAGTACAAGAAAATCTTCCTCCGTTATATTCCCCATCAACCAGAATATCGTTGAATAAACCTGTTGGCTTTTTGCGATTGATGTCAGGAACATAATAACAGCCGAAAAGAAGGCGTTGACCACAACTCCTGCGAGCAGCAGGCCGGTTACGTGAAACTTTCCCGTCAGGCGGCCGATGAACCATACAAGCCAAATTGTTCCTAATGCCCCTGCGAATGCGAAAAATGCTATCGGTGAGCGCCCCAAAAGCATCCAGTCCAGACCGCTGATAACTGCGATAATTACTCCTAAGCCCGCGCCGCTCGATATTCCTAATATATATGGGTCAGCAAGGGGATTACGCAAAAGTGCCTGGAAAACCACACCCGAACATGCCAGCGCCGCTCCGACAAGGCAGGCGAGAATAATTCGAGGAAGCCTGACCTTAACGAATATTTCATAGTCTGGATTTACTGATTCCTGTATATCTGCACCCCCGAATACTGCTTTAAGCGAAATGCTCTCGGTACCAATCAGAGAGCAGGTGAACATCACCACTGCGAGCACGGTAAGGGCCGATACAGTCCTTATGACTAACTTTTTTGGTGTCAGCAATTCCTTCATTGCTTCAATTCTCAAAAAGCTCAGGTCTTAAGCATTGGGCGATAGTTTCGATTCCCTCGTACAGTCGTGGGCTAAGTCGCGAGACGATATCACCTTGTATGATGTAAATCCGCTCATTAGCCACTGCCGGTACGTTTTCAAACTTACTCCAATATTTCAGTGCTGTATTTTGCTGGGCAGCCAGGTTTTTCTGCTGCATTGATGGTTCGATGATGACATCAGCGCCACAGACAATGACCTGCTCTGCTCCGATTGGAGGGTATTTATGTAATGTCGGGCCAATAGCATTTTCTCCGCCGGCCAATTCAATCATTTCATTCACAAACGTATCGCGCCCGGCCACTCGTAACGGCTCTCTCTGGACGACCCAGAGCACTCTGACTTTTGCCTCCGTTCCAACCAAAGCCGAGAGTTTGTCCAAATTGTCCCTGATGTTGGTTACCAGTCCATTTGCCTGGTGCTGTTTACCGGTGGCTACGCCGATTGTCTCAAAAGCCTCATAAAGGTCATTTACCTTTTCAATGTTCACTGTCAGGCAGTTATAGTTGATACGTTTGAGCCGCTCAGCAAGGTTTTTCTGCTGTTCGAATCCAAGTGTAACTATCAGGTCGGGCCTGGCCGATATTATAGCTTCGATGTTCGGCTGCCAGAATGTACCGGCCTTTGGCTTTTTTGCCGCTGCCGGAGGATAATCACTGTAAAGTGTAACTCGCACTATTTCTTTCTCCAGTCCGAGCGCAAAAAGAATTTCCGTGAGATTTGGAGCTAAAGATACAATTCTGTCGGCCCTCGTCGGCAGGGGGGTATCGTCACAGTCTTGCCTCTGTTGGATATCGAATATGGCAAATCCTGCGGCACTCCAGCATGTGAATATTAATAGTAGCCACCACCACTTATTCATCAGGTCCTCTTAAATTGTTTTTCCAAATCACTTATTGAAAATTTTATCGTGGTGGGCCTGCCATGTGGACAGCGGCTTGCGGATTCGGTGTTTACTTTATCCAGGAGCAAGTGTTCTATTTCGATGTCCGTTAATCTTTGGCCGGCCTTGATTGCCGCCTTGCATGCTGCCATATTCAAAACCTCATCGAGCAGCCTTTCGCCGTCAAGGTTTATGTCCTTACGGCCGAGTAGGTCAATTAAATCCTGGACAAAATCAAGTGGGTTGGCCTTGGTCAATAAAGTCGGAAAAGCTTGGATGGCCATGGCCCTGGGACCGAACGGTACAACCTCAATTCCCAACTTTTCGAGCAGTTCGGCATTAGTGTTAAGCAAATCAGCGTCAGAGGGGGTAACATTGAAGCTTTCGGGTATCAGCAGTTTCTGCGATTCGAGTTTGCTTTTTCGTATTCGCTTGCACAAATCTTCGTAAATTATCCGCTCATGCAGTGCATGCTGGTCGATAATTACGAATCCCTCATCGGTCTGCACGACGATAAAGCTGTCGTGTATTTGTATGAATTTTCTTTGTTCCGAGCGAACCTCCGGCACCGGCTGGCTCGTTTGAGTAAAAGCCGAAACCATAGCCGCCCCTGTGTGGCTTTCGGGTGTCTGTCCGGCCAAAGGGCGAAGCGCTACAATTTGCTGTTTTGGTTTATAGCTGAATTGTTGTTGGGTTTGAACCGGTCGGTGCTTTTTGAAAAATTCAGCCATGGCATCGGAAATTGCCTCCCTTCTATGGCCCGGGGCCGGGATTCCCTGCATTTCGAGCGAACCAGTTGCAGTTGGCAGTACTGCATGACTCTGGAGGTCTGTGCCTAAAAGCTTTTCCCGAAGACAGCCAAGGATTTGCGAATGAACCAGATTGGAGTTATAAAAACGCACTTCGCTCTTGGTCGGGTGTACGTTCACGTCGTAGTCTTCATAGGGCATTTGGATAAACAGAAAAACGACAGGGAATCTGTTCGGTTCCAGAAGGCCGCGATATGCCTCTTTGATTGCATGCGAAATGAATTTGTCCCGGATGAATCGGCCGTTTAGAAATACATATTGAAACTTATTGCTTGTTCTTGAGATGCTCGGTTTGCCCATCAAGGCAAGGATATGTAAACTTTTTTCATTACTTTCGGCCTCAATCAGATTTTCAGAAATCCCGCTCGAAGGTATTGGGGATAGTTCCGCTATGCGCTGGTGAAGATGCTCTTTATCTGAAAGCCTGTAAAGCTCTCTACTGTTATGTATCAGCGTCAAATCCAGATTGCCGTTTGCTAATGCAATGCGTTTGAATTGTTCGGCGATATGGCCCATTTCTGTGTTGGCTGTTCTTAAGAATTTCCTCCGGGCCGGTAACTTATAGAAAATGTCTCTGACCTGGATTGTTGTACCGTAATCTGCGCTGGCGGGGCTGATGTCGCTCTTGTTGCCGCAATCTATCTCAATGCAGTTGGCGCCGCTCTGGCCCTTCGTTCTGCTCGTACACTTTACTTGTGAGACCGAAGCGATACTTGCCAATGCCTCGCCTCTAAAACCAAGCGTTGAGATGCCCTGCAAGTCTGAACTGGTTTTGATTTTACTCGTGGTGTGTGGCTCAAATGCCCTGGCCAGGTCTTCGCCGTCCATTCCGCAGCCGTTATCTGTAATCGAGATCAGTTTTCGGCCTCCGTCTTCGATGGACACCTTTATTTTTGTTGCCCCCGAATCGATACTGTTTTCCATTAGTTCCTTGACCACGCTGGCAGGCCGTTCTATAACCTCACCGGCTGCAATCATATTAATCATATTCTGGTCAAGGACAACTATCTGTCCCATAGTTTTTCACCGTTAGTTTAGCCAGCACTTATAAATTCTATTTTAGTTTGTAACGGTCCTTTTCATTAAAAAATGTAATGTCAGTGTAACCCGCATAAATCTTCGCTGAATGTTTTGCACCCTTGGGGATAAAAAAGCAGTCGCCTTTGGTATAACTTTGTTTGACTCCATCTATTGTTAGATTTATCTTGCCTTCCATAACTACGCTCCAGTGGCTTTCGTGGGAGTGTTCTGGAACTTCAGCATCCTCATCACACTTCATGAATAGGATTTGGTGGTTGTCTGATTGTAAAATATATCCCTTTAATCCGTCAATTGGAATATCTGCCTCAGGTAGTGCCCTTATCATCTCTGGAAATAATTCTGGCATGATATATCCCCTTTCCTCATCAACTTTCCGATCGCTTTGGCTGCTACCTTTCAAGTAAGCTTTTACCTGTCATTTCCTCAGGTTGCGGCAGTTGCATCATCTCCAGCATTGTAGGGCCTATGTCGGCTAATTTGCCGCCTTCGCGGAGCTTGTTGTTTTTATAGCGTTCGTCGAATATAACCAGCGGTACGTCGCCAATGGTATGAGCGGTATGCGGTTTGTCCGGGCTGCCGTCTATCATTTTTTCGAAATTGCCGTGGTCGGCGGTGATTATTGCCGACCCGCCAAGAGCCTTGACCTTATCCAATATCCTGCCAACGCATCCATCCACAGCCTCGGCCGCTTTAATCGCTGCTGACAATATGCCTGTGTGGCCTACCATATCCGGATTGGCAAAATTGATAACCATCACATCGTATTTGTCGGAATCAAGTCTTTCCATTACAACCTCGGTAACTTCGTAGGCACTCATTTCAGGTTTTAGGTCGTAGGTTCGAATTCGCGGCGAAGGGACAATTTGCCTGTCTTCCCCGGGAAACGGTTTTTCGGTATAGTCATTGAAAAAGAAAGTAACATGAGCGTATTTTTCCGTCTCTGCACAGCGAAACTGTTTCAGACCAAGAGAACCCCAGTATGCCCCTAATATGTTTTTCATCTTCGGCAGTTTTGGAAATGCCACCTTCGCAGGTATCGTGGCGTCGTATTCGGTCGTACAGACGAAATATAAGTCCGACCTGATTGTTCTGGCAAATTCTTTGAAGTTCGGGTCAACGAACGCACGTGTAATTTCGCGGGGCCTGTCGCCGCGGAAGTTGAAGAATATCACGCCGTCACCATCATCGATGGTGGCTATCGGTTCATTGTCTTCATTGACAATACACGTCGGCTCTATAAACTCATCGGTTACTTCTTTTTCATAACTTTGTGCAACTGCCTCTGCAGCGTTGGCGGCTTTGTTCCCCTTGCCTATCCTCATACATTCGTAAGCTTGTTGTACACGGTCCCATCGGCTGTCGCGGTCCATCGCGTAGAATCTGCCCATTACGGTTGCGATTTTGCCTACGCCAATTTCCCGTGCCTTTTTTCCAATATCGTCTATATATCCTGCGCCGCTGTCTGGCGGTGAATCGCGCCCATCGGTAAAGGCATGAATAAAAACATCCTTTACGTTGTTTCTTTTAGCCAGCTCAAGCAGGCCGTACAGATGGTCCAGCAGTGAATGCACTCCAATATCACTGCACAGCCCCATAATGTGCATTTTGCTCTTATTGTTTTTTACGAATTTTATTAAATTGTGGAATTCTTCATTCTCGAAAAAAGAACCGTCGCGAATAGTTTGACTTATTCTTACGGATTCCTGTGGTACGATTCTGCCGGCGCCGATATTTTGATGTCCTACCTCACTATTGCCCATCGTGCCGCTTGGCAGCCCCACATCCTCGCCGCTTGTATGGATAAGACAGTTTGGATACTCCGCCATCAGCATATCATCTACAGGTGTATTAGCGCATTTGATTGCATTATATTCATCTTCATCCGGGTTTGGATTGTAACCCCATCCGTCACGGATGATTAGTACGAACGGCTTATTTTTCAAAGTTACTTTTTGTTTTGCCATAAAAAAACAACCTTTCAATCAATAGCAACAAAGACGAGGCATAGCCTCGTCCTCGTCATCGAGTTCATCTGAATTAAGTGTATATGATATGAAGCTCGGCAGGATATGTCAAACATTTAGATAAAACGCTTCAAATACAGGATTTGGCAGGATCCGGTTATTTGCCTTTTTGGTTATTCCAGAGCAGAACCTGCAGACGCTGGGAAAATGCAAAGCCGGCTTGCCTGCACATTTCAGCTACCATTGGTGATTTGGCAAAAAGTTCATCTCTTGTTGCCGCTTGAGGCATCAGCATGACCTTTTCCAGGTTAACGCTGCCAATTTTCTCGATAGTTTGCCGGATTTCAGGCAAATCATCTTGTGAATCTACGACAAACTTAAGTTGATATTCGTAATTATCAATCAACTCTTGCAGAACGGCAATATCCAGCCTTGAATCCTTATGAGCAGCAGATGCTTTTGCATCATCCGGAACAGAGTTACTCAATTTTGGGCTGATACTCATCAAATCACAGGGCAACTCCGGGATATATGCTATTCCTGCCGTTTCGATTGTTATGTGTTTACCGGCGGTTTTTAATTCATTCACTAATTCCGGCAGGTCTGGATTTATCATTGGCTCGCCGCCGGTTATTACAATAAACTTACAGTGCCATTGTTGAGCAGTCTCGACTATATCAGCAACGGTGTGATCTTCTCCAGCTCTTTGGTCCCAGGCGTATTTTGTATCACACCACTTGCATTGTAAAGGACAGCCGGCAAGACGCACGAACACACTGGGGACGCCGGCTAAAAAACCTTCGCCCTGCAAAGAGTAAAATATCTCGTTTATTATCATTACTTTCGTGTCCCGATGTCGTCAATCGGGATTTGATATTCGACTGGGTCGTTAAGGCCAGCTTCGGCAAAACCTTTTAATCTTAATCTGCACGAGTCACATCTGCCGCAGCTTCTGCCTTGTTGGTCGGGATCGTAGCAACTATGCGTCATAGCAAAATCGACGCCGAGTTTTATACCGGTACGGATGATTTCGGCCTTTGTCATATTTATAATCGGGGTATGAATATGGTATTGGCCTCTATTCTCGATTGCCGCTGCTGTGGCAAGATTGGCGGTTTTTTCAAAGGCTGCTATAAATTTACCCCGACAATCGGGATAGCCGCTGTAATCAGTTACATTTACCCCGATAAAGATATCAAACGCACCTAATACCTCCGCCCAGGCAAGTGCATAACTTAAGAATATCGTATTTCGGGCAGGCACATAAGTCAGCGGAATTTGGTCATGTTTACCTAAATCGGCCCTGTCTTTTGGTACTTCAATCGTTAAATCAGTCAGGGCTGAGTCGCCGAATTGAGCTAAATCAATGTTGATTATCCGGTGCTCAGCGGTTGCCGTTGAGCCGGCGATTTTTTTCGCTGCCTCGGTTTCCCGCTTATGTCGCTGGCCATACCGAAAGGTCAGGGCATAGCACTCGAAACCTTCATCGCGGGCTATAGCCAAAGTTGTCGCTGAATCAAGACCGCCGCTTAGCAATATTACCGCTTTTGTATCAGTGTTTGTAATCTTGAATTTCATTCGAAATCCTTTTTTTCACATACCGGAAGCTTTCGCAATAAAGATTGAGTTCAAGAAAGCGCATGATCGATAAAATTTTACCTCTTTGGCTTGATGCTGTCAAAAAGCAAAAAATTAAGTGATTTTTATAAGTGCTGTGATGTGAACCTTTTTTTCTCTCTAACATAAATTATTACTTGTCATAAGCAGCCCGTTTGATTATATTACCGATGATTGGATTTGTAAGAGGGGCCAAGTAATGAGCGAACTGGTAGAAATAGAAATATTCGATAATCCCCGCTCTGAGCGGGACTATTGTATAACAATCAGATGCCCGGAATTTACCAGCCTCTGCCCAAAAACAGGCCAGCCGGATTTCGGTGAGATTGTTATCGAATATTGTCCCGATAAGTCCTGCATCGAGCTGAAGAGCGTTAAATTCTATATGCAAAGCTACCGCAATAAAGGTATTTTTTACGAGTCTCTGACTAATGATATATTAGACGATTTGAAGGATATATGTAAGCCGCGATGGATGAAGGTCACCTCTCGATTTACACCTCGCGGGGGAATAACTACCGAAGTGGTTGCAGAATATAAATCGAGGAAATAAGCAGCTTAATCTTGCTGATTTCTTCAAAACTGATTAAGACAAATAGCAAGGGGACAGCAGTCAGCTAAGCAAATAAGAGGTGCTAAAATGGCGATAATATTTCACTGTGATTATTGTGGGAAAAAGATAGAAGCCGCTGATAGTGCCGGCGGCAAATGGGGCAAATGCCCGGCGTGCCATAATAAGCTATACGTTCCTGCTTCTGAACCCGACGAGGAGCTTAAACTTGCCCCAGTAGATGAGACCGATCTAGAAAGAGAAAAACGGCTATTGGACGAAACAAATCGGCTTACACTTGACATATTAAAGGAAAGAGATATCCCCCAAGGAGCCACTGAACTGGATGAGCCCGATGAGACGACCGGACCTGGATTTGAGGTGAGCCAGGTAGAGCTGAAGCAATATATCATTAAATATCTTCACTTGATGGCTGATAGTGAATTGTATGAAGCCCAGAAAATAGCGGCCCTTATAACGCCCTATGGTGCACGTGCTGTGAAAATTCTCGACAAAATGACCGTTAGCGATATGCATGAGCCGGAATTGGCTGGTGTTTCACAGCTTGTGCTTTCAGGCTTGATCAAGTCTCTGAGAGATGAAATAAGCTGATTTTTTAGAGAAAATTTTCGAAGCCGGCCAAAATGGTCCCAAAAAATACCTTCAATTTGCAAATCTAAACCGTTTTTTTCGGTCTGCAAAAAAATACCCAGCCTTAGATTTCCTCCCGGTTTGGTCATACTGAATTTGTTTCCTATATTTTATTTAGAAACGGTAGTAACGACCTGAGTGAACCCCATAACAACTTGGAAGGAAACTTATTATGGCCAATGAGACGACAGCAGTACACGTTACCCATGAGACAATAGGGAAAGTTGGTGGTATAGGCGCTGTTCTGCAGGGCTTCTTCACAAGCAAATCTTATCTTGAATCCATTGACAGATCAATCCTTATCGGCCCATTATTCACCACTGAAAGCTCACTATCAGAGCGGCTCGGTGATGATGGAAAAGTGCTGTATTCATCTATTGATGGATATTTCAATACAGAATACGCTCCGGCCTTTCGTGAGATCGAACAATATTATAATGTAGGTATTGTTTATGGAAGGAGATTATTTGTTGATGAAGAGACAGGAATAAAAAGCTCACCTGAGGTAGTGCTGGTAGATGTAAGGTTTATAGATAAAAGTGCCATTAATGAATTCAAAAGACGCCTGTTCGACCAGTTCGGAATTCAAAGCCATTTACATGAGCATCTGTGGGAATATGAACAATATGTCAGGTTGGCGCCTGTGGCAATTGATGTGCTAAAGGCGATAAGTGCCGCTAAGGATTCGACGGTTGTTTTTTCACATGAGTTTATGGGAATGCCCACGGCATTGGCGGCTATTCTCGAATCTTCCTGTAATTTCAAGACGGTTTTTTATGCTCATGAAGTGGCCACAATGCGACGCATTGTAGAGGAGCATCATGGACACGATACAATGTTCTATAATGCTATGAAACAGGCTCATAATAATGGGATTTTCGTCAACGATGTGTTTGGCGACCAGAGTACTTATTTCAAACATGCTCTTGTCGAAGCATCGAAACACTGCGACCATATATACGCGGTGGGCGATTATGTGGTGGACGAATTGCGGTTCCTTGCGCCGGAATTTGAAAACGCCAGGATAAATATAGTTTATAATGGTATCCCATCATATCAAATCAGTGTTCAGGAAAAGCTTGCTTCGAAGGAGAAACTCCAGCGGTATTGTGAGAATCTCTTAGGCTATAAGCCGGATTTTATCTTCACACATGTTACAAGATTGGTCAAAAGCAAGGGAATGTGGCGTGACTTGCGTGTACTGGAACATGTGGAAAAAGAATTCAAAACGCAGGGAAAAACAGCGGTATTACTTGTACTTTCGACCGAAGTATCACGGCGCAGCAGCAGTGATATCTACAATATGGAATCGACATATAATTGGCCTGTGGCTCACCGTGAGGGCTGGCCGGACCTGTCAGGCGGTGAGGCTGAGTACTATACTGCTGTACAGGAATTCAACACCAGAAGCAGCAATATAAAAATTATTTTCATCAATCAGTTCGGTTTTGCGCCGAAAAGATGCGGCAAAAAGATGCCGGCGAATATGGAGTTTATGGATATCCGCAAAGGCAGCGATGTCGAATTTGGCCAGAGCATTTATGAGCCGTTTGGCATAGCTCAGCTCGAACCCCTGACTTTCGGTGGAATATGCGTATTTACTAATGTTTGTGGGTGTTTGGGATTCCTGCGGGACACAACAGGAGGAGCAGACGTTAAGAATGCTATCATTGCGGACTATACGAAACTGGCTGCCCGCGAGTATGCCGAAATCGAGGACATACTGCAGATTGAGCGATCTGTGCGAGACCGGACAGAAGCCGCCGAAAGCGAAAGAGTTGCGATGCAAATATGCTCACGTCTGCCCAAGAACGAGGCCGAGATTGAAAGTATGCTTAAAGCAGGCTACGAGCTTGCGAAGAATATGGATTGGGACACAGTAGTAAAAAAATATCTGCTGATCGGCCTGCAGTCAGTCTGTAAAGCGACTGAAGAAATTAAAGTACCTGACAAATTGCACATATCATAATTCGTTTCTCACTTTCTGTTTTACTTTTCTTACTTTGAGTCTTTCTACTTGACTGCTCAAAACAGGGCGGTTAAACTGTCTCTTGTGGGTAAGATTGCGGAAAAACCGGTTATTGGCATTTTAGGTGGTATCGGCTCAGGCAAGAGTACAATTGCTGCTGAGTTTGCCAAATTAGGCTGTAAGGTTATTGACGCCGACAGAATTGCTCATGAGTTGCTTGAAGAGCCTCCTGTCAGAGAAAAAGTGGTGAGCCTTTTGGGACAGGCTATTTTGGATTCTTCGGGGAAAATTGACCGTCGGAAAGTAGCTAAGGTGGTCTTTGCTGATGATCATATGCTCGCATCACTTAACAGGATAATTCATCCTCTTGTCCTGCAGCGAACTCAGGAGCTTATTGAGCAATCCATGAGCCAAAATCAAGTCAAAGCAATCATTCTGGATATGCCGTTGTTGGTGGAAGTTGGTTGGCACAAGAAGTGCGACAAGCTAATTTTTGTCGATTGTGAACAAAAATTAAGGCGGGAAAGAGCAAAAAAATTGGGTTTTGACAAAAAACAGATCAAAATTAGAGAAAATTTTCAGATTTCTCTGGACAACAAGGCAAGCCTTGCCGATAATATCATAGAAAACAATTCTGACTTCTCGGCAATAGCCAAACAGGTCACTGGAATTTTCTCTTACATTGTGGATAATGGGTAAGTGGGTTTTACTGTAAAACAATTATTTTAGTGTTGCCCATTTTTAATATATAGGTTTTATTTCAACTGTTCAAAATTCAAATCTTATTTAATTCCTACATTCGCATCCTCGAGATTTTTTGCGAAAGCGAGAATGCCGGTTATGCGAGTGCAGGCGGGAAGCCCGGGGAAATCGGGACTTTAGAATCGTGTCCCTGCTATCCGATTCTACGGATATGAGCTTTGTGGGGCACGATTAAAGTTTTATAATTACAAAAGGAGTAATGATGGCTAAGGCTGTAAAGAGCACAGGCAAAAAACGCAAAAGCGCAAAAAAGAAAAATATTCTTATGGAAGAACAAGCTGTTACGGAGCAGCAAGAGCAGGCAGCCGTCCAGGTGGAGTCCGAGGCCGGAGCCGAACAGCAAGGGAATAACCAGGATGCAGCCCAGGCCCAGGAAGTTGCGCCTGTCGATGCCGAGGACGAAGCCCGGAAAGCCGAAGAAGAAGCTGAGGCTGAGGCTGAGGAAGAATCCACCCATGACAAATACGAGCGGATTAAGAAAGGCAACTTGTATTTGACGGATTTGCAGAAACTTACCGTTGCAGAGCTGCACGATATTGCTAAAAACGATAAGATCACGGAATATAGTGCCCTTAAGAAGCAGGATTTAATTTTCAGAATTCTCAAGGAGCGTATTCGCCAGAACGGGCTAATGTACGGCGAAGGCGTACTTGAAGTGCTGCCGGACGGTTACGGATTTCTGCGAAATACCGATTACAATTACCTGTCATCGTCGGATGACATCTATGTTTCTCCATCTCAAATCAGGCGTTTCGGCCTGCGGACGGGAAACCTCGTATCGGGCCAAATCAGGCCCCCAAAGGATTCGGAAAAGTATTTTGCTCTTCTGCGCGTTGAAGCGATTAACTTTGAAGACCCCGACAACCTTGCCGAAAAGATAGTATTTAGCGATTTGACGCCGTTACATCCCGAAGACCGTTTCATACTCGAGACTTCGGGGGAAGAATTAAATATGCGGATAATTGATTTAGTAACACCGGTGGGCAAAGGGCAGCGTGGTCTGATAGTTGCTCCGCCGCGGACCGGCAAGACGATTCTCCTGCAGAAAATTGCAAACGCGTTGAGTGCAAATCACCCCGAAGTCAGATTGATAGTCCTTCTGATTGACGAACGGCCTGAAGAAGTTACGGAAATGAAGCGGAAAACCGCTGAGGACGTTGAGGTCATAAGCTCTACGTTTGATGAGCCGGCTTCACGCCACTGTCAGGTCGCAGAGGTTGTAATAGAAAAGGCAAAGCGGCTTGTCGAATACGGCGAAGATGTCGTAATACTGCTGGACTCGATAACCCGCCTTGCTCGTGCTTATAATACAGAGATGCCTCACTCCGGCAGAATCCTGACCGGTGGTGTGGATGCCGGAGCAATGCAGATGCCCAAGAAATTTTTCGGCGCTGCAAGAAATATAGAAGAAGGTGGCTCTCTGACTATTTTCGCAACTGCTTTAATCGACACAGGCTCGAAAATGGACGAGGTTATCTTCGAAGAGTTCAAAGCGACCGGAAATATGGAATTGCACCTTGACAGGCGTCTTGTTGACAGAAGGACTTGGCCGGCTATCGACATCAGCCGAAGCGGTACCAGGCGGGAAGAACTGCTGCTCGACCCGAAAGAGCTGCAGCTTGTCTATCGGCTCAGAAGGGTTCTCAGCGAGTTGAATCCTGTCGAAGCAATTGAGCTGCTCAAGGGCAGACTTGTCAAGACAAGGACCAATGCAGAATTCCTGATGACAATGAACCTCGATTAGACTCCAATAAAAGCAAATAATCATATGTCGTAAAAGCATGCGAAAATGCCTGGTTTGAGCTTAATTGTTCGCTTTACATTTTCGTTTGCTTTTATTAGGATAATATTCCGGCCAACTTGTTGCGCCGGAATTTTTTATAGCTGATTATCTAAACCGGATATGTTATGGACGAACAACTCTCGAAAGTTTACGAACCGAAAACAATAGAGCGGCAGGCGAGTGAATTATGGTCTTCTAATTTGTATTTTCATCCGAATCTGACGAGTGACGACAAAGACCGGAAGTCCTATACAATTGTAATCCCGCCGCCTAATGTTACCGCGCCGCTGCATCTTGGCCACGCACTGAATAATACACTGCAGGACGTCCTGATTCGTTTCCGCCGAATGCAAAATTACAACACCCTCTGGATGCCCGGTACCGACCACGCCGGTATCGCTACACAAACAGTTGTCGAAAAGCGAATCCTCTCGGAAGAGGGAAAGCGGCGAACCGACTTCGAGCGTCAGGAGTTTGTTGGACGTGTTCAGGCCTGGAAGGATGAATATGAGGCCTGCATTATCGGCCAGTTGAAAGCGATGGGCTGCTCCTGTGACTGGCAGCGAACACGCTTTACAATGGATGAAGTATGTGCAAAAGCCGTTCGCGCTGCATTTTTCAAACTCTTTAAAGACGGGCTGATTTATCGGGGAAAAAGACTGGTCAACTGGGACCCCGCCTCCCAGACGGTATTGGCCGACGATGAAGTCGAGCACGAGCTGGTGCAGGGGCATTTCTGGTATTTGAGGTATCCTCTTATCGAGCCGGTTGACGCCGCTGGCCAGCGGATTGAATATGTTACTGTTGCTACTACCCGCCCGGAGACAATGCTTGGCGACACTGCTGTTGCGATGAATCCGTCTGACAAACGTGCCGAATATCTTATTGGTAAAAAAGTTCGCCTTCCAATTGTGGGTAGGATTATCCCGATTATTGCTGATGAGCACGTTGTGCTGCCGGATGCCGACAGTGACGATGAAAAGGCGCGGTTTTCCACAGGCTTTTTGAAAGTCACACCGGCCCACGACCCGGACGACTGGGAAATCGGCCAAAGACACGGACTTCAAATAATCAATGTTATGGCGCCCGATGGCTCGATTAGCGATAAGTACGGCTGGGAGGATGCCGGTGAGCCGGAAGCACAAAATTTGCTCGATATGGATCGTTTCGAGGCGCGTGAGGCTATTGTAGAATGGTTCCGGCAGGAAAAACTTCTCGAAGAAGTTCGCGAATACTCGCACGAAGTCGGACACAGCTATCGCAGTCATGTGCCCATAGAGCCGTATCTTTCTGACCAGTGGTATATCGCAGTTAAAGAGCCTATCCAGCATTTGAAGGACAAATTTGGCGATGGGCTAATTGAGGGAACCAATGTGCCGCAGAACTCCTTAGCCGGCCTGGCCTTAAAACCATTACTTGACGGCCGCCTGCGATTTATCCCCGACCGCTACGCCAAAACCTACCAGGCCTGGCTGGAAAACCTCCGCGACTGGCCCATCAGCAGACAGCTCTGGTGGGGACACCGTATTCCGATATGGCATAAGAGAGTATGTTTAACTGAAAAGAACTGGACTGAGGAATTACTTAAAATTGTTGGTTGGGACCACTATGTTGATGATGTGAAAAGTGGTAAAGATCCAGGTAATGACATTATACGTATAGTACGAGTAAGTGACCGTTTTGAAGTAAACCCGAACGAAGATCCTTTGATACCCGTAGTTAAGGAAACAGAAGGCGAATATGATATCTATGTATGTTTTAGAGAGGAATTTAACGCTAAAGGTAAGATTGATCCTTATATTAAAACGTTAGAGAAGGGGGGCTTTGAGCGGGACGATGATGTTCTCGATACATGGTTTTCCTCGGCACTGTGGCCTTTCAGTACAATGGGCTGGCCGGAAGATACACCTGAACTGAAAACATTTTATCCGGGTGATGTGCTTTGTACCGCACGTGAGATTATCACATTGTGGGTTTCACGGATGGTAATGATGGGCCAATACTGCCGGGGCGATATTCCGTTCAGCGATGTATATATTCACGCGATGATACAGGATGGGCAAGGGCGTAAAATGTCCAAGAGTCTCGGCAACGGCATAGACCCATTAGTAGCTATCGACAGTCACGGTGCCGATGCGATGCGTTTTACCCTGGCCACTATGACCACGGACACGCAGGATATCCGGATGCCGGTCGAATCAATGACGTTGCCCGACGGCCGCCAGGTCAATACATCTCCGAAATTTGATATCGGCCGAAACTTCTGTAACAAACTCTGGAATGCCTCGCGTTTTGCCATGATGAATCTCGAAGGGCTTAATCCTGACGAATTCGATCCTGACCAAATGGATATTACCGACCACTGGATTCTTTCCCGTCTGGCTAAAACTGTTTCCGATGTTACGGAATCTCTGAATAAGTTTAAGTATAGTGAGCCGCTGGCCGGCCTTTACAGATTTTTCTGGAATGATTTTTGCGACTGGTATCTGGAGTGGGCCAAGCCGAGAATGCTGGATGAGCAAAAAAAGCCGATTGCCCAAAATGTCCTGGCTTACGTATTGGACCAGACCCTGCGCTTGTTGCATCCCTTTGTGCCGTTTATCACTGAGGGAATATTCCAGAAGCTAAATGAAATCGCACCGATAAGAAAACTTGGCAATTTGACTGATGCTCAAGAGACAAAAGCATTAGTTGTTGCCAGGTGGCCGGAAGGTCTCGATTCCTTAACTAATGAGGACGCCGAAAACCAGATTAATCTTGTTCAGGCCGCAATTCGCACAATACGGGATATTAAAAGCAAAAGAAATATACCTCCGGGTAAAATGCCGGTTGTTTCCGCAAAATCACAACAGCAAACTGTTGAGATTCTTAACGCCAACGCTGAGCTTATCCGGCAATTGGCCGGCGTTAAAGAATTTAAGGCCGGAATCGCACTTGTAAAACCTGCCAATGCCGCTATATCGATTATGGAAGATGCCACGGAAGTTTATGTCCATGATGCTGTTGATATTCAGGCCGAACGTGCAAAGCTGGAAAAACAAAAACAGCAAATCGAAAATGCCAAGAAGGCAGTCGAGGCCAAGCTGTCTAATGAAAATTTTGTCAATAAAGCCAAACCGCAGGTTGTCGCTCAGGCCAGGGACAGGCTGGCCGAGTTGTCGGAACAGTTAAAAACAGTTGAAAAACACCTGTCGGAATTAGAAAATAGTGTATGAGCAGATGCGTAAAGGAAAAGCCTCGAAGGCCCACATACTTATAAACTCATATACGCATTTACGCATATAATTAGTAAAGGCGGTGTCAAAAAATGGAAATGGAAGCCGAACTCTCGCGTATAATCATTAATGAGATGTCAGACCAGCAGGTGATTGTCATAAAAGAGCGTCACGGCGAGCGCAGTTTCCCCATCGTTATCGGCATAGTCGAGATTTTTGCTATCGACCGCCGCTTAAAGGGCATTGAGCCCCCGCGTCCGATGACCCATGATTTATTGGCCAATGTAATTGAAAATCTCGGCGCTAAAATAGAAAAGATAGTTATTAACGACTTGCGCCACCACGTCTTTTTTGCAAAAATTCATCTTAGTATGGACGGCCGAACAATTGAAATTGATTCCCGGCCTTCAGATGCAGTTGCTTTATGTGCTGCCACAAAAGCCCCTATTTATGTTGCTGAGCATGTTTTTGAGAAGGCTTCTCAGTGAGGAAAGTCGAAACAATCAGCAGCCCAACTCCGATGCAAAGCAGGCTGTCTGCGACGTTGAAAGTAGGCCAGTGCTTATCGCGGTAATACACATCGATAAAATCGCGCACCAGACCGTCGTTAAAAATCCTGTCGTAAAGATTGCCGCAGATACCGCCTGTGAAAAGGCCCAGGGCAATATGGATCGACCTGTATTGTGTTCCGCTAAAAAGAAAAACTCCGAATACTACCATCAGAGCAACAACCGATATGGCCGTAAGAAGATAAGCTTTACCGGAGAATGTGCTGAAAGCGGCCCCGTCGTTTAATGCAATTATAAATCTTAAAAATCCATCAATAATTGAGACGTTTTGAGATTGTTCCCGGCTTAACCAGTCGAAGGCCGCCTTTTTGCTCCAAAGATCCAGCAACAATCCTCCTATTGCTAATGACCAGAAAATAAGGTGTGCCTTCAAATCCGGCAGCGCGCCGAATAAGCGATTCACAGGAGCACTCTCAAGGCTCAGCAGGGTATTATTTTCTTCTGTCTTGGTCTCTGTCATAATCGGCCTTATGTATATTGTATTTATGGGCTATAATAACTTATCCGTTCTTTTGCTTTGGATGCCTTCTCATTGAGGCACGATTATATCACAGTAATCACTGTCGTCAAAAGCTTTTACTAACTTAAGGAATTTTGCTCTCACGAGAGATTTTTCAAATCTCCAAATTGGGAATTGACAATCAATAGTCAATATTGTAGCGTAACCAAAAATACGATGTTGTTTGGCATAAAAAATAGTCAATCGACAATAGTAAATAATCAATCGAAACGCCCGGGTGGCGGAATAGGCAGACGCGCTAGCTTGAGGGGCTAGTGACCTTAGGGTCGTGCTGGTTCGACTCCAGTCCCGGGCATTTTATTAATGTAATGTTTTTTGCGAGAATAAGGCTGTGCATATCTGTTTGACTTTTTATTTTTACTAATGCCTGTTTCAGACGAATTCATCGATTATGTCATTGACCAGCTTGCGACCTGGGCCGATGTGTCCGTTCGCAAGATGTTCGGTGGCGCCGGTCTCTACTGTGATGGGACAATGTTCGGATTAATAGCTGATGATATTGCTTATTTGAAAGTGGATGATTCGAACAGGGAAGATTTCGTCAAAGCAGGGTCGTCTCCATTCAATCCGTTTCCCGACAAAGCAAAAACAACAGTTATGCCCTATTATGAAGTTCCGGTTGATATCCTGGAGAATCAAGACCTCCTTGGCAAATGGGCCGAACGTTCCCTGGATGTCGCAAGAAGAAACAAGTAGATTTCCAGGCCATCTTACCGAAAGGCCCTGGGACATTACCCTTCCGGCCGTATCGTTCTATCATATTACCGAAAGATTATTTTCATTATATCTCACTATTTTTCTTGCGCTGCCCGACGGGTATTGTTAAAATGTCCCAGGTTTGTCCCCGGATTCCTGTGGTATATTTTATATAATTAAAGAGGTAAAAAAATGCCGAACGAAGAACAACAATCTTTGCCTAAAGGCCGGATAATGTCAATTGACGCCCTGAGGGGTTTCGATATGTTCTGGATCATCGGCGGCGGCAGAATCTTCAGCAGTTTGAATGATGTATTCGATAGCCCCGCAACGCAGTGGATAAAAACACAGCTTACCCACGTAAAATGGGAAGGATTTCGTTTTGAAGATTTGATTATGCCGCTGTTTATGTTCATTGTTGGCGTTGTGATGCCGTTTGCGCTCAATAAACGCCTTGAGCGGGGTGATAGTAAAAGCCGGCTGTATCGCCATATCATCGTGCGGTTTGTGATTCTGTTTGTTCTCGGTATGATAGCACAGGGGCGCTTGCTTGAGTACGACCTGTCTCAATTGCGTATTTTCTCTAACACCCTGCAGGCGATTGCCGTAGGGTACTTAATCTCTGCGATAATAATACTCAACCTGAAACTCGTATGGCAGCTAATAACAACAGGTGCTTTGCTTTTATTATTCTGGGCCCTGATGATGCTCGTACCTGTTCCAGAGCATGGTGCAGGCGTATTGACACCGCAAGGAAATCTGGCGATTTATATCGACAAGCTTATTCTCGGCAGCTTCATCGATGGAACCGACCCGCCTTACACCTGGATCCTAAGCGGCATGACATTTACCTGTACGGTTATGCTTGGAGTATTCGCGGGCCACCTGCTCCGTTCTAAAAAAACCAACAGTCAGAAAGTACTCCTGCTTATGGCAATGGGAGTTGGCTCACTGTTACTCGGCTGGATTTGGAATGACTGGGTATGGATTTTTTCTTTTCCAATCATCAAACACTTATGGACGAGTTCCTTTGTCCTTTATTCGGCAGGATGGTGTTTCCTGCTGTTAGCGCTCTTCTACTTAATTATAGATGTTTGGGGTTTTAAGAAGTGGGCCTTCGGTTTTAAAGTAATAGGAATGAATGCAATTGCGGTGTATATGGTGACACGATTTTTTAATTTCCGTAACATAGGGGACATTTTCGTCGGCGGTCTTGAAAAATGGTGCGGCCCGTGGAACGGATTTATCCAGGCCGTGGCCGGTTTTGTAGTTGTTTGGCTGATACTGCTGTGGATGTACCGCAAAAAGACATTTATCAAAATCTAAAAAAACAAAAGCACAAAGTAAAGCTATCATAGTTCAGAATTAGAAAAAGGAGAAGAATCTTGGATAATGACCAGCAGAATTTGGTTGGGCGCAGGTTGACCTCCGTCGATGCGCTGCGCGGCTTTGATATGTTCTGGATAATCGGCGGCGGAGCACTATTAGAGAATCTTTTGAAAGTATATAGCTGCCCCGTAACCGATGCAATCGAACGGCAATTACATCATGTCGAGTGGAAAGGTTTTCGTTTTGAGGATTTAATATTTCCATTATTTCTTTTCATTGTTGGAGTGGTATTGCCGTTTTCGTTTACACGTCGCCTCGAGCGCGGGCACAGCCGCCCGGTACTCTATCTGCATATCCTCAAACGCTCTGCCCTTATTATTTTGTTGGGCTTGATATTTAATGGTCTCCAGCGATTCGATTGGGCCGAAATGCGGTGGCCGGGCGTGCTCCAGCGAATAGGGATTTGTTATTTCTTTGCTGCGATAATTGTTATGAATACGAAATGGCGAACGCAGGCGATTATTATTGCGGCTGTTTTGATTTTATACTGGATTGCGACAATGTTGATTCCGGTGCCGAACTATGGAGCCGGTAACCTTACGATGGAAGGGTGCTTGTCCTCATATATCGACCAGCAGTTAATTCCGGGTCAGCTCTATTACGGACACGGCGATAATGAGGGAGTCATTTCCACATTACCTGCGATTTGCACAGTCCTTTTGGGCGCTCTGGCCGGCCACTGGCTGCGCTCCGGACAGTTGGGCGATCGCAAAGCGGCCGGTCTGGCCATCGCCGGCATAGTCAGTTTACTCATTGGTTGTCTCTGGGGGCAGGTTTTTCCGATCATCAAAATCCTTTGGACAAGTTCTTATGTCATGGTTGCGGGCGGCCTGAGCTTAATGCTCCTGGCATTGTTTTACTGGGTAATTGACGTCAAGGGATACAGCAAATGGGCGTTTTTCTTTATCGTTATCGGGATGAATCCAATTACGATATACTTCCTGCAGAGATTTGTTGACTTTAATGGAATTGCCGAATTTTTCCTTGTGGGAGTCGTTGAGCACGCGGATTTATTTAAACCAGTGATTTTAGCTCTCGGTGTTGTGTTGACCAAATGGTTGTTTCTGTGGTTTTTATATCGCCACAGAATATTCTTCAAGGCCTGAGACACAAATAAGTGGTTTTTTCGTATTTTCAATACTGAAAATTGGAATTTTTTGATGAAAAAAAGGTATTTCTTAGTACATTTGTGGAATTTTTCACTTGACCTCAGCAATGTAGTATTGATATAATCTATTCAGCTTTTTCATTTTTTGCCCCTGCTTTTCTCTTCCTTCTCCCCTCCCTCCGCAAAAAAGCAGGGGTTTTATAGGACTTACAAACTTAGAGGGGGGATTATCTCTTTTTTTCTTAACACAGTCTGGAAGAGGCGGGGGGCTCTGTCACTCCATAAAGGTCGATTGATGCGTTGTTTTTTGAGAGGTTCACATAATTCTTAGATCAAGCCTAATCGTTCGGCCTCGGCATAGAGGCCGTATTGCTTCATTTTTTTGAATAAAGTTGTACGGTTTATCTCAAGTGCCTTGGCGGTTGCCTGTCTGTTCCAGTGATTGGCTTCAAGGGCCTGCTGGATAATGTTTTTCTCCGGCCCGGATAACGCCGCCTTGAGGCTCATCGCTTTGTATGTCTGTTGCTGCTGGTTTTGTTCTTGTCTGATTGAGTTTGGCAGGTCCTCGGGACCGATGAATTTATTTTTACTTAGCAGGGCGGCCCTCTCAATTACATTTTCCAGCTCGCGAATATTGCCGGGCCATGAGTAGCGCTCCAGGTATTCCATTGCCTCATCGGTAATGCCGAGTTTATTTCTGCTGTGCTGGGTCGAATACACTCGCAAAAAGTGTTCACATAACAGCCGGACATCTCCCACCCTCTCACACAGTGGCGGCAGGTCTATTGTTACGACATTTATCCGGTAATATAAATCTTCTCGAAATCTGCCGTGCGTTACTTCCTCCTTGAGGTTGCGATTTGAAGCAAGTATAATACGGGTATCCACGGTATGGGTTTTGTTACTGCCGACCGCTTCGAACTGTCTGTCCTCCAAAACTCGCAGAAACTTGGCTTGCAAAGCCGCCGAGGCGTTGGAAACTTCATCTAAGAAAATCGTACCTCGGTCTGCCGCCAGGAACTTGCCTTCTTTATTATTTACTGCGCCGGTGAAAGAGCCTTTTGTATGGCCGAACAGCTCGCTTTCGAGCAGAGTCTCCGGCAGTGCCCCGCAGCTTACCTCGACAAATGGTTTATTGCGTCGGCTTGAGCTGTGATGTATTGCCCTTGCCAACATACTTTTGCCGGTTCCTGATGGGCCGGCCATCAGAATCGTGGTCTTGGTATCGGCGACCGCCTCAACAAGGTCGAATATCTTCGCCATTTTGTAGTTGTGACTGATTATATTCTCAAGACGGTATTTCTGTTCGAGTTGCAGCCGGAGGTTCTCGTTTTCGCTCAGAAGTGATTGCTGTTTAATGGCTTTTTCTACTGCCAGACGTAACTCATCATCGACGATTGGCTTGGTAAGGTACTCGTGGGCGCCTTGTTTGATGGCTTTAACCGCACTTTCTATTGTGCCGTAGCCGGTTATCACGATAACCACTGTTTGAGGGTGGTTTTGCTTTATAATATCCAGTAATTCGAGACCATCTCCGTCCGGTAAATTAACGTCTGTAATGACCAGACTATAGTACTCCTGTTCCAGTTTGGCTAAAGCGCCCTTTAATGTTTCAGAACCGCTGGTCCGAAATCCTTCAAGTCTCAGGAACTCACAAAGGGAATCCAAAATGATTTTATCGTCATCTATAACAAGAATATTCTTTTGTCTCATAGAACTTTCCAATCCGTCTTAATGTTTCTTTTATGAATCATTTCCTACCGGCAGATAAACCGTGAAGCTGCTACCTCCCTCTGAGTTGTTTTCAGCCGTTATTCGGCCATGATAGCTTTCAATTATGTCCCTGCATATTGCCAGCCCCAACCCGGTTCCTTTACCTTTATCTTTTGTCGTGAAGAATGGCTCGAATATAGCTTCCGTTTTTTCCGCAGGTAAGCCCGTTCCCGTATCGCGGAACTCGGCAGCTATCATATCGTTTGAAGCCAGACGGGTCGTAATTCTCAATTCCCCGCCGCCCTCCATTGCGTCCAGAGCGTTCTTGGTGAGATTACAGAATACCTGAAAGAGATTGCCGCTTCTGATTTGCGGCAGCCCGGAGGTGTAGTTACGCAATATTTGAACATTAGAAGCCTCTGCTTTGGAACCCATTGTTTTAACAGCATCTTCGATAATAAGTTCTATTGAAGTATATTCCAGCGGCATATAAGTGCTGCGAGAAAATTCCAGCAACTCGCTTACGATTTGCACCATTCTCATAAGGCCCTTCTGGCATTGCGTGAGATATTCTTTGGGTTTTTCGAGGTCTTCCTTCTCAATAATTCTCATTGTAAGATTAACGTATCGCATAATCCCGTCAAGAGGATCATTTAGTTCATGGGCTACCTTAGAAGCGAGTTTGCCGACGGCGGCCAGTCTTTCAGTGTTGGCAGACTCTCTTTGGATATTGACTTTTTCGGTTACATCTTCGATTATAGCGATTGCTCCGGGATTGTTTGCCCTTTTAGTCTCTTTAAATGGTGTGCAGATAATTCGCAGCAGTTTTGTTTGGCCGTTAGATGTATAAACTACATCATCATATCGGCATGTTTGTCCTTTTGAAATCGCGGATTGTAATTGCTCTGTCCAATCCAGCCATATCTTGTCATCGGTACCTTTTGCTAAGGATTGATCTATGTAATCACTTACTTCTATCAGCTTTTTTGCTTGAGGATTGGCCTCGATAATTTTCAAATCCGTATTAAAGGCAATCACTCCTATCGGTAATGATTGTATAATTGACCTGGTATGTCCCTCAATTTCTGAAGGATCATTTGCGGCATTTGGCTCCTCGCCGTTGTGAGCTGGGTTATTTGGTTGTAATTCTGGGCGTTCTGGCATATTTACAATAATAAAACCGGTCTCCACTATTGTCAAGAGAATGCGTTGCAAAAAAACAACACTCACGTTCCTTTTTTCGGACTGAGAAGATTGCTTGTTTAGTAAGAAACATAACATTTTATAAAATAAGCAGCTAAAAGAATTTCTTCTGAGCAAATATTCAGCAATCAAAGGATAAAATTGCTTTCTGGCGTTGCTATTTCACAACGCTACAAAAAGTTTTATTTTTAAGTTTGTAGATATAACTTGTATAATTTTGTTTAACTTTATATCGAGCAAGCATTTATAAAAGTTAAAATGGGGTATTGGTTTATCCTTTGCTTTGGAACGAATTTTGCACTACAATACTATTGCGTATTTTTTGCAAGGATGAGGGTCGAGTAGTTTTATGCAAGGATGCATATGATGGACCAGGACGAAAGACGCAAATATAAAAGATTGGGGACGAAGTTTGACATATCATGCCGTGAAGTTGGTGCCACAGCAGAGCGGGCACATGCAGGCTGCACTATCAATGTAGGTACAGGCGGTTTGTATTTTGAGACTAAAGACGTGTCATTCAAGCCGGGCAGTCTGTTGAAAGTAGAATTGTCAATACCACCGAAGCGAGGTTTGCTTGAATTTGGCGGCAGGATTTCAGGTTTCGCCAGGGTCTTGAGGACTGATAGTGTCTCCGCCGAAGGCACGGCTTTAGCCTCTGGAAAGTATGGTGTGGCGGTGCAATTCTGCCGGTCTCCCAGGCTTTGCTTATAAAGGAGCCTCTAAAAATTACTCTTCCGGCCAGATGCCTTCGAATACTTCCACCGCCGGGCCCGTCATATAGACGCAGTTATCTTCCTGACACCAATGTAAATTCAAGTCACCGCCCGGTAAGTGTCCCGTGCATATTCGTTCCGTTCGACTGGTAAGTACTGATGCCACACAAGCTGCACAGGCCCCGGTTCCACAAGCCATCGTAATTCCGCTGCCTCGCTCCCATGTCCGCATTGTAAATTCTGTTGGCGTATCAATCTGAACGAAATGAACGTTGATGCGGTTTGGGAAAAGAGTATAGTTTTCTATAGCAGGCCCGAGTCTTTCCAGTTCAATTAAGTCCACGTTATCGCAGAAAAATACAGCGTGTGGATTACCCATTGATACACACGTCATCAGCAATTCCTGTCTGAGGATTTCAATGGCCTGTTCGACAACTTTTTCGCCCGACAGATTTACAGGTATATCTTTTGGTGCCAGTATTGGTTGGCCCATATTGACACAGACCCTTTGGATATTGTCTCTATCATCAACTGCTAATCCCACAGTTAAAATCCCATTGCCTGTTTCTATATTCAATGAAGCCTGGCAACCGGAAGGCTGACCCGATAAAGAAAACGGCCCGCCGGTCTCGGCTAATTTATGTTCATAAGCATATTTTGCTACGCACCGGATGCCGTTTCCGCACATCTCAGCCTCTGAACCGTCTGAATTAAAGATGCGCATTCTTACCCCGGCCGTTTCTGACGGCGAAATAAGAATCAATCCATCGGCTCCAATTCCTCTGTGCCGGTCACTGACTATTTGAGCTAATTGTACGGGATTTTCGATTGTTTCCTCGAAGCAATTGACATATATATAATCATTGCCCAGCCCGTGCATTTTTGTAAATTTCATTTCTTGTATCTCCATGTTAAGTCCACTTTAATATACATGTTCATGGCAATAAAATCAATATTAAGTATTATCTTTCATGAAATCTTATTCGATTCTAACGCCTCTTCACATTTAATATAGTTGAGGTGGTTTCTACAATGATTTGAGCATACAGTCCAATTTTACGGCTGATGCAGCACAGGAAATGGCAATATTATATTTAATAGCAACTGGTAAGGAACAAAATATCACTCAACTGAAAATTCTTTTTTTCGGGTGTTCATCTGTGCTTTAAGACGTGCGATGATGGATGAGTGCATCTGTGAGACCCGGGACTCGGATAAATCCAGCGTTGCCCCGATTTCTTTCATTGTCATCTCTTCATAATAGTACAAAACGATAATCAGCCGTTCCGCCCGCGTCAGCCCTTTGGTAAGCAGACTCTTAAGGTCTCGCTTTTGGGCCTCAATGACAGGATTCTTGCTTCTTTCATCCTTGATTATGTCTATTTCGCGAATATCTTTTTCGCCCTCGCCATCACCATATTTGGTGTCTAAAGATACCAGGCTGACCGCATTGGCGTCCCGCTGGAGCCTGTCGAAATCTTCTGCATCCATGTCCAGTTCTTTGGCGATTTCCTTTTCGGTGGGTTTACGGCCAAGGTGTATCTCCAGCGAATGTGTCGCTTTGGACAACTGATGAGCACGGGCACGTACTAATCGTGGCACCCAGTCCATGCTGCGAAGCTCATCGAGAATCGAACCTCTTATACGAGGTGAGCAGTAGGTTTCGAACTTTACTCCTCGTTCCGGGTCAAAAGCATCTATGGCATCCATCAATCCGAAAATACCGGCACTGATAAGGTCATCCAGTTCAACCTTGTCTGGTAATTTGCTGTGGAGTCGATCAGCGCTGTATTTCACTATGTTCCTGTAGTGTTCCATTAAAAGGTTACGAGAGTATTCATCGCGGCTTTTGTGGAACTGTTCCCATATTTCTTCAATGGTGAGTTCTTGCTTGGTTTTCACAGGATTCCTCCTTGAAATATACCCCGCTTTGCGGGATCCCTGATTTTTATAATTTCAGCAAATTTTACAGAACCAGGCGTTGGGTCCTATAAACAATATCGTTGTTTCTCTTTTCAACGTTTTCACCTCTGGATGGGTCAACAGAGCGCCCATCTCAATTTATTTATCGATTTTTTGGTCGATAACTTTAGAAAAACCAGTTAACAACTTTTTTAAAAAAGCCCTCATCACCAAACTCAGAAGATTCACTATTGCTCAATTTTGCCGCTAAGGTTGCCAGCGATGAGGTAATTTGCGATTTGGGATGAGCTAAAACGACTGGTTTTCGCAACCGAACTGAGCAGCTCAATCGTTCGTCTTTGAGCAATATACCGGCGTTATACACATGGGCATTTAAAAAACGTCCTGCTACGTTTGCTATCTTCTCATATGTCTTTTTGCCTTCTTGTATTGACTGAGCCATATTCACGACAAGACTGATCTGGCCGGTGAACCTGTTTCCGACAAGAACCTTAATCATTGCATAGGCATCGGTCATCGCGGTGGCTTCCGGTGTCGTGACGACCAAAACATTGTTGGCGGAAAGGCAAAAACCAACGACCGACTTGGAAATTCCGGCTGCGGTATCGATTAGTATCACATCGTTATCATTCTGGAGTTTAGACAGCTCCTTCAGCAGTCGCAGCCGCTGAAATTCATTGATGTCGGCCAGTTCTTCAAGCCCGGATGCCCCACAGATCATATCAATGCCTTCTGGTCCGGTATGAATGATTTCTTCGACGCTTTTTCCGTCATAAATCAAGTGCGATATATTGTACCTGTTGTTAACATTCATAACGATATCCAGGTTGCCTAACGAGAAGTCCGCATCGACAAGCAGGACTTTTTTGCCTGATGCAGCCAGACATATCCCGAGATTAGCTGTTATGTTGGTTTTGCCGACTCCTCCTTTTCCGCTTGTTATGGCTAAAACGCTTGCAGGGCGTTTATGGCTTTCCATCATTTGTTGTAAGTAGAGCGTTTCGTTTGTCATTTGTCGTCTTGGGTGAAATGTTCTATAGGTACTCATCAATAATCCGTTGATACCGGTTCCTGCTTCTGTTTGAGTAATTCCGTTGCGACTCTTTGATTAAGAGAATTTTCCAGAAGCCTGTTTATCTGCACTTCGAGATATTCGTTTCGATTTTTTTCAAGGAGTAATTTGCTCTGCTTATCGACTATTGGTTTAATTTCGAAACTTCCGCTTCTGCCGAATTTGATACTTTCAGTATCGCGCAGCAGAAGTCGCCGGTTTTGGACGTGTTCATTGATTGCGTTGTTGAGCAAATCGGAAAACTCCTTAACCGCCACTTTCTTAGGTACAAATCCGGGATTGTTCATATTGATAATATTGCGGATGATTATTTTTTGTCGAGTGTGTGTAAACTCAATTATCTTAACTAAGATTTCTGTAATATTATCCGTTACCAACGACGTTAGATTCATATCTGATCCTTCCTGTTGCCTCATACATTCCTTGAGTTTGGCCGAAGAAAGTGACGGGGGGCTGGAAAGATAGCCTGTGAAGGGCGAAACTGAATTTCTCATCCTTGATCTTTCCATTTCTTCCTTGAATCCTTACAGCAAGGCAATAGTAGATGGTCTTTTGCGAAATTGTTTCTGCTATCGCCTTTACTGCGAAAAAGTATTTGTCCTTTAATTATTTTCAACAGATTCCAGGCCCCGGCCTCTTTCCTGGCCGCCGGTATGTTCTTTGCCTAAAATCCGTCTTATTTCTATAAGAGTTTTTGTTTTCTTAAGTTGCATTATTTGTGATAATCTTTCGAATACGGATTCATCGTAGAGTCTATGTCCGCCCTCGGTCCACTTTGTTTCGTGAATAAGCCCCATTATCGTGTAGTTATGAATAGTTTGTCGGGAAAAGGGGGTGTAGTTGACTAACTCACCAATTCGATAGAGCTTCACAGGTATTTTGAAAGTATCATTCTTAACTTTTGATTGCATAGCTAAAATGCTTTCTCATAGCGTAATTTATTTTCTCTTAATTGATAGACTAAGCCACAACTAAAAGGGCATGTGGGAAAGGCTCGACTATTAAGTTCATAATAGATATTTCGTTTCATCGTTAGTTTTAGCTTAATCGTTCCCAGTTAAAGTTAATTGTGTTAGCTAAAAATTGTTAATGCCAATTCTAATTATTTATTGCCGTTTGTCTTAAGCTTGGCATCACAGCGAAAGGACATATTGAAAAATCCAAATTCGCGAACAAGGTGACACGGCCAGGCAATGCTGTGTGTTTTTCAATTGTCCCGAAAGCAGCAATCCCGGCTAATATAACTGTTAATCCCTTCGATAATTTCTAACTGCGATTGGTACAACTCTTATCAAACCACAAGAAAGAACACCTAATGAAGATAAAACATATTTTACATTTTGTAAAATGTAAAATGCTTTTTATCGGATGTCAACTTTTTTTTGAGTTTTTTTAAAAATTGCTTATTTTTTTTAATTTTTTCTGAGAAATAACTGAGCAGAAACTCCACAGATGCAAACTTAAAATAGAAATCTTTTCTTTGTCCTGAAATTCCTGGTTATGCCTGCTTTGGGCTGCTCACGAGGTTCCCGGTGTGGATTCAAAAATTCGGGATTATTTCCTCATTTAGACAACGCTTTTTCCCAAATACCAATGCGAAAATATCCGATACAAGAAGTTGTGGATACCAGGTATTGTGCCATGTTATATGAAACGAATATGCTAAAGCTGGATTATTTGTCAAACGATGCATAGGACCAATAATAACTCTGAAAATACTCCTGAAAAACCCGATATCAGCTTTTCGCTGCTTGAGCAGGTAACTCCTCTGGCTCGACAGGTAAACTGTCTTGACATTAACCGGGTAGCAGACGTTTGCATTACAAGCATTCCGAAATTAGTGCGAGTAAGGTTTGCTTCGCTGTATATACTCGACGAAACGAATAATATTCTGCACCTGCATAAGCACAATCATCCGTTTCTAATTAACAAAATAGTCTCATTGAATAAAACCCCCACGCCCCTTATGGTTATGGCGGTCAGAAGTAAAGAGCTGATATTGGTTCCGGATATAGATACCCATCAAAAACCCATAATTAAAAAATCACAGCGTGCATTTGCCGAGAATTACCAGACAAATAACTGTGCTGTCGTTCCTCTTATTTGTCAGGACAGGGTGGTTGGTGTGCTCAATCTGGCGGATAAGATGGATGGCAATGGTTTTGAGGCCGGGGATATTGCCTTGATAGAGCTGTTCAGCCAGTTAATCGGTGCCTCAATCGGTAATATAAAGCTGTTTGAGAGAACACAGCGACAAGCTATCACGGACGGCCTGACCAACCTTGTGAATCACAAAACTTTTTATGAAGTCCTTGAAAAAGAACTCTGGCGCTCACGACGATATGGCGGTCAAATATCCCTGATTATGGTCGATGTTGACAATCTTAAGCAGATAAATGATGCCCATGGCCACCGGGCTGGGGATAAGGCAATAAAAGAAATCAGCAAAAGAATTAAAAAATGCATCCGCCAAATCGACACTGCGGCACGCTATGGCGGCGATGAGTTTGCAGTCATTTTGATAAACACCTCGATCATCGATGCAAGTGTTGTAGCCAAGCGTATGCTTGACGCGGTTTCGAAGATGCCGACATCCTGGAACAACGAGGAGATAGCACTGTCCATTAGTGTGGGCCTTTGTCAGTATGACGCTCAGGGCACACCCGAGGATATTACCAGCCGATCAGACCAGGCTCTGTATTTAGCCAAAAAGGCGGGTAAAAACACGGTCAGAGTCTTCGAGCCTTCAAAAAACAGCCCGTAGATGTTTCATAACTGCCTTAAAATTCTTACCTAAACCACCCTCTTTATAAAGAGCTGTGCGGCTACAGATCATTATATTTGGCCTCATATAACCCGATTTGCACAATCTTTGCCAAACAAAGCTCCACAATTCACATTAAAAGCATCCTTTTTTCCTTGACGGCAGGATAGGTGATTTAGTATAAATATAATGGATAGGCTCTATTATGGCTTGTTTGGCTCCGGGTGAGTAAAAAGTGTAGTTTTCGATATGAGGAGGAGTAATTATGCAGGGCACGGAGCATGAAAAAGTTTCATGCTTTGCTGATAGACATTTATGCATTTCAAATAACAACTGAATACCGGTTTTCTCAGGGAAGGAGGTAGATTCGAGTAGGAAAAACTTGTTTTTGGAAATAAAAGAATATTAATGTAGTAAGAAAGTTATTATCGGTCGTTTTACTTGAACTTGTTTCTTGAAAAAAATGGTGTTTTGGTGTGTGCCGAAGCACAGTTATTTTAATTCTTTTTAAAGAAGGAGGATTATTATGTCTAAGAGATTGATTTCTTTTGTTTTAGTGCTGGGCCTGGTACTTACCAGCATGACCGGCGCTGCCGACCCGGATCTTGCAGCTCACTGGAAGTTTGATGATGGTTCCGGTACTACTGCTGTTGACTCAAGCGGCAACGGCAATGACGGTGTCTTCGTTGGTGATCCGAAGTGGGTTCCCGGGCAGCTTGGTGGTGCGCTTGAGTTCGATGGTGACGACTATCTCAACTGTGGAAATGGCCCATCGCTCCAGATACGGGATGCAATTACGATAACGTTCTGGTTTAATGTCGAGGCATTCCAGGTCACGTGGGAAGCCTTTATGGCCAAAGGGGATGACTCGTATCGAACAAGCCGTGGAGGTGGCACAGGCAATGGTACCCATATGGGTATTTCGGGTACTAATGCCGGCGGTGGTAACGGCTGGTTTAATGCGCCAACCATCATCACCGGCGGTGACTGGCACCACATGGCTGCAACATACGATGGGGCTGAGGCGAAAATTTACATTGACGGTGTCCTGGATGTCACCAGCCCGGCGACCGGTCAGATAAATGAAAGTTCCTATGATTTCTGGATTGGCAACAATTCACAGCAGACAGGGCGTGGTCTGAACGGTATGCTTGACGATGTGCGTATCTACAGCCGTGCGCTGATGGATGTAGAGATCCTTGGCGTTATGGCCGGTGGCGGAGCTGAGTATCCTCAAGCCTCTTCTCCTTCCCCGGAAAATGGTGCTTACCATCCGGATACCTGGGTAAACCTTAGCTGGAGGGCTGGGGATTATGCAGTCTCACACGATGTATATTTGGGCGACAATTTTGACGATGTGGACGCCGGTGCTGAAAGCGCGTTCCAGGGCAACCAGGCCGGGACGTTTTTAGTTGCAGGTTTTCCAGGATTCGCTTATCCGGATGGTCTTATTCCGGGCACTACTTACTATTGGCGAATCGATGAAGTCAATGATACCGAGCCGAACAGTCCCTGGAAAGGTAATGTCTGGAACTTTACAGTTCCCCCCAAGACAGCTTATTTACCCGACCCGGCTAATGGTGCCGAATCTGTAGGTGTAGATGAAACACTTAGCTGGACACCTGGATTTGGTGCGAAATTGCACACAGTTTATTTCGGTAAAACTTTTGATGAGGTTGACAATGCCGCCGGTGGATCCATTCAGGGAATGGCAACCTTTAATCCCGGCACACTTAAAATGGCCAAGACTTACTACTGGCGTATCGATGAGTTTGATGTTGTCCAAACACATAAAGGTAACGTCTGGAGCTTCACGACCGAAGGTGCTGTTTCGGCACTCAACCCGGCTAATGGCGCTGTGGATGTAACACAAACACCTGTTCTCACATGGGCGCCGGGCTTAGGTGCTTCACATGAAGTCTATTTTGGCGCCGATGCAGCATCTCTGGAATTAAAAGGCAGCGGCAATCTTGGTTCCGAGAGCTATAATCCCGGACAACTTGAATGGGGAACCACTTACTACTGGCGAGTAAATGAGGCCGATAGCACAAACGCCGACAGCCCGTGGACAGGCCCGCTCTGGAGCTTCACCACGGCCAACTTCCTTATTGTGGACGATATGGAGAGCTACAATGACCTTGACGAAGGTGATCCGGGCAGCAACAGGATATACCTTGCCTGGATAGACGGATTCGACAACCCGGCAATAAACGGTTCTACTGTTGGTCATTTAGATCCTCCATTTGCCGAGCAGGCTATCATCCACAGCGGCAATCAGTCGATGCCGATGGCTTATGACAACGCTGTTGGTAAATCCGAGGCGACCTTGACATTAACTTCCAATCGTAACTGGACTGTAAATGGCGTTGACACCTTGGTAATTTGGTATGTCGGTAATGCTGCAAATGCTGCCGAACAGATGTATGTTGCTCTCAATGGCAACGCCAAAGTCAATAATGATAATCCCGATGCAGCCTTGATAAATCAATGGACACAATGGACTATCGACCTGACGCGCTTTGCCGACCAGGGTGTGAACCTTGCCAATGTCAATTCGATTACTCTTGGCCTTAGCTCGGTTACCGGCGGTACAGGCATGATGTACTTTGACGATATTCGGCTGTATCCACCAGCGCCGTAAGTGGCAATTTATTGTCTGTCTGGAATAAAGTTCTAAAATATTTAGGATTGCCCTTGCGCTGCTCTGTGAATTAGCCGCGAAGTAAAAGTTGTTTGTTAAAAACAATAAGTATCTTGGTTTGTATCCCAAGTACGATAATTTTTAACTTTTTGTTAGGAGGACTATTATGTCAAGAAATTTGATTTATCTGGTTTCTTTTGTTTTTGTCTTGAGTGTGGCTCTGACAGGCACAGCTAAGGCAGAATTGGTAGCTCAATGGAGGTTTGATGAGGGCTCCGGAACGACCGCTGCTGACACAAGTGGTAACGGTAATGATGGCGTACTCGAGGGTGGCGCAAAGTGGGTGGCGGGTCAACTTGGAGGAGCGATTGAATTCAATGGCTCTAATGCCCGCGTGGTTGCTCCGTATATTCCGCTGGATAGTCGAAGTTTCACTATCACGATGTGGGTCAATCCGGTGTTATATACTGGCGAGCAGGTCGTTATCTCCCAGGTCGAGAACAACTCTACGAACTTGAGTCTGCATTATCGCCTTGGAGGGCCCGGTAGTGGGAATGTACCCCCTGGCGGCGTTCGCATGGGATTCTATAGTAATGACCTCGATACCCCTGGAGACCTCGTTCAGGAGAACCAATGGTACCACCTGACTTTCTGGTACGATTTTGAAAATCAAAACAGAAGAATATACATCGATGGAATTCTCAAAGCTGAGGGTAGTGCAGGTCCTTTTCTTGGAACAACCGGTGATACCATTATCGGCTCATGGGGCACCGGCCAGTGGTTTCGGGGCATTATTGACGACGTACAGATATACAGCCATGCCCTGGCCGAGGGAGAAATCTTGGCTGCCATGGAAGGTGGCGGTGGATATCCGTTTGCCTTGGGCCCTGTTCCGGATGACGGAGTCATCCATGCCGAAACATGGGTAAGTCTTGGCTGGCGGGCAGGTGATTTTGCCGCATCGCACGATGTGTACTTCGGCGATAATTTTGACGATGTGGATGCTGGTGCTGAGAGCGTATTCCGGGGCAACCAGACCTCTACGTTTTTTGTTGTCGGTTTTCCCGGTTTCCCCTATCCGGATGGTCTTATTCCCGGTACGACGTACTACTGGCGCATCGATGAAGTTAATGACACTGAACCGAATAGCCCCTGGAAAGGCAAAATATGGAGCTTTTTGATTCCACCCAAGACAGCATACTTTCCCAATCCGGCTGATGCTGCAGAGTCTGTAAAAACCGATGGCAGCCTTAGGTGGACGGGAGGTTTCGGTGCGAAACTGCACACGGTTTACTTCGGTGAAACTTTTGCCGATGTGGACAACGCCGCTGGTGGACTCCCTCAGGGAATGACAACTTATACTCCAGGCTCGCTTAAAATGGCCAGGACTTACTACTGGCGTGTCGATGAGTTTGATATTTTCGAAACGCATAAAGGTCACGTCTGGAGCTTTACAACCGAGGGAGCCGTCGGAAGCTCGAGCCCGGCTAACGGTGCTGTGGATGTAACGCAAACACCTGTTCTAACCTGGGCACCCGGATTTGGTACTTCGCATGAGGTATATTTCGGCGCCGATGCAGCCTCCCTGGAGTTAAAAGCCAGCGGAAACCTTGGTTCCGAGAGCTATAATCCCGGACAGCTTGAGTGGAATACTACTTACTACTGGCGGGTAGATGAGGCCGATAATGCCAACGCTGATAGCCCGTGGACAGGCCCACTTTGGAGCTTTACCACAGCCAACTTCCTTATCGTGGATGATATGGAGAGCTACAACGACCTTGATGAAGGTGACCCGGCTTCTAACAGGATAT
>JACKQG010000351.1_pt1 | contig 67983 bp, 57 predicted proteins | sample 8237621 | NCBI WGS metagenome assembly JACKQG01 (sample SAMN15677084, study PRJNA649215) | marine metagenome | biome: marine; feature: Black Sea; material: saline water; isolation source: suspended particulate matter (SPM) from the Black Sea western gyre | collected 2013-06-09/2013-06-10 | depth... | reverse complement strand
AAACGTCGTCAGCAGGATCAGGGAATTTCCAAAAAGTCATTCAGCTTTAAAAATGTAGGTCAGATTTCGCAAAACATACGCTTAACTATGTACTGTTTTTTCCTCTCGCCTCATTAAATGAAGGCTGAATGTAATATGTTTATTTCTCAAACTTGAAACTTTATATGCCACATAAGCTGCCACTCAAAGAGATATTCAAAATCATTTTACCGCCGGTGTTAGCGGTCGTCCTGTTCATTATCGCTCTGTTCGGTGTCATCATGCCCAGCTATCAGACAAACCTGATGGAGCATCAGAAAAAGATGTTGCGTGAGATGACCAACATTGCCTGGCAAATGATTGCCGTCGCTGAAAAACAGGAACATGCCGACATTATCCCCGGTGAGATCAGCAAACAGATCGTGCTCGATCATCTGCGCGGGATGCGCTACGGCGCCGATAACCTGGATTATTTCTGGGTCAATGATATGCAACCAGTGATGATAATGCATCCGTACAGAGCGGATCTTGAGGGCCAGGACTTATCCGATTTTAGCGACCCAAACGGTAAAAAATTATTCCTCGACTTCGTCAATATCGCAAAAACCTCAAAAGAAGGGTTTTCAGAGTACATGTGGCAATGGAAAAACGACGCCAGCCGCATCGAACCCAAGCTGTCCTATATCAAATACTTTCAACCCTGGGGCTGGGTCATCGGTACCGGCATTTATCTGCACGATGTGAACCGACAGATCGATGACCTGAGTCGGAAACTGATCCTGATTTCATCCTTAATAATCATTATCGTTTCGTTACTAACGATCCATATGACCAGAAAGGCTCTACAAACCGCCCGCAATCACATCAACGCGGAGAATGCTCTGAAGAACCACCAGGATTATCTGGAAAAACTGGTAGAAAACCGAACCCTGGATCTGACTCAGAGCAACCAGCAATTACATATAGAAATTAGCGAACGAAAAACGCTGGAAGAAAAGCTTTTTCTGGCCTCTATCACCGACCCTTTAACCGAGCTGTATAACCGCAGAGGCCTTCACGAGTTCGCTCAGAAACAGATCCAGCTTGCTGAGCGTCAGGGCAATCTGCTGTACCTACTGTATATGGATCTAAACGGGATGAAACAGATCAACGATGTGCACGGTCATGAGATGGGAGACAATGCGCTGGTCGAGATCGCTCATCTGCTCAAGGCCTTCTTCAGAAAGTCCGATATTATCTGCCGTCTGGGAGGTGATGAATTTGCGGTACTGGTCGTTGCAGAAAAGCAGGCACTCGATGAAACGGCTTTTATAACCAGATTTCAGCAGCATCTTGATAGCGCTAATGACGCGGCACAGCGACCCTATAAGCTCTCTATCAGTGTTGGCATCGTGCAGTATGACCATCAACATCCCAGCTCGGTTGAGGAACTGCTCTCCAAAGGCGACACCCTGATGTATCAGCATAAGAAACAATCGAAATCCAATAGACCAACGTAACTCCGCCCCGGTGAATATCCATCGTCATCATAGAATATCCCTGGCCTGTCTGACAGGCTCCCGACGGCAGATTTTCCAGCGCTAACCGGATGCTGAAGGCTACGCATTACATCGCCCCGCCGTTGGCTGCAGGCTCGAACTGCATGCATGCCATCGACCGACGCCTGTTCCAGCTGGGTTGAAGCGGTTGACTAATTCAACAACAGCCTGAGCTGACCCAATAAAGCATCCCGCGTTGAATACAGGTCCTGCTGTCTCAAGATCAGTTCATCTGTTTTACCGGCCTCCTTCAGTTGCACAATTTCAGCCGCCATCTGATGGATCTGTTTATGCAGAGTGTCCACTTCGTGCATAGCCAGATGATGCTGGTAACGCTGAGTAGCGACACCATTCAGCCACTGGCCAAAATGACAAAACTGATGATTCAATTGCGGAACCTTTTTTCGTTCATCTTTCAGATACTCGTCGAACATCGTTATCCAGTATCGATGCTCGGTACTGGCGAATAACAGCGGCAGGTCATTATGATGCACAGCCTTCGATGCCTTCCACAGCGGATCGGGCTGCCAGCTTAATTTCCACTTTATAACTTTTTCCGCGGGCATCGGACGCGCTATGGCATAACCCTGCCCGATGTTGCAACCGAGTTGCAGCAGCATTTCTCCATGCGCAATCGTTTCCACGCCCTCGGCAATGGTTTTGCGGTTAAACGAGCGCGCCAGTCCCAGCACACCCTCCAGTATGGCCAGATCATTGGGATCATTCAGCATGTCCCGCACAAAGCTTTGGTCGATTTTTATTTCAGTAGCGGGCAGTCTTTTTAGATAGGTCAGCGATGAATACCCCGTACCAAAGTCATCCAGCGAAAAATAAATCCCCAGTTCCTGACATTCCCGCATGACCCGCGAAACATGCTCAACATCTTCCAGTGCACTGGTCTCCAGGATTTCAAGCGTGAGTAATCGGATGGTCACGTCGGCATGCAACGCCAGACTTTTTTTCAGGCGTACCACAAAATCGGATTGCAATAGCTGCTCTGCCCCGATATTGACACTGACAGGGACTTCCTCCCCCGCCGCCTGCCAGGCTTTTATCTGGTTGAGTGCCGTTGCAATAACCCACTCACCGACGGTTATGGATAAAGCATGATGCTCAATTTCTGGTAGAAAATGGAATGGGGCCAGCAATCCGCGCTCGGGATGCTGCCAGCGGATCAGCGCTTCCATGCCTACCGTCTCACCACTACGCATATTCACCTTGGGTTGATAAAACAGGACAAACTCTTCCTCTGCCAGACCCTGTGCGACACGCTCCAGATGTAGATGACGGCCTCTGATATCACGATCTTTCTCGGTATCGAATATATGATAATTATTCTTACCCTTCAGTTTGGCTTTGTACATCGCCTGATCGGCCTGACGAATCAGGGTTTCGGCATTAACCACATCCGACTGGGGGAAAAAGGTCACCCCCAGACTGGCCGATAGCTGCAGGGTTAGCTCGTTGACCAGCACGGGCTGCCGAGCCGCCTCCAGTAAACGCTCCAGCATCGTCGGACTCGAATCGGCGCTGGCGCTGTCAACATCCATCAGTACCGCTACAAACTCATCGCCACCGAGGCGGGCGAGGGTATCGCCTTCACGCAGTACCAGTTTTAAATGTTCAGCGACCTTTACCAGTAACTGATCACCCACGTCATGTCCGTAATGATCATTGACGACGTTAAAATTATCCAGGTCCAGATAAACGACGGCCATCGGCATACCGCGCCGATGAGACTGATACATGGCCTGACTCAGACGATCTTCCAGTAGTGCACGATTGGGTAGATGGGTCAGGGCATCGAACTGGGTGATATGCTCCAGTTGTTGCTGGAATTTTTTGATATCCGATATATCAGAAAAGATACCGACAAAATATTTAGCGTCATCGTCTTTTTCTTCCTTGATGGCACTAATCGTCAGTGTTTCGGTATACAGGCTGCCATTTTTTCGCTTATTCCAGACTTCACCGCTCCAGTAGCCCTGAGTCATCAGTTTGTGCCATAACTCTTTATAAAACTCAGGTCCATGACGTCCCGACTGAAGAAAGCGCGGGTTTTTCCCCTTAACTTCCTCCAGACTGTAACCGGTTATACTGGTAAACGCCTGATTGACCTCAATAATCTTTTGCGTACTGTCGGTAATTATGATGCCATCATGCGAGTGCATAAAAACCCGCGATGCGAGAAACAGCTTTTCCTCGGTCTGTTTCTTCTCGGTCATATCCATCATATAGCCGTATAGCTTTAGCGCTTTACCGTTGGTATCACGCTGGATATGTGCCTGAGCCCCTATCCAGATGATTTTTCCACTGACTTTATGCGGCATCCGGTATTCGATAAAAAAATCATTCAGCTCTGAATCGATCAGCGTATTCAGCATCTTCGAGATACGCTCTCGATCCTGTTCGATGATGAGCTGGCCGAAATCCTGCTGAATAAAATCAGCGCTGGAATACCCCAGCATGTGCTGGATACCGGAGCTGATATAGATGGTCTTGAAGTCGGGTGGTAAGGAGATGTAGATGGCACCCGGCAACAGCTGGGTCACCTCCGTTAAACGTGACTGGCTTTCAGTTAAGGCAAGCTCTGAGGTTTTACGCGCGGTAATATCCTGCACGATGCCATACAGTTTTGTTGGGTCAGCGACGCTATGGTCGATACTTTTTGCTTTGCAGTATATCCAGCGCTGCTGCCCATCTGCCAGATTAATGCGGTATTCGATTTCATGTTTTTTTCCGTCATGCATCGCTGCATCCAGCGAAGCGGCCAGGACCGGCCAGTCTTCCGGATGAACAAACTCTTCAAGTAAAGCCGGCCCGCAAATTTGTGTTGAGCTGGTGCCGAACAGCTGGTGGATCTGTTTCGACCAGTCGGCCTGTTGGGCGCTGATATCGAGTTCCCAATGCCCCATCAGCGCAATGGCCTGCACCTCATCCAGCTTGTCAGTACTTGAACTGAGTTTTTGTTGAATCTCACTTCGCTCGTTAAACAGCGGCCGGAATACCCAGAAATAGAGCAGTGCGGCGGAGCATAAGGCGAGCAGCACAGAATCCAGTAAAATGGCAAAGGGCTGGGTCGGATCAAGGCCTGCAATGTTAAACAGCCACATCAGAACGACTTTTAGCGCGAGGATGACTGCCAGAGTACGCAGGATTGCCGAAGCAATACTTAAACGATGATTCACGGGTTGTTGCGGGCTCTGATTCAGGTTGACCATATTCTCATACTGCTTGAATGAATGTATATCCCTACACCTAAAGACCAAGGGTATACCTATAGCACATATACCATAACTTGAGCATTTATTTTCGCCTTCGCGCCCGCTTATCCTCTCCAGCCTTCTCCATCCTGAAGACGCACGGATCAAATACCCCCTATTGAATAATTTCCGCTATTTCAGCGCACTCATCCGGCAAACAGCCATTCATCTAATAATTCTGCTTTATAGGGTAAATAGATTACGATTATAGTTATAAAATCAGAGATCAGCTGTATGAGGCATGCGCTAGTGATAAGGTTTTTCAAACCACTTAGTATTCTCCTTTTTTCTATCGTGCTGTCTTTTAATAGTATGGCCGATACGATTAAGATTGGTATGACAACGGCGCTGGAAGGCCCGGCCAAAGGTCTGGGAGCGAATATAAAACTCGGTATTGATACCTACCTCAATCACATCAACCGGCAGGGAGGGGTTAACGGGAAACAGCTCGAACTGATCGCTCTGGATGACGGTTACGAGCCGGAACGTGCCGGAACCAATATGCGTAAACTGATCGACGAAGAAAAAGTCGTGGCCGTTATTGGAAATGTTGGCACGCCAACCGCAGTGGTCACTGTCCCCATCGCGAATCAACATAAAACCCTGCTGTTAGGTGCCGTAAGCGGTGCCGGACTGCTCAGAAAATCGCCGCCGGATCGTTACATCATCAACTACAGGGCCAGTTATGCGGAAGAAACGGCGGCCATGATTGAGGGTCTGTTAAAAGCCGGCATCAAGCCCACTGAGATCGCGTTATTTACTCAGAACGATGGCTACGGTGACGCCGGCTATAATGGTGCCATAGCCGCACTCAAGAAGCATGGATTTACCGATACCCAGAAAATTATCCAGGGCCGCTACAAGCGAAACACCCTGAATGTAGAGGATGCTCTGAGTACCATTCTGAATTCTAGCACCGACCCGCGCGCCATTATCATGGTGGGAGCCTATAAGCCCTGTGCAAAATTTATAGCTCTGGCTAAACAGGATTTACCCCAAACTCTTTTTCTGAATGTCTCTTTTGTCGGCAGTATACCCTTGCTGCAGGAACTCGGCGAACAGGCGGAGGGAGTCATCGTCACCCAGGTGGTTCCTCACTTTGAGAGTGAGTTAGCCGGTGTTAAACAGTTCAGACAGCATCTTGCTGCTTTTGAACCCAGGCTGGAGCCAGGCTTTTTATCTCTGGAGGGTTATATTGTCGCTCGCATACTGGTCGAGGGTGTTAAAAGAACCACTTCTCTGAATCGAGAATCGATCATCGATAGTCTTGAGTCAATGGGCTCATTCGAACTGGGACTAGGTTCTGCACAACGGCTTTCCACCACAGAGCATCAGGCAAGCCACAGTGTCTGGCCAACTAGAATTTCAGGAGGTCACTTTGTCTCTTTTGACTGGAAGGATTTATAGATTTACAGCGTGCTCTAAAAACAGTGACTGGATGCTGCCGGATTCCGATATTTTGCCCCTGCTATTTTACCATTGCCCAGAGTAAAACGTATGTTTTCAATACGCACCACACTATCCATTCGTTTCCTCGTCATCATGCTGGCAAGCGTCGGCATTCTTGCCAGCATGATACTGAGCCTGTCGACCATCTCAAGCTATCGCAATCTTGGGGTTGAGCAGGGTAAGCTGATAAATATTTCTGCGATTCAGCAAGTCAGTGCAAACGTCACTGAATCCCTGGTCAACTTTCAGAGTCGTCAGGCTGAAATTCTCGCAACCCGTTCGCTCGAACAACTGGAAGCCATTCATCTCAACCAGAACTTAATCGCTCAGTATCAGCAGGCCAGTCTATCGCTACGAAAGCTCACCACCAGTAATAGTCAGCTTAAGCAGGTCATAAACACGCTGGATGATCACTTTCAGGCGTATGCACAGACCGATCAATTAATCCTGCAAAGTACCCATAAGCTACTGACGGAAGACCGTCTTCTTCAGCAAAAAGTTCATGAAATCGATCAACATCTTGATGAACTGGACACGCAGACAGGCTCAATCAGCGGCAAGCTTCGATTAGCCGAAACCAGAACTGCGCGCAGATTAAAACAGTTGCTTGGCACAGCCGCTGAATCCTCCAGCAACTCAAATCTTAGCCATCAAATTAACGCACTCGTCACTCGTAAAGAATCCATTCAACTGGAGACGATTAACCAGATACAGCTCATGACACTCAAACTTTCCACCGACATCAGGCTATTATTGAGCGCGCCTGGAGCCGATATGCTGTTTAATTTGCGCAACAATAAAATCATTCAAAACATCGATAATACCCGCCAGCTGGTGCAGAAGCTGGGGCAATCGCTGGAGTCGGAGTCTGAGCTTGCTGAACTCAGCAACTCTTTAACTGGTAGTCTGGAAAAACTGTTTCAGCTATCGATACTCTCTGACCGGTCAATCTATCACATACAGAGCGATAAAATTAATCATACTCAACAGCAAAATGTGCTGCTCAAGGTATCGGCGGTTCATGCCAGCGCAATGAATCAGACCATTGAACAACTATCCGCTGTCGTACTCAGCAACAGGGAGCATATTTCACGCCACAGTCAGCAACAGATCAACTCCAGTTATGTGCTCGTCAGCAGCATCACCTTTAGTGTTTTTATCCTGCTGGTGGCGCTCACCTTATTCACCGTGCGCAACATCAGCAAGCCATTACAGGACCTTTCCGATGCCGTTCATGAAATCGCGCAGGGTAGTGGTGACTTAACTCAGCGACTTAAAATAGGGAACGTCAGAGAGCTTGCGAAGATTGCGCAAAACTTCAATGACTTTATGCAAAAAATCGGTTCTGCCATCAATCAGGTAAATGCGGCCAGCACTAGTTTGTTTACGGCATCCGGAACACTCCAGGATATCTCCACAGAAACCCGCATCGAAATTCAGCAGCAACAGAATGAAACCCGCCGGGCTGCGACTGCATTCCTTAAAATGACGCAATCAAACAGAGATATTGCCACTATTTCAGAAAATGCGCGTGTTTCCAGCCTGGAGGTTCGTGATGAATCCAAACACAGTAATCAGATCGTCAATGATGTTGCCTCCGACCTGACCAAACTAGCGGGGCAGATTGAGCAAACCTGTCAGAAAATTCTGAATCTTGAACAATTGAGCACTTCGATTGGCGTTGTGCTCGATGTCATCAGAAGCATCACCAAACAGACCAATCTACTTGCCCTGAATGCCGCCATTGAAGCGGCCAGAGCGGGTGAGCATGGACGTGGATTCGCCGTGGTTGCTGACGAGGTTAGATCGCTGGCAAGACGCACCCAGGACTCTACGCTGGAGATCGAAGCTATGATTGAGCAATTGCAGCAAAGTACCCAATATGCCGTCAGCTCCATTCAGGAAGGCAATGACAGAGCGAGTAGCACGGTCGAACGCGCCACTTTAGCCGCACACTCTTTAACCAAAATCACCGGTGCAATGAATTCTATTTTTGAAATGAATGACGCCATCGCGCAAGCTGCTGAACAGCAGTCGATAGTATCGACGCAGATTGATGCCTATGTCGATCAGATCAGGAAAATTGGCGACCGAACCGTAGTGGGCGCTGACAAAATTGCACACTCTGGAACCAATTTATCCGAATTAAGTTCGAAGCTGCAGGGCTTAATGAGCCAGTTCAAGATATAACCGTCAACTGGATGAAACTTACTACGTCCAGCCATTGGGCAAATCCCTGGCGGGTATTCAGTTTGGCGCAAGGCTATTGCTTAAGCCACTTGAGCACCTGGCTCACAATTGGAGCAGGAGCCCAGTGCGGTCCATCGAATTCAACGAAACTGACATCGTAAGCTGCGCTCTTCAGTCGCGGCACAATATAATGCCTGGACCCTGATATGTGGTAAACATTGTCGTGGGTGCCATGTGCAACAAAGATTTTAGGTTGCCCGATCGGCGCGGATGGTGGATTAAGGCCACCGGGTGCGAAAGCGACCAGATGGGTGAAAAGATCCCCGTTTGCACGACCTAGCGCGAGTGCATAAGCCCCGCCATCCGACAGGCCTCCCAAAGCGATTCTGTCTGGATCTATCGCCACACGCTGAAAAATAAATTGCAAAGCGGCATCCATAAACTCAACATCCGGGCCGAAGCCACTATCGATACCATCCCAGGTATTATGACGCGCATCCAGCGCAAGAATGACCACGCCTGACTCCTGCGCCAGCGGAAACATATAGCGAAAGGCATCGGCACGCCCACCCCCGCCGTGCAACCACACCAGCAGCGGCAACGGTTTGTCTGTGTCGGATAGCGCCGGAACATAGAAAACGCCATCGCGCCAGATCACTCCGCGATTTACCAGCCGCATCCCACCCAGTCCAAGCGCATGCTCACCCGACTCGATGGCAACAGTCGGTATGCCAGGGCGTGCCTGTAGGCGTGTAATTTCGGGGCTTGAACGATCGCAGCCATTCAATATCAACAGGCATACAATCATCAGATTTATTTTTGTTTTAAACGGGCTGATAAGCGTGCACTCCTCTAGCTGGTAACGCCCTTGTGCCCGCCATAAGCTAACACTCGATCACATTCACCGCCAGACCACCACGTGCGGTTTCCTTGTATTTACTCTTCATATCGCGACCGGTGTCACGCATGGTTCTGATCACTTTATCGAGTGAGACGAAGTGCTGTCCATCGCCGTTCAGCGCCAGCCGTTTGGCATTGATGGCCTTGATCGCTCCCATCGCATTGCGTTCGATACAGGGAACCTGTACCAGCCCATTGATCGGGTCACAGGTCAGACCGAGATTATGTTCCATCCCAATCTCTGCCGCATTTTCAACCTGCTCCGGCGTCCCCCCGCTGACTTCTGCAAGCCCGGCAGCCGCCATCGAACAGGCCGAACCAACTTCACCCTGGCAGCCGACTTCGGCTCCGGAGATGGATGCATTCATTTTATACAGGATGCCGATAGCACCGGCCGTCAGTAAAAAGCGCACGATGCCATCTTCACTGGCATTCGCGGTAAAGCGCTCGTAATACTTGAGTACGGCCGGAATGATGCCTGCTGCGCCATTGGTCGGTGCGGTAACGACACGTCCGCCGGCGGCATTTTCTTCGTTCACCGCAATCGCGTACAGATTAACCCAGTCCATCGTGGTCAGCGGATCGCGCAGTGCGGCCTCCTGTTGATCACGCAGTTTTTGATACAGTGCGGGTGCACGTCGCCGGACCTTCAGTCCGCCCGGCAAAATACCTTCGTTGGCACACCCGGCACGGATGCAATCCAGCATCACCTGCCAGATCTTAAGCAATCCGCTACGGATCTCGGCTTCGCTACGCCAGGCTTTTTCATTTTCCAGCATAATCTGGCTGATCGACAGCTGGTGCTGCTGACAATACTGCAACAGCTGTTGCATCGAATTAAACGGATAGGCCTGCTCGGTTTTATCACCATCATCGATAAGATCTTTTTTTGCTGCCGCTTGCTCCACTACAAACCCGCCCCCGACCGAATAATAGATCGCGGAATGGAGTAATTCACCCTGCGCATTCCGAGCAATGAACTCAAGTCCGTTGGTATGGTAAGGCAGATTTTTTTTCGGCAGGAAAACCAGATCGACGGATTCATCGAAGGGGATGCACTGTTCAGAAAACAGGCAGAGCGTTTTGTCGCGGCGTATACATTCCAGTGTGGGCTCTATGGTTTGCGGATCGATCTGATCGGGTTGCTCACCCTGTAATCCGAGAATCACGGCCCGATCGGTTCCATGCCCCTTACCGGTTGCACCCAGTGAACCGAACAGATTAATCTGCACGCGTGCCGTGTGTTGCAACATGCCCTGCTGCTTCAACAGCTCGGCAAATATTCTGGCTGCACGCATCGGCCCTACCGTATGCGAGCTGGAAGGGCCGATACCGATTTTAAACAGATCGAACACGCTGATAGCCATGCTCTTGAACTAAGCAGTCAGCAGACTGATTACGCCTGATACACCGGAAAGCGCTTACACAATTCCAGCACCTTCAGCTTCACCGCTTCGATAACCTGCTTATTCTCCAGATCATCCAGAATGTCACACATCCAGCCGGCCAGCTGTTTTGATTCTGCAACGCCCAGACCACGTGTGGTAATCGCCGGGGTGCCGACACGAATGCCACTGGTCACAAACGGTGACTGCGGATCGTTCGGTACCGCATTCATGTTGACCGTAATATTCGCTGCACCAAGCGCCGCATCGGCTGCCTTACCGGTCAGACCACGTTTGATGAAGTCGACCAGGAATAGGTGATCATCGGTGCCACCGGAAACAATATCGAAACCACGCTGCAGAAACACATCCACCATCGCTCTGGCGTTATCCACCACCTGCTGCTGATAAACCTTGAATTCCGGTTCCAGCGCTTCCTTGAAAGCGACCGCCTTGGCGGCAATCACATGCATTAAGGGGCCACCCTGAATACCGGGAAATACGATCGAGTTAAATTTCTTTTCCAGCACTTCATTCGCCTTACACAGAATCAGTCCGCCGCGCGGACCTCTCAGGGTTTTATGCGTGGTGGTAGTGACCACGTCGGCAAAAGGTACCGGATTAGGATAGATACCAGCGGCAATCAGACCCGCCACATGCGCCATATCGACAAACAGATAGGCTCCGACCGAATCGGCAATATCGCGAAAACGCTGCCAGTCAATAATGCGTGAATAGGCAGAGAAGCCGGCGACGATCATCTTCGGCTGATGTTCTTTGGCCAGCGCCGCTACCTGCTCGTAATCGATTTCACCGGTGGCTTGGTTCAATCCATACTGCACCGCATGATAGATTTTGCCGGAGAAGTTGGGCTTCGCGCCGTGGGTTAAATGACCACCATGCGCCAGACTCATGCCGAGCACGGTATCACCCGGTTGCACCAGCGCCATATACACGGCGGTATTGGCCTGTGAACCGGAATGCGGCTGCACATTCGCATAATCCGCGCCGAACAACTGTTTGGCGCGTTCAATCGCCAGTCGTTCTGCAATATCGACAAATTCACAACCACCGTAATAACGCTTGCCCGGATAACCTTCGGCGTACTTGTTAGTAAGCTGTGAACCCTGGGCCTGCATCACGCGCGGGCTGGTATAGTTTTCAGAAGCGATCAGTTCGATATGCTCTTCCTGACGTCTGTTTTCAGACTCTATCGCGGCCCACAGTTCGTTATCGTAACCTTCAATTCGATCATTCTTACTAAACATAATTTTCCACCTTAATTTTTAACTGTTTTGTTAAGGAACCTCTGATCAATTCAGAGGTTCCTGCGGCACAAGGATGTGCCGCCAAAATTGATGACTGCAAGTCATTGATTTTGAGAGGAACTCGAAAATCACATTTTTCGAATTCCGTGCCCTGAGAATTCACGGATGAATTATTCAGAGCTTCCTTAATTCTGTCGTTTGCAGCACGCCGATTCAGCACGAACAGAGCGCGTGTAAACCTTTACCCCAGTTCGATATCGACGATCAGCTCATTCGCCAGCTGTTCCAGCGCTTCACCCAGTGCTTCGATGGTGTAACCTTCTGCCAGACACAGCGTGATATTCGCCTTGAACAGCTGTTCACCCGACATCGATGCATCGATCACTTCGCTTTCAAGATCTTCTACTGTGGCACCATTCTTAACCAATAGCGAAGAAATACGATGAATAATACCGGGTCTATCCTGGCCGACCAGATTTAGTTTGTAGCATTGCTGCTGGTTCTGAGCCTTGCTGGAATCGGCCGATTCGATCGTAATATTCAGATCCTGCAGGGACGCTTTCAGGGTCGCCTTGAAAGTATCACAGTTTTCCTCCGGCAGTTTTGCCAGCAGGATTCCGGCGAACTTGCCGGACAGATTTGCCATGCGGCTTTCCACCCATTCACCCTGATGCTGCACAATAATCTTTGACAGCGATTCAACAATACCGGAACGATCATCACCATTCAGGGTTATTACCAGAGATTTCATCATATCCTGTTCCTCTTTATACCGTATTGACTAGGCGGTTTCATACTCTGAAATAGCAGGGCAGCTGCAAACCAGGTTTTTATCGCCGTATACATTATCCACCCGCCCTACCGGCGACCAGTATTTTGCGGCGCGCAGACTTGCCACCGGATACGCTGCTAGTGAACGACTATAGCTATGACCCCATTCATCGGCCGTCACCGCATCTACCGTATGCGGTGCATTCTTCAGCGGATTATCGGTTTTATCCATTACCCCGGACTGCACGCTATCGATCTCTTTTTTGATCGCAATCATGGCATCGCAGAAACGGTCTATTTCCTGTTTCGACTCGCTTTCGGTAGGCTCGATCATCAGTGTGCCAGGCACCGGGAAAGACATGGTCGGCGCATGAAAACCATAATCGATCAGGCGCTTGGCAATATCATCTACGCTGATGCCGGTCTGTTCCTTGATCGGACGCAGATCCAGAATACATTCGTGTGCCACCATCCCGTTCGGATCGGAATACAGAACCGGGAAATAGGCTTTTAATCGATGCGCCAGATAGTTGGCATTCAGTATCGCCACCTGAGTCGCCTGAATCAGACCCTCACGCCCCATCATTTTTATATACGCCCAGCTGATCGGTAATACACCGGCACTTCCCCAGGGCGCGCCGGAAACCGGTCCCACATGCTGTGGCCCGTTTTTGAATACCGAATAACCCGGCAGGAACGGCTTAAGATGTTCGACCACGCCGATCGGGCCCACACCCGGTCCACCGCCACCATGTGGAATCGCAAAGGTTTTATGCAGATTCAGATGCGACACATCGCCACCGAATTTACCCGGCGAACAGATACCGACCATCGCATTCATATTCGCACCATCGATATACACCTGGCCACCGTATTGATGCACCAGCTCGCAGACTTCCACCACGCTGGCTTCAAACACACCATGCGTCGATGGATAGGTGATCATGATCGCGGACAGCTGGTCACCATGTTTCTCCAGCCTGGCTTTCAGATCGGGCAGACTGATGTTGCCGTGCTGATCGGTAGAGACCACCACCACCTTCATCCCGGCCATCTGGGCCGACGCAGGGTTAGTACCATGCGCAGAAGCAGGAATCAGGCACACATCACGATGACCTTCGTTACGGCTTTCATGATAGGCACGAATCGCCAGCAACCCGGCATACTCTCCCTGCGCGCCTGAGTTCGGCTGCAGCGAGACCGCATCATAGCCGGTCGCCGCGCACAGCAGCTGTTCCAGCTCTTCAATCAACTGCGCATAACCCTGCGCCTGATCGAGCGGTGCGTACGGATGCATGCCGCCGAATTCAGGCCAGCTCACCGGCATCAATTCCGCCACCGCATTCAACTTCATGGTGCAGGAACCGAGCGGAATCATGGCCCGATCCAGCGCCAGATCCTTATCCGCCAGATGGCGCATGTAACGCATCAGCTCGGTTTCAGAATGATGCGTATTAAACACCGGATGGGTCAGATAGACGCTGCTACGCTGCAGCGCCTCGGGGATCTGTGGATTCACTTCATTTTCCAGCTCGGCAACGCTTAAACCGCAGTCATCACCGGCAAACACCTGCCACAGGATTTCGATATCCTGAGTCGAAATCGTTTCGTCCAGTGCGATACTGATTTGATCTGCATTCAGCTTGCGCAGGTTGTAGCCACTGGCAACCGCCCTGTTGATATACTGTTCTGCCTCTCCGGATACATCCAGAGTAATGGTGTCAAAGTAGTTTTGAGTAAGCACACTGAAGCCGGACAGTTCCAGCCCGTGTGCCAGAATCGCCGTACTGAGCTGTACCCGTTGGGCGATTTTCTTCAATCCAGCCGGGCCATGATAGACCGCATACATACTCGCCATCACGGCCAGCAGGGCCTGCGCGGTACAGATGTTACTGGTCGCTTTTTCACGCCGGATATGTTGCTCGCGGGTCTGTAAGGCGAGTCGATAAGCCGGGTTACCATGGCTATCAATCGACAGCCCTATCAGACGTCCAGGCATCGAGCGTTTGTACTCATCGCGCGTGGCCATATACGCCGCATGCGGTCCGCCGTAGCCCAGCGGCACACCGAAGCGCTGGGTATTACCGACCGCAACATCGGCCCCAAATTCACCCGGAGGGGTTAACAGGGTCAGGCTGAGCAGATCAGCCGCAACCGCTACTAGCGCTTTCTTTTCATGCGCCAGTTCACACAGTGCACGGTAATCCCTGATTTCACCCGTGCTACCGGGGTATTGCAGCAAAACCCCAAAGATATCCAGATCGTTCAGATCGGTCAGCGGGTTGCCGGTGACGATGCGGATATCCAGCGTTTCGGCACGGGTCTTGACCACGTCGATATTCTGCGGATGACAGTCATCGGCGACAAAGAAAATCTTGCCCTTGCTCTTGCTCATGCGCTGACACAGGGTCATCGCTTCGGCACAGGCGGTGGCTTCATCCAGCATCGAAGCATTCGCCAGCTGTAACCCGGAAAGCTCCGCCACCATGGTCTGAAAATTGAGCATGGCTTCCATCCGGCCCTGAGAAATCTCAGCCTGATACGGGGTATAAGCGGTATACCAGGCCGGGTTTTCCAGGATGTTGCGCTGAATAGTGGGCGGTGTGAAGGTATTGTAATAACCCATGCCGATACAGGACTTTAACAGTCGGTTTCTGGAAGCCATCGCTTTCAATGCACGTAGCGACTGCTGTTCGGTCAGGCCCTCGTCAATCGCCATCACATCCTGACGTCGGATTGACTCTGGCACGACTTTATCGATCAACGCCTGCAGCGAATCCAGTCCGAGTAGTTCCAGCATCGCCTGCTGCTCTTTACTATCCGGTCCGATGTGCCGGTCCTGGAAGCGATCACTGTTCTGAAGCTGCTCGAAAGATAAACGGGTATTACTCATATTTCACTCACTAAAATCTAATGTCTGTTCAGATGACGAAGCCAGCCTGCTACTCTTCCAGCAGATCGTGATAACTGTCAGCATCCATCAGTTCACTCAGCTCTGACTCATCCGACATTCTGACCTTGAGAAACCAGCCAGCACCCATTGCATCTTCGTTGACCTTACCCGGGTCGCCATCCAGTTCTTCGTTGACTTCCAGAATCTCTCCGGAAATCGGCATCAGCAGATCGCTGGCAGACTTGACCGATTCGATGACCGCAACCGCATCACCCTTTTCCACTTCTGCGCCCACTTCGGGTAATTCGATATACACCAGTTCGCCCAGCTGCTCCTGCGCATAATCGGTGATACCAATCAATGCGGTACCATCATCGGCGGTTAATACCCACTCATGATCTTCTGTAAATTTTAACGTGCTCATTATTTATTCCTCTAGATTTAAAATGTAACTCACTAACCGCGATAATAATTCTGCTTAACAAACGGTAATTTTACTACCTTTACCGGGATCTTTTTTCCGCGCACCAGCGCAAACAATGGGGTATCGATGGCCGTGTACGGCATCTTCACATAGCCCATCGCAATCGGCCCGTTCACGCTTGGTCCGAAACCACCACTGGTCACGATGCCGATTTCATTATCGTCTTCATCCATCAGTATCGCGCCTTCGCGCACCGGCATACGCCCTTCGGCCTGAATACCCACGCGCTTGCGCTCAACCCCATTCGCAATCTGCGCCATGATGATATCCGCGCCCGGATATCCGCCCGGTCTTTCGCCATCGGCACGGCGTGGGCGCGAAAGCGCCCATAACAGGCTGGATTCTACCGGTGTGGTCTGGCTATCCAGATCATGTCCGTACAGACACAGACCGGCTTCCAGACGCAGCGTATCCCGTGCACCCAGCCCGATCGCCTCGACTTCCGGCTGTGCCAGCAGGGTTCTGGCCAGTCTTCTGGCATCATCGTTATGCACCGAGATTTCAAACCCATCTTCTCCGGAATAGCCTGAACGCGTCACAAAGCATTCGATACCGTCGATCTCCAACTTGGCGGCCGTCATAAAGACCAGCGCTTTACTGGCACTATCGAGCCGCGCCATCACCGCTCCGGCCTGCGGGCCCTGCAGTGCCAGCAGCGCATAATCGTCCAGCACTTCGATTTCACAGACATCGCCGATATGCTCACGCAGATGATTGATATCCTGTTCCTTGCAGGCGGCGTTGACCACCACGAACAGATGATCACCGGCATTCGTTACCATCAGGTCATCCATCACACCGCCACGCTCGTTGGTAAACAGCGCATAGCGTTGCTTCATCGGTTCAAGTCCAACGATATCCACCGGCATCAGGGTTTCCAGGGCCTGCGCCGCATGCTCACCCCTGAGGCGGATCTGGCCCATGTGAGAAACATCAAACAGTCCAGCGCTGGAGCGTGTTTGCAGGTGTTCCTTGACGATGCCGAGCGGGTATTGAATCGGCATCTGATAGCCCGCAAAAGGAACCATTTTAGCGTCCAGCTCGACATGCAAGTCGTATAGCGCCGTGTGTTGAATCTGTTCGTTGGTGTCACTCATAAGGAATCCTCATTCATTTACGACTTCTTTGTTTCCTATTGGAAACATTTTTAGTTTCGCCGTCAACCCATTTAATCGATGCGACTGTCTATTTATAAGACAGGGTACCCGGCGCATTCAAATCATCAGGTCATCTGATGGCGTACAAACCCATAAAATCTGGGCATCCTGTTCACTTTCCGAAATACAGACATGCCCCATGCCGGCGTCATAATATATCGAATCACCCTGCTCCAGTCGTACAGGTTCGTAGAATTCACTGAAAAAAGTAATGACCCCGGACAGGACCAGTAAAAATTCTTCGCCAGAGTGCCTGATCCAGTCCGAGAAATCATCAAATGATCGGGCATGGATAGTGCTTTTAAACGGCACCATTTTCTTTTGCGTTAGCTCAGTCGCGAGCAATTCATGATCGTAGGTGCGGGTAGGATGCGGCTTGCCCTGTCCCTTCAGGGTGCAGGAACGGCGTCCCGAAATCAGCGCATCGCTACTCGACACAAACAGCTGCGGCACATCGATACCGAGCCCGGCCGCCAGTTTCTGCACCACATCAAACGAGGGCGAGATCTGTTCGTTTTCAATCTTGGACAGGGTCGATTTGGCCAGCCCGGCGCGCTTACCAGCTTCTTCCAGCGTCCAACGGTTACGCAGACGGATCTCACGGACCTTTTCACCCAGCTTCAGGGGTTGAAATAGTGCGTCTGTTTTCATCGTATAAAGCTCAATCTGGACATCCCGAATTCGCAAGGTGTGCATTATAGCCACGTTTGTTTCCTTTTGGAAACATGATTTATGCAACAGCTGAACCATTCATACGCGCAACGCTTCGGGCCACCGCTTTAGCATTGACAGCGCTATGATCCTGGTGGTTTTCTTGTGTTCGAGATTTAGCAGATGGACTCACTCCTGAACATCTGAAGCTGGATGAAGTCTTTAGTCGCAACAAAACATCAGCCTCGGGCTGGTGATACGGTCGGATTAAAAATCGATACCGGCCATATCATTCTAATGGATTAAGGCTGCATCCTGAGCGCGGTCATGCAATACTTGCGCACAACCAAGAATTCAACATCAGGCGCTTATCAGCAAGAATAAAAATGGGCGCAGCGTGGTTCTTGAATCACGCAATTGAACCATCGCAGGGGATAACTCATGAATCAAGATCGTACCTGGTTAGTCAGCGTATTATTTCTCGATATATTTAAATTTTCGACCATTCCCGTCGACCAGCAGCTCAAGGTTAAGCGCCACTTCCAGGGTCTGGTATCCATCCAGATCGCAAGTCTGGATGACGGCGATACCATCCGCCTGGATACCGGTGATGGCATGGCCATCTGTTATCTGGGCGATCCGGAACGGCTTTACCCGATCGCCAGAAATCTGCGTGACGCGTTTATTTCACAGGCTGACAGCCCCGACTGCTCCTACAAGGTACGACTCGGGCTGAATCTGGGGCCGGTTAAAATCGTGGAAGATCTGAACCATAAACGCAACAGCCTTGGCTCCGGCATCACGGATGCAGAACGCGTGATGTCGTTTGCGGCCGAAAATCAGCTGCTGGTGTCCAAATCGTATTTTGAGATGGTGAATAAATTGTCGCAGGACTATTCACGTGAACTGCAGCATCTGAGACTTCGTGCTAATAAGCATCATCAGCAGCACGATATCTATGAACTCGCGGTCGAACTGGTGCGGGTCAATAATCCGAATGGAGCTTTTACTAGCAGCCCTGCAGCAGCCCCGTCCGGTTCACTTGCAGAACCAAAATTTGATCCCGAAGCGATCAAAAAAATCAGTCATGAATACGCCATGTATATCAGTCGCGCGGAGGGTGAGCGCATTCTGCAGCAGACCATGCAACAGGCATCGACACTTAAACAACTGTGCGAACTGCTGTTAAAAGAGATCAAGTCTGCCGACGATCGCTATAGCTTTGACCCGTATCTAAAATCTTATGGCTATAGCGGTTATCAATAAGCCAGCCCGTTAAGCCGAGGATATCCTACGATGAACTTGATCAGAACTGTGCAGCACTTAAAGCTTTTGATCCCTGCCCTTCTCATCGGTGCAGGTCTGACGCAGTCGGTGGCGGCCGCCTCTGCAACACGCTGGTATAGCCTGCAACAGCTGGAGCAGGGCAGGACACTGTTTCTGCAACACTGTGCCGTTTGCCACGGTCCCCGTGCAGAAGGCACCAGCAACTGGCAGCAGCCCGATGCGAATGGCCATTACCCGCCGCCACCGTTGAATGGTTCGGCGCATGCCTGGCATCACGATCTCCCCCTGCTACAGCGCACCATACGCGAAGGCGGACAGAAACTGGGTGGGCAGATGCCGCCTTTCGCACAGCTTCTGGATGCGCCTCAGATCGATAGCGTGATTGCCTACTTTCAATCCCAATGGCCGGATGAGGTCTATCAAAAATGGAGCGGCAAGTTTAGCGCTGGCGACACCCTGCCCTCAATCGATGACCTCGCTCGATTGCTCAACAAAAAACCTGATCTGGCCTATCTGAAACAACGCCTGCAGGGCGTCGAGATCGGCACTCCGATACTTTCGCCGGTGAAGCAACTGTATCAGATTCAGTTTAATGACAAATATTTGTATCTAACCGAAGATGGCCAATATGCGATCATTGGCGAAATGATTGATCTCAAAAATGGCGCTAACCTGAGTAAACAGAAGTAAACTTAAATGCCCTCAATCAAGTCGGTGGTTCACAATCTATGCTAGATTTAGCGCTGTTCAGTAGCCAGAGGGCCCTTCAACCATCAGGGAACCCCCTGTATTTCCATCGTTCGAGTTGATGCAGACAACGCACTGAAACACTAAAAATAACCTGCAATAAAACAGGATCAAAAAATAATTAATGAAGGCAATCAGGGCAATACTTAAATCATTACTGGATAGTCTGCGCGATCTTCTGCCCATCATCGGCGTCATCGCCTTTTTTCAGTTAATTGTGCTGCAGCAACCCATCCCAAATTTCGGCGAGATCGCTACCGGTATCGTGTTCGTAGTGATCGGTCTGACCCTGTTTGTACACGGCCTTAATCTGGGACTGTTCCCGATCGGGGAAAGCATGGCCTATGCGTTTGCCAAAAAAGGTAGTGTGCTCTGGTTACTGCTGTTTGCCTTTGCCCTCGGATTTGGTACCACAGTGGCCGAACCCGCACTGATTGCGGTAGCCGATGAAGCCGCCAGGGTAGCCGCCAGCGGTCACATGATTGAAGACAGTAAAGAATCCAAATCCTCTTACGCTTTTGGACTGCGCATCACGGTCGCGGTTTCGGTGGGCTTTGCCATTCTGATCGGCGTATTACGCATCATCAAGGGCTGGCCGCTGCAATACCTGATCATTGGCGGCTACATCGGTGTCGTGATCATGACCATGTTTGCCCCCAAAGAAATCATCGGCATCGCCTACGATTCTGGAGGCGTTACCACATCCACCATTACGGTACCGCTGGTAACCGCTCTTGGCGTCGGTCTGGCCAGCTCGATCAAGGGGCGCAACCCGATGATCGATGGCTTCGGCCTGATCGCCTTTGCCTCGCTCACCCCGATGATTTTTGTGATGGGCTACGGGATGGTGGTTTAGCATGCATATTCTGGTCGACCTGTTTTATACCATACTCGCCACTATCTGGGATGTGCTGCCGATTGCGCTGATTATTTTCGGCTTCCAACTGTTTGTATTGAGAAAGGCGATCCCCAACCTGAAAAAAATCCTGATGGGGTTTTTACTGGTGCTGCTGGGGCTGGGATTCTTTCTGGAGGGCCTTGAAGCAGCCCTGTTCCCGTTGGGCAAGCTGATGGCGGAACAGTTAACCGACCCAGCTTTTATAGCTTCCTACAGTTCCGCCGAAGGGATTACCTGGTGGAGTTATAAATGGGTTTATCTATTCGCCTTCGCAATCGGCTTTTCCACCACCATCGCAGAGCCATCCCTGCTTGCGGTCGCGATCAAGGCGAACCAGGTTTCGGCGGGTAGTATCGGCATCTGGGGCCTGCGCATCGCGGTCGCGATTGGGGTTGCGGTCGGCATTTCGCTGGGAGTTTTCCGTATCGTGACCGGTACACCACTGTACTGGTATATCATCACCGGCTATGTGTTTGTGGTGATCCAGACCCTTTATGCTCCGCGCATGATTATTGCGCTGGCCTACGACTCGGGCGGCGTGACCACCTCAACCGTAACCGTACCACTGGTTGCCGCTCTCGGGCTGGGTCTCTCCAGTACCGTTCCCGGCCGTAGCCCGTTACTCGATGGCTTTGGCCTGATTGCCTTCGCCAGCCTGTTCCCGATAATATCTGTCATGGTTTATGCTCAGATATCTGAATGGAAAGCACTGCGCGCGAAAAAACATTTAACTGAAGAGACTAGAAATGCACTTTAAACTGATTGTCGCCTTAACCGAAGACACGATTACCGATAAAATCGTACATGCCGCCAGAGAAAAAGGCGCTACCGGCTCTACCGTCATTACCAACGCACGGGGCGAAGGCATGAATGCCTCCAAGACCTTTCTCGGGCTGAGTCTGGAGACTCAACGTGATGTTGTTTTATTTCTGGTCGAAGAACATCTGACCCGGGAAATACTGGAAGCGATTGCAGAAGCCGGTGAGTTTGATGAAAGTCCCGGTACGGGTATCGCTTTTAGTATCGATGTGGATGATGCGGTTGGCATATCACATCAGATGAGTCAATTAACTGAAAAAGTCGAGGAAGAATTATGAGCCAGAAACAACTGGTACGTGTTAGAGACGTCATGAAGAAAGATTTCGATCTGGTCAACGGTATGTCGACGGTTGCCGAAGTATTGAAAACCTCCGAATTCGCGGAAAGCAAATGTTTTATCGTGGACCGTCGTAACGATGATGACGAATACGGCCTCGTACTGTTATCCGATATTGCCAAAAAAGTGCTGGCGCGGGATAAATCGCCTGAGCGTATCAATATCTATGAAATCATGTCCAAACCGGTGATCAGTGTCGACCCGGATATGGATATACGTTACTGCACCAGACTGTTTGAGAATTTCGGCCTGAGCCGTGCGCCAGTGCTGGAAAACAAGAAAATCATCGGCATCATCGGCTATACCGATATCGTATTGCGCGGCGTGCGCGACCGCTTGTCGTAAACAGCCACTAGCCCCAAAGCGACTCCTTATCGATAGTAAATCGGTGGCGTGGCTGGTGAGTAACCCTGAGTGGGCCCCGGCCAGCCATAAGGTGCCACAGCTGGATAATAACGGGGAGGCATGACTGGTGGTGGATAATACCGGCGATCATGCTCACCACTGATGCGGTTGAACCAGCCCGGAGGCCCGCCCAACGGGCAGAAACTGATCTCAGGAAAACGGAAGGCACTGGCAACAGCGGGTAGCGTTAGCAGTACCAGCACAGCACTGATTAATATAGGGGTCTTACTCATCGGGCTTTAATCCTGAGGATGCACTAAAAGCGAAGTAAAAACTATATAGCGTTTAGTGCTACAACACAATTTCAACCGACCGCTTAACCCATCTGGATAAAACCCGCAATAAAACATGTGCCTGCCGCTAGCCGTATCCTCCGCTTATCCAGTATGATTCAGCCATGACAACAATTATTTCAATTTCTGGCCTTTCCAAAACCTATGAAGGTGGGCATCAAGCCCTGAAGCAGATCAATCTGGATATTAAAAGGGGCGAAATCCTCGCCCTGCTCGGTCCTAATGGGGCCGGAAAAACCACCCTGATTTCGATCATCTGTGGGCTGGTCTCACCCACCAACGGCCACGTAACGGTGGATGGCTTTGACATTATCGATGATTTTCGCCAGACCCGTTCACGCATCGGACTGGTGCCACAGGAACTGACCCTGGCGGCGTTTGATACGGTGTGGAATACGCTCTGTTTCAGTCGAGGTCTGTTCGGCAAAAAGCCCGACCCGGCCTATCTTGAAAAATTGCTCAAGGACCTGTCGCTGTATGACAAGCGCAACAGCGAGCTGCGCACCCTTTCCGGCGGCATGAAACGGCGCGTGCTGATTGCCAAGGCGCTGTCACATCAGCCGCAGATTCTGTTTCTGGATGAACCCACGGCCGGTGTCGATGTTGAGCTACGTAAAGATATGTGGCAGATCGTGCATCGCCTGCGTGAATCCGGCGTCACTATCATTCTGACCACACATTACATCGAAGAGGCAGAAGAAATTGCGGATCGTGTCGGTATCATGCATGGCGGAGAGCTATTGCTGGTGGAAGGAAAACATATCCTGATGCAAAAACTGGGGCAAAAGAAACTGATTATCGAGCTCAAGGAACCGATCCAGCACCTGCCCGAATCGATGTTGAGCTATGCGCTGGAATTATCCCCCGATGGCCAGCAGCTGACCTATACCTACGATACGCAGAGCAACAGCACCGGCATCACCGCCCTGCTGCAGGCCATGCATGGTGCAGGCCTGTCGATGAAAGACCTGAACACGACACAGAGTTCGCTACAGGATATCTTCGTAAACCTGGTGCGCGCACGCTGATGAATATCCAGGCCATAAAAGTCATCTATAAATACGAAATGTTGCGCACCTGGAACACCCTGTTTCAGAGTATCGCGTCCCCGGTTCTGTCGACCGCACTGTATTTTATCGTGTTCGGCTCTGCCATCGGTTCACGCATTGAAGCCATCGAAGGGGTTCCCTACGGCTCATTCATCGTACCCGGCCTGATGATGCTGTCGCTGCTGACACAAAGCGTCTCAAACGCGTCGTTTGGTATCTTCTTCCCGAAGTTTACCGGCACCGTGTATGAAGTGATGTCCGCCCCCATCTCGTTCTATGAAATACTGATCGGCTATGTCGGCGCAGCAGCGACCAAGTCCCTGATTATCGGCTTGATCATCCTGCTTACTGCCGGCTTTTTTGTCGACCTGCAGATCGCGCATCCGGTCTGGATGGTGACCTTCCTGATCCTGACCTGTATCTCTTTCAGTTTGTTCGGCTTTATCATCGGGCTGTGGGCGACCAACTTTGAAAAACTGCAGATCGTGCCGCTACTGGTGATCACTCCACTGGTGTTTCTCGGTGGCACCTTTTATTCGGTCAGTATGCTACCGCCGATGTGGCAGACCATCACCCTGTTTAACCCGGTGCTGTATCTGGTAAGCGGTTTCCGCTGGAGTTTTTTTGAAGTTTCAGACGTCAATGTCGGCATCAGCCTGAGCGTTATCCTGCTGTTTCTCAGCCTTTGCAGTGCACTGGTGTGGTGGATGTTCAAGACCGGTTATCGCCTCAAGCAGTAGTCCCGTCCATCCGTCAGGTAAACCGCACATCCCTGACGGAGTAAACCTCTGGAACATCTGCAGCAGCACTTTAACAACGCCGTAAATCTAGACAGTAATCCGTCTGTGCACCTGCTGGCGGGGCAAGTGCCGGAGGAAATTCCGCGCGCCGGATCTGTTCCACCACAAAGCGTTCATAGATACGTTGTTTGGCCTGTTCCACCGATACCGGCAGCCCATCGTAAGGCAATCTTTGAGGTTGCCATTCATGCAGAGTGATACGTAAACCGGTTTCTGCTGCCGGTCCAATCAGGTACAGCACGATAGGGCCCTGCGCGCCGATGCCGGGATGTAGACCGGCAAACGGTTCGAAACTTCGATAACGCACGCCCTTCACATAAACGGTTTCATTGTCGTGCTGTTCTGCACGCAGCGACAAGCGGTAACTAGCGGCCATCAATATCCAGTCCCGCAGGTCCGTCGCAGCATCAGGGTTGGCCGTGGCGCGCAGTGTCACCTGCAGGCGACTGGTACTCGCATCGACCAGCCGTGATCCCCCGGTATGCGTTGCCGCATCACCCAGCAAAGGCCAGAATTCCAGCGCCTGGCTGACTTCCAGGCGTACCCCGCTAAACTCAATCTGCCCCAGCAGACGGGAACTATCATCACCGATCCGCTGGGTCACCGCCGCACCCGGATGCAACCCGGCATCGTCCAGTTCCTGCAGCACCTGATCCAGATCCTGGCGCAGATAAAACGGCAGCGAAAAGCGGTCATGCAGGCGACTGCCCCAGTCCACCAGCTCAGGCCGGACATCGCGTTCACTCAGCATTGCCACAATGGAGCGCAATAGCAGCGCAATCGAGGTCATGCTTTCGGCATCATGTGACATTCGAAACGCTCTGAACTCGACCAGCCCCAGGCAACCTCGGCCCGGCAGATAAGGGTTCCACAGCTTTTCTATATTAAGTTCACTGCGATGCGCGTTGCCCGAGGTATCCACCAGAAACGGGCTCAGGCTGCGCCAGATAAACTCCGGCTCAGGATGCTCAACCCTGGATAGATGGTACAGCGCCAATCCAAGCTCACTCAACGACTCACGCACGTTTTCATCCGCACGTGGCGACTGGCTGTAACTGCCCAGATAAGACGGCGCAAACCAGTAAGACAGCACCGGATGATTATTCAGATAACGTATCAGGCGTGGCAACAACTGAGGTGCTTTGAAGAATGGGCTGCGTAACGGGTCAGGGCCACCCAAGGTAAACTGTCCGCCACCACCACTATCCGAGATTTGACCGGTATACTGCAGACGATAAGGGGCCAGACTTTCTTCTGCAGCCAGTGCAAACAGCTGCCGGTTGGATTGCAGGAACTCGCTGACACAGCTTGCCGGAGCCTGATTCACCTCGACCACTGCGGGATCTGGGGTAATCGTAGTCCACGCGATATGTTCATCGACCGGTGGAGGAAAGCCTCGCCAGATCAGGCTTTGCAGTCCGCTGTGCTGGGCCGCCTGTGCGACGCGCTGTAAAAAATCCATAAACAGGGCCACTGTCGCAAAGGCCGGGATTTCGATACAGGGATGGAATCGCAGCGGCTCCTGCTTATCCGCCAGCATACCGAGGGTAACGAGATAGAAACCCTCGCTGGCCAGATCATCCTCAGCACCGCTGATGGGTACCGGATGATCCTGTATCGAGGGTCGGCCCAGGCGTGGATCGCGCTGGCTATCGGTATCGAATGGCTGTTGATCGATGCGTAATAAAATCCGCATTCCCATCGGCTGCTGCAGCTCAAAGCTGCGCGCATGCCAGCCCTCACTATCCAGTAAAGGCTGCAGTTGATGCCAGAAGTCGGTGAGCGTTTGGGCCGTCGCGGTGTGCTCACTGATCAACGGATCTGCAGGGAGCCCGATGGCGAGTGGCTGCCCGTCGCGGCGCTGATATAGCCCCAGATTCCAGCGTGGATAATCTTCATTTGCATACTGTCGCCCCAGCGTGCGCAGGATCAGAGCGTTGGCATGCTGCTGTTTCAGGCGCCGAAGAACGCCCAGTGCATAGCCGTACTTGGTTTTGCCCAGCGCATCGCTGAGCCACTCGGGATTCTGCGACAGCCGATTGGTAAAGGTCGGTTCAGCACCCACCCAGATGTCCAGCTTACGCTTCTGTATCTCTCGATCATGAGCCTCGACAGCAGCATCAAAATTAGAGTCTTGCGGCTCCACGATAGGTTTCTCCGGTTAAACATTGATTCAAATGCCGTGCTAATAAAACCGTAAACAGCCCGATGTATTTCAGGGATTCTGCGCCGACATTACTTTATCAGTCATGTTAAAACGGTACCGCGCAGGCAAGCTCTATCCTTTCCGCTGTTAACGGGTGCTCAAAACTAATCCTTTCGGCATGCAGCATCAGTCTCTGCTGCTGCGTACCGTACAGCGCATCGCCCACGATCGGCGCCGCCAGTCCCAGCGCATGTGCGGCGTGCACGCGCAGCTGATGCGTGCGCCCGGTCAGCGGATAAAAATAGACCCGACTGGTGTGCCCATCCGTTGCGATAACACGCACATCCGTAATCGCCTGCCGGCCATGCTGATAACACACCATCTGACGTGGGCGGTCATCCAGATCGACCCGTAATGGCAGTTCGATGCGGCATTCCTGCTGATCGAGCGCACGCGACAAAATCGCCACATAACGCTTTTTAATCGTGCGCCGGATAAACTGCCGTTGCAGGTGTTTATGCACGGCACCCGTTTTGGCCACCAGTAATAATCCGGATGTCGCCATATCCAGCCGGTGTACCAGTAGCGGCCCAGTTGCCTGCGGATAGCGCCGCTGTAGCCAGCCCAATACCGAATCACGCGCCTGTTTACCCGGTATCGATAACATCCCGGCCGGTTTATTCAGTACCAGCAAACTCGCATCTTCATACACCAACTCCGGTTCAGGCGCGTTATCCGGTACATCCTCAAAGCGCTGTTTCAGTTTCAGTCCCTGTAGCATGAAGGGCAGAATAACCTCGCATTTACCCCGACACGGTGGATAAAAATTGCCATGATGACGCACCTCTGTTAGCGGCTCAGCACCCCACCAGAACTCTGCTAATGCAACCGGTATTAGATAATGACGCTGGGCATACTGCAACAATTTGGGCGCCGCGCAATCGCCCGCACCACCGGGGGGCGCCCGCTCACCAAATAGCGCCTGCATGGTGCTAGTTTCACCACCAAAACTGTGCAGATGGTACTGATCGAATACCTGATGGTGGAGCGACCGGGAAAGACTTTTACGCTGTTCCATCAGGGTATTTATCGGCTGCTCAAATGCACGCTCGAAAGCCTGCTGTGCCAGGCTGATCTTGTCATCCCAGAACTGTTTGCACTGCTTCCATTCACGCTTGTCGTGCTGACTTAGCAGCGACAGTTGCTGCAGGCGCGGCTCATTAAGTTGAGCCGCGACCCGCGCTGCTTGACGTTCAAGCCGATTGTGCTGATGGCGCGCCTTTAACGCCTGCTGAGCCTTTGCCTGTTGCTGCTCCAGATCGAGCCGCTGCTGCAGAGAAGCGGCCCGGGCCGGACTGCCGGCAAGCTGCTCGATCTGATGCGTCATCTGCGCCAGGCGCGCTTCCCCTGCCGCCAGCAAGTGCTGCCGCTGCTCGATGTCAAACACCGGTGGCACAAACCCCGCCAGCAGCCACTGCTGGTTGAGCTGGCCGGAAAAGGCACTTAGAAAGCCATACTTTCCGCACGCGTCCCGCACCACCAGCACACCAAACATCTTGCCGTTAGCGCGCAGAAAAAGTGATTTCGATAGTTCTGTATGCTGCTGTAACCGTTGCATCAGTTGCTGACTGGCCTGCAACGCGAGTGGATGAGGATGATGCTGTAACGGGTTTGGCAGCACCGGCGGGATATCCGCAATTGCCGGCTGAGGGGAGAAATAGTGTATCAACGATCAGACGGCTCGGTCATGTCATCGGCCAGTGTTCGGCATGCACCGCTGAAGCCTGGGAGTGGCTTCGTTTAAGCGTGTGCGAGTCCTAGCGCAGGCTGGATAGATTGGCCAGTAATGCAATTCGTTTACGCTCAATTTCTTCTCGCATTTTATGCGCCAGATCAACCTCATGGTTGAGGAAATCGCCACAGGCTTCTGCATGCTGCTTACTCACTTCATCCACCGCTTTTTCCATCGCCTTGGCAATGATTGAAGTGACCATTTCCAGCTCTTCTTCGGTAAACTTGGCACCCAGTGCCTGACTGGCTTCTGCGGCGGCTTTATGTGCTACTTTGGTTAATTTCATCATCTGCTCCCTGGTTAGTGTGAGGTGATTAAGTGTAGTACATAGCGAACCTGTACACCGGAATAAACATGGTAACAAACATCAACTGTTTAAAACCAGCGCCGTCCGACAGGCTCCAGGCATTAGTTTACTCTCAGTAGCCGCAACGCTGAATCAGGCAGTCCCCTAATGTGCTGCCTGAGTCGCCCCCGTTTCGTGGGTAAACATGATCAGCAGCAATGAAGCGCCTGCCCATGCCAGTAACAGCACAAAGCCACCCTGATAGGCGGATACCCCAAACACCCTGACGCCATGCAGTAGTTCGGTCTGCCAGCCACGATCCAGCATCCAGCCCACCGCTGGCTGCAGAAACATCGGGCCCATCATCACCCCCATATTGACCACCCCGGAAACGGTTCCCGCCAGCCGACCCGGTACCGACTCCTTGGCAAACGCAAAGCCAATAATCATACAGCCGGAGGCAAACCCGGACAGTATCAGTACGCCCACCAGTAAGCTGAGCGGCATATCCGGCCATAGCACAATCAATCCCCAGCACAGCGTAATGACGGCGCTACCGGCAATATACAGCGGCCGGCGCAATCCCAGCCGGTCGGACAGCGCTCCAAATACCGGCCCGCCGATGGCCCAGGCGATCAGCATCGCCGAACAGACGGCGGCGGCATCGCCTTTGCTCATGGCATGATGGGTGGTTAAAAATGGTACGCCCCAGAGGCCGGAAAAAGTCAGAATACTACCCGCCGCACCGCCCGGAACCAGCATCAGCAGCCAGGTATTACGGTAACGGAAAACTTCCAGCAGACCGCTGATGGCGCGCGACCAGGGACGCTGAGGTGGCGACACGGCATGCGTAATATGGGTTTGAAAGCCTTTTTCTGCTGGATCATCACGTACATACAGCCAGATCAGAATACCGACCAGAAACGGAAAAACAGCGGAAACTGCCATCACCGGACGCCAGCCATAATCCACCACCAGCCAGTGCAGTGGTACCCCGGCAAACACCGCACCGACAATATCGATGAATAGCGCCAGGCCGGAGGCAAGCGCAAACTGACGCGGTACAAACCAGTGGTGCGACAGCTTCAACATACACACAAAAGCCACCGCCACTGAACCGCCAATCAGAAAGCGTCCCAGCGACGCCAGCAACAGACTGTCGGAAAACGCGAAAAACAGGGTGCCAACCGCGGCCACCATCGCCCCGCTGGTGAGCAGTCGGCGCGGGCCCCACACATCGGCCAGAATACCGGTCGGGATCTGCATCGCGACATAGCTGTAAAAATAAAACGCCGATAGATTGCCCAGCGCAGACGCGGTCAGAGCGAAATCAGCACTCAGCTCGGTGGTCATTACCCCCGGTGCGACGCGCTGAAAAAAGGCAAACAGATAGAGCGCAGCTCCAAGACCCCAGATAGTCCAGGCCAGGCGTGCGGGAGGGAAACTGACACTGCTCATGGTTATGATCAAATTATATAAAAGGTGTCAGATTGAGTATGCATCAGTTAGAGCAGACCCTTCAAGCGCAATAGCTGCGTTTCTCCATTCGATCGACCGACACCATCGTTATCGTTAACGATCAGCAGCGTCCCATCCGGCGTCAGCGTGACCCCCTCGATCTTTTCCAGAACCGCGCCGCCGGTCGCTTTCAACCGATCCAGCAGATCCACCACCAGTACCTTGTTGAGCTCCGGAAAATGTACATTTTTAGTCCCATCGTCGGTCTCCGCTTCCAGCCCGGCGATCGAAAACTTATACAGGCGTTTGATGCCGGCTCGCAGTCCACTGTTATTGTCGCGCTCGATGACGATGAGTTCCTGATTACTCAGTGCGCAAATATCGGATAGACCGACCTTACCGCCAAGCGCCGGGTCAACACGATCCAGTGCATAATTAAAAAACTTCCACGCATCGGTGAGCGTATTGTACTGGCCGATGCGCACAAAGTTGCTGGTATCACCATCCCACTCGCCCTGAAACGCAACGTACAGCATCTCGACATTGCCATCCATCACCGACGCCACGCCTTCAAAACCCGCATCGCGCTGGCGCTGTGCTACTGCATCCGGCAGTTTGACCAGTTGCTCGATCACCCCTGCGCTGGATACGCGCAGCAGATAGTTTGGATACTCAAAAGCCGGGCTGCCAGTCCAGTCGCCCTTGCCTTCGGCAGCAATCCAGAAGCCGCCGGCAGCGGCACGGGTGATACCTTCCGGATCGATATTGACGCTGTTGACGTCATCCGCATTCACCATACCCACATTTTCTGCCACCAGCACACCCTTGCTATCCGTGATCACGATGGCACGCCGGATCAGCGCAGGTGAGCGCGAAATATCCAGCTCGAAGATGCGGCTGGAGCGGTAAAATGCATCCGCTAAGGTGTACGCAATCGAGCTATCCAGCGCATCCATGGCTAGTCCGGATAAAGCGCCGAAGCCGATCGGCAGACCATCCGCATCGGTGCCGGAAACGATCGTTGGATACGCCACAGCACCCTGCTGTAACTGGTAGAGAGTCAGGCCGGAGCGGATATGTTGATTGCGATCATCGTCGCTGGCGGCGGATACCAGCAACTCACGCCCGGGGAGCGCGAGCAATCCATGCGGACTCACCCCGGAAGGCAGTAGCTGCACAAACTCGACGCGATTATTTGCACTCAGGCGATATACCAGTAGCGCACCCGCACGCTCAAAACCGACCAGCAGCAAGGCCTGATCCGCATACTGCACAAATTCCAGGCTTTCCGACTGCAGGCGTTTGGTTGCGGACAGCCGCTCCGGGAAATGCCCGTGCTGTGCAACGATGTGGCTAAAGTTTTCGGCGGGTTCAAACAGTACCTTGCCGTTGCGATCAAAGATGGTAAACCCGCCATGACCGCCCTTCACATCGGCCGTGGCAAAACGCTCGGTGTCGAGCCAGCGCACGCCATCCGGTTCGCGTAAAACCCCGGCCTGATTCTGGCTCATCGCAATCACTCCATCCTGCTTCAGATCCACCTGCTTAAAATCAAGCTGGCCGGCACTGAAATGGCGTAGCACCGAGCCATCGCTCAAGTTCACCAGTACGATGTGGTTATTTTTCTGTAGCGTGACTACTGCAATATTATTGCTATTGATATCGACCGATACCGGCTCGGGATCATCCGCCAGCAACCCGGCCAGCCCAGTCAGGCTGACCTCAGTGCTGGCCCACTCCGCCAGCGCGCCAGAAACATCGACAATCTGTAGCAGACCGGCTGGCGCCTGGACCGATTCGCCATTATTCAGGTTCGGGTCACGCCGGTTTTCGATCACGATCGCGACAAAGCGCCCATCCGGCGATAACGCCATCGCATCCGGTTGCCCGCTCAGCTCGATGCTACCCTGCTGTTGCCGCGTAATCAGATCGATCAGCACCAGTTTGCCACTGACATTGACAAAATCGAGTGAAGTGTCCAGCGTCACCAGCAGCTGGTCGCCACGCACCACCACGGCCGTCGGCTCAGCCCCGAGCGGGATGATAACCGATTTAGCCGGTGCCGCTGGATTCCGTATATCCACCAGCCCGATGCCTTCCAGCGCCCGGTCGGTATACACCAGCGTATTGCCATCCACCGTCGCAGCCACCATCTGCGCAGAGGTTTTATGCTCATACTGGCTATTCAGATAGACCGGAAAATGTGCGATACGCTGGAATGACTGGAGCGGCACAACCGGCGCACTATCACCACCACCACCTCCACAGGCCGACACACCCGCCAGCAGGATACTCAAGGAAAAGGTCAGGATGGCTTTAATAACTGGACTTGTTAACAGCATAGATTCAAATCGGAAAAAGCAGCAGTTCGCATCGGCTGATGAAAATAGCATTGATACCGATTTCAGGTAAGAGACTAAAGCCTAAGTCGGATAGATAAGCATACTGCAAGCGCACGAGCAGGATGATGGACTATGGGATTATGCGATGGGCTGGCATCATCCCGTAGCGTCTACGGGATAAAGGGTACTGGCAATTAAGATTATGGATCGGGATTTTTACAGGCAGCCCTGCTTGCTCAAGCTCGAATTCAGGCGTTTGCCATGCTGATAGCCTTTCCAGTAGGACGCCTTTGCCTCTTCCTGAAACTCCTGCGGCATGTTGGAAATAACTTCATTAAAGTCGCGATTGATCACTTTATTATCACCGCAGAATTTTCTTTTGTAGGCCAGTTGTCCCGTCAGCTCGGCCAGGCGCAGATGCTTAAGCTTCGGGTCGACCACCGGTTTCGGTTTTTCCACCTCTTTTAGCGGCGTCTCCTGCGGCAGCTCTTCGACATTGGCTTCCAGCTTTTTCTCACCCAGAGTACGTGACTGGGTCAGGCGTTCACACTCATCCGCAGAAAGCAGTGCGGTTTCCGCCTTGCTTTTATCGAACCCAAGCTGAAAAGCATCGCGCATCGGGTCACGGAAATCGGCCGGCATATTCTGTACGCGCTGAGTAAACTCGGCCAGCACATCGGCCTGACCGCATTGCAGGCGTGAATAGCTCAGCTTGCCCAGAGTACGTGCCAGGTTAACGATGGTGGATGAAGTTGATTTCGTTTTGGCCAGCTTATCCGGTTCGGGCAATTCCTGATCCTGAGTGACCTTGCTGAATTCTTCCACCGCCTTATCGATGATCGACATGATCGAACTAAGCCCCTGATCTTCCAGTGCCTGTAACGGGCTGGCAATCAAAAAAAGCTGGAGAATCAATACTCTGAAAACAAACTTGCTCATTAAATTAGTACTCGTGGTGAACCCTGGCTATTTAATCACTTTCGCACATATTCATCTAGTTTTTGCGCCTATAAATACTAACTGATTTATATTTTCAATACAGAGTATTTAGATAAAAAGCCTGCAGCTGCTACTATTAAGGTTGCTTTTAAGTGGCCTCAAAGTTAATTTCTGAGTTCTTTTTTTAGTATCCTTAATTATATCCAGCACACAGTCATACTATGATTAGAGCTCAACCGCTAACACATCCACAAACCAGCCATGCAGGCAAATCACTGCAGGCCAGTCGACAGCACTTAAATCGCCCATCACGTGCCGGTAGTTTCAAGTTTTGATCACTTCTTTTTTTGCTCTCACACGGCTCTATTAATATGCAAAATGCTGCCCAGTTAATCGCCCGTACTACCCTGCAGGGTTTTGATAAACATTATCGGATCTTTCTCGAAATCACTCGTGGTGCACGTCAGCGCTTTGAACAATGTGACTGGCCGCAGGACAGCCAGTCTGCTAAAAAACGTATTACCCTGTATACCCAGCGCGTAGATGAAGCCATCAGTGAACTGAAACAACAGTTCGATCTGGAACAGTTTGACGAAGCCTTATGGAAAGAGGTGAAAATAGAATATGTTCACCTGCTGTATCAGCATAAACAGCCAGAACTGGCTGAAACCTTTTTCAATTCGGTGTTCACCACCCTGTTTCACCGGCGCAACTACAACAACGATAATATCTTTGTTCGCCCAACGCTTTCCACCGAATACATGGATGATGAGCGGCCGACCTATATCGGGCTTTATCCCACGCGTGACGGCCTGACCCGCACTGTGCGCAAGATTTTACAGCTGCATCAACTGTCGCTGCCGTACGAAGATCTGAACCGCGATGTGCGCCGTATCGTATGCTGCATCAAAAAGGAAATCCTGCCCAAACTCAAATTCCGTATCCATTTCCAGATCCGCATACTGACCTGTATTTTTTTCCGTAACAAGGCAGGCTACATCATCGGCATGGGCGTAAATGGCGATGAAATTATCCCCTTCGCACTACCCCTGTTGAACAATGAAAAAGGGGCCATCTATGTCGATGCACTGATCCACGAATGGGATGACATCACCAACCTGTTCAGTTTTGCGCGTAGTTACTTTATGGTCGATACGCAGACACCGAACGCGGTAGTAGAGTTTCTGCTGCGTATGCTGCCGGCCAAATCGAAGGCCGACATCTATACCTCGATCGGCCTGCAAAAGCAGGGCAAAACTGAATTTTACCGAAATTTCCTGCATCATCTGCGCCATTCCTCCGATCAGCTGGAAATCGCACCCGGTATCAAGGGCATGGTCATGACCGTGTTCAACCTGCCCTCCTACCCGTATGTATTCAAGGTCATCAACGATCGCTTTGCGCCGCCCAAGAAAACCACGCGCGAACGGGTCAAGGAAAAATACCTGATCATCAAGATGCATGACCGCGTCGGGCGCATGGCCGATACGCTGGAATACTCCTACGCCGCATTCCCGCTGGATCGGATCTCGAAAGAGTTGATGGATGAGTTCAAAGATAAAATCCCCTCCAGTATGGAAATCGAAGACAACATGCTGATCATCCGTCACCTGTATATTGAACGCCGCCTGGAGCCACTTAACCTGTATCTGGCGAATCCGAATATCCAGGATCTGGAAGCGGTCACGCTGGATTATGCCCAGTCGATCAAGGATATGGCTGCAGCCAATATCTTCGCCGGTGATCTACTGCTGAAAAATTTCGGAGTCACGCGTCATGGGCGCGTCATCTTCTACGATTACGATGAAATCGAATTCATGACCGATATGAACTTCCGTCATATCCCCGAAGCCATGACCGAAGAACAGGAAATGTCATCCGAACCCTGGTATCCAATCGGTGATCACGACGTATTCCCGGAAGAGTTCCTGCAATTCATGACCGGTAATCTGCAACTGCGCAAACTCATCGTAGCGCATGCGAGTGAGCTTTTTAATGCCGACTATTGGAAATCAGTGCAGCAGGACATACACGATCACCGCTATCATGATGTCTTTCCCTATTCCACCAAAATTAGATTTAAAAACATTTACGCTTTAACGGAAAACTGCGAATGAGCACAATAAACTTTAAAACAGCAGACCTGTGCGATGATTACTCCGATCAGCTGGAGATCGTCGAACCCGGCTATCTAAGCTTCGGCGGACTGGCCGCTTTTTATGGCCCGGTAAGCACCATCAAATGCTTTGAAGACAACTCCAAAGTACGTGAACAGCTGTCTGAACCCGGCCATGGGCGTGTACTCGTGGTCGATGCGGGTGGCTCAAAACGTTGTGCGATGCTGGGTGACCTGCTGGCACAGAAAGGCGTCGATAATGGCTGGGCCGGCGTCATCATGTATGGACTGATCCGCGATAGCGACGACATCAGCCGTATGCCGATCGGAGTTAAAGCTCTGGGCACTCACCCGAAGAAAAGCGAAAAAAAGAATATGGGCTTTATCGATATGTCCGTTACTTTTTCCGGGGTTACGTTTAAACCGGGCGACTACGTGTATGCCGATCACGATGGCATCATACTCAGCCACACCGAATTACCATTAAAATAACTGATACCAACTAAAAAACTGATCAACAACGATCAGAAATTTGTAAAACGAATCACACGAAGGATACGAAGATTAAGCTTGATAGTAACGGTTGACCCGGATGTCAGGGCCCAGCCCCTGACCCGCAGTATTGACGTTAGCTATTCATTTTAAATCTGAATACTGTTTTTCCCTTCTTTCTATATCGTGCTGCTTCGTGCTAAACGCCTATAAAAACCAGAGACCGAGGAGACAGAACCATGACTAGTTACAACGAAATTTACCAGCAATCCATTACCGATCCGGAAACCTTCTGGGGCGAAGCTGCCGAAGGCCTGCACTGGATTAAAAAATGGGACCGGGTACTCGACATGCAGGCAAAGCCAGTTCCACGCTGGTTTCCTGGTGCCGAAATCAATACCTGTTACAACGCCGTGGATCGTCATGTAGAAACCGGACGTGGCAATCAGACCGCCATCATCTACGATTCACCGATTACCAAACAACAACGCAAAATTTCCTATGCAGAGCTGCAACAGCAGGTTGCCAGCTTTGCCGGTGTACTGGTTAAACTCGGTGCCAGAAAAGGCGATCGAGTCATCATCTATATGCCGATGATTCCCGAAGCGGCGGTTGCGATGCTGGCCTGTGCGCGTATCGGCGCAATCCACTCGGTGGTATTCGGCGGCTTTGCCGCAAATGAGCTGGCCACCCGGATCGACGATGCCAAACCGAATATCATCGTCAGCACCAGTTGCGGTATCGAACCCGGTCGCGTGGTTGAATACAAGCCGTTGCTGGACGAAGCCATGCGTCTGGCCAAACACAAGGTCACCGCCTGCGTATTAAAAGCCAGACCTCAGGCCACGGCCAGCATGCAGCAAGGACGCGACTACGACTGGGATAGCGAAGCCGCTGCCGCCACTCCGGCCGACTGCGTCCCCGTCGCCGCGACCGATCCGCTGTATATCCTGTACACCTCCGGCACCACCGGCCAGCCCAAGGGCGTAATCCGTGATAACGGTGGACATGCGGTCGCCATGCACTGGTCAATGAAAAACATCTATAACGTTGAACCCGGTGATGTGTACTGGGCCGCTTCCGATGTGGGCTGGGTGGTTGGCCACAGCTATATCGTCTACGCCCCGCTGCTGAAAGGCTGCACCACCATCATGTACGAAGGCAAACCGGTCGGCACACCTGATCCGGGCGCTTTCTGGCGCGTGATCAGCGAGCATAAGGTTAAAATTCTATTTACTGCACCGACCGCATTCCGTGCGATCAAGAAAGAAGATCCGAATGGTGAGTACCTGAAAAAATACGATCTGTCCTGCATGCAGTCGCTGTTTCTGGCCGGTGAGCGTTGCGACCCTGACACCCTGTTCTGGGCGCGTGAAAAACTCAACAAGCCGGTGGTTGACCACTGGTGGCAGACCGAAACCGGCTGGGGCATTGCCGCCAATCCGCTCGGTATCGAAGAACTGCCGATCAAGCCCGGCTCCCCAACCGTCGCGATGCCCGGCTACGATGTACAGATTCTGTCCGAAGAAGGCGCGCAGATGCCGGCCGGTGAAATGGGTAATATCGTCATCAAACTGCCGTTACCACCATCCTGTCTGCCCAGCCTGTGGGGCAATGATCAGCGCTTTATTGATGCCTATCTATCCAAGTACGAAGGCTACTACCTGACCGGCGATGCCGGCTTCAAGGACGCCGATAACTACCTGTGGATCATGAGCCGTACCGATGACGTGATCAACGTTGCCGGCCATCGCCTCTCCACCGGCGCGATGGAAGAAGTGCTGTCCGGACATCCAGATGTGGCCGAATGTGCGGTCATCGGTGTGGCCGATGCACTCAAGGGTCAGATGCCACTCGGCCTGGTGGTCCTGAAATCTGGTGTCGACCGCCCTGAAGAAGACATCATCAAGGAACTGATCAAGCGCGTGCGTGACCAGATCGGGCCGGTTGCTGCGTTCAAGCAGGCCCGAATCGTCAAGCGTCTGCCCAAAACCCGCTCCGGAAAAATCCTGCGCGGCACCATGGTCAGCATCGCCGATAACACCGAGTGGAAAATGCCCGCCACTATCGATGACCCGGCTATCCTTGACGAAGTCAAAGCGGCGCTGCAGGCTCTGGGTTACGCCAACAGCTAAAACTGTTTCGGGGATGGACCACTCTGGTTCATCACCGAATTGCACAGACAAGAAAATCACAGCATACGGGGCGGGGACACAGCTTTCTAACCGCAGAAAGCCGTACTCCCGCCTTTTTTTATGATAAAAATGAATCAGAATCCGCACCGTTACTGTAAAATAGCGCGACCTGAGATAAACAGTTTACTGATTATTAACACTAACCTTTAAATTATATAGTTATGAAAAAATACAAAATTGCTCTGCTGGATGGCGACGCCATCGGCCCGGAATGCATGAAAGAAGCGGTTAAAGTGCTTAAAGCCGTGGAAGCCCGCAACAAAGATATTCAGTTTGAACTGATTCACGCAGACTTTGGAGCCAGCGCGTATTTTAAAGTCGGCAATGCGTTTCCGGATGAAACTAAAAAAATCTGTGATGAAGCTGACGCCGTTTTAAAAGGCCCGGTTGGCCTCAGTTACGAAGAAACCCAGAAGATTCCGGTCGATATGCAACCCGAACGTGGTGCTATTTTACCGCTGCGCAAACACCTGAATACCTATGCCAATCTGCGCCCGGTCTACCTGCCCAAGAGTCTGGCCCATTTTTCGCCGCTGAAGCCCGAAATCGTCGGTGAAGGCATCGATATCCTGATGATTCGTGAACTGGTGGGCGGCCTGTATTTCGGCAGCAAGGAAACCGGCGTGAATGAACAGGGCCTGCGCTATGTTCGCGAAACCCTCGAATACGATGAAAAGCAGATTGCTCAGATCATTGATTTCGCGTTCAAACAGGCGATGCAGCGCAAAAAGGTGCTGCACAATATCCATAAAAGCAACGTGCTCAAATCGAGCGTACTGTGGAATCAAATCGTGGAAGAAATCGCGCCTAATTACCCGGAAGTTGAAGTCAGACATCAGCTGGTTGACTCGGCTGCGACCCTGCTCTGTCTGGATCCTAACCAGTTCGACGTGATGGTGATGGAAAATATGTTTGGCGATATCCTGAGCGATCAGGGCGGTGGCATTCTGGGCTCTCTCGGCCTGATGCCTTCTGCCTGCCTGGGTGATGGCACTGCCTATTACGAACCTTCACATGGCTCCGCCCCCGATATCGCCGGTAAAAATATCGCTAACCCTTACTCCATGATCGGTTCCGTCGCGATGATGCTGGAACACAGTTTCGGTATGCTGGAAGAATCACAGAATGTATGGAAAGCGATCCAGAGCGTGTATGCCCAAGGCTTTTCAACACCCGATTTATCCAAGCCCGGCAGTGGCGTGAAGATGATCAATACCGATGCCTTTGGTGATCTGGTGGTTCAGGAACTCAACAAACTTTAGCCGCATTGATACAGCAGCGTCCGTTTGCAGCCCGTGTAATCGAAGGCGAATTACACGGGCTGTTGGGCGCGATAATGGTCGTATAATCCTCACCGTGCCTTGATACGCTGAAGCTGGCTCAGACAACCGAAGGAGACTCTCGTGCAACAGAATTACAAAGCCAGTGCTTTCATCATCGGCGTTTTTATATTCGCCGGATTGAGCACCCTCGGCTATCTACTGGGAAAAGCAGCGCTTGAATTTAAGCAGTATGATCGCAGCGTAACGGTAAAAGGTCTGTCTGAAAGGGAGTTTGAAGCCGATATTGTGATCTGGCCGATTCAATTTTCAGTAACGGCCAATGAACTGGATAGCCTGTACAAATCGATCCAGAAAAACACTGCACAGATAAAGACCTTTCTTGCCAGTAACAGCATCAGTCCTGAAGAAATCACCCTGGCCTCTCCGGCTATTACCGATAAATCGGCCAATCAATACGGCAATAGTGCCAAACCAGAATTCCGCTACACTGCGGTGCAGAGCGTAACCGTTTATTCCAGTAACATTGGTGCGGTAAGATCGGTGATGAGTTCATTGTCGGAGCTGGGCCAGCAGGGCATTGTCTTTACCGGGGATAATTATCAATCACAGACCGAATATATCTTTACCCGACTGAATGAAATTAAACCGGAAATGATCGAACAGGCCACCAGAAAGGCCAGGGAAGTCGCTGAGAAATTTGCATCAGACTCTGACAGCAAACTTGGCAAGATCAAAAGTGCCTCGCAGGGTCAGTTCAGTATCAGCGAACGAGACAAAAACAATCCTCATATCAAGAAAATCCGCGTCGTATCAACGGTTGAGTATTACCTGTCAGATTAAACCTGAAAGCGATCCATTTCAGCAACGCCGGTTTAGCCGCTAGCGCTGATTTGACAGTACCCTGTATCGCCGCTAGCATGCCGTTTTGAATCACAAGGACTTCTCCCCGTGAAGGATCATTCAATTCATTCCCTCGCTATCACCTACACCCTTATTTCATTGCTCTTTGTATTCCTAGCGAGTTGTGATAGCGCAAATCAATCACCATCAGACTTGAATGAGACGTTTTACTTCGCTGCAGATGATGGTCAGTCGGGACTCGAATTGTGGCGCTCGAATGGATCTTCAGCGAGTACTTACCGGGTCAAGGATATCAATCGCCTGGAACAGGGATCGCGTCCACAGCAGTTCGTCGAAATCAACGGTGTACTTTATTTTGTGGCGAATGACGGCCTCTCCGGCAGAGAGCTATGGAAGTATGTAATTGCCAGTGGTGAGACAGGCCTGGTCAAAAATATTAGCCCGAGGCCGAACGTTGCACCGGATCATCTCACGGTGCTGGGTGAAACCCTTTTTTTCAGCGCCGACGATGGCGTAAACGGGCGTGAACTGTGGAAATCGGACGGCACCGCCGCGGGCACTATGATGATCAGCGATCTTTACGCGGGTTTACGTGCCAGCGAACCTGAAGACCTGGTTGCGGCTGGTGGTCGACTTTATTTCACGGCTAAAACCGCAACCACCGACCGTGATCTATGGGTTACGGATGGCACTGAGTCGGGTACCCTGCTCCTCAAGGACCTCCAGCATGTAGTCGACGATAATAACTTTACCCGGCTAACGCGTATCTCGGCGACGGCCTCAACTTCAGATCAATTATTTTTTATCCTGACCAATGATCTGAGCGGAAATGAGCTGTGGGTTTCTAGCGGTGAAGCCGCCGAAACACAGCTGCTAGCACAGGACAAAGTCGATATATTTGGACCTTCGCAGCCCTCGCTGACGCTTGCCGGGGGACAGATATTCTTCTCCTTAAATCAGCGCAGCCTGTGGAAAACGGATGGCAGCGTTGCGGGCACCGTACTGGTAAAACAAACACCGGTGCTTTATCCCAGCGCGCTCGGAGACCGGCTGATGTTTTTTTCCAGAGGCTCTGGGGGTAATGAGTTATGGCTCTCGAATGGTACAGAAGCGGGTACGTTGCTAGTCAGACAGGTGTCATCAACACCACACTTTTTTTCCACGGCGACCGTCAACGACCAGCTCTACTTCCTGATGTCCTCGTTTAGCGGAATTCAAGGGGTGGATCTGTGGCGCTCTGACGGAACGGATGCAGGTACTGTGCGGATCAGGACAATAATGCAGGAAAATGCCAGTTTGCTTCACAATGGCCTGCAGGCTTTTGGCAACAACGTCATTTTCAAGATCAACGACCAGAACATGCATCAGAGCCTGTGGATATCGGATGGCTCGGAACAGGGTACCCGAACTATCGCCACCATCCAGTCTGACGTTGAAACAGATCAGAATCCGGCGTTGCTCTTCGGTGCACCCTTTCCTTTCACTCCTCCGGACTGGCAGGATGTGATTGCGCTCGACAATCATCTCTACTTCAGTGCCGATGACTCCAGTTCCGGATTTGAGTTATGGAGCTCGGACGGTACACTCGCAGGCTCCGTGCAGGCGGCAAATATCAATCTGGCAACACGCTCTGCATTTGCGGATGACGCGCTCACAGAGCGCGGCGCTTATGTGGGCGATACCTATTACTTCACTGCCAACGATGGCGTGCATGGCGTCGAACTGTGGCGCACAGACGGTACCCAACAGGGCACTGCTCTGGTCAGGGATATCTTTAGTGGCTTTTCCTCTTCTAACCCGCGCTCTTTGAGCGTAATGAACGGAGCACTGTTTTTCTTCGCATCAGAAAGTACGGTGGACGGCCTCTATCTGTGGCGTAGCGATGGTACGGAGTCCGGTACTGTGAAACTGAGGAAGGTCTCGAATCTGAATTTTTCCCTCTTCCGCGGCTTGACGGCTTTTAACAATCATTTATATTTTGAAGAACATCAGAATGAAACCGGTCAGGAACTGTGGAAAACGGATGGCACGCTGACAGGAACTCAGCTGCTCAAGGATCTGTTTAGCGGAAATGCTTCTTCTGATCCGGCGAACCTGACTGTTTACGCTGATCGCCTGATCTTTTCTGCCCGAGACTCTTATGATGATGTGAGCCTGTGGTCCAGCGATGGCAGTGCAGCGGGCACAGTTCGGCTGAAAACGTTTCAGACCATAGACTCCATAACCTCGATAAATGGAATGCTTAACCTGATCGCGGATGATGGCTCTGGCCCGGGGCTGTGGAAATCCGATGGCACCGAACAGGGCACGCTCAAATATTATACATTCGCGGATGAAGAGGCTGGATCTCAGTTTGTCGGGCACAACGACGAGTTTACGTTTATTCTTCAGAACCCCTCTTTTAACAATCTGTTTACACTGGGCCAAAATAAATTATGGGCTTCGAATGGCAGCGCAACAGCTACTTCGCTGATCAAGGATGTGTCACTGGATTTTGATAGGGAACCAGCAAGGTGGCTACTGGCGACAGGTGATATCGGGGCAGCGTTCGATGCCATCAACGATATATTTCGCTCACAGACTTTTGCCGGTATGAATGAACTGTTTTATTTCAGTGCAGCACAGGATCAATTGATCGATGACCGCGAGTTGTGGGTCAGTGATGGAACGGCTGGAGGTACTCGACTGTTGAAGGATATCTATCCAGGAGTTGCGGGCTCTTTTCCCGAATCACTGTTCAGGCGTGGCAGCAGCATCTATTTCAGTGCACAGGACGGCGTGCATGGACATGAGTTATGGCGCACTGATGGCACATCGGAAGGAACCTATCTGCTGCTCGATATCAACCCGGGGCCAGAGTCCAGCCAGATTTTGCTGCGCTGACATCTTCATTTCAGTCTGATCATCGAACTCAGTACGAAACTAAAAATAATTTGCTGGACCTGACTTTATATAAATTAAAGGTGCCAGCGCATAACCGTTGACAGCCCGATGCCCGGTTCAGAGCTGAGCCGGTTTTTGCGCCGCTGCTGCCAGCTCATGTAATTGCAGATTGATCACACGGGTAGTGGCGAGGATGGCGGCAAATACCTGATTCGCATGTACCCCTCGCGTGCGGATCGTTTTGCCTTTGGTTTGCCAGGTAATCACGCATTCGGTCAATGCATTGGTATTGCCACCACGCGGGATGCGCACTTCAAAATCTTCCAGCTTGGGCAAAGAGTAGGCATGCGAAGCAAATATCTTGTCGATCGCATTAATGAACGCATCGAAACCACCATTACCGGAACCGGTCGATTTTTGCAATTTACCTTCCAGCTCGACCGCAATACTCACCGTTGAATCCAGATTGAGCCCGCTGGTGATCGAGCAGTTGACCAGTTTGATATGATGATAATCACTACTTTCCATCACATCGGCGATGATAAACGGCAGGTCTTCGGGGGTTATGGTTTGTTTCGAGTCACCCAGTTTAACGATGCGCCTGAGCACCTTTTTCTGATTCTCCGGACTCAGGCTTAGATTCATTTTTTCCAGATTTTTAAGTAGCGAAGCCTTGCCACTCATCTTACCCAGCGCATAGCTGCGTTTGCGCGCAAACCGCTCCGGGCTCAGCTGGCTTTCGTACAGACCGCCCTTGTGATCACCATCAGCATGGATGCCGGCCGTCTGGGTAAATACATTACGCCCCACCACCGGTGTGTTGTCGCTGATAGACTTGCCGGAAAAGCGCTCAACCATATTGCTTAAGGTAATGATGTGCTGCTCATTGATCGACAGCTGCATGCCCATTTTATCTTTCAGCGCAACCGCAACCTCGGCCAGTGAGGCATTACCGGCACGCTCACCCAGACCATTCAGGGTACAGTGTACCGCGCTGGCACCGGCGCCTACTGCAGCCAGCGCATTCGCCGTCGCCAGCCCGTAATCATTGTGTGCATGGAAATCAAATTTCTGTGCGGGATAACGCGACACCATATCGCCAATCGCCACCGTCACTTCGGCGGGTGACATGACCCCCAGCGTATCGGGCAGTAAAAAACGCTGCACCCCACAGTCTTTGACCGCATCCATCAGGCCATATACATAGGCGGGATTATCCCGGTAACCGTTCGACCAGTCTTCCAGATACATATTCACGCTGAGACCTTTGCCAGCGGCGTAAGCGATGGTTTCACAGATATTCGCAGCATGCTCCGCCAGTTCCTGCTTGAGCTGATTGCGACAATGATTTTCGCTGCCCTTGGTCAGCAGATTCATGGTGCGCCCACCGGTTTCTACAATCCAGTCTACACTGCGGCAATTGTCCACAAAGCCCAGCACTTCAATGCGTTCCAGATAACCCTGTTCGGCAGCCCAGACGTTGAGGTTCGAAACCGCCTGCTTTTCACCGTCCGAGACCTTGGCCGAGGCTACCTCGATTCGGTCAACGCCCAGCTTCTGCAATAGCGCCTTGGCGATGTTGACCTTTTCTTCCGGGGTGAAGGAAACACCCTGAGTCTGCTCGCCATCGCGCAGGGTGGTATCCATCAGTTCAATATGGCGGACGCCTGTCGTCATCACGAAACCATCATCCAGCCAGAGGATTCATGCACGCCGAATTCATTACGCAGACTCAGTCCATAACCAGGGATGTGACTGTTGCTGGCGGGCTTCGAAGGCATCGATCTTATCCACGTTTTTAAGGGTCAGGCCGATATCATCCAGACCGAGCAGCAGGTTCTGCTTACGAAAGGCATCAATGTCGAACTCAACACTATTGCCGGCGCCAGTAGTAATCGTCTGCGCGGGCAGATCGATGGTAAAGCTGACACCCTCGTTAGCGCGAATTTCCTGCATCAGTTGATCCAGTGCCTGGCGCGAAACCACGATCGGTAAAATGCCATTCTTGAAGCAGTTGTTATAGAAAATATCCGCAAAACTGGTCGAAATGATGGTGTTAAGCCCGAAGTCTTCGATCGCCCACGGTGCGTGTTCGCGCGAAGAGCCACAACCGAAGTTATCACCCGTGACGAGGATTCTGGCCCCTTTAAAGGCTGGATTATTCAATTCAAACTCAGCATTCTCGCTGCCATCGGCGTTAAAGCGCCAGTCATCAAACAGATGCACGCCAAATCCTGAGCGCTCCACTTTCTTCAGAAACTGTTTCGGAATAATCTGATCGGTATCCACGTTACTGCGGTCCATTAACGCGGCGATGCTGGTGTGATTGGTATAAGGTTTCATAGCTACTCTCTGTTAATTCTGTATTTTGATTACGCAGTCAATGTGGCTTACTAAAGCTTGCGAATATCGACGAATCGACCCGCCGCTGCTGCCGCTGCTGCCATCGCTGGCGAAACAAGATGGGTACGCCCACCTTTGCCCTGACGCCCTTCAAAATTGCGGTTGGAGGTCGAGGCACAGCGTTCACCGGGTTTCAGTTCATCACCATTCATTGCCAGACACATCGAGCAACCCGGCTCGCGCCATTGCCAGCCTGCGTCCAGAAACACCTGATCCAGACCTTCCTGTTCAGCCTGTTTCTTAACCCAGTAGGAACCCGGCACCACGATCGCAGTAACGCCGCTAGCCACCTTGGTACCTTTAGCGACTTTAGCCGCCGCGCGTAAATCTTCGATACGACCATTGGTGCAGGAACCGATAAAAATATAATCCACCTTGATGTCGGTAATATTGGTATGCGCCTGCAGACCCATATAATTTAACGCACTGGCACAGGCATGCTGTTTTTCTTCGTCGGCAAAATCCTTCGGGTCGGGTACCTGCCTGTCCACCCCAATAACCTGCTCGGGCGATGTACCCCAGGAAACCTGCGGAGCAATATCATCGGCGTGCAGTTCGATCACCTTGTCGAACTCTGCGCCTGCATCGGTGACGATGCTTTTCCAGTAGCTTAGCGCCGCGTCCCAGGCATCAGCTTTAGGTGCAAATTCACGCCCCTGCAGAAACTCGAAGGTTTTTTCGTCCGGTGCAACCAGCCCGGCTCGGGCACCACTTTCTATCGCCAGATTACACAGGGTCATGCGACCTTCCATCGATAAACCGGTAATCGCCGGTCCGGTATACTCGATTACATAACCGGTGCCACCAGCGGTACCGATGTGGCCGATGATGGAAAGCGCGATATCCTTGGCGGTACAGAATTCCGACAATTCGCCATCGACATTGATGCGCATGGTTTTAGCCTTCTTCTGGCGCAGGGTCTGGGTCGACAACACATGCTCCACCTCGGAGGTACCGATACCAAACGCCAGCGCACCAAATGCCCCGTGCGTCGCGGTATGGCTATCTCCGCACACCACCGTCATACCGGGATGCACAAAGCCATGTTCCGGCACCACGATATGGATGATGCCGTTATTCGGGCTTTCCATATCGTACAGACGCAGACCGGTATCGGCACAATTCTTCATCATGGTTTCAACCTGGATGCGCGCGATCGGATCCTTAATCGGCTTATCGCGATTCGTGGTCGGGACGCAATGATCCAGCGTCGCCAGATTCGCAGCGGTGCGGCGCACCTGCCGGCTCGCATTGCGCAACCCTTCAAATGCCTGCGGACTGGTCACTTCGTGCAGAAGATGCCGGTCTATATACAGCATCGGAGCTTCGCCTTCAGGTTCATGCACCATATGGTCGGCCCAGATTTTCTCATACATCGTTTTTTTCATGCGAATTCTCTCTTAAATTAGCTTTTCACTATCGGCGAGACCGATTTTCAGGCATGCAGTATAGCACCAGCATAATTGTTCACTTAATCAGTTTTAGGTATTAAGACATATGAATATTAAGTCCTTGAACGGTTCATTATCGGGTGAACAGAGGGGCCTGTTCCCGACTTATGGCATCGTCATGCAAAACCAGGCATGCGGCTGAATACCTGGTGCAACCGACTATGGTGGGATATTGCTTCCAGTACCAGACAGCGCAACCGCAACTCAGCAAAATCCCGAGCAAAATCCCGAAAATCCCGGACACCCACGAAAATCCCGGACACCCACTAATTAAAGCCCTGAAACCACGACGGGGTTCAGCGTCAGCTTTTAGCCTGAGTGCAGAAACGGGTAACCAGCAATTTTCCTTCCGTCCCTGACCGAGTAATTGTTTCACACTCTAAACTTTAAAATTCCCACCCCATCCAGAGATAGATTCCGGCTAACAAAATGCCGAAAACACGCCCGTTGCAGCAATCCATAATACCCGGCATTGACGCCTTAATGTTATAGCGCTAGCCTTACTAGCAGGAGCACTTTTAAAGTACCTGAACAATACAAGTAACATCAGCAACTGGACATGCTAAAGCGGAATTAAACCGGTGGAAAAATCCCGGACACCCACTAATTAAAGCCCCCCACTAATTAAAGCCCTGAAACCACGACGGGGTTCAGCGTCAGCTTTTAGCCTGAGTGCAGAAACGGGTAACCAGCAATTTTCCTTCCGTCCCTGACCGAGTAATTGTTTCACACTCTAAACTTTAAAATTCCCACCCCATCCAGAGATAGATTCCGGCTAACAAAATGCCGAAAACACGCCCGTTGCAGCAATCCATAATACCCGGCATTGACGCCTTAATGTTATAGCGCTAGCCTTACTAGCAGGAGCACTTTTAAAGTACCTGAACAATACAAGTAACATCAGCAACTGGACATGCTAAAGCGGAATTAAACCGGTGACACGTAGGCAGAACAGGTGACGACATTGCATACCACTAAAATTGGCCTGGATAGCCTGTTTCAGTACCGGCAAATTATTCATAGGACAGGAACCTCGTGATAAGATACACCTCAAACTTAAGGCCGGAATATGGCGCAGAACTGGAACGACTGATGTTCTTCAATCCGGGTCAACAAACGGCTCTCGCCACCATAATGGATTCGGTAGAAAAATTTGGTCAACCCAGTTTATATATCGATCAGGATCGATTGCGTATCAAAGTTGAAAAGCTCCATGATGTACAGACTCTATTTGTACTAGATGATGATACGCTGGCAGCAGTACTGGTTTATTCTCGGATATCCGTTGAGTCGCTGATAGTGATCCACATCGCGGTGGATTATGAGTACTCTTCGCAGGGTAATCGCTCCGATAAAATGCTGGTGATGCGCATGTTAAATCAGTTACGTCAGTGCGCGTGCCACATCAAGGGCATTGAAAATATTCGACTGATGAATAGCAGCAGTGAATTTATTGTTTATCCTGTTTGATGAGGCATGGAGTGTACGATCTCTACATCATGTCTCTGCCACAGCTGAAACATTGACCCTCTTTAAATAGCCATGCATGATGCGCTGTTTACATACATGGAATTCTTCTATGCAATGTCCTGACTGCAGTGGTCAACTGGTCTCTACCGCCAATCAAGGTTTTAATTTTTTGCACTGCTCCAGCTGTCATGGAAAACTCATCGACGAAGAAATTCTTCTCAGAATTGAAACCGTAACGGCAGCGCAAGCGTCTACCAGCAAACAGCCTGCTCAAGCTGACTCGCGAGAAAAGTTACGCAACTGCCCCACCTGTAATGTATCCATGCAAAAAATAGCGTATGGCAGACTGAAACCTAAAACTACCATCGATAAATGCCCCAAATGCAGTTATATCTGGCTGGGTCCGATCAGTTTGCTCACACGCAGTTTTTTATCGGCATATCGTCCGTTTGAAATAAATCTATGGGACCTGCAGAACAACCATATTCTGGAATTAAAACGTCCTTTCCGGTTTTATTTTCATAAAATGAGCATTGCAGATGGCGCTGAGATAAAGGTCGGCACTATCGTGCGTGAGTTCTCTATTATTAATAAAAAATTTAGCGTACTGGATGGCAGAGGCAAACAGATCATGAGCATTCACGGCCCTTTGATCCGACCGTGGACTTTTTTTGTGAAAAGGGCTGAGCGGGAGATTGGCAAGATCAGCAAACAATGGGGCGGGCTCCTGAAAGAGATCTATACCGACGCTGACATCTTTGGCGTGAAGTTTAATAAGGATATTGATAAAAATTCAAAATACATCCTGCTTGGCGCCGTATTCCTGATTGACTTTCTGTACTTTGAAAATAATACATAAAAAAAGCCCCTGTAACGGCTTACAGGGGCTTTCTGCTGGAGACTGTCGAAAAGCTTTATATTAAGCGTTTTTCCACTTAGCCTCCTTTGTTACACAACTTGTTCAAATCAGGCTCAGGAAAACTGATTCATGGTGTTGTCGGCACCGCCAGCTTTGAGTGCGGCTTCACCCGCGAAATACTCCTTGTGATCATCGCCCATATCAGAACCTGACATGTTCTGATGCTTGACGCAGGCAATCCCTTCACGGATTTCCTTACGCTGCACACCCAGTACATAGCCCAGCATGCCCTGCTCGCCGAAGTATTCTTTGGCCAGATTGTCGGTAGACAGTGCAGCGGTGTGGTAAGTCGGCAGTGTAATCAGGTGATGGAAAATACCGGCATCACGCGAAGAATCAGCCTGGAAGGTACGGATTTTTTCATCCGCAACAACGGCCAGTTCTGTCGCATCATAATCAACGCTCATCAGCTTGGCACGATCGTAGGCAGAGACATCCTTACCTTCTTCACTCCATGCATCGAAAACCTGTTGACGGAAATTCAATGTCCAGTTGAAGGAAGGTGAATTGTTGTAAACCAGCTTCGCATTCGGAACCGCTTCACGTACCCGATTGACCATGCCACCGATTTGACCGATATGCGGCTTTTCAGTTTCGATCCAGATCATGTCTGCGCCGTTTTGCAGCGAAGTGATGCAATCCAGTACACAGCGATCTTCGCCAGTGCCCGAACGGAACTGGAACAGGTTGCTGGGCAGACGCTTTGGACGTACCAGCTTGCCGTTACGGTTGATGATCACATCACCGTTCATCATCGTTTCAGGGGTCACTTCTTCCACATCGAGGAAGCTGTTGTACTGATCGCCCAGATCGCCCGGCTCGTTGGAAACGGCAATCTGCTTGGTCAGGCCGGCACCGAGGGAATCGGTACGCGCTACGATAACACCATCGTCGACACCCAGCTCAAGGAAGGCGTAACGTATCGCACGTACCTTGGCGAGGAAGTCTTCATGTGGAACGGTTACCTTGCCATCCTGGTGACCGCACTGCTTTTCATCAGATACCTGGTTTTCGATCTGGATACAGCAGGCACCGGCTTCGATCATCTGCTTCGCCATCAGGTAGGTTGCTTCGGCGTTACCGAAACCGGCATCGATGTCGGCAACAATCGGCACCACGTGGGTTTCGAAGTTATCGATCTGGTTCTGGATATCTTTTTCTTTTACGTTATCGCCAGCAGCACGGGCCGAGTCGAGCTCACGAAACAGTCCACCCAGGACGCGTGCATCCGCCTGACGCAGGAAGGTGTAAAGCTCTTCGATCAGGGCTGCAACTGAGGTTTTTTCGTGCATCGACTGATCCGGTAACGGACCGAATTCTGAGCGCAGCGCTGCAACCATCCAGCCGGACAGGTAGAGGTAGCTCTTCTTGGTAGTACCGAAATGCTTCTTGATTGAGATCATTTTTTGCTGACCGATAAAACCATGCCAGCAGCCCAGTGACTGGGTGTACTGAGATGAATCGGCATCATAGGCAGCCATATCGGCACGCATGATTCCGGCGGTATATTTAGCTATATCCAGACCTGTTTTGAAACGGTTCTGGGCACGCATACGGGCAACAGATTCAGGATTGATCGCATTCCAGCTATCGCCGTTTTGAGCGCACAGGCTAGCGGCGGTCTGGATGTCTTGTTTGTATTGAGTCATAAGTTAATCCTAAGTGTTTGGAATGGGTAACCACGCCATAGTATGGCTTTGCACATCATAATTGAAATAAATAGCGATTATACTTACTATTCATCAGACAAATAGTCATCGCCGAGCCCAACATGCAAAACGAACGTATCGACCTCAACCTGCTGGAGTACCTGGATGTACTATTGCGCGAACGCAACGTGACCCGTGCCGCCAGCTATCTGGGCCTGAGTCAACCGGCGATGAGTAACGGCCTGCGCCGTCTGCGACTGATGTTTAATGATCCGCTGCTGGTGCGTACCAGCGAGGGCATGACACCAACCGAACGTGCGCTGGAGTTACAGCCACTAATCCGCGAAGCCCTGGCTCAGGTGGATAAGGCGATCCAGCCGCAAGCGGCGTTTGAGCCGGCGACCACCGAAAGGGTATTTCGCATCATGGCCAGCGACTACGCCGAATCCACCATTATTCCGCGTATCCTGCACCGCCTGCGTGAAGAAGCACCCGGCATCGTGCTCGATATCATGACCCCGAGTGATGTCAGCTTCCTCGATGTGGAACAGGGCAAGGTCGATATGGTGATCAATCGCTTCGACAGTATTCCTCAGTCGTTTCATCAGAAGCTGATCTGGAACGATAGCTTTACCTGTCTGTTCAGTGCCGAAAATCCGATTCGTGATAACTTTAACCTGAAGACCTATCTGGAAGCGCAGCATGTGTGGGTGAGTAAAACCGGCATGGGCGTCGGTGTCGGTATCGATCCAGATGATGTGCAGCGCCTGGGCTGGGTGGATGAAGCCCTGACTAAACTGGGTAAAAAACGTCACATCACGATTTTTACGCGTCACTATCAGGCGGCGATGTTACTGGCTGAGCAGAAAGATTTGATTGTTACGTTACCGACCCGGGCAGCCCACCTGAAGCAGCAGAATCCGCGTGTGATTCTGCGAGAACCGCCGTTCAGCATTCCAGCGATGGAGCTAAAAATGGCCTGGAGCCCGCTGTTACAGAATAATCCGGGCCATCAATGGATGCGCCGGCTGATCGTCGAAGTGACCCAGTCACAGGATTAATCTTATTCTATCTGGTCGCGCAGTCGGTTCCTTTTTTCATGCCGCCAGTCGACTACTTTCCCGCAATGAGGGCAGCGGTTGTTGAGCGCTGTTTTCATCTCGCGTTCTTCCACACTGATCATCTGCCCGATTTCTTTTTCGATCTTACGGTTGCGACTGCTATCGAGTATGGTTTCTGCTTCATCCGGATCCAGCCCCAGTGTTTCGCGTGACTCCTTCAGCTCCAGCTCCTCTTCTGCGGTAATCACGCCATCTTTCAGTGCATTATCAACAATTTTTTCGAACTGTGCACGGCGCTGATGGATCGCTTCGCTGAAGCCGGAAGCCAGTATCCCGGCCGGTAGCGCCACCAGGCCGACGCTGATGATACTGATTACCGATGCCAGTGTCTTGCCCAGCACGGTAACCGGAGTAACATCCCCGTAGCCGACGCTGGTCATGGTAATAATCGCCCACCACATCGCATGTGGAATACTCTTGAAGCTCTCGGGCTGTGCTTCATGCTCAGCCAGATAGGTCAGACTGGAAGCCATGATGACCAGCATACACAGCACAAACAGAGCCGCTCCAATCGATTTCGCCTCATCCTTGAGTACCTTCAGCAGCAGCGACATGGATGAAGAGTAACGCGTCAGACGAAACACCCGCAGCAACCGCAATACCCGCAAAAAGCGCAGGTCAACGGTAATGAACAGCGTCAGATAAAACGGCAGGATCACAATCAGGTCGATCAGCGCCATCGGCGTCAGCATATAACGCAACCGCCCCCAGAACGGATGGCTATGATCGGAATCAGGGTTTTCGATCGCACACCAGACCCGCGTTAGATACTCGATGCTGAAGATGATGACCGAAAATGTTTCAAAGCCTGAAAAGAAAAAGCGGTAGCGGTTCTGCAGAAACGGCAGCGTTTCCAGTATCACCGACAGTACATTCAGCGAGATCAGACAGATCAGGAAGATATCGATAAATCGACTCAGGCGATCACCTCTGGCACCTACATCAAGTATTTCAAAAGCGCGTTTTCTTATTTTCTGCATGCAGAGCCTTTCATCTATCGGACAATTTTTTTTCTGTTCAAATAACTTTAGCAGGGTTTCAGCTCAATATTGAAGCAACCTTTAATAAATCAGCGGTTCACGGCTACAGCATTTAAGCATAAACCTGAGCGATTGATTCTGCTGCACTGGCGGCGCCCCTTGACCTCGCCAACGGCAGTATCAGGCAGGCGTATACTGCAGCATTTTGTGTGCTTTTTGCAGGGCCTCAGGAATCGATCGGGAAAACGCCACCTTTCCCAGCTGTTTGCGCAGCCCGGCTCTACGCAGCTTAAGTATCATCCTCGGTTGCAGCTGATTGATAACCAGAGAGACACCGGCCTTATGCAGATTCCGGCTGATCGATTCCATCGCAATAATGGCACTCATATCGATCATATTGACTTCCGCCATATCCAGGATCACCACCCGCACCTCCGGCGTCACCGAAGCGATGCTGCGCATGGCCTTCTGCGCGGAGCCGAAGAACAACGACCCATTCACGTCATAAATCGCGAATTGTTCAGGTAAATCAAGCGCGTCCTGATGATGCTTTTCAATCTTGGTGGTAGTGGTCAGGCTGATGCTTTTATGGATAAACAGGATTGAGGCCAGACTCACACCAACCCCCACCGCTATCGTCATGTCGAATAATACGGTGAGCAGAAAGCAGATGATCAGCACCGCCACATCACTGCCCGGTGCAACCCGCACGGTGCGGAAAAAGTGCTTCACCTCACTCATATTCCACGCCACCATCAGTAACAGCGCGGCCATCGAAGCCATCGGGATATACGACAGCAACGGGGATAGCGACAGAATCGCAATCAGGATAAACACACCATGTACCACGGAGGAAAGCGGGGAGCGTCCACCCGCCTTGATGTTCGCCGTCGTGCGCGCAATCGCAGCGGTAGCCGGAATGCCGCCCAGTAAAGGTGCGAGCAGATTACCCAGACCCTGCCCGATCAGCTCGTCGTTGGAGTCGTGTTTTTTGCCCGACATGCCATCCGCAATCACTGCACATAACAGCGATTCGAGTGCACCCAGCACCGCAATCGTAATCGCCGCCGGCATCAATGCACGGATCAGCTCCCAGCTGATGCCGATTGGCTCACCGTTGCCGCCAGGAAGATTCCACGGCCAGTTAAATTCGGGCGCAAACGGTGGGATACCGTTGCCCGCGATGCCATTCAGTTCATACTGAAAGCGACTGCCAATGGTCGCGACCGAAAAATCCTGAAACAGCTGAGTCGCCAGCCAGGCGCAGACAGAACCGGTCAGCAGCGCAATCAGATGGCCCGGTATTTTTGAATTCATGCGCGGCCAGAGCAGCAGCACGCTTAAGGTTAGCGCGCCGATCAGCAAATCCTGCAGATGGATAGTGGGAAGCGCCTGCACAATCGCCATCAGCTTTTCCAGATAATGGCCTTCACCTGAAGTGATCGTCAGCCCTAAAAAATCCTTGATCTGAAAGGTCGCGATCACCACCCCGATGCCGGTGGTAAAACCGATCACGACCGGATAGGGAATCACCTCGATCAGCTTGCCGAGCTTCGCCACGCCCATCGCAACCAGAATGATGCCTGCCATAAACCCGCTTAACAGCAACCCGCCCAGCCCAAACTGCTGCGCAATCGGTAACAGTACCACCACAAACGCTGCGGTAGGACCGGACACACTAACCTTCGAACCACCGGTGAGCGCAATCAGGATACCGGCGACGATAGCGGTATACAGCCCATGCTGGGGTGCGACACCGCTGGCAATCGCAAGCGCCATGGATAAGGGCAGTGCAATGATGCCAACCGTTAAGCCAGCCAGAATATCGGCCTGTATATCAGCGAATGTTGGCTGGTTTCTTATCGTTTGTTTAATGGCATAAAACATCTTTGGCCTTCTTTGAGGTGGTAACAGTGACCGACAGAATTATTGACGATGGCTGGCGTAAAATTGAAATCGGGCAAACTATAGGCCTGTACTTTTTGAACTTCAATAGATCCGCGTTATAAACCGGGTATTTCAGTTCAGTTTTATCTACCAGCGGGACTCAACGCATCGCTCTTGCGCTGGAAGCCGGGTGTCTATTGAATACGAAAGCCCGCATGACAGGCAACACAGCTGGAAGTGATCTCTGCCAGTAATCGATAAGCCGCCAGCGCTTCCCCTTCCTGCGCTTTTAATGCAAAGCGACTGGCGGCCTTATGCATGGAGGTTCCGCTCGCACGCATCGCTTCCGGCATAAACGGCGCCATATGCCCGGCACCGTGCGACTGTAGAGAGCTCATCCCCAGCCGTTGTTCAGCAATCTCGGCGGCCTGATCCAGCTCATCCTTACCCATCGCAATCAGTATTTCATCGATTGCCTGCAGGTGATCGCGCATGTTCGACAGCATATGCTGCTGCATCATCGGCGGCAGTTGCACCAGCTGGCGAGAATCATCGGCTGCTGCTGCCAGGCGAAAACCGCCCGCCATCAGCAGCAGCGCGGGTAGTAAATATCGATTAATCCAGCTCATCACGTTTTTCCTATACAGCGTTAATTTGATTAAAGCGGGTCAGAACGACCTGCGGCAGCGAAAAAATACCGCGCTCACTCGAAAGCACTCAGGCGCAAATCCTGCATCACCGCCTGATTAACCTGAACCAGGCCCCGCTTGGGCCGATCCAGATCGATAATAATAAATACAATCATTGAAATCAGAAAGGCGACCAGTACCGTCGGTAGCGCCATGCGCTTGCCACCCAGCCCACTGGAATAGCCAATAATGCCCACCGATGCGATAAACACAATAAACAGCAGGATTAGAACGACCTCCGGCACATGCATATGCAGCAGGGCATTGCGCTTACCCTGGGCATCGAATACCGCATTCAGTGAGTTGATAAAAGCACCCGTGGTGACCGGACGCGGATCAACATTCGCAGCCTCTATCGCAATCGCCCACAGCTCACGCTGCAACTGGGCAATTTGCTGGTTAAAGGCATTGCGTTCCTGCTGCCGGGTAAGATCGGTTTTGCCAATCGCAATGCGCAGGTCGATGTACTTTTTTAGCAGATTATTGGTCGGCTGCTGAAATTGTTCATTCAACAGTTCAACCCTGAAGATGGCAGTGCCAATCGCGTTGGCTTCGTCGATCAGGGCCAGACTCCGGTTATCGAAACGCTGCATCGACATGCTAAAGGTAAAACCCAGTAACAACGCCAGTAAACCGAGTATGCTGGCCTGCACCGAGCCGGTCAGCGACATCAGCTCATCGCTGGTCTGATGCTGCACAAAGCGCCCGATACGGAACCCGAATTCATTAAAAATAATAATCAGAATAAACAGTCCGAGCGTGATTAACACGCTGTTATGACTGTACAGAAATTCCTCTTGATACATGCCTGGTTACCGCCGGGTTTAAGAGTAGAAAGCTTACAAAATTTGATATCGAGCCAGTCTGGCATGACAGACTTTAGCAGCGATCTATCGCTATACAAACACTAGTTTACAACTAAACATCAGCCGTCCGCACTTGCCCTATGTCATGAATTACCTTAATGATTCCTTCAGTATAGCGACCGACTTTGTTAGTCTAGGCTCGTTTTCATATTCAATAACTCAAACCTGCTGTAAGTTATACCGATGATTCGTAAATCCCTGTCGTTACTTTTAGTTGCCCTGATTGCGCTGCAATCGGTTGCGGCTATTGCCGACAAACACCAGTTCCATCAGAACGGGACAGCACATCTACAGTTCGATCACAGCACCCACGATCACCCTGCCAGCACCCAGTCACAGCCAGATAAGCAGAACCTACAGGACCCTGTTGCAGATACTCAATTCGACTGTCATCACTGCTGTCACTGTCATGGTGCGGTGCATTTCTTTTTAAACAGTGTGAGCAATCACGCTCTCGATATTCCTCAATCCGCACAGGCTGCCTCGGAGCCTGGCACGAGCTACTTCTCCTTCCTGATTTCCCCTGATCTACGCCCTCCCATCGTTTAGTCGCTGCTGCACCTGAGCTCTATTCCTGCCGTTCGCTGGTCGCCGGCATCTGACTTATACGATGAGATTGTTTATTCATGAAAATTTTAACCCTACTATTTTTCACTACCCTGTATCTTAACGCTGCGTACGCAGACGAAGCCCTTACTATTGAGCTGATCGATAAACCTGCCCAGAAATGGAAGCTGCAGGATGTCTCTGTAGAAGGCACTGCACAGGGTACGCAGGTGAGTGGCCTGCTGACCGCCTTCCACCGCTTCGGCCTGCCATCCGGGCATCTGGATATCGTTGCCTGCACACCCAGCGATGACCTGATCGCGCTGACGACAACAGACTACACCCCACCTTTTTTAACCCATCGTGAAATGAAACAGGGTGGCATCCGCTTTTCGACTACGTTTAACCAGCAACTGCCCACTGATACGATCATTAAGGTCACTTTTCATCGCGGGCAGGTACGCCCTCAGTCTGATCCGGAAATCTGCCGGCAGCTGACTGCTGACAGCAGCAAGTAGAATGCAGAGGGCTATCAATCATGAATCTTGTACGTATTACACAGCAGAAAAAAAATGTCGTCCTGGCTGCGCTCGTCCTTTTCTCCATCTCAGGACCTGCGGTGGCCGCAACAGCCCAGTCCGGCTGGGGAGGCTGGCTGATCGAACAGCTCACCCAGCACCCGGAACTGATCGCTGCCAGACACAAAATCGAAATCAACCAGGCCATCGCACAGGGCTATCAACAGCCGCTGTATAACCCTGAACTGGAAACCGAGCTTGAGCATGAAGGCTCGGATAACAATATTCGTATTGGCGTTAGTCAAACCATCGACTGGTGGGACAAACAGGCCGCACGCCAACAGCAGGGGCAACACAGCCTGACCAGTGCACAACAGGCCTATCAATTGTTACTGCAACAAAAGGCCGCCGCCGCGTTACAGACTCTGATCGAATGGCAGCTCGCCGGTGAACAGGCGCAACAGGCGCGCAATCAGGAAAACCAGCTCGGCACCCTGATCGAACTGGTCAGACAACGCCAGCAGGCCGGTGATCTGGGCCAGCTGGATGCCGAACTGGTGTACCTGAGTCTGTCGCAAACACTGAATACCACCGCGCAGGCCGTGGTTCAGCTGAAACAGCTGGAGGTGAGTCTGCGTCAACAGTTGCCGGACTGGTCTGCTCAACGTCTTCAACCCACCCAGCTTGCAGGGGCCATCGACCGCTCTGCGGCCGATGCCGAACAGATCGGGCAATGGGTCGATCAATTTCCCGAGGTGCTTGCTGCACGCGCCGAATGGAAACTGGCCCAGCAGTCAGCGCAACTGACTAGGGTTGAAAACAGGGCCGACCCGACCTTTGGCATCAACGCTGGAACCGCCGGTGATGACACGGTACTCGCACTCTCCTTCTCGATGCCACTGCAACTGCGCAATAACTACAGCGCCGAGACTGAAACCGCTCAGCAGCAGGTACTTGCGGCAGAAGCGGATTATCTCGCGCTGCGCCGTCAGCAGCAGTTTGCGATCGAATCCAGTCAGGTCACGCTGGATGAATACCGACAACGCTACGAACACTGGCAGCGCATCATGCAGGGACGCAGCGAACGCACCGAAACCCTGCTCAAGACGCTGTGGAGCAATGGCGACATGAACACCACCGACTATCTGCTCGCACTACAGCAGATTAACGAAGGATTGATCGCCGGCCTCGAACTGCATAGCCGCTACCAGCTGGCCCATATCGACTGGCTGCTGCAGACCGGACAAATCCTGGCGGCCCTTCAGCAACTCAAATAATCACCAAATTCGGATCCCACATGAAAAACAATACTCTTACTTTAATTCTGTTCAGCAGCCTGCTGCTGCCACTGGGCAGCAGCTTATACGCTCAGCAGGAACACAATCACGCGCATGACGAAACTAGTCACAAAGATACGCTAATCAGCCGGCAGGCACCCGCTCTGGAACTCGATCAGCATGCTGACCATGATCACGCCGGACATGGAGGACTCACCCTTGATATGGGTGACGCGAAGCAAGACACGCATCAGAATGGCGACCGTCACGCACACGATGACATCGCTGGAGGCAAACCCGATGATGGACACGGCCATGCGGGCCATGATGATCATGAAGAAGGTGTCGCATTATCCCGCCAGCAACTGTCGCTGGCCAAAATCAGGGTCGCAAGCCTGAGCGCGCAACAGATGGACTTTCAGGTGTATGCGCCGGGTGAAATCAAGGCCAATGGTTATACCAGTTATCTGGTGTCACCACGCGTCGACTCGGTGGTACTACGACGCTCGGTCGCACTCGGCGATCATGTCGAAAAGGGCAAGCCGCTGGTCACCCTGTTCAGCGAAACCGTCGCCGAATCTCAGGCCGCGTTCCGGGTTGCCAATGCAGAATGGCAACGGGTGGAAAAACTGGGGAAAAAAGCCATCGGTGACCGGCGTTTTATCGCCGCCCAGACCGATTACGAAGCCGCGTATGGCAGACTGATCGCTTATGGTCTGTCGCAGGACGCGATTCAGTCACTCACCCGAAAGAATCAGAATCTCGGTGAATACACCCTGTATGCCGCGATTTCCGGGGCGGTACTGTCGGATGATTTTCATCAGGGCCAGCGCGTAGAAGCCGGCCAGGCACTGATGGAACTGGCCGATGAGCATGAACTCTGGGTGGAAGCACGTCTGGCACCCACCGCCAACCTGGAGCTGCCGACCGGCACCCTGGCTCAGGTCAGGGTCGGTAATGAATGGTTTGCAGCGCGGGTCGCGCAGGAGGCTCACACCATTGATCCGCAGACCCGCACCCGCGTCGTCCGTCTGCTGGTTAACAACGATGCCCATCGACTGCATCCGGGCCTGTTCGCCGACGTTTACTTTGTGTTCACCACCGAACATGCGGTACTGGCGGTTCCGGAAGCCGCCCTGATGCGCAGTGCCGATGGCGACTGGACGGTTTTTGTGGAAACCGAAGCGGGTCAGTTTAAAGCTCAGGAAGTGGTCCTCGGACGTTCGCTCGGCCAATGGCGAGAAATCAACGGCGTAGCGGCAGGCACCAGGGTGGTGATCGAAGGCGCTTTCTTTGTCGCTTCTCAGATCGCCAAGGGCGGTTTTGATCCGCACAATCATTGATGCGGAGATAATGCCATGTTAAATCGAGTTATCGACTGGGCGGTCAGCAACCGTCTGATGGTGGTGATTGCACTACTGACATTCAGTGTCGCGGCTTTCTTCATCATTCCCCGGCTCAATCTGGATGCGTTTCCGGATGTCACCAATGTACAGGTTTCGATCAATACCGAAGCCCCCGGACTGGCGGCGGAAGAAGTCGAGCAGCTAATCACCTTTCCGATCGAAGCGGTGATGTACGCGCTGCCCGATGTGGAAGAGGTACGCTCTATTTCCAAGACCGGACTGTCTGGAATTACCGTGGTGTTCCGTGAAGGCACCGATATCTATTTTGCGCGCCAGCTGGTGTTCGAGCGCCTGCAATCGGCCAGAGAGTTGATTCCGGCTGGCGTCGGCACGCCGGAAATCGGCCCCAATACCTCGGGGCTGGGTCAGGTTTATCAGTACCTGCTGCTGGCCGAAGCCAGTTCCGGCTATGACGTGATGGCCTTACGCAGCCTCAACGACTGGGTGGTCAAGTTGCTGCTGATGCCGGTGGACGGGGTTACCGATGTGTTGTCGTTTGGCGGTGATGTGCGCCAGTATCAGGTGAATATCAATCCGGCCCGCCTGCTCGCCTATGAATTGAGCCAGAGTGATGTGGTCGCAGCGCTTGAGCGAAATAACGAAAACGCCGGCGGCTGGTATATGGATCGCGGGCAGGAACAGCTGGTGATTCGCGCGGTAGGCTGGCTCGGCCATGACCAGCAGGGGCTGGACGAGTTACGCCAGATTCCGCTCAAAACATCCGCCAGCGCGGTGGTTACGGTAGCCGATGTTGCCACCGTTGAACTCGGCAGTGAAATCCGACAGGGTGCCGTTACCCTGTCGCGGCGTAACGCCAGTGGCGAACTGGAACAACTGGGCGAAGTGGTTTCCGGCATCGTACTGAAACGCATGGGCGCGAATACCAAGGCTACCATCGACGGTATCCTTGAACGCGTCAACCTGATCCAGCAGGCGTTGCCGCCCGGCGTCAGCTTTGAACCGATTTACGATCAGTCGGATTTAATCAGCAAGGCGGTGAGCACGGTAGTAACCGCTCTGGTCGAAGCCTTCGTGTTTATCGTGATCGTGCTGGTGTTATTCCTGCTCAATCTGCGCGCCGTATTACTGGTGTTGATTTCGATTCCGCTATCGATCGGCATGGCGCTGACCGTAATGGCTTATTACGGTCTGTCGGCCAATCTGATGTCGCTCGGTGGACTGGCGGTTGCGATCGGTATGATGGTCGATGGCGCGGTGGTGATGATGGAAAATATCTTCAAACACCTGAGCCACCCGGATCGCCAGCACGATCAGCAGCATGCACAAAACCTTGCACTGAATGATACCGATCCCTACGACGTCGAGCAGGATAGGCCGGTCGCGCTGCGCATTCAGGAGGCAGCACGCGAAGTTGCCAAACCGGTGTTCTTCGCCGTTACCATTATCATGGTGGTGTTCGCCCCGCTATTCAGCCTGGAAGGGGTGGAAGGCAAGATGTTTCAACCGATGGCGGTGAGTATCATGATCGCAATGGCCGCCTCGCTGGCGGTCTCTCTGATCGTGGTACCGGCGCTGGCCAGCTACCTGTTCCAGCGCGGCCTGAGCGCGCGCACCAGCCCGCTAGTCTCGGTGCTGGAAACGCTGTATCGCTGGCTGCTGAGTTTCGCGATGCGGTTTAAAGTCCTGGTCCTGATCGGCGCTTTCGGGCTGCTGCTGTCGGCGCTGCTATTACTGCCCAGACTGGGCACCGAGTTTGTGCCCGAACTGGAAGAAGGCACCCTCAACCTGCGCGCTACTCTGGCCCCTTCCTCCAGCCTGGATACCGCACTCAGTGTCGCACCAGTACTGGAAGCCATGCTGCTCGAATTCCCCGAAGTCACCTATGCCTCCAGTCGTATCGGCCGGGCAGAAATCGGCGGCGATCCGGAGCCGGTGAATAATATCGAAATCTATATCGGCCTCAGGCCCACTGCCGAGTGGACCAGCGCGAGTAATCGACTCGCGCTACAGGAACTGATGGAGCACAGGCTGGAACAGTTTCCCGGCCTGTTGCTGAACTTTTCCCAGCCGATCGCGACGCGTGTGGATGAACTGCTGTCCGGGGTCAAGGCACAACTGGCGATCAAGCTGTTCGGGCCGGATCTGAAGGTACTCGCCGAACAGGGCCAGGCCATCGAAAAAGTGGTGCAGGCAATCCCCGGTGCGCGCGATGTGGCGATGGAACAGATCGCCGGCGAGGCACAACTGGTGGTCAGACCGGACCGGCGTCAGCTGTCACGCTACGGACTCGCCGTGGGCGACGTGATGGATCTGGTTCGCGATGGACTTGGCGGGGTGGAAGCCGGTCAGATCATCAACGGCAACGAACGCTACGATATCTACGTGCGCCTCGACAGTGAGTTTCGTAAAGACCAGCAGGCGATTGCCGATCTGCGTCTGCAGTCACCGACCGGCGCCTGGGTGCGCCTCGGAGATGTGGCCGCCATCAGCATCGAATCCGGGCCGCCACAGGTGCGGCGCGATGACGTACAACGCCGCGTGGTGATTCAGGCCAATGTACAGGGCCGCGATATGGGCAGCGTGGTGGCGGACATCCGTCAGGCCATGCGCGAACAGGTCGACCTGCCACCCGGCTATTCGGTCGATATCGGCGGGCAGTATGAAAATCAGCAGCGCGCACAACAACGCCTGATGATCGTGGTACCGCTGTCGATCGGTCTGATTGCTCTGCTACTTTATTTTGCCACCCATTCGGTAGGACAGGCATTGCTGATTCTGGTTAACCTGCCGCTGGCGATGATCGGCGGCATCTTTGCACTGTACCTGACTGGACAGTATCTGTCGGTACCAAGCTCAATCGGCTTTATCACTCTGTTCGGGGTCGCGGTGTTGAATGGCGTGGTGATGGTGGAAGCGATTAATCTGCGTATCGAGTACGGCAATGAAGACATCGCCAAAGCCGTATTTGAAGGTGCGGTATCACGTCTGCGCCCGGTACTAATGACCGCCATCGTCGCCGCACTCGGACTGATTCCGATGATCCTCTCAAACGGTGTCGGTTCAGAGATTCAGCGCCCGCTGGCCACGGTGATCGTCGGCGGTCTGGTCACGGCCACCTTTCTGACCCTGTTCGTGTTACCGGTGTTGTACGCGTGGTTTTCCAACGCCAGACTGAAAGAGATGCGCTGATAAACTTCTGAGCGGGGCTCTGGCACAGCCATATCCCCGCTCTCAAATTGAGGCCGACGATAGCACTCGCATTAGCAGTCAACGATGCTGTCAAATCCACCGAAAATCATACGCTGCCCATCGAACGGCATTTTAGCCGGATCATGCTGCATCCGCGCATCTGCCATCGCCTGTTTCATCCCCTGATCGCGAGTTGCACGATCCGGCCATTCGATCCAGCAAAACACCACGCTCTCATCGGGCTTACACTGCACCGCCAGCGGAAACGAAGTTAGCTTCCCGTCAGGCACATCATCCGCCCAGCTTTCCATCACGCGCAGCGCGCCATGATCCTTGAATACCTGCGCGGCCTCCGTGGCAATCTTGATATAGTTCTGTTTATTCCGGGTAGGCACTGCAACCACATAACCATCGATATAAGACATCCGAACTCCCCCTTTTTGTGAAAGAAAGGTCAGTGTACCTGATTTCAGGTACGCCAGTCGCTGCAGCGGGGAGCAAGGCAAACAGGATTAACACCCGTTTTAGCTCTCCAGAACTGACCATGACAGATAAGCAGATGGGCAATCAATTCCGCATTTTGCAATGCGGTTCATCAGCCCATAAGGATCAGATAACAATACCCCATTGACCTGCTCATATATAAAGCGGTAATCTGATGGAAATTATAAAAATTAACTACCTTTCCACAGGGATACTAAAAACACATGGAAAAACAATTATTAAGCCCGGACAAAATGAAACAGATTCCGGGTTATTACCACCGTCAAACTATCCGCTCTATTCGATTGCTGGCCTTGATTGCCCGTTCAATATGGATCAGTTTTAAACAATCCAAAACCGGGTTTTACAGTTTCCGTAAAACCCGGTGAACAGAGAAACTGTAGAATTCGCTGTTATGTGTAAATAAAGGTGAAATATTCTAGTTATGCGTTTGAATTATGGACAAACACCTATAGACATTTCAGGTACTGTATTTCCAAAGGTAAGTCCGGAAGATGGAAAGCCTGAAAGTTTCTGGTATGTAAAAAGCGAATTTATCAGGCATGCAGATCGCCTTCTAAAAGAGGGAAAGATGTTTTCTCATATTAGTGGACGTCTTGTCGGAAATCGCTGGGAGTGTGCGGGTCAATCAATATCCATTTCTGATGTTGCATCATTCGTGTGGTCTCTAAGGCTTTTTTATATGAAAAGCGAATGTATGAGCATATATTCCGTTTGTAGTTATATGGAGGAGAACGTTAATAATATTCATGTCAGAAAATTTAATCGACACATGAGAGATAACTGGAAAGAAGTATTGGATAGGGACGCACTTTTAATGTGTAAAGATTATCCCGGACCCATTAAAACTAACAAAAATCTGATTGATACTTTGTTGTATTCCGGCAATTTTCATTCCCAGGAAAAGTATAAAAATCGATACGATGAATTGCTAGAATATATGGATGAGAGTTTGATTTTTATGAGCACATACAATGCGCTTCATAGCTGTTACCAGATGATGCAAATAAGTCGCTCGCTCAGCGAGCTACGTGAGAATAACTTGGTTGTATTATTACCAAATCACCTTCAGCATGAATGGGACGATAATTGCTCTTATAAAGAATATAATGATTCAAGGAATAAATAACATGATTAGGATATTTTCAATATATGTACTTTTTGCTACCTCCTTATTTACATTAACTTCATGTGGTGGCGCGAGAGATTCTGATACAAATGCAGATCAAAACAGTCCAATACCTTCATCTACTCCTATTCCACCTACTTCTGGTATTTACTATGTTAGCTTTCAAAACAGCAGTGATAACTTAAGAAGTGGCAAAGTATTTGTTGATAACAATAATGATTTTTATTTATTGGGGTCAAGCAGAAATTATTCTCTAAGCGGTACATATGAAAGTGACAGTAATGACTTTAAAGTTACTTATAACGAGTATGGGTTTCCATATGATATGGGAGGCTCTAATCCTTATTTTGGTAGCTTCCGAAAATTTCCCGAAAATCAGATTTCTTTAAGTGAGATATTAAACCCTTTCGCTCAACCACTAAATTTTAAATACAAATTCAGTAACGCCCCTTCTAATTATTTTATGGAATTTGGTTTTGCTGTTAGTTGCATCGGTTTAATAGTGAATGGAAGATGTGTCGAGAGAGTAAACCTTAGTTGGTACAAACAAGATATAAATTTATCATTCATAACTAATTCATTTAATGGCTATGACACAAATGGTTGCCAGTTTGACGGAATTATTAACGAGCACATTACAGATAGCATTATTAAAGCAACCGTAACGGTTTCATCATGCTCGGCAATAGATCCTACTGATGCCATAAATGGTGGCGATTCTCAAATAAATAATGGTGAATATACGGGTATTGGATATATAGATTCTTATGAATCTTCTCAGAATGGTATTCCTTATGATGTTATCAGTTTCAATTTTGAAGGTTTTAATGCTCAACATGCCTTTAGGTTGCGGGCGTTCGAAGATGATAGAAATCTTTGAATTGTTGGGTAGATCAATAGCATATGCATAATTCAAAAACACATAACAAGGCAAATTCACATGGAAAAATTTAACCTACGCTCCTTCGTCGCTACGGCTAAATTTCCCAGTGATTTGCGACGTTATGTGCAGTAAAAATTAACATCATTGACTACAAGTCCGTTTTTAAAATCGAGTTAAGTCCAAAACAAGGTATGGAATCTAAAATAGTGACATCAGACAATATAAGATCACTCTTTTACGAAGTGAAAGATCTTTTTCCTGAAAGCAACTATTACTCTAAAAATTCTTCTATGCGTTATTCTGAATCAAATAAGCTGTTAGGCCCTCATGCATTTAGAATAGGATTTTGGGTCGTCGCCAAAAGTGAAGTTCTTGAAAATCGTTTTGATGTTGGCACATTCAATAACGTTTACAACGATATTAATGTATCAAAAGACCAATTAACTTTAGAAGAAGCAAGGAGCTGGATTTTGAAGCATGCCTCGGATGCGCAGAAAGAAGCATCAGCTCAAAAATTGAAGGATCGGAAAGAGAGAATCACATTAGCTTTTGTCGCCGCTGTTATTATGTTAGCGGGGTTTTTATATTTTTCTTAATATTATGTGCCAGAAAAAAGTTTTTACTGAATTAATAGAGGACGTAAAAAAGCAAATAAGAAAGCATGCATCATTTTTTCACTATCCCAGAAAGTATGAAAAAACTAAAGAATTATCAATAGCTATTAGATTTTTTGAGGGTTTACGTTCGTTAGAAGGTAGAAAGTTTAGAAATATAAAAAATGGAGATGATCCACCTGATATTATGGCATTTAATAGTTTAGGAGAGAAAATAGCTTTAGAGCTTACTGAGCTTGTAAATGAAGATGCAATAAATTCTCAAATTCAAGGAAAGAGGAGTTATTTTTCTGAGGTTGTAAGTTGGGATAAGGATAACACGTTGGATGAAATTCAAAACATTATCAATAAAAAATCAAAATCACTAGAAGCGGTATATAGCGATGCTTACTCTGCTGTATTTTTACTTTTATTCACTGATGAGCCTAAGCTTCCCTTCAAGAGGGTGAATCAATTTGTCAACAACCACAATTGGGAAATTCCATTGAATATAAATGAAGCATATATCCTTTTTTCCTATACACCAGATAAAGACCTTCCTGATTATCCTGTTATGAAATTGTGGTAGATTACAATATGTTTTATGTATTCAGGCGAATTAAAAACGATCTGTTATTCAAGTTCGGAGTATTAACTGTAAAACCCGTTAAGTTGACTGAAGGTGACGCAAAGGAAGATATTCAAGGGGTTTTACGTAATCTAAGCGAAGATGAGAAATCTTGTTACCAAGAAGTATCTAGTGACTTACTTGACGTATACGATGGTGATTTTAATAGAGAGTATAAAACAACAGTTTTTGCAGTTTTTAAATTTGGTAATGACACTGGTGTTAGAGTATTTCACAACGAAGAAAGAGCAAGGGTTCTATCATCGACAAAAGATAGCTGCATGAGTATTAGATTGTTTCCATATAGATGCCAAAAATACCACGCTAGTTTAGGGATGCTTGGATATGTTTCCCCAGAACGTATGGCAAGTAAAATTATTAGTAAAATATGGTATATATAATTTCTTTCAATGTGTACCTTCTATAAATACACACATAACAAGGGTGTCAAGTTGCTCCCTTCGGTCGCTGGGACCGGCAAAAACCGCCAGCCCCTTACACTCGCGTTAGGCTCAAATAATTGTCGTAATTTAGGAGGTTCTGAATGAATACTAAGAT
>JACKQG010000350.1_pt1 | contig 68033 bp, 65 predicted proteins | sample 8237621 | NCBI WGS metagenome assembly JACKQG01 (sample SAMN15677084, study PRJNA649215) | marine metagenome | biome: marine; feature: Black Sea; material: saline water; isolation source: suspended particulate matter (SPM) from the Black Sea western gyre | collected 2013-06-09/2013-06-10 | depth... | reverse complement strand
ACAAGGATGGTTTTTTTCGTGCAAAATTACAGCGTCTCAATCTTAAAATGCTCTAAGACATCCTGATGATCCTGTTATCCTGTCAAAATTCCTCTGCTGCCCATGCAAAATAGAGAAGATTCTCTTTTTTATATCTTCTGTCGGCCCTCGATGGCGCGCTGCAGGGTGGTGGCATCGGCGTATTCAATGGCACTGCCTGACGGGATTCCGAAAGCGAGACGCGAGACGGCCACGCCGCGGCTGTTCAGCACCTCGGCCACATAGCTGGCAGTCGCTTCGCTCTCCACATCGGTGCCGAGCGCCAGAATTACTTCCTGAATTTCTTCGGGCTGAATGCGGCTGAGCAGTTCATTCACGCGCAAATCGGCCACCCCTTTGCCCAGCGCGGGCGAAAGGTGCCCGCCGAGTACGTGGTAGCGGCCCTGAAAGCTGTGCGAGTTCTCAATCTTCATGATGTCGCCGGGGCTCTCCACCACGCACAACAGGCCGGTGGCACGCCGTCCGTCGGTGCACAGCGCGCAGGGATCCTCCTTGGTGACCGTAATGCTGCCGCAGGTGGAGCAGGTGCCGACCTGCTCGTCGGCGGCCAGCAGCGCCTCAGCCAGCCGCCTTGCCAGCCCGTCGCGGTTTTGCACCAGCGCCAGCGCCATCCGCTCGGCCGAGCGTTTTCCAATGCCTGGAAGTTTTTCCAGCGCCGCAACCAGATCATCCAATGGAAGAAAATGTTTCATATTTGGGAGGGAGTTGGTGGAGTGGAGGAGTGTTGGATGGTTGGTCTTTCATTCATCCAATACTCCACAGCTCCATTACTTCGTTTCTTAAAATGGAAGATCTATCCCTTTGGTTAAACTCTTCATCTCTTTGGCCGCTTCATCCTGCGCACGGTTGAGTGCGCCCTTGACCGCATCGAGCACGGCCACTTCGAGCTTCTTAACTTCGGCGGGGTTGACGATTTCAGGCTGAATTTCAACGCTTTTCACCTTCATGTCGCAGGTCATTTTCACCGTCACGGCGCCACCGGCGGCAGAAAATTCAACTTCCTGTTTTGCCAGCTCTTTCTGCTTTTTCTTCATATCCTTCTGCATGGCAGCGGCCTGCTTCATCATTTTCATCATATCCATAATTAAACTTCCTTGGAGTGTTGGAGTAAAGGAGTGCTGGAAGTTGGATGTGGGCTATTTGTTCCAACCCAATACTCCAGTACTCCGTTATTCCAATACTCCATTCTTCTTCTATTTTCGTACGTCTTCAATGTCACCGTTGAAGGTCTCAAGGACGCTCCGCACGGCGGGGTTGTCATAATATTGTGTTTTATCCAGCGAGCCGCCTGTCGGCTGGTCGGCCGGTAGCGGGGCGTCAGCGGCCTGACCTTCCAAGGGTTGGAAGTTCACAGAAACGGCCCGTTTCAAGAAGCCTTCCAGTGTTTTCTGGACAAAAGAAATGGTGCGCGGATTGTCGAGGCTTCCTTTTCCCTGCGCGAATTCGGGGTCGATGCCGATGCTCACATGCGTGTCGGTCACGCTGACCGGCGCGGTGTCAATCAGGTACTGATGCGCGGAGGGAAGCCCTTTGGATAGATGCGCAATCAGTTGCGGCCAGGCGGTTTTTAGCCGCTCTAAATCGTCACTGGGCTTTTTTTTTACGGCGTAGTCCACCGGCGCTTCGTTGACTGCGGCTGCTCCATCGCCGCCCTTGAGCGCGGCAACCTGTTGCATCAGCTCATCCACCGTGGCAACCGTGGCGGCGCGCGAGGCGCGGATTAGCGCGGCTTCAAGCAGGGTGCGCTTGGACAGCGCATAGCGCATCCGCCCGTCGGCATCGATTAGCAGATCGATTATACGCAATAGCCGTCCGTCCGATGTTTTCCCCGCCTGCTGTTTCAACAGGTCGATCTGGGTGGCGGGAATATCGAACACCTCGAGGTTTTTTTCGGCATGCATCACGATCAGCAGATTGCGGAAGTGGTCGAGCAGTTCGAGCACCACGCGCTGCATATCTTTGCCGCTGCTGTCGATGGTTGCGACCGCCTGCAGAATGGCGGGAATGTCGCCGGTCAGGATGCCGCAGGCCAGCCCTTCAAGCTGTTCGCGGCTGATCAGCCCGAATACGGAGAGCACATCGGCCTCTTCGATGGTTTTGCCGCGGAAAGAGACCAGCTGGTCGAGCGCGCTTTCGGCGTCGCGCAGACCGCCTTCAGCGCCGCGGGAAATCGCGAGCAGGGCGTCGTCGCTGATCGTGATCCCCTCCGCCTTGCAGATTTTCTGCAGCTGGGCGGTAATGTCGGCCACGGAGATGCGGCGCAGATCGAAGCGCTGACAGCGCGAGAGAATGGTGGTCAGCACTTTTTGCGGCTCGGTGGTCGCGAAGAAGAACTTCACATGCGGCGGCGGCTCTTCCAGTGTTTTGAGAATGGCATTGAAGGCCGCCGTGCTGAGCATATGCACTTCGTCGATGATATAGATTTTGAACGGGCCGCGCACGGCCGCGTAGCGGACATTGTCGCGCAGGTCGCGCACCTGATCGACGCCGTTATTCGAGGCGCCGTCGATTTCAATCACATCGAGGCTGCTGCCGTTGACGATCTCTTTGCAGGAGTTGCACTGGCCGCAGGGCTCGGATCCCTGCCGATCCTGACAGTTGAGTGCTTTGGCGAGAATGCGGGCGGTCGTGGTTTTGCCGGTTCCGCGCGGGCCGACAAATAGGTAGGCGTGTGCCAGGCGTTCGGTCTGAATCGCATTATGCAGTGTCTGCGTGACGTGATCTTGACCCACCACATCCGCAAAAACCTGCGGTCGCCATTTCCGTGCTAAAACTTCGTAACCCATAAGCCGGACACGTTACCGAGCCTGCGGGGTATTGGCAAGTTGCGAAGGGCGGGTTTGATAAAAATCTTGTGGAGGAGCAGGGGTTCAACTAGCCTTCAAGTCATTCAGGAGGATTCATTATGCGTTTTCTATATATAGCTTTGACCGCCTTATTCGTGTTTTCGGGAGTCTGTCAGGCTGAGACGGTAGCCGGGCATAAGTTGTCCGAGTCCGAGGAGATTGTGCAGGACATGTCTTCCAAGCTGAGCCGCGGTGTTTTCAACGTTCTGACAGGGTGGGGCGAAATCCCCCGCCAGATGATCAAGTCCGGCAGGGACAAAGGCTGGTGGGCGGTTCTTCCGATCGGGATTCCCGCCGGAGCCATTATGACCTTTGTTCGCACCGCAACCGGTGCCTTTGAAACGCTCACCTTTATCGTTCCGATCGACGACTCCTACGGCCCGATCATCGACCCCGCCTTTGTCTGGCAAAAAGCGAAAGAGAAATAATGCGCCTTCTGCTTTGCAACGACGACGGCATCCACGCTCCCGGAATTTCGATTCTCCACAAAGCGGTTGCGGATCTCGGCGAATTGCGGGTGATTGCTCCCGATGTGGAACGCAGCGCCGCCGGACACGCCATTACACTCGCGGATCCCATCAAAAGCACCCCCGTTGAAAAAGACGGTGTCTTTTTCGGCGATGCAATCGGTGGAACGCCCGCCGACTGTATTAAACTCGCGGTCTGCGCCTTGATGAAAGATGAGCCGCCTGATCTCGTGTTGAGTGGAATCAATCTCGGCTCCAACACCGGCATCAGCGTTTTATATTCCGGCACCGTCTCCGCCGCCACCGAAGGGGTCATTCTCGGCATTCCCGGCGTCGCCTTTTCGCTCTGCACCTATGTCGATGCACAGTGGGAAATGGCGCAGCGCGTCGTCGCCGAGCTGACCCGAAAGATCATCGATAACCCGCCGCCGCCCGGAATTTTACTCAACATCAACATGCCCAACCTGCCGTACGATGAACTGAAGGGTATTAAAGTCACCCGCATGGGTCGCTCCCGTTTTATCGAAAAATTTCACAAACGGCTCGATCCGCGGGGCCGCACCTACTACTGGCTCGACGGCGAGCTCGAAGTGCACGACGACGGCGACGACATCGATATCCACGCCGTGCGCGACGGTTGCGTCTCCATCACCCCCATCCATCTCGACCTCACCGCCTACGACCACCTCAAAACCTTTAAATTCTTGGAAGCAGGCTGAGCCTGCACCCATCTATTTTCCAAACATTGGAAAAACCAGTTTGACACCCGCCGGAATCTCAGTATTCTCTGCGCTTCCTTTTTAGGGCGATTAGCTCAGCTGGTTAGAGCATCTCGTTTACACCGAGAGGGTCGGGGGTTCGAATCCCTCATCGCCCACCATTTCTTGATATTCATCAGAATTGTGATAAAACCCTTCTCATGAAAGCACTCAAAATACTTGTTCTGAACGGCCCGAATCTCAACCTGCTCGGTACACGCGAGCCGGATGTGTACGGCACTGAAACGCTCGACTCCATTGCGAAGGATCTAACCGCCTGCGCCGAAACCCTCGGCGGTGTGGAGCTGGAATTTGTTCAGAGCAATGCCGAGAGCGATCTCATCACCCGTATCGGGGAAACCCGTGGTGCGTTTGACGGCATCATCATTAATCCCGCTGCGCTGACGCACACCAGTCTCGGTGTGGCCGATGCCATTAAAGCGGTGGCCGATGTGGTTCCGGCGGTAGAGGTTCATTTAAGCAATACCCACGCCCGCGAGGAAATCCGTCACAAAAGCCTCTCAGCTGCCGGTTGCATCGGACAGATCATGGGTTTCAAAGGATTCGGCTACACACTGGCCCTGCAGGCACTCGTGAAGCATCTCCGTTCTTGAAAAAGTGGGACAGGCTTCCAGCCTGTCTGCAGTAGGTTCGCTTTTTAGGGGTAGACAGGCTAGAAGCCTGTCCTACGTTAATTCTGAAAAGAAACTCTCAAACACCAGTTCGGCGGGCAGATTGCGGTCGAGCTGGCGGGCGGCTGTTTCCACGGCGGTAATCCGTTTCAGCGCCTCCGCACGGGTGCAGACCAGAGCCTGATGCGCCAGTGCCTCTTTGGCTTCCGGGAAGTGCAGGGTCTCTTCGCCCTGTTCCAGCACCAGCATCAGCACGTCGCGTTGCCAGTGGAGGATCATTCGCAAAATTTCGGCGCGCGCCTCAATCAGTCGCGCGGTGGAGCGGGCCCCGAGCAGATCTTTGGCCTCTTTGGCTGTCAGTTCGTCCGAAATTCCCTCCGATTCATCCTCCTCAAACTCTTTTTTAAGTTCATTGAGAATACAGATCAACCGTCCTGTCAGTAGACCGGCTTCCGGCGTGCTCGCCGGCGGCAGCTCGCAGAGAATATCGAACAGCGGCTCTTTCCAATGTTTGGAAACTTCATCGTCCTCCGCAGTGAGTGCGATGCGCTGACAGCGCGAGGAAATGGTCGGCAACAGGCTTTGCGGTTCATCGGTGATCAGCAGCAGCAGGCTTTTCGGCGGGGGCTCTTCCAACGTTTTGAGCAGGGCGTTGGCGGCCATGGTATTCATCCGGTCGGCATTGAGGATTACCCCGACTTTCCATCCTCCGGAAAAAGAGGTCTGCGAGAAGGGCCGGATCAAATCGTCGCGCACCTGATCGATCAGAATCTGGCGGCTTTTGCTCTGCGGTTCCAGCCACGCAATATCGGGATGGGCGCGAGTCGCCACTTGCGGGTGGTTGTCGAAAATCAGGTTGAGCAGTTTGTCGGCAAAGCGCAGTGCCGCGCCGTGCGGCGCGCCCTGCAACAGATAGGCGTGCGCGAGCTGGCCGGCGTTCCAGCTTTTCTCGATGCCTTTCCAGGCGGTTTCAAACTGATTCGATGCTTCATTCATGGTGAATCTAGAGTTCGGGCAGAATAATTCGTATTCAGGGATAGCGTGTCCTGAAATCATTCTGCCTACAAATCATTCTGCCTATTCTTTCTCTAGTAGTGTGCTGATTATATTCCAAATGGCGGCGGAGACGGTTTCCGGATCCTGCGAGGCATCGACGATGCGGAAGCGCTCCGGTTCCTCCTCGGCCAGGGTTAGATAGCCCCGTCGCACGCGTTCATGGAAAGCGCGCTCCTCCTGTTCAAAGCGGTCAGCGGATTCGCCGAGTTCAAGGAAACGCTGGGCGATACGGTTGAAACCGGTTTCAACGCTGAGGTCAAGCAGCAGAGTCAGGTCGGGCGCTACTTTGTTAATCGTAAACTGGTGGATCGCTTTCACGTCATCGACCGGCAGACCGCGGCCGTAACCCTGATAGGCGGTGGTGGAGTCCATAAAGCGGTCGCAGATCACCCAGGTGCCTTTTTCGAGAGCGGGGCGGATCACTTTTTCGACCAGCTGGTTGCGGCTGGCTTCGAACAGCAGCAGCTCAGCGCGCTCACAGGGCGCTTCACCGGCTTGATTGTGCTGCAGGATGTTGCGGATTTCCTCGCCCAGCGCCGTGCCGCCCGGTTCGCGGGTGTACATCGCTTCAATACCGACCCCGCTCAGACGGCGAATCATCATCTGCGCCTGCGTCGATTTCCCCGAACCTTCGGGGCCTTCTAGAGTAATAAATTTACCTTTCATAAGCACAAGAAGGTAAACCACGAAAGACACGAAAGACACGAAAAAAGTGAAGAGACAGGAGAACTGCCTGTTCATCACACAAATAAACACGAATAAAAAACATTCGTTGAAATTCGTGCAGATTCGTGGGCAGGAAAGGGTATCCTGTGACCATGAAAAAAGTGATTCGAACGATTCTTGGACTGTTGGCGTTGGTCGCTGTGGTCTTTGTTTCCGGCACGCTCTTTTATGGCACCAAAACAGTTCACGATTTACTTGGTGAAAACAAACAGCTCAAGCGGGCCATTGCCACGCTCACACAGGAAGAGCAGATCGGTTACGCTAAAGTCCTGAAACAGGAATTTCGTGAAGGACGACTCTACTCAACCATACGTTTTGTGGAAACCGCTCGCGGAAACCCGCTTGAAACGGTTCTTCAGAAAGAGGTCGAGATCGACGGCGACGTTGTTCACTTCGACGCGCTGATCGTCACCTTTTCGAGCGAGGCCGTTATTGACGGCAAAGAGCGCTCGCTCTATCTCTGGCGGCGGGTCTACGGCGACAATCAGGCTCCGGCCGCCGGATTTTCCATCGAAGAGCCGGGCGCGGAACCGGCCCGTTACGCCGGACTGCTTTCCCGCCTGCGGATGAAAGATCAGAAAACATTCTGGTCGGCCATTTGGAATCTCGCCAACGATCCGGAAGCACTTGAACGACATGGCATCAAAGCCGTCTACGGCAATGCGGTGTATAAGAAGCTCAAGCCCGGCCTCATCTATGTCTTCAAAATCAGCCCGACCGGCCAGCTCATTCCCGAAACCGTTCCCGATCTTTAAGCTTTCTTAAGTTTCGGGCCGGAGGGCGTGTCCTGGATGATCCATCCGGCGGCGGCGACGGCGTTGCGCAGGCGGTCGGCTTCGGCCCAGTCCTTGTTCTTTTTGGCTTCGGCGCGCGCTTCGGCCATTTCGATCAGTTCGGACGGAACCTCTTCTTTGGGCGGCTCAAGGAAGCCGAGAACGGTGTCCAGTTTTTTCCAAAGGTTGGAAACGGCCGCCGCTTCTTTCGGATCCATAGGGAAGGCTTTATTTCCCGCATGGACGCCGTCGAACAGCGCGCCGAGGCCTCCGGCGATGTTGAGGTCGTCGTCGAGCGCGGCGGCAAAGCGTGTTTCCATTTCTACAGCCCAGCTAGGTAGTTCGCCAGCTTCGGCTTCGGTGCCGATGTATTCTTGCAGTTTGGCGTAGAAGTCGTCGAGGCGGGCGAGGGCGGCGCGGTTGGCGTTGAGCGAATCAAAGGTAAAGTTGAGGCTTTTGCGATAGTGGGTGCCGATCAGCTCATAACGGATTTCGCGGCCCGTGTAGCCTTTTTCTAAAATCTCGCGCAGGGTGAAGAAGTTGCCTTCGGATTTGGACATCTTTTTGCCTTCGACCTGCAGGTGGGCGTTATGCATCCAGTATTTGGAATAAAGGCAGCCGTTGGCGCCTTCGCTCTGGGCGATTTCGTCTTCGTGGTGCGGGAAGATGTTGTCGACGCCGCCGCAGTGCAGATCAAAAGTTTTGCCTAGATATTTCTGGCTCATGGCGGAGCACTCGATATGCCAGCCGGGGCGGCCTTTGCCCCACGGGGAGTCCCAGACGACCTCGCCGTCCTCTTCGACATAGCCTTTCCAGAGGGCGAAGTCGGCGGCGTTGTCTTTGTCGTATTCATCCTGGTCAACGCGCGCGCCGGCGCGCATGCCTGCGCGGTCGAGGCGGGCGAGTTTTCCGTATTCAGCAAACTTGTCGATCGGGAAGTAGACCGAGCCGTCGTCGGACTTGTAGGCCAGCCCTTTTTCGAACAGCTTTTCGATCAGCGCAATCATTTCGGGGATGCAGTCGGTCGCGGCGGGGTAGTGCTCGGCCGGTTCGATGTTCAGTACCTTGAGGTCTTCGAAGAAAGTATCTTTGTAGGTCTGCGTGTAGTCGCGCAGCGCCTTGCCGCTTTCGCGGGAGCCGCGGATCGTTTTGTCATCCACATCGGTCAGATTCTGAACCTGCGTGATTTTGAATCCTTTGTACTGAATCCAGCGGCGCAACAGATCTTCGAACATGTAGGCGCGGTAGTTGCCGATGTGCGCGTAGTTGTAGACCGTCGGCCCGCAGGTGTAGAGCCGCACGTGGTTGTCTTCCAGAGGAATCAGTTCCTCCAGCGAGCGGGACATCGTGTTGTAGATTTTGAACATGGTTTCTTTCTGTCGTCTTAAGGTCTACACGTCAAAGGTCGAAAGTCGGACGTTCGACTTTATGACATTTGACTCCTTTTCTTACGCCCTTGAGAGATATTTGCGTCCTTCGGTGTCGACTTTGATGACGTCGCCAGGGGCGATGTATTCCGGAACCTGAACGATTAGTCCGGTGGAGAGGGTGGCCGGCTTGGTGCGCGACGTGGCGGAGGCGCCCTTCATCGACGGCGGGCATTCAATAATTTCCATTTCAATGGTCGGCGGCATGCAGATCGTTAGAACCTGTCCGTCGGAAATCAGCGCAATGATTCCTTCCATATCTTCGATAAGAAAAGGAAGGGCGGCTTCAATGTCCTCTTCGAATAACTCGAACTGGTCGTAGTTTTCTAAATCCATGAAGGTGTAGCGGTTGCCTTCTTTGTAGAGGTACTGAACCTCTTTTTTGTCAAAATAGGCCTCCTGCAGTGCGTCGCCGCCTTTATAGCTTTTATCGACCTTCGCTTTGGTGGTCACATTGCGGAAACGGACGCGGTAAATCGTGTTGCCGCCGCGCGCGGTCGGCGCGCTCTGGGTGATGTTTTCGACCGTGTGCGGCACACCATCGATCTCGATCACGGACGACTTCTTCAAATCTGCTGCTTTGATCATTAGACAAACTCCGGGTTAAAAAGGGGCGCATAATCTAAACTTAGCAGAGCTTTGACGCAAGCCTGCGGGCAAACTTCGGCAGCTCAGGGTCGCGCGCACCCATCACCAGTACCGGGAGCGCTTCGGTTAAAAGAAGTTTTTCCAAGGAGGCTGAGCCTCCACCCTTTTTATTCTCTACTGGATACAGATTTTTGACGTATTTCGCCGGAACGCCCGCCGCACAGAGCTTTTCGACAAACTGCTCCGAGGTGATTTTCTTTTCCACCGTTCCGCCCGCGTAATAAACCGGCAGGATGAAGAGGTTGCCAGAGTGGGTTTTCCAATGGTTGGAAAAAACCTCGATGAATCCTTCCAAACCTTGGAAAAGCGGGGTGAATCCATGCGGACGCCAAACCGCATTGAACATCTTAAACTCGCCGGAAACCGCTTTCAGGGCCGCCGCGATTTTAATCGGGCTGTGCGCGAAGTCGTCGATCACCTTGTCGCCGATCCGTTCGAGCCGCCGCTCGATGCCTTTAAAGGTCGAAATAGCCTCTATGCATTTGGGCATGTCGAGCCCGAGCGCCTTGCACAGCGTCAGGGCGTTGTTAATATTTTCAACGTTGTGTTTTCCCGGAAGAGTCGTTGAACAGTTAAACAACTCCGGGGTTTTAACCACGACACCCGACACCTGAGACTCAAATTGAGTAAAGAGCCGGTGAAGCTCATCCAGCGAGAAGTGATCCTCGGCGATATTGGTGATGATGGCGTGTTCTGGATGAAAGCTCAGGAGCGATTTGTCGCTCTCATCCGCCTCAATGATCCAAAGATCAGATTTTCCAAAACGAACGGATGACTCGAAGTTATTGATGTCTGCGCCGCAATAGACGGTCGGATCTTTTTTCAATGTTTGGAAAATATGGCCGAGCAATCCGGTAACGGTTGATTTGCCCGCTGTGCCGGCGACGGCGATGATCTGGTTGCCTTCGCAAAGCTTCGCCAGCATTTCGGCGCGATGCAGGAGGGGGATGCCCAGTTCGTGCGCGCGAACTATGTCGGGGTTGTCGTTTTCAATGGCAGTGCTGTAGACGACGAAATCGGTCTCTTTGGTGATGCCGGAGCCATCTTGCGGAACGATGGTGATTCCCTGTTTTTCCAATGTCTGGAAAATTTCGAGCCCGATCGCGCGGTCGGAGCCGGAGACGGTCTGTCCGGCGTGCGCCGCCAGTTGCGCGACCCCGTTCATCCCGCATCCGCCGATCCCGATGAAGTGAATATTCATAGGAGGAGAGTTAACCACGAATTTACACGAATGTTCACGAATAATTACCCGTGTGCGTTACGTTTTGCGTAGTGCGGGGAGTCGCCCCATTCGTTGAAGCCAATAGTTTCGCCGATGCCGGTGATGCGGGCGGTCAGGCAGCCGCGGCACATGGATGAGTTTTCGTCGGTGCAGGGCTTGTTGTCGTAGAGTGTGTAGCTGGGGCGGAATTCCGTTTCAGTGACGTTGGGCATAATGACGTTGGCGCCGCACTTGAGGCCCATTTCACGGCCGGTGTGTTCCAGCGCCTGCAGGGCGGTGGCGGCGGCGATGTTGATGTCCTTGAGCACAATGCGCGTCACCGCGATCATTTTGAGGCCGAGGGTGAGCGCCGTTTGTTTTTGTTCGTCCGTGTAGGGCGGAATTTCTTTTCCCATCGGGGTGTCGCGGTGCGGGATGTAGGGGCCCATGCCGATCATGTCGACATCAAATTCCTTCATGAACAGGATGTCGTTGACGAGGTCTTCGCTCGTTTGGCCGGGCAATCCCATCATGACGCCGGTGCCGACCTGCCAACCGGTTTTCTTCAACAGGGCAAGGCAGTGCTTGCGCTCTTCAAGGTCGTGATCTTCCGGGTGAAGTTTTGCGTACAACTCGGGACTGGTGGTTTCAATGCGTAGCAGGTAGCGGTGCGCGCCCGCCTCGCGCCAGCGGCGGTAGGTTTCCTCCGTCTGCTCGCCGAGCGACAGCGTGATGCCTAGTTTACCGTTGGTCTTTTCCTTCACGGTTTTGACCACCCGCTCGATCATGTCGATAAATGCCGGGTCTTTTCGTTCTCCGGCCTGAATCACAGCCGAGCCGTATTCGTTTTCATACGACCAGAGTGCTTCGCGAATGATTTCCTCTTCATCCATCTGGAAGCGTTCGACGTTTTGGTTGCTCTTGCGGATGCCGCAGTAGTAGCAGTCCTTCACGCAAATGTTGCTGCACTCAATGATGCCGCGGAAATAGGCCACCTTGCCGACTTCGCGTTCTTTCACCCGATAGGCGCAGTCGTACAGAGCCTGCAGTTCTTCGGGGTCGCTGATTCCCAACAGCGCCCGGATTTCGTCCGGAGTAAGCTCTGCGCTCTGATCCACTTTTTCTAAAATTTGTTTAATCATTTTAACCTCAAATAGTCATGGCCACAAAAAACACCAAAAGTCACGAAAAGGAAACGGGTTGGAATTTTATTTTTGTGTATTTTTTTGTTTTCGTGGCAATTAAAAGTACAGGTCACGATCGCCATTTTTGATCTGTTCAATTCGCTCAAGCAGTTGGGTTTTTGGGTCGCCGTCGGGCATGCGTTCGAGCTCGCGTTCGATCTGTTTCATGCCGGACTTTCTGGTGTCGGGAGACGAGTAGTCTTCCATATATTCGAGGAAGGTCAATATGGCGTTAGGGGTGCAGAAGCGCTTCACGAAGCCGGGAATGGCGAATTCCATAAAGTGCTCGCCGGTGCGGCCGAGGCGGTAGCAACCGGTGCAGAAGCTGGGGATAAAGTCGGCCTCGCACAGCTCGCGGATGACCTGATCGAGCGAGCGGCCGTCGTTGAGGACAAACTGGCTCTTTTTGTAGGCTTCCTCATCCTCCTGCGAGTAGGCGCCGATCCCGATGTTCGACCCCGCATCAATCTGCGAAACCCCGAACTGAATGATTTCATTGCGCAGTTCGACCGACTCGCGGCAGGTGAGAATCAGCCCGGTGTAGGGCACCGCAAGGCGCAGGATGGCGACCAGTCGTTTAAAGTCGTAGTCGTTCACTTCATACGGAGGACGGTCGCACAGCTCGGTGCCGATGGCTGGCTCAATGCGCGGAAACGAAATGGTGTGCGGACCGACGTTGAATTTTTCTTCCAGATGGATGGTGTGATGGAGCAGGGCCATGGTTTCGAACTTCCAGTCGAACAGTCCCATCAGCGCGCCGATGCCGATATCGTCAATGCCCGCCTGCTGTGCGCGGTCGAGTCCGTGCAGACGCCAGAGGAAGTCGCTTTTGGGGCCGGAGGGGTGCATCTCTTTGTAGGTTGCTTGATGATAGGTCTCCTGGAAAATCTGATAGGTGCCGATGCCCGCTGATTTGACCAGCTTGAAGCCCGCTACATCCAGCGGCGCGGCATTGATGTTGACGCGCCGGATTTCGCCGTTTCCTTTTTTGATGCCGTACACCTCTTTGACTGTGTCGTGGATAAACTGTGCGCCGTATTTGGGGTGTTCGCCGTAAACGAGAATCAGCCGCTTGTGGCCGCGGTCGACCAACGCTTCGACTTCGCGGTCGAGCTCGGGGAGGGTCAGTGTTTTTCGGCTGACTTCTTTGTTGGTGCAGCGAAATCCGCAGTACTGACAGTTGTTGACGCATTCGTTGCCGATGTAAAGCGGGGCGAACAGCACGATGCGATTGCCGTAAATGCGCTTTTTCAGTTCACGCGCGCCCTCAAAGATTTCCTCCACCAGCGCCGGGTCCTCGGCATTGATCAGCACCGCCATCTCTTCGGGATCGAGCCGATTTTTATCCAGAGATTTCGCGATGATTTCCCGCACCCGTTCCGCAGACGGGTTTTTCATATTTTCCAATGTTTGGAAAATACCCTCTTCGGGGATAAAACTTTTCAGACCTGTGGTATCAATTTTCATAGTGTTCTTTCGTAGGCATCCAGCGCGGCGGGGAAAGGGGAGAGTACTCGCTTGAGAACGCCCTGAGTTTGCGCGATGCAAAGTCCGTAGTTGGTGATCGGCACGCCCGCCGCCTCGCACTTTTCGATGCGCGATAGAATTTCACGGCGGTTATGCATGCAGCCGCCGCATTGCACGACGAGACTGTATTCGCTCAGGTTGTCGGGGAAGTCGCGCCCGGCATAGACATCGATCTGCAACTCGCAACCGCAGTACTGCCGCAACCAGCGCGGGATTTTTACCCGTCCAATATCATCTTCCGCTGCGTGGTGGCTGCACGACTCGGCAATCAGCACCTTGTCGCCGTCTTTCAGCTTGTCGATGGCCGCCGCGCCAGCGGCAAACTTCGGCAGGTCGCCTTTGAGGCGCGCGAAGAGAATCGAAAAGGTGGTGCAGGGAATGTTGTTTGGGGTGTCGCCGACCATTTTTAAAACGACCTGCGAATCGCAGATCACCAGATCGGGCGGGGTTTTAAGCTGATCGAGCATATGTGTGTACTCGCGCTCCTTCACCACCAGTGCGGCGGCGTCGTTATCGAGCGCATCGCGGATGGTCGAAACCTGCGGCAGGATCAGCCGGCCCTTGGGAGCCTGCAGATCGATCGGTACGATCAGCACGGTAATGCCGCCCGGCCGCACCAGATCTCCCACCAGCGGCGGCGGCTGAATGAATTCGTCGGGGCAGACATCCAGCAGGCGGGTTTTAAGTTGAGAGAGCACGGTTTCGCGAGAAGTCAGGTCGGTCGAGTTGCAGGGCAGACAGGACGGATCGGATGAATCGGACAGATCAGCCTGGTTAGCAATTTTAATGACAGGGATGTTTTTTTCTTCTGCGCGGGCCGTCACGGCCTGCTCAAATTCTCCAAACTGATCGCCTTCGCAAATCAGCAGAATGACATCGGCGCGGTCGAATACCTTCTCCGTTTTTTCAACACGCTTTCCACCGAGCACCGTTTTGTCGTCGAGCCCGGCGGTATCGATGAAAACTACCGGGCCGATGGGGAGCAGCTCCATCGTCTTTTCAACCACATCGGTGGTGGTGCCCGGCTGTTCGGAGACAATCGAAACATCCTGACCTGTAATCAGGTTCAGGAAGCTGGACTTGCCGACATTCGTTCTGCCGAACAGAGCGATGTGCAGTCGTAAACTTTTTGGTGTCGTTTTCATTGGTTACTAATTAGGATCGGATTTTGCCACAAGAAACACAAAACAGATTCTGGTCGGGGCGGCCTATAAGCCGCCTCTTTTTTTGTGTCTTTTTGTGGCCAAGATAGTTGCATTTATTCGAGTGCTTTGTGTGTTTCGTGGTTCAATTCTCTTTGCGGTAGCCGAGAGCCATTAAATTCTGGGGCGCGAGAGTTCTTTCGACGATTTCTTTTCCCAATTCCTGTTCTAAAAATCCTCTAACGGTTAATTGATCCTGTGCTTTAACTTGTTTCACCAGTTCCGTGCAGCGGTCGTAGCCGAGTTGCGGAATGAAGGCGGTGATGATTTCGGGGCTAGCATACAGACGTTCCAGACACGTTCCTTGATCCGCCTCAATGTTTGCGGCGTGTTTGGCCAGCATGTTCGCGCCTGCGATGAGCAGGTCGATCGATTCGAGCAGGGCGTCGGCCAGTAAGGGCATAAACTCGCAGATCTGCAGTGAGCCGTGTGCAGCGCAGTCGCTGACAATGGCGTTGTTGGCTTTTACTTTGATACCGATCTGCATGACGCTTTCCAGAATGACCGGATTGACTTTGCCGGGCATGATGGATGAGCCGGCCTGCACGGCGGGCAGTTTGATTTCCCCGAGCATGGAGAGGCGGCGCAGGTCGTCGCTGATTTTGATCAGATTGACCGCGGCGGCATTCAGGATTCCGGAGACTTCGACAAAGCAGTCGGCGTTGGCGGTGGCCTCCACCATATTTTCCGCGCGGCTGAGGCCGAGCCCGGTCACTTCGCGCAGTTTTTCGACAACGAGGAAAATATAGCTGCGCGGGGCGGTCAGCCCGGTGCCGATGGCGGTGCCGCCGAGGTTGACGGTTCTGAGCCGCTCTTCGCACTTAAAGGTGCGCCAGCGGTCGCGCGCAAAGGCTTCGGCAAAAGAGGCAAACTGCGCACCAAGCGTCAGCGGCACGGCGTCGACGAGCTCGGTTTTTCCAAGGATTGGAAGATTTGCGTGCTGTTTTTCTAGTTCTTGGAAAACTCCCTGCAGCGCGGCGAAGGCAGCGCTCAGTTCGCGTACGCCGTTGATGGCGGCGACCTTCAGCGCGGTCGGGTAGGTGTCGTTGGTGGACTGGTGGAGATTAACCTCTTCGATGGGATGAGCGTTTGCTTTGCGGCCAATCAATTCATTAACTAGCATGTTTGTCGAAGTGCCAGCGCCGCCTTGGAGGGATGGCAGGGGGCAGGGAGCAGGGGGCAGGGAGCAGGCTTCGATGATTGCATCTGCGTTGGACAGGAAGCAGAGCTCTTTGTTGGTGAGGGCGCAGGCTTTCTTTACCTGAAAGTAGGCGGTCAGCAGGCGCGGGTTGACGCTTTTTCCAAGGTTTGGAAAATTATCCAGGGCACGCGCTGTATGGATTCCCCACGGGCAGTCCGCCGGGAGCTTCACTTCACCTAGAAAATCTTTTTTTATTCTCGTTTTCATTTTTTAACCACGAAACACACAAAATACACGAAAGTTAATTCGCGATTCGTTCAATTTGAACTTTGGGGTAATGGCCAAAGTTGATGATCAGGCCCAGTTTGTAGCCGGTTGCTTTCAAGTAGTTTTGAACCTGCGCCCGATGTTCATCGGTGATTTCTTTTACTGCCTTGATTTCAACAATAATTTTTCCGAAGCAGATGAAGTCGGGGATATATTTTTTTCGGAGGATTCGCCCCTTGTACTCGAGTTTAAGGGGATGCTGTGCTTCAAAGGGAATTCCTTGTTCTTCAAATTCGACTTCGAGACATTCCTGATAAACATCTTCCAGGAACCCACATCCTTTGTCCTTGTAGACCTCAAAACATGCGCCGTTGATTTTGTACCCTTCCTCCTGATGGATAATATTCATGAGTGTTTCCCTTTCGTGTATTTTGTGTATTTCGTGGTTCTATTTATCCATTTTTGCTCAGCATGGATTTGACGGAGATGCCGGGCAGGCTGCCTAGCTTGCCGGTGAGAACGCCGAGCTCGTCGGTGGAGGCATCGACGATGAGGGTGATGGCGGAGCAGGCGCGTTTTTCGTACGGCACGCCGGTGCGGGCAACGATAATTCCTCCGAACTGTCCGAGCAGTTCATTGACCGCTGTCGCATTTGCGTCGCGATTTTCAATAATAATTCCTACAAACCCCAGTCTCTTATCCATCTTCTCTCCTTCGCTGTATTTTGTAGGACAGGCTTCCCCGTTTTTCGGGGAGCCTGTGTACACGCTCCCTGCGGGAAGCGTGTCCTACAACAAAAACGCCCCGCGGCATTTCTGCGGCGGAGCGTTTTGCGGCAGGAACCACCGATGGTGCATCCTGCTTCAGTCTGTTCCGTTCGCCTAAGCTCAGGGCCGTGCCCCTTACCGCAGAAAACTCAGATCAATGTATGTGATTTTCTATTTTTTGTAAACTTCGCGTTCCTGATACCCGGTGTGCAGCAATTCGTGCGCTTTGTGGCTCATCGGTGCGCCCAGGAAGTCCTCGTAGATTTTGGTGATCATCGGGTTGTGATGCGAGCAGCGGCGTACGCTCTTCTCATCGTCCGAGTAGATTCCTGCGGTCCGTTTGGCCCGAATTTCGTCGGTCGCGCCGTGGGGCTGTCCGCCACCACCGATACATCCGCCGCGGCAGGCCATCACTTCGATAAAGTGGTAGGGCGTCTCTTTACCGGCTTTTTCGGCATCGCGGATTTCGTTGAGCAATGCTTCAACGTTACCCATCTGATGGGCGATCGCGACACGAATCTTGGTGCCTTTGATGTCGATCTCAGCGGCTTTCACGCCTTCCATTCCGCGGACGTCCATGAAGTTGACGTCTTCGAGGTCTTCTTTGGTGATGAGATAGTAGGCGGAGCGAAGCGCGGCTTCCATCACCCCTCCGGTGACTCCGAAGATGGTTCCGGCACCGGTGTATTCGCCGAGCAGGCTGTCGGCTTCTTCTTCCGGCAGGTTGGTGAAGTCGATTCCAGCCTGTTTGATCATGCGGGCCAGTTCACGGGTGGTGAGAGCCACGTCGACATCCTGGAATCCGGAGGCACCCATGGTTTCACAACGGGAGACTTCGAATTTCTTGGCGGTGCAGGGCATGATGGACACGACGAACATGTCTTTGGCTTCCACTTTCGACTGTTCGGCGTAGTAGGTTTTGGCCATGGCGCCGAGCATCTGCTGCGGGGATTTCGCCGACGAGAAGTTCGGGATGAAGTCCGTCGCATATTTCTCCATGTAGTCGGTCCACGCCGGGCAGCAGGAGGTGATCTGCGGCAGCACGCCGCCTTCGGTGAAGCGTTTCACGAACTCGGATCCTTCTTCGAGGATGGTGAGGTCGGCGCTGAAGTTGGTGTCGAAGATGGCGTCGAAGCCGAGGCGGCGCAGAGCCGAGTAGAGTTGACCGGTCATCAATGCGCCGGGTTCCATGCCGAAGGCTTCGCCGATGGCGACGCGGACGGCCGGGGCGATCTGAACGACGCAGTGCTTTTCGCCTTCTTTGAGGGCGCTCCAGACCTGTTTGGTCTGGTCATTTTCGTAGATGGCACCGACGGGGCAGTGTGCAGAGCACTGTCCGCATTTGATGCAGGGGCTTTCGTCGAGCGTAACATCGGCAGCAGGCGCGATGCGCGTGTCGTCACCGCGGCCGATGAATTCGAGAGCCCATACGCCCTGCATGTCCTGACAGACTTTGGCACAACGTCCGCATTTGATGCATTTTTCGGGGTTCAGCACGATGGATCCGGTGGTGTTATCGATCGGGATTTCGTTGACGCGCTGTTCGTAAGGCACTTCACGGATACCGAATTCTTCAGACAGGGTCTGTAGTTCGCAGTTTCCGTTGCGACCGCAGCGAAGGCAGTCGTTCGGGTGTGTTGAGAGGATTAACTCCAGCACGGTGCGTCGCACATCGACAATTTCCGCATCGTGGGTGATGACGTTCATTCCCGGCGCGACGGCTGTTGCGCAGGCACGCAGCATTTTGGGGGAGCCTTCTGCTTTGACCACGCAGATGCCGCAGGCGGCCCACGGCTCAAGGTCGTGGTGGAAGCAGAGGGTGGGGATCTTGACGCCGACCTGGTTGGCCGCATCAAGGATGGTGGTTCCCGGAGTTACAGCGACCGGGATTCCGTTAATTTTAAGTTCGATCATTTCCATGGGGGTTCTCCAGATTATTAGACGCGGTCGATGGCGGCGAACTTGCAGGTCGTGAAACACTGTCCGCATTTGATGCAGGTAGCTTGGTTGATGACGTGCAGTTTTTTCACTTCGCCCTCAATGCAGTTCACCGGGCAGACGCGGGCGCAGGCCGTACAGCCAACACACTTGTCGTTGATGGTGTAGGTGAGCAGGTTTTTGCATTTTCCGGCCGGACACTTCTTGTCGTTGATATGCGCGAGGTATTCCTCTTCGAAATATTTCATCGTGGACATGACCGGGTTGGGCGCAGTCTGCCCGAGTCCGCAGAGCGAGGCTTTGCGCATGGCGAGGGCAAGATCCTTCAGTTTCTGAAGGTCTTCCATTTCGCCTTGACCCTTGCTGATGCGGTCGAGGATGTTGTAGCAGGTGCGTCCGCCGATGCGGCAGGGGGCGCATTTTCCGCAGGATTCATCCACGGTGAATTCGAGGTAGAACTTGGTGACGTCGATCATGCAGTCATCTTCGTCCATTACGATCATTCCGCCGGAGCCCATCATCGAACCGATTGCCTGGAGGCTTTCGTAGTCGATGGGAGTGTCGAGGAAGTCGGGCGTGATGCATCCGCCGGACGGGCCGCCGGTCTGCGCAGCTTTGAACGGCTTGCCGCTGTCGATGCCGCCGCCAATATCATAAATGATTTCACGCAGCGTGGTGCCCATCGGCACTTCGATCAGCCCGGTGTTGTTGATTTTTCCGGTCAGCGCGAACACCTTGGTTCCCTTGGAGGTTGCGGTGCCGATGCTACTGAACCATTTGGATCCTTTGAGCAGGATAACCGGAATGTTGGCCCAGGTTTCGACGTTGTTGATGACGGTCGGCTTGCCCCAGAGGCCTTTGACGGCGGGGAAGGGAGGGCGTGGAACGGGCATGCCGCGTTTGCCTTCGATGGAGGCGAGCAGGGCGGTTTCTTCGCCACAGACAAAGGCGCCGGCGCCCAGGCGCAGCTCAATGTCGAAGGAGAAGTCGGTGCCGAGAATCTTTTCGCCGAGCAGGCCGTATTCTTTGGCCTGTTTGATGGCCAGATTGAGGCGGTCAATGGCCAGCGGATATTCCGCACGGATGTAGATGAAGCCTTTATCGGCGCCGATGGTGTAGCCGGCGATGGCCATGGCTTCGAGAACGGAGTGGGGGTCGCCCTCGAGGACGGAGCGGTCCATGTAGGCGCCGGGGTCACCTTCGTCGGCGTTACAGACGATGTATTTCTGGTCGGCTTTAACTGCTTTGGAGAAGCCCCATTTGGTGCCGGTCGGGAAGCCTGCGCCGCCGCGGCCGCGCAGGCCGGAGTCCTTGATTTCCTGAAGGACATCATCGGGGGTCATGTCGAACAGCGCTTTTTCGAGCGCGCCATAGCCGTCGCGGGCGATGTATTCGTCGATGATCTCCGGGTTGATGACCGCGCAGTTGCGCAGCACGATGCGGAATTGTTTGTGGTAGAAGCCGATATCCTCGCTGGCGGTTTCTGCGCCGGGCTCCTTATAGAGGAGGCGTTCGACCTTGCGGCCTTTGATGATGTGCTCGTTGATGATCTCTTTGGCGTCTTTCGGGCCGACTTTGACATAGAAGCTCTCGTCGGGAAGGATCTTCACGATGGGGCCTTCGCCGCAGAAGCCGAAGCAGCCGGTTTTAACGAGCTGCACTTCGGTGTCGATGCCGGCGGACGCAATCTCTTTTCCGAGTGCTTCGTAGAGCGCCTTGCCTTTGTTGGATTCGCAGGCGGTACCTGCGCAGACCAGAATATAGTTTTTGTATGCCATGATTATTTTTCTCCCTTTTCGATGATGTCCACCGAGGGTTTGTCAAAAATGTGGTCGCTCACCAGCGCGTTGCCCGCCAGGTGGTCGCGAACGATGCGGCGGGCGGTTTCTTCGTCGACATTGCCGTACACAACGTGCGGCATGTCGGCGGTGGCCACTTCCACGGTCGGCTCGGAGAAGCACAGTCCCATGCAGCCGGTCTGCCGGATGGAGATGTCGCTGATGCCCGCTTTATCCATTTCATCGAGAAATGCGTCGAATACGCCTTTGGCGCCAGCTGCGATTCCGCAGGTTCCCATGCCAATGGTCACCACGCCGCGTTTTCCCGCGCCGCTTTCACGCTGGGTCATCGCCTTTTTCTTTTCGTCGCGCAGTTTGCGCAGATCATCTAATGTTAATTTACTCATAGCTTGTTCCTGTCTTTTCTAAATTTTCTTCCTGGGATTCAATATAGGTTTTCATCAGCGTCAGGTTCTGTGCATCGTTGAGGTCGCCCAGCACGTCGGCCAGCATGCCGCGGGTAAGGGTGTAGCTGTCCACGTCGGTGCTGCGCACAATCTTCAGGTCGCCCGCCAGCGGCTGCGAGAGCATCATGGTGGCGGCGGATGCCACATTGCCGACCGGCGGCAGATCTACATGCTTCGCCTCGGCGCAGAACTGAATCAGCGTGCCGCGGCCTTCCTCCGAAAGGATTGTGGCCTTGCCGCCGACGGCATCGGCGGTCTGAAGCAAGAAGGGCAGACCAAGGCCGACGCGTCGGTGCGCATGCTTCTTCCCGTCGCTGTAGAACGGGTCGACTGCCTTATCCTGTGTTTCTTTGCTCATGCCGTTTCCGTTGTCCTTCACGCTGAACTCAACCTTTCCCTGCGCTTGCGTAAGGGTCAGCTCAATCTCCGTGGCGTTGGCCTCTACGGAGTTTTGAACCAGATCCATCATCAAATCGCAGAGCGTCGCGTGCATTTTATTTGCCCTTGAGCTGGTCGAGAATCTTTTTGCAGTCCTTGTTTTTTACATCGCCGAAGACTTCGCCGTTCACCGTCATCACCGGGGCCAGTCCGCAGCAGCCGATGCAGCGAACCGCTTCGACCGAAAACTCGCCGTCTTCGGTGACGGTGTTGATTCCGACGCCGAGCAGACGCTCGAATTCAAGAATCAGATCCTCGCCCCCTTTAAGGTAACAGGCGGTTCCCATGCAGACCGCAATCTGGTTGCGACCCGGCTTGGTCAGTCGGAACAGGTGATAGAACGTAATTACGCCGTAGATTTTCGCGACCGGAACATCCAGTAGCTCAGCGACTTCGAAGGCGGTTTCACGCGGGATATACCCGAAATGCGCCTGCACTCGGTGCAGAACCATAATGAGGTTGCCCGGCTTCTCTTTCCACTCTTCAATAAAGCTGATTAGTTCAGCGGTTAATTTATTATTCGACATAGCTTCCTCCAAAATTTATGCGGGCAGGGTACCCCACCTTAAATTGCTGGCAACTAAAATGTTATGCTTTTGTTACTTTAGATCGCATGTAGGTAATGTGTTTGACATTAAATGCGCCAAATGGTCTAAAAGATGTCACAAAAGTGTCATATAAATGGTTTTAAAGCGCCTATGAGGACAAATGAAGAAGTCATCAACCGGTTGTTAAAATACCGGAACGTCATGCAGAAAATGAAGGGTCTGGGCTTCGTGCGGGTCTTTTCGGATAACCTGGCCGATGCCGTCGGGGTTTCCCCGTCGCTTGTGCGCAAGGACTTTTCCATGTTCGATCTTACCGGTAACAAGCGGGGAGGCTATCAGCTGGAAGTTCTGCTTAAAAAGCTCAACGTCATTCTCGGCAAAGACAAAAAACAGAAAATCATCATTGTCGGCTGCGGAAAAATGGGCCGCGCACTGATGAACTACAACGGGTTTCCAAGGGTAGGCATCCGTGTGGTGGCCGGATTCGACAGTGAACCCGCCTTGTTGGCCCCCGATGCGCCCATTCCGATTCTGCATGTCAGTAAGATGAAAGAGTACATCGCCAAAAACGGAATTAAGCTTGCCGTGCTCACCGTGCCCGAGCCCTCCGCCCAGTCGATTCTCGACTCACTCATGAAAACCGAGATCCGCGGCGTCGTCAATTTTGCCCCCATTCCTCTAAGGGGGAGTGACACCTGCCTTATTCACAACATCAACATTGAGCAGGAGTTCGAAAAACTCTTCTACCAGATCCAGTTCGCCGACCGTGAAGAATAAAGACCGGGTTCAAACCGTCGGCATCTGTGTTTTCCAATGCTTGGAAAAGTTTGAACCACCAAATGCACACGAATGAACGCGAATTTCCAATATTTGGAACCGACTGCGTCGGGGCATCTGTTTTTTCCCCAAGGTTTGGGAAATTGATGCGTGCCAATGCAATGGGCTTCAATGCATGGGAAAACCTGTAGCGATCACAACTCGCCTTTTACATCATATGATTCCTTAGGTAATGGTGGTGTCCCTTAAGGCTGCTGTATGGGTGAATTGATGACTTGCGCATCTGCATGGCAGGAATAGAATAACTCCACAGGGTTAAAGGGGGAGGGCATCATGAAGAAAATTCTTGTGGCGGTTGATTTTTCTGAGGGAACGGGGCGGCTGGTTAATCAGGCCTTGGAATTGGGCAAAGAGTTGGGCGGTACGATCTATGTCGTTCATGTCACATCCGATGCGCTCCAAGCTGCGTATGAGTCCACGCAGTTTTATGATTTTTCTTCCGAATATATTAGCGCGTCGCCGGGCGATGTGGAAATGGCACGAACCCTGTGCGCCGAGGAATACAGGCGGGAGCACCAGTCGCTGCTGAATATTTCCGCCCGGATGCGCAAGGACGGTGTGGATGCGCGGGCAATGTTGCTGAAGGGTGATGCCGCGGAGCTGATTGTTGAAAAAGCCCGAGAGCTCGCCGTCGACATGATCGTGGTCGGCTCGCATGGGCACGGGATACTCCGCAAGATGCTGATCGGCAGTGTTACAGAAGCGGTTCTGCGCAAAGCGCTCTGCAGCGTACTGATTGTTCCGGTCACGAAACCGGTTCCCGTTCTCTAGGGTCGGCAACAGAATCTGCGGGGTTTCCTTTTTCGTTTTAATAAACTTCCAATCACCGGGCGGGTGCCATAGAGATAGCGCCATGAATTTAAAGCAAGTTATTGACGCACTGGATGCCTCGCCGCTGTATGCGCCGAGCGGCTGGGAAGAGCTGGAATGCTCTAATATTTTCGCCTCGGACCTGATCAGCGACATTTTGGTGAGTGAGGGTGATGAACAGCTTTTACTGACGTCATTAACCTCGCCTCAAGTGGTACGCACCGCCTCGCTCGTTGGAGCCAATGCGATAATTCTGGTGCATCGGCGCCAGACCCCGCCCGGCATGGAGGCGGCGGCGCGCCAGCAGGAACTGCCGTTGTTCCGTAGCACGGTGACCAAGTTCGAGGCGTGCGTCCGGCTCGGCAAGCTACTGGAGGTTTCATGAATGACGTTCCGCTCCAACTCGATGACTCCGCGCTTCGCATTCAGGAGCTGGCCTACGGACTGAAGGTGCGCGATGTGATGACCTGCAAGATTTTCGCCGTCACGCGAACGTGCACCATGCGCGACGTGCAGACCATTATGAAGAACAACGGTATCAGCGGGGTGCCGGTCGTCGACGATGCCCATGTGGTCGGCATCATTAGTATGAACGACATTATGAACGCGTTTGTCGATGGACACATGGATGATGAAGTGTCCCGGCACATGATTTCCGATGTGCAGACATTGAGCGATGAAGTTCCGGTGACCTTCGCCATGTCCGCCTTCAGCAAGCATTCATTTCGCCGGTTTCCCGTGGTGGACCATAAAAACGAGCTGGTCGGCATCATTACGCCGCGCAATATCAATCTGGCACTCATTCGCGAGTTGTCGCGTCAGCTCGACGAGCTGGAGGAGATCGGAGGGCAGATGAAGATAACCGGCGAGAACAAAGTGTTTCACAGGGTCTATCGGCTTGCCCGTTACGACTTCGAGCATGCGGGCCGCGCCTCGGCCGAGTTGAAAAAGCAACTGAAGGCGCGCGGCATTTCGCCGAAGGTGATCCGCCGCGCTGCCATTGCCAGCTACGAACTGGAAATCAATATTGTGGCCCACTCGCACGGCGGAACCTTTACCGTGCTGATTGATGACGGGCGGGTGCGCATCACCGCCAACGATTTTGGCCCCGGCATCCCCGATGTGGACGAGGCGATGACGGAAGGCTTTTCCACCGCCAACGACTGGATCCGCTCGCAGGGCTTCGGTGCCGGAATGGGACTGCCCAACGCCAAGCGCGTAGTGGACGAGTTTGAAATTCAGTCCGGTGTGGAAATGGGAACCATGGTTAAAGCGATTATCTATTTAGAAAAGGAGCGGTCCAATGAAAATTAGTGAGCTTGAATCTCTCGGTTTCAGTTGTTTACAGGATGAGTTTGAAGATGTGGATTTTGCAGGGGGCTATACCTCGGACCTGCTCAGCGATGTGATGGCTAATCTGAAAGAGGGGCAGGTGCTGATCACCATTCAGGCGCATAAAAACACCATTGCAGTCGCCTCGCTTTCTGGAGCCGCCGCCGTAATTTTCTGCCATGGCCGCGCCGCCGCCGATGATGTGGTCGCAGCCGCCGCGGCCGAAGGTATTGCATTGTTCAGCACGCCGGACAATCAGTTTGAAGCGACTGTTAAACTCGCGAAAGCACTTGGCAGGTAAACTCAATTGATAGGGTTCTGATTTTTCACCACGAAACACACAAAATACACGAAAGGATTTTTTACAATGCGTAACCGGCTTTCGTGTGGTTCGTGTATTTCGTGGTTTAAGGGGTTCCTTAAGTGAACATTGATTTCCACATTCATTCGTGCCTGTCGCCGTGCGCGGCGCTGGAGATGAGTCCGCGTGCGATTGTGGCGGGTGCGAAGGCGGCGGGGATTAACTGTATCGCGCTGACCGATCACGGATGTGTGGAAAACCTGCCCGCCTTTCACAACGCCTGCGTCGAGGCGGACATGCCGTGCCTCTACGGATTGGAAGCCACATCGGAAGAAGAGGTGCATACGCTCTGTCTATTCGATCGCCTCGAGCCCGCGCTTGAATTCGGCCGGATGATTTATGATTCCATTATGAATGTCCCCAACGATCCCGATCGGTTTGGGCAGCAGCCGATTGTGACGGTGGATGGCGAGGTGACCGGGTTTGCCGAAAAACTTCTTTTTGCGGCGACCAGTATCTCATTTTTCGACCTGGTGCCGATGGCGCTGGAGGCAGGGGCGCTCTGTATTCCGTCGCACATCGATCGCGAATATCTGGGAGCTATCTCGCAACTCGGGTTTTTGCCCGATCTGCCGTACGACGCAGTTGAAGTGACCGCTCCCAAGCCACCGCCCGGTGCGGAGCGCTGGCCGGTGGTTCGTTTTTCCGATTCGCACCACCCGATGCACATCGGGCGGCGCTTCACCAAAGTCGAAACCGAAGCCTTTACGGTTTCCGCACTACGTGAGGCGTTTCAGAAGCTACTCAAAAAGAAGTGTTAACCACGAATGCACACGAATGGGCACGAATTTCCAATGTTTGGAAAAACATCTGTGCCGCCACGCTGTGGCTTTCCAATGATTGGAAAAATATGCGTCCGTTGCAGTTCACGACGTCCAACCCTTGGAAATATGTCAGCTTTTTACCACCCGCTACGCTAGAGGAAACAGCCGAGGTATACAGAGGGGAACCCACTCTCCGACTTTCCCGGATGTTCTCTCTAATGAACGAAGTGAATGGGTGGTAAAAATTTTCAATCGGTGAATTGGGTATTATGACTGGAAGCGCTGAAGATAAAAGTTGGTCGCCAGTTCGTGGCCCATGGTGGTTTCTTCACCATGACCCGCGACAATCCGGGTTTCGGGCGGCAGCGTTTCGGCCAGTTTTTTGAGCGAGGCGGTGAGTGTACGCGCATCGCCGCCCGGCAGGTCGGTTCTGCCGCATGAGCCTTTAAAGAGGGTGTCGCCGGTAAAACAGATGCCTGCGGCCTTAAACCAATAGCAGACGCCGCCCGGTGTGTGGCCCGGCGTTTCCAATGCTTGGAAACTAAGGTCAGAAATTTTCCAAGGTTTGGAACCAACTGCGTTGGGGCACGGATTATTTATTTCGTCAGTGGGTTTTACTGGGACGGGATAATAGGGCGGAATTTGATTTTTTTCGCTGAAGGCCCATTTTTCGTCGGCGGCGTGCAGATAAACCGGGGCGGGGTGAGCGGTGTGTAGCTCATTTAGGGCGTTGATGTGGTCGGCGTGGCCGTGGGTCAGCAGAGTTGCGGCAACCGTAAGTCCGTTGGCCCGCAGGACGGCTCCGATGTCGGCGGCGTCGTAGCCGGGATCAATGATGAGGGCCTGCTTTGCTTCTCCCCAGATGACCGCGCAGTTGACCTCGAAAGGACCGACCGTGATGAGTTCAATTTCCATAACCGCCGAGAATAGGAAAAGGAAACGGGTGAGGGCGAGCTATTTGGATCGGAATGTCGGGGGGTAAGATAGACGACCATGCTTTTTATGTTCTTCAACAAAGCGTTCGACAAGGAATCGTGCCAGCCCGGCCGGGGTGTCGTTATATTCTTTGGAAACTTTTAATAAATCAGCTTTCAGTTCGCTGGACATGCGAACCTGAACAGATGCGTCTTTTTTTGGAGAAAACTGGTTTTGTCATAGCTGATTTCCTTGGGGAAAGAATAGCTATAGGCAACGTGATACAAACAACATCCGTGGTTAACTTTGGTTTACAAAGGTTTACAAAGGTTTGCTCTTGTTTGTGAGTTAGCTTCTCTGTAGAAACGACAATAAATTTATCTCTGTCTAAAAACAGGTTCCGGTATGAAAAATATTCACATAAAAAGAAGCGTCGTCTTTTCTTTCTTTGGGTGTTTGCTGTGTTTAATGTTGGCGGCAACAACCCTCGAACCCATCGACAAAGTAGTGGATTGCCAGACAATAACCGGGTTTCAGGATTTGTTGGATATCTACCTTGAAAGAAGAAGTTTAGTTCCTCCTCTGCCTCTTTCTATGTCTGCAGAACAGATTTTTTCAATGATACAAAATGAGGACTGGTCGTTTCAGGAGAATCTATGGAGCGTTGCCTCTGATGATGTTCTGTACGTTTCATCGGAAAGTACACTGGCCAAGAATTTGCCGATGCAGGTGATGATTTTTGAAGATCTTCAGAATCAGGAAATTGTCATTGCTTCCGCAACAAATTTTCAGGAACTGGCCGTGTATAAAGCTCCGTCATTCAAAGAATATTCCGAAACCGACAGTCTGGATCACTATTTGATCAGCGAGCTGTCTCCTCGCCAGATCTTACTGAATGTAGAATTGCGGGATGAGTCTTCTTTCGAATCGGATCTGGCCGTTACGCAACAGTCATTAAGCTTGATAGCTCCAGTGATGACGACGATGTCAGCGCCGCTGACTGTGGAAAACTTGACGCTGCAAATAGACGGCACACAATTGATGGTTTATGCGCCCGAAGGATTTACCAATCGAGTGGAGATTTATTCGATCCCCAGCCTTTCGTCCAGCAATTGGTCCGTTGCGGTTCAGAATTTGCAACCGGTGAGCACTAATCCGGCGGTGTGGAATATTCCGTCAGCTGTTAGAGGTTTCTTTGTCGCAGGGAATATGGACCTTGATACAGATTCTGACGGTATTTGTGACGCCCAAGAAATATATATTTACAAAACATCTCCTGATGAAGCAGACAGTGATGGCGATTTTATTCCGGACGCATGGGAGATCAATAATGGCCTAAACCCAATTTCTCTGTCTGACCAAATTGCCGATCCCGATCACGATATGCTGCCCAATGTGTATGAATATTTTCACGGGACGAATCCTCAAACCAACGACAGCCAGTCGGTAACAAAAATATACGTTAATCCGACCAATACTATTGCGACCAATACCTATGCATCAATCAAAGAAGCGTTTGCCGCTTCCGAAGCATATTCTGTGATTGAGCTGACAGAAGGCTCATACGGGGGAAGAACCAATACAGGACTGTTTTTTCCAGATCATCCTGTTATGATCATGTCAGATGGCTGGGGAACAAATCGCACGTCCATCATTGAATATACCGGTAATTTGAACGCTGACGGCCCTGCGGCATTTATGTTGGACAAGGCGCAGGACAACCGAACGATTATTCGCGGGCTGAGGTTGGAAATGAACGAGACGAGTCGATATCAGATCGGATTTTGGCTGGGGAATGGCCGCCCGTTCGAAGGCCCGGGTGCGGCTCCCTTCTTTGACGGTGTAACGTTTGAGCTGGGCACCAGCGAGGTAAACATCGGTTGTTTCTGTCGCCATGCCCATGTTGATCCGGTAATTTTCAACAACTGCGTTTTTCGAGGAACGCAGGGAGCATCCGTACCTTTGCGCGGAATTTATGCTGTGGATAGCTCGCCGCTGAAAATCGTTAACTGCACATTCCAGAACTTTTCGGCTCAACCCTATTCCTATGGCATACAGTTCGAGTCAACCTCTGGCAATATTGGCGGAGCACTTGATCCGATTTTGGTAGAGATTGCCAATACGCTCTGGGATGAATCATTTGCAGCAACCAATGCGGAATGCTTTGTCAGAAGAGAAAACGGCGTCGAATACGATGTGCAAATGTCGGACTCGATTATGCCGAAATTCCCATCATGGTTCCCGCCGGATTATGCAATCAACCTCTACATAACCAATGCGATGCTGGCTTCTGTTGGTGCGCACCAAACAACCAACTCGCCGGGTATGAATTATGCCGGAACGACGTTGACATGGTACGACTTTGAAGGACAGGAGCGTGATCTGGCTCCAGATATCGGAGCCGACGAATACGGCAATTTCAGTGCAGGCGACAGCGACCATGACGGCCTGTCCGATTTCGAAGAGGCCACCGTTTACTTCACCGACATGTACAATGCAGATACGGATGGCGATTCCATTCCTGACGGGACTGAAGTGGCTGACGGAACCTCGGCAACCAATGCGCTCAATTACATGCTGACGATTACCGGCAGCGTGACCAACCTGCTCGCAACCAACGTCTCAATGTTTGCCTGCTGCTCGCATACATCCATGGTTTGGAATGCCACTGTCTCAACCAATGTTGCCTCCGGCGAATTTGAGTTTGCCGACTACGAAATCAATGAACAAAATTCTCTGTGGGTTCAGCTGTTTTGTGATTTTAATACGAACGGAATCCCCGACAGCTCCGAGCCGCTATATCAGCAAAACGTTGTTGCCACCGGCCGCATAGTTACATGCCATTTTAGTGTAAAAGACCGCGATGGAGACGGTATTGATGATTGGAGTGAATATTATGCCAGCACCGATCCGAATGATGCGGCCGATTATATTGTCACAATTTCCGGGATTGTTTCGAACGACACGTCGTTTGCTGACCCGGTTGGTGTATCTATCGCCAGCGGGCCAATCGGAGACAACGTGCTGATCTCGACCAACGTAACGTCTACCAATGCATTTGAGTTTGCTCAGATTCATGTTGATGAGGCCGGGCCGCTTTGGGTTCATCTGTTTAACGACATGAATACCAACCAGCTTCACGACACCGGTGAATTGTCAACGCCCGACATGATGTTGACTGTGACTGGAATAGTTACTGAAGTAGAAGTAGAGCTGTCATTAGCTAACTGTGATTTTGATCAAGACGGTATCGTGGATTTCTGGGAACAGAAAAACAATCTTAGTTGGACAAATAAATCAGATGCATTTGCTGATCCGGACAATGACTGGATCGACAACATGTGGGAGTATCGTTTACAGTTTGATCCCGCAAGCTATAACACTAACAACTATGCCGTCGCAGATGCCATGCAGGCTGTGGATAGCCGTATTGCGGGAAAAGAACGGTCAGAGTCTATATTGATCTATTCAACTCAAGACCACACCTCTGGTATTTATCTGAGAAATACCAACTGTTGGGCGGCTGACATTGATTTGACAAGTTGCAGCCCTTGGAATGACGATATGGGCAAGCGAGGTGCCGGAACACTAATCAGTCCAAGACATGCAATATTTGTAAACCACCTCTGGACTCCATATCCATTTATTGTCGACGCGGGGAGTCAGGTGCGTTTTGTAGATCAAACCAATGGTGTATATACTGCGACTATTGAATCAATTCATCATATAGCCACAAATCATGCAGACCTAACAGTGGCAGTATTTGAAGAGGATGTGCCAACAAACCGATTCAGTTTTGTAAAGATTTTTCCTGACAACTTTACTAATTATTTAGGAAAAATCGACATCCACATTCCAGGGTTATGTCTTGATCAGGAAGAAAAAGCGCTGACTCACGACTTATATAGAGCTGGGACTCTTAATGAGTATGGAATGGCAAGCACAAGCTTCCGGTATCCTCAATATGGCGCTCGCACAAATTTCTATGATTTATCGGGATTAATTTCCGGTGATTCAGGAAACCCAGGATTCGTGATTCTAAATGGCGAGCCGATTCTTTTGACTTTATGGGTCGGAGGTTTTGGAGGAAGCGGCTCTTCGTTGACTTCATTTAAAAGCGAAATCAATGCTGTAATGAATCAGAACGGGGGATATTCCCTGACGGAGATAGACCTTTCTATCTATGATGAAATCCCTTTGAATTTGCGCTGACGGCTAAACCTAAAGTTATGAGAGGTAATATATGAACTGGAAAATATGTGCTATTTGTTTTTTGGTACTGACCTTCAAAATCTTTTCTTCTTCATGTATCGCCGATATAATTGTTGCCGATGCAGAGTTGATAAGTTGGGATGCCGATTCGGACATGCTTATTTCTACAGGAGGTCTAGGTGTTCAGGTGTCTGACATGGGGGGAGGGACTTATAATTTCAGCTATTATCTTATTGCTTATGAATATGGGTTATATTCCGCATCTGAAGGATTAGAATTTACTCCTCAATATGCCAATTCCCAAACACCTTTAGTTTCAAACAATGGAATCGATCCCTCTTTTAGCATTCAAAACTTTTCACTGAATGAAACTAAATATTTCGCCTATTGGGAAGATAATAGCTGGGACTCTCCAGATAACGATGATTACTACGGTTGGGTTTCTCTAACGTATACTGCGTCTGGACTGGTTGTGTCTGACAGTGCTACAGCATTGGGTGGAGGCGTTATAGTAGGGACTTACACGCAAGTTCCCGAGCCAGCAACAGTTCTTCTTTTCGGTCTTGGCGGGTTTGGCGCGTGGCTTTTGCGTCGCCAACGAAAGCAACAGGAAGTTTAATGATATGGTTACCTTTCAATTGATTTCGGTCAAAGTCGCCCTGTTTCTTACTGTGTTCTTTGCAGGCCTGTTGTTTGGGGAAACATTTAATGTTGGCTATGATGCAACCCTAACTCCCCAATTATCAGGGCCAGGAGGAACATTACCAGCTCCATCTGGACTACCTTATGTCAGTGATCTTAACCTATCTTCAGGCAATGTATTTCATGTAGATACTTGGAACACTCTTTGGATGGATAGTTATCAGAGTGGAGATTATTTTAGCTTTTCTCTTTTGGATGGAAATTCGGACAACACGATGACAATGAATGGCATCTGGTTTTCTGTACTAGGTGGTGGTAATGGGCCGGATGTTTTCCGGGTGGAAATGTGGTCCAATGGTTCTATGGTTGATTTCCGAGAGACCTTGGATGCAGGGGTTTTCGTTTGGGGAACAGACTGGTCATCATTTGACAATTCTGCTGAAATTCGGATTGTGGGCATTGGTGGAAATGAGGATCCGGCGTCAGGAGTGTTTGAAAGCTTCGGTGTGGATTTTATTTCATCAAGTTTTACTGTTGTTCCCGAGCCAGCCACGATTCTTCTTTTCGGTCTCGGCGGATTTGGCGCGTGGCTTCTACGACGTAATGGCAAATCTCAAGTTGTTTGAGAACAAATCGGTTGTTACGCCTCTAACATTGGGTGCTTTGAGTTGAGTGCAGGTTAGAATAACACAAATGTAACCCGCGCGCTCATAATTTTAACCGTTCATGGGTTGACATGGCCGGTCTGTTTCTCCATTTTACCCCACAATTTAACCGGATTTCAGAATAAGTAACTTAACAGGAGGAAAGCAACATGAGTGCACCTACAACAAACGCCAAGCTGCTCGCTTGGGTAGAAGAAGTAAAAGCGATGTGTACCCCGGACCAGGTGGTTTGGTGTGACGGATCGACCGAAGAATATGATCGCCTGATGGTCGAAATGGTCGAAAGCGGCGCTGCAATTAAACTGAATGAAGAAAAACGTCCGAACAGTTTTGCATTCAACTCCGACCCATCTGACGTGGCTCGAGTCGAGAACCGCACCTACATCGCTTCTGTAAAAGAAGAAGATGCCGGACCGACCAACAACTGGATTGATCCGAATGAACTCAAAGAGACCATGAAAGGTCTGTACGCCGGCTGCATGAAGGGCCGCACGATGTACGTCATTCCGTTTTCCATGGGCCCGGTTGGTTCTCCGATCGCTAAAAACGCCATCGAAATCACGGACTCTGGTTACGTTGTCTGTAATATGCACATCATGACCCGCGTCACCACTGACGTGCTGCGTCTGATCGAAAAAGAAGACGACTTTATCCCTTGCCTGCATTCAGTTGGCGCTCCGCTCGAGCCCGGTCAGGAAGATGTTCGCTGGCCTTGCGCTCCAATCGAAAAGAAATACATTGCTCATTTCCCGGAAGAAAACCTGATCTGGTCCTTCGGTTCCGGTTACGGCGGAAACGCGCTGCTCGGCAAAAAATGTCTCGCCCTGCGTATTGCTTCCGCAATGGCCGGCCGCGAAGGCTGGATGGCTGAGCACATGCTCATCCTCCGTTTTACCAACCCGGAAGGCAAAAAATTCCACATCGCAGCGGCGTTCCCGTCTGCCTGTGGTAAAACCAATCTGGCCATGCTTCAGTCCACCGTGCCGGGCTGGAAAGTGGAAACCATCGGTGACGATATCGCCTGGATGAAACCCGGCGCAGACGGACGCCTTTACGCGATTAATCCGGAAGCCGGATTCTTCGGTGTGGCCCCGGGTACCGCTGAGTACTCCAATCCGATGGCTCTCGCCAGCTGCGCCCGCGACGCGATCTTCACCAATGTGGTTGTCACCGAAGACAAAGACGTCTGGTGGGAAGACATGGGCGTTGAGTGCGAAGGCGGAACCGACTGGAAAAACAACCCGTGGAAACCGGGCATGAAAGACGCTGACGGCAAAAAGATCCTTGGCGCTCACCCGAACAGCCGCTTCACCGCGCGTGCCGACCATTGTCCGGTGATCTGTCCCGACTGGGAAGATCCGGCCGGTGTTCCGATCGATATCTTCGTATTCGGTGGAAAACGCACGTCCGTTATGCCGCTCGTTCACGAAGCCTTCGACTTCGAGCAGGGTGTCTACATGGGTGCAACCGCTTCTTCCGAGCCGACCGCCGCCGCCCTCGACGTTGGCGCGAAGCTTCGTTTCGATCCCTTCGCCATGACTCCGTTCATCGGCTACCACGCCGGCGACTACATGCAGCACTGGTTCGACATGGGTGAAATGCTCGGCGACAAAGCTCCGAAATGTTTCTACGTGAACTGGTTCCGTAAAACGGATGACGGCAAATGGCTGTGGCCTGGCTTCGGCGAAAACTCCCGCGTCCTTAAATGGATGTGCGACCGCGTCGAAGGCAAAGTCGGCGCCAACGAAACGCCGATTGGTATGATGCCGAAGAAAGAGGACTTCTCCTTCGAAGGTCTCGACGTCTCCGATGAAGATTGGGCTGAGTTGATGAAAGTTGACAACGCAGCCTTCTTGAAAACCGTTGAAAACGCCAAAGAGTACCTCGCTAAGTTCGGCGACAAACTCCCGGCGAAGATGACGGAACAGCTCGGTAAGCTCGAAGCTCGTCTGAAAGCCTAGTTTTCAAGGTTTGGAAGAAATTCTTCCAACCATTGGAAAATATGAAAGCGCTCCGCCTCGGCGGGGCGCCTTTTTTGTCCAGTGCATAGACGCGTGCAGATATTTTCCAATGGTTGGAAGTTTTTCAGAGGTTTCTTCCAAATGGTTAGAAGCAGGCTGAGGCTGCACCCGCTTAAGGGTTCCAAGCCTTGGAAAACACGAAAAGCGCTCTCCGAAATTTCGGAGGGCGCTTTTTTATGCAGTCGTGAGGGGTTATCGCAATCCGGCCCGGGACATTTTGTTGTAGATGCTTTTTTCGCTGATGCCAAGAGTGCGGGCGGCATGGGCCTTGTTGCCGTCACACGAGTCGAGTGTCTGTTCGATTGCCAGCTTTTCAATTTCGGCCAACGTCCTGCCGGCCAGCGATGTGGAGGCAACGATCTCGGCGGGAGAGTCAAACAGAAAGTTGAGTTGGTTGGACGGAATGGATGCTCCGGGTGAAAGTGTGAATGCACACTCAAGCACGTTTTGAAGCTCGCGCACATTGCCCGGCCAATGATATTTAAGCAGCGCATTGCGCGCGTCCGGGGTCAGTGATTTACCCTGACCGGTTTTTGCTGAAAGGTGTGCGATAAAGCGGTCGATCAGCGCTTCGATATCATCCGGACGTTCACGTAACGGCGGAATTTCGATCGGCAGTACGCTGACTCGGAAGTACAGGTCCTGACGGAATCTGCCGGTTTCACACATCCGGCGCAGGTCGCGGTTGGTGCAGGCGATTACACGTGCCGACATTTTATGGGTTTGGGTGCCGCCGACGCGTTCGAATTCGCGCTCCTGAAGAACTCGCAGGATTTTCGGTTGAAGCGAAAGCGGCATCTCGCCGATTTCGTCCATAAAAATCGTTCCATCTTTGGCAATCTCAACGCGCCCTGGTTTCTCGCAGGCAGCACCGGTAAAGGCTCCTTTTTCATGACCAAACAGCTCGGATTCAATGAGGTTGGCGGGAAGAGAGGCGATACTGGCCGACACAAACGGTTTGTCGGATAGGGCACTGATCGAGTGGATATAGCGGGCGAGGAGGGATTTGCCGGTTCCGGTCTCTCCCGTGATGAGTACGGTGGCGTCAGAGTTGGCAATCTGTCGTGCTCTCTCCAGGACATGTAAGCTTTTCGGTGAGACCCCGATCCAGCTTTCTTCTGCATCGGACTGATTCATTGAATTCCGGAAAACTTGGTTTTCAATACTGGCCCTTACGGTTTCAATCGCGTGATGGACCCGCATGACCAGTTCTTCATGGTCGATTGGTTTTCGCAGATAGTCGCTTGCGCCGGCACTCATCGAGGCAACCGCTCTGCGCACATCCTCTTCAGCGGAGATAACCAGACAAGGCATGTCTGGGAATTGATCCTTTATTGCCATAATGCCCAGAATGCCATCCATCCGCGGCAGACTTAGATCCATCAGTACGGCCGAGAACGATTCATTAATCGTTGTCAGTGCGCTTTCGCAATCGCCGCATGAAACGACGTGCATTCCGGCAGCGGAGAGTACTTTTTCTACCATAGTGGTGATGAGGTGGTCATCATCGACAACGAGTATTTTTCCTTTTTTCATTATCTGCCCCTCCAACATGTAGCCAACTGAATGTAGGTAATACAGTAGATCAACCGCAACGGGTATGCAATTTTTACTGTGTAAAATACGTTGTCAGTATTTTTTACTGTCAGCGTCAAGGCGTTCGATTTGGAAAGTAGCTGTTTCCTTATGAATTACCCAGTTTTTATCCAGCGGCACGCCTAGTGCTCTCTGTGGACCCATAATGAAACAGTTAACAAAAAGTTCATCGTTAAAATGGAAAGTGGCGCTAGTAGCGTTGCTGATTCATGCAACGGCATCTGTTTCAATGGCGGCTGGCGCCAACACAACCAGTCAGAATTCCGCACAGAACTGGGCAGCCCAAGACGATTCTTCTTCTCCTTCAGATAACGCAGGACAGCCCGGAAACTCTGAGCAGGTCATAAAGAGTGCAATAGCGAGGGCTATTGAACAGTTCCTGGATACAGACGTGAGGAACAATCCAGAGTTCGCGTCGGGTATAAATCTAGGTGAGTATGAGACTGACGAGATCATCAATTGGCTCGGCAATAAGCCGGATTTTTTATCAGAGCTACTTGCCATTGTCGTGTCTGGTAAGCTTGAGTCTTTAGACAAGTTTGAGTCTTTAGATTGGTGGCCGGTATATAAGGGATGGCGCGAATGGGCATTGGAAGATTCGGATGGCGACGGAATGACCAATGGCGACGAACTTCTGGCCCTTACAGATCCGGCTGATGACACGTCCAGTGTCATCTTAAAATTAGTCAAAACCGACGGGGCTGACCTTTTGAGCTGGGATGCTCAGTCCGGCTGCACCTATGCGGTTGAAGGTTGTGATGATCTTATGTCCGGCGAATGGACGACCCTCGCTGAAGGGCTGACCGGAGATCAGGTGATCGAGTGGAAACTTCCGGCAACTAAATCCCGTGCATACTACCGTGTCAACGTCAGCAGGTAGTCCTGTTCGGCGGACGGGCTTTTTTACTTTTTCCATTTATCTGCCCCTCCAATCATTTAGCTAACTGAATGTAATGCGGCAGATCAACGGCAACGGGCATGCAATTTTTACTGTGTTGAAATGCGCCACCTGTACTTTTTACCGCCACTGCCGAGCCGGCCGATTTTGAAAACAGCCATTTCCTTAGGAAATAACCGTTTTTCAAGCGATGGCACACCTCGTGCTTTCTATGGGACCATAATGAAACAGTTAACAAAAAGTTCATCGTTAAAATGGAAAGTGGCGCTCGTCGCGTTGCTGCTCCAGACAACGGCATCTGTTTCAATGGCCGCTGGCGCCAACACCAACACTCTGAACTCTGCACAGAACTGGACAGCCCAAACTGATAAAGTGGGACAGCCCGGAAACTCTGAGCAGGCGCTAAGGAAAGCAATCGCGAAGTCTCTTGAACGCTTCCTGGATAAAAACGTACGCAATAATCCTGAATTCGCTTCGGGTATCAATCTGGGTGAGTATGAGGTTGACGAGATAATCAACTGGATTGGCAACAAGCCGGATTTTCTACCTGAGTTTCTGTCGCATGTCGCATCTGGAAATCTTGATACGTTAGATTGGTGGCAGGCCTATGAGGGATGGCGCGAATGGGCGTTGGAGGATTCTGATAATGATGGAATGACCAATGGCGACGAACTTTTCGCGCTTACGGATCCAGATGATAACACGTCCAGTGTTACCTTAAAATTAGTCAAAACCGACGGGGCTGACCTTTTGAGCTGGGATGCTCAGTCCGGCTGCACCTATGCGGTTGAAGGTTGTGATGATCTTATGTCCGGCGAATGGACGACCCTCGCTGAAGGGCTGACCGGAGATCAGGTGATCGAGTGGAAACTTCCGGCAACTAAATCCCGTGCATACTACCGTGTCAACGTCAGCAGGTAGTCCTGTTCGGCGGACGGGCTTTTTTACTTTTTCCATTTATCTGCCCCTCCAATCATTTAGCTAACTGAATGTAATGCGGCAGATCAACGGCAACGGGCATGCAATTTTTACTGTGTTGAAATGCGCCACCTGTACTTTTTACCGCCACTGCCGAGCCGGCCGATTTTGAAAACAGCCATTTCCTTAGGAAATAACCGTTTTTCAAGCGATGGCACACCTCGTGCTTTCTATGGGACCATAATGAAACAGTTAACAAAAAGTTCATCGTTAAAATGGAAAGTGGCGCTCGTCGCGTTGCTGCTCCAGACAACGGCATCTGTTTCAATGGCGACTGGCGCGAACACAAACAGTCAGAATTCTGCAGGAAACTGGACAGCTAAATCTGATACAGCGGGCCAGCCCGGAAACTCTGAGCAGGCGACACAGAAAACACTCACGGACTCTCTTAAACAGTTCCTGAAGACAAATGTGAAGAGCAATCCAGAGTTCGCTTCGGGCATAAACCTAGGTGAGTATGAGGCTGACGAGATCATCAATTGGCTCAGCGACAACCCGGATTTTTTGACAGAGGTTCTTTCCCATGTCGAGTCTGACAGGCTTGAGTCTTTAAATTGGGGGAAGGTATATAAGGCTTGGCGCGCATGGGCATTGGAAGATTCTGATAATGATGGAATGACCAACGGCGACGAACTTCTGGCCCTTACAGATCCGGATGACGCCGCTTCCTCTCTTGTTTTAGAGTTAACTACAAGTCACGGTAAAGGTTCCGTTAAAAATTCCGACCCGACGATTGACTACGTGAGTTGGGATGCTCAGCCGGGCTGCACTTATGCGGTTGAAGCCTGTACTGATCTTCTGTCCAGCGAATGGACGGTCATCGCTGAAGGGCTGACCGAAGACCATAAAAAGACGATTGAGTTGGGACTTCCGACTGGTAATTCCCGTGTATATTACCGTCTCCAAGTCAGCAGATAATCCTGTCCGGCGGACGGGATTTTTTATTTCTTTTTCGATCCAGTACGTAATTTGGCAGATTGTGTATGGATTGTCTTGTATCCACGCCGTGGCTTGACCCGTCGGGCGGGGTGGTTTACTCTCTGCGCCTTTGGGGAAACCTCAAGTGATAAGGAATTTAGAGAAATGGCTAATACAGTTTTAATCGGGTCGCAGTGGGGCGACGAAGGCAAGGGCAAGGTCATCGACGTACTCACCGAAAAAGCCGACTGGGTGGTGCGCTATCAGGGCGGTAACAACGCCGGCCACACCGTGGAAGTGGGCGATCAGAAATACGTGTTGCACCTCGCGCCGTCGGGCATTCTTCGACCGACCGCCAAGTGCGTGATCGGCAACGGTCTGGTGGTCGATCCGATCGGTCTGGTCGATGAATTGCAGGATCTCGAAAAACGCGGGATCTCGATTGATGGCCGCCTGTTTATCAGCGACCGCGCCCATTTGGTACTCCAATACCACAAAGAGCTCGACGGCGCGAAAGAAGCCAAGCTGGCAACCGGCAAAAAGATCGGTACCACCAAGCGCGGCATCGGACCGGCCTACATCGACAAGGCCGACCGTAGCGGCCTGCGTATGGGCGATGTGCTCGAAGACGATTTTGAAGCCATGTTCCGTGAGCGCATTGAAGCCAAAAACGGCATGCTGGCCGTGCTCGGCGCGCCCGCGCTCGACGCCGATGAGCTGGTGGCTGAATACGCACCCGCTTTTGAATACCTCAAGCCGTTCATTTGCGACACGCTTCCGCTACTCAACGCCGCCATCCGCGACGAGAAACAGAATGTTCTCTTCGAAGGCGCACAGGGCGTGATGCTCGACGTCGATTTCGGTACCTATCCCTTTGTTACCTCCTCAAGTACCGGTGCGGGCGGCGTATCCGCCGGCGCGGGCGTTCCGCCGCATTCCATCGACGATGTGATCGGTATTGTGAAGGCCTACACCACCCGTGTGGGCGAGGGGCCGTTCCCGACGGAACTGTTCGACGACGACGGCAAACAGCTGGCGAAAGTCGGTAATGAATTTGGCGCCACCACCGGCCGTCCGCGCCGCTGTGGTTGGTTCGACGCGGTTGTTGCCCGTTACTCTGCCATGATTGGCGGCATTGACCACTGGGCGCTGATGAAGCTCGACGTGCTCGACGGCTTCGAGACCATCAAGGTCTGCACGCACTATGAGTGCGACGGCGAGCGCATTGACACGGTTCCGGCCAGCATCGGCAAGCTGTCGCGCTGCGTACCGGTCTACGAAGAGTTTAAGGGCTGGAACTGTCCGACCACCGGATGCACCTCCATGGAAGAGCTTCCGGAACAGGCTAAAAAATATATCAAATGGCTCGAAGAACTGACTAGTGTTCCGGTCAGCATTCTTTCCGTCGGGCCGAAGCGAGCAAGCACGATTGTCTTGGATTGACGATTGGGGTGAAACTTGAAACTCGAAATTTGAAACCTGAAATTCCAAAGCTTGAAAAAGTTCCCGAGCACGTTGCCGTCATTATGGACGGCAACGGCCGCTGGGCGAATGAACGCGGTCTGCCGCGGCTCAAGGGCCATGAAGAAGGGGCGCAGTCCGTTCTGGCTGTCCTTAAAGCCGCCAAAGAGAGCGGTGTCAACTATCTGACGCTCTATGCCTTCAGCACTGAAAACTGGAACCGCCCTAAAGACGAAGTTGACGGGTTAATGACGCTGCTGGCCACGTTTATGCAGAAGCACGCCCGGGAGCTTTTAAAAAATAAAATCCGGCTGCGGGTGATGGGCGAGGTGGATCGTTTGCCGAAAGCGGTTCAGGCAGGGCTTATCAAACTGATGAAGCAGTCCGAGAAGGGCTACGAGCGCACACTGATCGTCGCGCTAAGCTATGGCAGTCGCAAGGAAATCGCGGAATCAGCTAAGGCCATTGCCCGTAAGGCGGCGGCCGGGGAGCTTGATCCGGAAACAGTGACGGAAGAGACGGTGGCGCAACATTTGTATCTGCCGGACGTGCCCGATCCCGAACTGATGATTCGGACGAGCGGGGAACTCCGCTTGAGTAATTTTTTACTTTGGCAGCTATCGTATGCTGAGCTGTATGTTACGGAGACCTATTGGCCCGACTTTCGTGAGAAAGAATTTTTCCAGGCACTGGAAAGTTTTGGGAAACGAGGCCGACGTTTTGGCGGGGTTGTGACGCAATAAAGGAACTTTATGGATAAAAAACGGATTATTTTGGGGCTGAGTATTGCCGCAGTGATTATGACGGCAGTGATGTTTGTTCCCGCCGGAAATCCCATTGCTCTGCTGGTGCTGTTGGCGATTTGCGGTCTGGCCATGCATGAAATTTACGCATTGATGGCGATGGGCGATATGCCCGCATCCAAAAAGATGGGAATGATCAGCGGGCTTGTATTTGTTGCGATGACGTGGTGGGTTTCCCTTCAACAACCTCGGAGCGATGAGCCGCTGTGGGCTCTGTTGCTACTTATTCTGATTGTGAATTTTTTCCGCCTACTGACTGATCATTCAGATGCGCGTCTGGCGATTCGTAATGCGCTCGGAACCCTGTTCGGCTTTGTTTATGTCGCTTTTTTCTGGAGCTTTTTTGTGCGGCTCTATCTGGCGGGTGATCCCGCTCAACCCGTGCGAGTTGCATTCTATCTTCTGCTGGCGGTCAAGTGGGGTGATGCCGGGGCGTACTTTGTCGGCTCCAAATTCGGAAAACATCGTTTGGCCCCGGCCATTTCACCAAAGAAAAGCTGGGAAGGGCTGTTCGGTGGTATTCTCTTTTCCTGTGTCGTTGGAGTCACTTGGTGGGTTCTCAATGACGGCATGCTCGGCCCGTATAATTTCCCGTTCTATCACACACTGATTCTGGGCGTTGTGCTTCCAATCATTGGAACCCTCGGCGATCTGGTCGAATCGCTCTTTAAGCGGGCAGTTAATGTGAAAGATTCCGGCGCAATTGCGCACGGCATGGGCGGGATGCTCGACATGATCGACAGTCTGCTGTTTACCGCACCCTTCATGTATATCTACATTCAGCTTTTCTTAAACTAGGTTTCCTATGCTCGACTTGCTTCATTCCGCCTGGACGGTAACGTACAGTGTTTTTCTTGCGCTGTTTCTGTTTGGAATCACCGTGTTTGTCCATGAGTTCGGCCACTTTATTGTCGCCCGCAAAAACGGCTTAAAGGTCCTTATATTCTCTATAGGCTTCGGAAAAGCCATCTGGCAATGCGAGAAAGACGGCATCGTCTATAAAATCGGTTGGATCCCGTTTGGCGGCTACGTTTCACTGCCCCAACTCGATCCGGAAGGCATGGAGCGCATTCAGGGTGGAGAGCATGTGGCGTTTCCTCCGGTTTCGCCGTGGAAAAAAATCGCCGTCGCAGTGTGCGGCCCCGTCGGAAATATACTTTTCGCGGTGGTGCTGGCCTGGATCATTTTTCTCGGTTCGGATCAGCCGATTCTGGAAGATACGGCCGCCGTGGTCGGACTGGTTGATGAAAGCTCGGCGGCGTATGCGGCCGGGGTGCGTCCCGGCGACACCGTCATCGCGGTAAATGGTAAGTCGGTCCAATCCTGGTACGATTTTATGGTGGAAAGCCTTCTCGGTGAAACCGAGAACAACGTGGACCTCACTCTACTTACATCGAATGCAACGAAAACCGTTCAAGTAGAAGTTGCCGATGACGTTGAACAGACCGGGCAGATCGTGAGCGGCGTCGATCAGGCCATTCCCTGCCTGATTGGAACCGTAACCCCAGAGTCGCCGGCGGATCGTGCGGGACTGCTTGCCGATGACATTATTGTTCAGTTTGAAGGAGCTCAGATTATCGGTTGGTATCAGTTTGTCGAAGCGGTTCAGGGTGCGCCTCGCAAAGAAGTGTCCATTGTTGTGGAGCGGGACGGTCGGAATATTCCGCTGTTCCTTACCCCGGAGTACAACGAAGAATATGACCGGGTCATGATCGGGGTGAGTCTGGGTAGTTTCCGGGTTCGCCCAATGGATCAGCTCAAAAGTGATGCATCCATGATCAGCCGGGTTCTAAAGGGGCTGATCACTCCGTCCGAGTCAGGCAAAGTGGCAAAGAATCTGCAGGGCCCGGTGGGAATTTTAGGCATGCTGATGATGGCGATTAAAGCCGGGCTGTGGACGACCCTCGGGCTGATTCGACTGATCAATATTAACTTGGCTTTGTTGAACCTGCTACCGATCCCAGTGCTCGACGGCGGACATATTCTGTTTGCTCTGTGGGAGGGAATCACCCGCCGCAAGGTGAACGCAAAGGTTCAGGCGGTTTTGATCAACCTCTGCGCGATTTTGCTGATCGGCGCCATGCTTCTTGTCACCCTCAACGACATCGATCGCAAATTCCAGTTTAAGAAATTTTTTGGCAACCTGATCTCCGGTCAGACGGAGCAGGTGGATGAGCCCGCTCCGATTGAAGAGGAGTGAGAATGGATCGGTTCCGCAAACACAGCATGTTTACCGGGATGCCGAAAGGACGGGTCATCGGTTTTCTGGCGCTGATGGGGTTTGTGCTGTTTATCGCCTTCCGGATTTTAACCCCGCCGACCGAAGTGGTTCAGCGGATCAGCGCGCCGGATGGAAGCCGTGAGGCGCGGTTGCAGCACGTTTTCTATTATTCTGATCCGGGCTATAAAATCTCCACCCGCACCCGCCGCTTCTGGCACACGCAGCTTTATCTGCCGGAATATAAAGGTGACAGCGCAGAGCAGCGCAAGGCGGCGATTCGCTGGAGCGCCGACTCCAAAGAGCTCTTTTTTGAAATCAATGGCACGCCGGTCTGGAGTGAAAGCTTTTAGACGCCGTCGTTCGGTCTAAGGGAATGGTGGAAGTCTGGATCAATGAGTTTGTGACCATGATTTGGGTGAGGAATCTGTTGCATGCGGTATCTGACCGCAAAGTACCCCGGCAATCCAATAATCCGGTATTCCCTTATTCCGCGTCCATCAGGACGCTATTCGTCCAGGCTCAGGTCACCGTGGATCCGGATCATTCCGTTATCATCCGATACCCGAAGATCCTTGCCGGGAAAGGCCGCCGGAAGCTTTTTTTCCAAGGTTTGGAAAACCTGTGCTTTAATCTTCGCGCGTACATCTGCCGGCACATTTTTGAGCGTTGAAATTCGTATTTCCACCGTGTAGCCCGGGCCGTATTCCGAACCAATCCCGGCGGAGAAGGCCGCGCCGACATTAAACAGACCGTCCTGCTCCGGATTGGAGGTGGTGCCTTCTTCCGGACGGGAAGGGTGCAATGGCCACTGTTCGTCGTATTGCGCCTCCAGCTCGCGGTCGATCTCATCGAACACGCCCTTGAGCGTTTTTTCCCATTCCATGGCTTTGTGATGTCTCATGACGTGTTATCTCTCGCTCGTTCACTTCGTTCTCTTAAGTCGCAAAGTATTCGGATTTCACTTTGCGAGAGTAATTTATTAAATTAGTGAGTGCCTATGCAATAGTCTAAGCGGCTATCGGGCGTTGCGCATGGCGCGGCGGGCTTCCATGTCAGCGGTTTTCTTTTTGAGGGTCTCGCGCTTGTCGACCGCGTCTTTCCCTTTGCACAGCGCGATCTTCACTTTGATCATGCCTTTTTTGAGGTAGATCTTGAGCGGAATAAGGGTGAGGCCCTTTTCGTTGATTTTACTCTCAAGGCGCAGGATTTCGCTTTTGTGCATTAGCAGGCGGCGCGGGCGGGTCGGTTCGTGGTTGGAGATATTGCCGTGGTCGTAGGGCTGGATGGTCATCTGCAGCAGCTCCGCCTGTCCGTCTTTAACCTGAACGTAGGCTTCATCAATTCGCACGTGGCCCTGCCGGATCGATTTCACTTCGGTGCCGCGCAGTTCGATACCGGCCTCGAGATCATCCAGCACATGAAAATCCCGACGGGCCTTGCGGTTGGTGGCCATTACGCCGGATGTGCTGCCGGATTTTTTTTTCTTCGAGCTCATAGGATGATTGAAACACAGAATGTTTGAGTGGGGATATAAAAAAAGAACGGCCGGTAGGGCCGTTCCTTTCGCGGACAAGTCCGGGTGGTCTTAGAGGATCACGGAGGGGCCGTCTTCTTTAGGAGCATCAAAGTTGCCAAAGATATCGCTCGGCGGCTCGACGCCCATTTCAACGGTCAGCTTGCCTTCGACAATTTCCTTGAGAACGATGTCGTGGTTGTCCTGTTCCGGATGGTCGGGTTTAACCATCGGGCGGGCGCCGTGGTTGAGCTGGCGGGTGCGGTACGAAACCAGATTAACCAGTGTTGGCACGTTGCCGATTTTCTCTTGGGCTTTGGTCAGATATTCAAAGTTCATAAAATAGATCCCCTTCTCAAAGGTGTAAAAGCGTGGGACTATACGGTTTAGGGCAGAGCGAGTCAACACGGGGAACTGGAATAATGGGGTAAAGGAATTGCGGGTTAATGGGGCGAAAATTAGTACTCCATCACTCCCGTATTCCAGCACTCCACTGAAAAGCCCCGATCGCATCCGCAATCGGGGCTTTTCAGGCTTAGGCGCCGAACGGCTTACATCATGCCGCCCATTCCACCCATGCCGCCCATATCAGGCATGGCAGGAGCGTCCTTTGCCGGCAGATCAGTGATCATGCATTCGGTGGTCAGAAGCAGGCCGGCGATGCTGGCTGCATTCTGCAGAGCCGAACGGGTCACTTTGGTCGGGTCAATGATGCCGGCCGCAACCATATCGACGTATTCGCCGGTGGCCACGTTGTAACCCCAGGTCTGCTTGGCTTTTTTCACTTCCTGCACAACGATCGCGCCTTCAATACCGGCGTTGCTGACCAGCTGACGAAGCGGAGCTTCGCAGGCTTTCCGAACAATGTCGGCGCCGACGGCTTCGTCGCCTTCGAGCACGAGCTTATCGAGAGCTTTCTGAGCGCGAATGAGGGCAACGCCTCCGCCGGGAACAATCCCTTCGGCTGCTGCCGCACGGGTGGCGTGCAGTGCGTCCTCAACGCGGTCTTTTTTCTCTTTCATTTCGGACTCAGTCGCTGCGCCGATGTTCAGGACGGCGACACCGCCGCTGAGTTTGGCCTGACGTTCCTGAAGTTTTTCACGGTCGTAGTCCGACGTGGTTTCCTGAGCCTGACGTTTGATCTGCTCAACGCGGGCGTTGATGTCGACCTTTTTGCCAGCCCCGTCGACGATGACGGTTTCATCTTTGCCTACGGTGACGCGTTTAGCGGAACCGAGGTCATCGAGCGTTACGCTTTCGAGCGTGATGCCGAGATCTTCGGTGATGAACTTACCATTGGTGAGAATGGCAATATCTTCCATCATCGCTTTGCGGCGATCGCCGAAGCCGGGGGCTTTCACGGCGCAGACGTTGAGGGTTCCGCGCAGTTTGTTTACTACGAGGGTCGCAAGCGCTTCGCCTTCGATATCTTCCGCGATGATCATCAGCGGTTTGCCGGTTTTCGCCACGTTCTGGAGCAGCGGGAGCATGTCCTGCAGGTTGGAGATCTTTTTCTCGAACAGGAGAATGTAGGGATCTTCCATCACCACTTCCATTGCTTCGGCGTCGGTCACGAAGTAGGGGGAGAGGTAGCCTTTATCGAAGAGCATGCCTTCTTTAACTTCCAGGCTGGTTTCGATCGACTTTGACTCTTCGATGGTGATCGGTCCTTCTTCGCCAACTGCAGCCATTGCTTCCGCAATGATTCGTCCGATTTCTTCGTCGCCGTTGGCGGAAATGGTTCCGACCTGCGCGATTTCATCGTTGGACTTCACTTTTTTGCTCAGCTTTTCGAGGGCCTTGACCAGCTCGATGGTCGCTTTATCGATACCGCGTTTGAGGCTCATCGGGTTGGCGCCGGCGGTAACGTTCTTGATGCCTTCGCGATAGATCGCTTCGGCCAGAACGGTCGCGGTCGTGGTTCCATCACCGGCGATATCGCTGGTTTTGCTGGCGACTTCGCGAACCATCTGCGCGCCCATGTTTTCAAAGGGATCGTCGAGTTCAATTTCTTTAGCAACCGACACACCGTCTTTGGTGACCGTTGGGGAGCCGTATTTTTTGTCGATGATCACGTTGCGGCCTTTCGGGCCGAGGGTCACTGCGACCGCTTTTGTCAGCTTTTCAACGCCCTTGAGCATTGCGTCGCGGGCCTCTACATCAAATTTCATTTGTTTAGCCATAATTTATATCTCCTTAAAAGTTAGAGGGGTTAGCCGATCACAGCGAGAATGTCTTCTTCGCGCATGATTTGATATTCCTTGCCGCCCATTTTGACTTCGGTTCCGCCGTATTTCGGCATCAGAACCACATCGCCTTTTTTGACGTTGAAGGGCACTTTCTTGCCATCGTCATCCAGCTTGCCGGTTCCGAGCGCAACAACCACGCCTTCCTGCGGCTTCTCTTTTGCGGTGTCAGGAATAATGATTCCGCCTTTTTTCACTTCCGATTCCTTCATCGGTTCGACCAGCACACGGTCACCTAATGGTTTAATCTTCATTGCTTCTCCTTCTTGGGGTTTATCTCTTACAGCAGAGCCTCTCTGCCGCATTAGTTTAAATGCATTTAAGCAGGAGAGAATTTTACAAAATCATTATCGGCAAAATCATAGGAAGCCATTGGCTGTTAAAAATGATTCTGCTGTCCATCATTCTGTAAATTCTCTTCTTCTACGGTTCTACTTGTCATCGTCCATTTTGTAGTCGGCATCAATCACGTCGCCATCGGCCTGTTTTTCACCGTCCGGTTCTTCAGCGGCAGGGGCCTCTTGCGGAGCTTCCTGCTGGGCTTTGGCGTACATTTCCGTAGCGGCGGCCTGCATGGCTTCGTTCAGTTTTTCCATCGCCGACTTGATCTGCTCGTCGTCATCGGCCTTCAGCGCTTCTTTGACCGGCTCGATCGCGGCTTCAGCTTCCGCCTTTTTCGCGTCGTCGAGTTTGTCGCCGTTTTCCTTGATGAACTTCTCGGTCTGGAAGACCGCCTGGTCGGCCTGATTGCGCAGATCGATTTTTTCTTTCGCCTGCTCGTCTTCGGCGGCGTGGGCTTCGGCATCCTTCACCATCCGTTCGACTTCGTCGTCGGATAGACCGCTGGAAGCCGTAATGGTGATGTGCTGCTCTTTGCCGGTGCCGAGATCCTTGGCTTTCACGCTCAGGATGCCGTTGGCGTCGATATCGAAGGTCACTTCAACCTGCGGCACACCGCGCGGCGCTGGCGGGATGCCGTCGAGCTGGAAGTGTCCGATGGTTTTGTTGTCTTTGGACATTTTGCGCTCACCTTGCAGCACGTGGATATCCACGGCGGGCTGGTTGTCGGCTGCCGTCGAGAACACCTCGCTCTTTTTGGTCGGGATGGTGGTGTTGCGTTCGATCAGCGGGGTGGAGATGCCGCCGAGCGTTTCGATACCGAGGCTCAGCGGGGTGACGTCGAGCAGAACCACGTTCTGGTTCACGTCGCCGGAGAGAATTCCGCCCTGAATGGCGGCGCCGGCGGCAACCACTTCGTCCGGGTTCACACCCTTGTGCGGCTCCTGTCCGAAATACTCTTTAACGATTTCCTGAACGCGCGGAATACGGGTCGATCCGCCGACCAGAATCACTTCATGGATATCGCCGGAGGAAACTTTGGCATCGCGCATACAGTCCTGAACCGGTTTCTTCGTGCGATCGACGAGGCTGTCGACCAGCTGCTCGAATTTGGCGCGGCTCAGCGCAACATTCATATGTTTCGGGCCGGAGGCGTCCGCGGTGATGAACGGCAGGTTGATGTCGGTGCTCTGCGAGCTGGACAGTTCGCATTTCGCTTTTTCAGCGGCTTCTTTCAGACGCTGCAACGCCATCGGGTCTTTGGACAGATCGACGCCCTGTTCTTTTTTGAACTCTTCAACGAGCCAGTCAATCACCGCCTGGTCAAAGTCGTCTCCGCCGAGGTGACCATCACCGTTGGATGCGTTCACTTCGAAGAAGCCGTTGTCAATATCGAGGATCGAGACGTCGAAGGTTCCGCCCCCGAGGTCGTAGACCACCACTTTTTCCTCGTTGGTCTTGTCGAGACCGTAGGCGAGGGTGGCGGCGGTCGGCTCGTTGACAATGCGCAGCACGTCGAGGCCGGCGATTTTGCCGGCGTCTTTGGTGGCCTGACGCTGAGAGTCGTTAAAGTAGGCCGGGACGGTGATCACGGCCTGTGTGATCGTTTCGCCGAGATAGGCTTCCGCATCCGCTTTCATTTTCTGCAGGATCATCGCGGAGACTTCCGGCGGGGCGTAGGTTTTGCCGTTTACTTCGATGTGGGCGTCGCCATTTTTGGCTTTAATTACCTTATAGGGAACGAGGTGGATTTCGTGTTCAACCTCATTGAACTTGCGTCCCATGAACCGCTTCACCGAGAAGATCGTATTGGCCGAGTTGGTCACGGCCTGACGTTTCGCGGCCTGACCGACCAGACGCTCGCCGCCTTTAGTAAATGCCACCACCGACGGAGTGGTGCGACCGCCCTCGGCGTTCGGGATCACAGTGGACTCGCCACCTTCCATAATCGCCATACAGGAGTTGGTGGTCCCTAGGTCGATTCCTAAAACTTTTGATTTCGCAGCCATTTTCTATTCCTTTCGTTTATAAATCCGTTTTCGACGCATTTCGGTCGAATTACGCCTTCTAATAGCACGACCCGTGCCGCTTTAGTGGTTGGTTGTTGTTAGTTGTTAATCGATAGTAGTTTATAAAATATTCGTTTTAAATTTATACCGCAACATGCGGCACTTTATGACCCGGTCTGTCCCACTCACCCCAACCTGTGCGACAAAATGGCGCACTTTCCCAAAAGTAGGACAGGCATCCTGCCTGTCTGCCCGCGCATTGCGTACGGAGAAATATTTTTAACCACGAATGAACACGGATGGGACAATTTTTAGCCGCGAAAGAACGCAAAAAACGCAGAGGTTCCAATGTGTGGAAACTTAGCGTTTTGTTAAGAGGAGGTTTTTGGTCTGTCAGCTGGTTGCGTTCGATGCCTTGCCGCGCACAGGCCGAGCCGATTAAGGCTCGCGCCTGCTCGCCGGACTCATATTCTGTAATACACCACGACACGATACAGCGGCTGAAAATATCGATGACCACATACAGGTCGTAGAAGATCCAGCTCTTCGGCCCTTTAATCTTGGTGATGTCCCAGCTCCAGACCTGATTGGGCCCGGTCGCCAGAAGCTCCGGCTTCTGATAGACGGGGTGCTCCCGCTCATGCCGCCGTTGCCGAACCTGCTTCTCCGCCTTTAAAATGCGGTACATCGTGCGTTGCGAGCAGAGATATTTACCCTCATCAAGCAGCTTGGCATGAACGCTCGGAACCGCTTCGTCCTGGAACTTCTCGCTATTGAGCAGGCTCAGCACCCCGGCGCGTTCAGCGTCCGAGAGCTTTCGCGGAGGCCGTCGCCGATCCGGCTCCTTTGGTGTTCGGGAGCGATACCAGCTTGAACGACTAATCCCCAAGAGTCTGCACAACTCCTTGACCGTAAACTCATCCTCATTGCGTTGGGCAACAGCCATCAGCTCTTCCCTCCGTTCCCGTCGCCCGGGGGCATCAAGTCCAAGATGCGAAAGGCTTTTTTTGGAGCTCAAGCATCGCGTCTTGCCGCTCAACCTTCAACCTTCAGCTTTAAGCGCTTGTTTTCGCGCTGGAGTTTCGCCAGCTCATTACGCATTGCCTTTTTGTCCTGTTCCGGTGTGAACCCTTTGTCAGCCATCGTATCCCTCCACGTTTTCCATTTGATGATCGTGGAATGATACAGACCTTCGCGCCGAAGTAAGGCACCAAGTTCGCCGCGCTTACACGCATCGGCCTGTTCAAGAATACGAAGCTTGTACGCCTCGCTATGTCTGCGTTTACGACCCACCGCCGGCACTTCAGCCGAGCGGCTCGCCGCCTCCGGGCCCATGGCCCCGGAGGCATCCTGTTTCACTTGTTCCATTTATTTCTCCTATGCGCCCTTTGTGTTTCACTTTCGTGTCTCACTTTCATTGGCACATAGGGGGTCTGGAAAAGTTTAATTTTATTTAACGCCGGTGGCGTCATAAATTTCCAATGCTTGGAAAAACAGATGTGCCGCCACGCCCTGCCCGCAGTGCTACCCGCCTACAGCGTTACACGCAGTGTTTCGGGCAGGCAGCGTTGCAGGCGGGTGTGGCTTTGGAAACTCAGCCGAGCGCGGCGAGGATGTCGTCGAGCCAGGCCTCTTTTTTATCCTGCATCATCGGGCTGGGATGGGCGGTCAGGATGGGGTTGCTCTCCGCGGGCACGGTGACAATGTGTTCGCCTTCAATGCAGTCGAGACACTGCTTCGCCAGCGGGATGAGCCCGGCGTCCTGACCCCAGCCGAGGATGAAGGGGGCCCCGGGTTTCCGTTTAAGCATCTGCTCGCGCTCATTTTTCCGAACCGTGGAAAAAAGGCTGTGCGCTTCGCCTCCGAAAATACCGTCGAGCGCCTTGGTGCGGGCGATAAAGCTGGTGCTTTTCGGATCGCGGATGTCGGAAATGTTCAGGATGCGGATGTGACTCCACTGTTTGGAAACCATGATGCGCATCAGTTGGTATTGCGTGTTGTCCGGCTGCGTCAGCACGAGCGGTTTTTTAAAGTGTTCCGGCAGGGGCATGGTGAGCAGACTGTCCGTGTCGCCCTTTTCTATCGGGCGCGACGAGCCGGGGTTCATCATGATGACTACGGCATCGGGCAGGCTTTGAACCATACCTTGCAAGGTATGGTTTCCTTTCAGTCCACTGAACAGGTTGGCGGGTTCGCTACCCGCACCGACGGCTTCGCGCGGCAGGGAGGTGATTTCCAGCATGCTGCGGCAGAGCAGGGGCTCCGTGCCCGCCACGTTCAGCCGATAAAAATGGCCGTAGCAGCGGAGTGTTTTTTTCAGTTCAGCGGCATAGATAAAATTCATGTCCGGATTTAAGCACTCCCTGTTCTCAATCTTAATCCTAATCTTAATCTTAATCTGGCGGGCGGATCTTCGGCGCGATAGACTGCGCATATGAAAGCGGATTTAAACGAGTGGGGCTTCCCCATGGATCGCATGTTCCTCGCGGCCGGGCCGTGCAGCGCGGAGAGCCGCGAGCAGGTTCTAGAATCCGCCAAAGCGCTGGCTTCGGGCGGGGTGAGTTTTCTGCGCGCGGGCATCTGGAAGCCGCGCACCCGTCCCGGTTCCTTTGAAGGCGTCGGCTTGAAAGGGCTGGCGTGGATGGATCAGGCCCGTGCGGAAACCGGGCTGAAGATCGGAACGGAAGTGGCCGAGCCCGCTCATGTGGAGGCCTGTCTGGAATATGGTCTGGATATTCTTTGGGTCGGTGCGCGAACCGCCACGAACCCGTTTTCTGTTCAAGCCATTGCCGACGCGCTGCGCGGAACCGATATTCCGGTTCTGGTGAAAAATCCGATGAATGCCGATGTCGGCCTCTGGATGGGGGCCATCGAACGGCTTGCCAATGCCGGGATCACCCGGCTGGGCGCGATTCATCGCGGGTTCAGTTCCGAGCTCGAGACGCGCTATCGCAACGCCCCGAACTGGAAGGCGCCGATTGAGCTGAAACGGCGCATGCCGGAGCTGCCGATGATCTGCGATCCCAGCCATATTTGCGGCAAGCGTGAGTTGATCCCCGCCATTGCGCAGGAGGCGCTGGATCTGCTGTTCGACGGGTTGATGCTCGAAGTTCATCCCGATCCGACGGTCGCCCTGAGCGATGCCGAACAACAGCTCACTCCGCAGCAGTTTTTCGATTTGATTGCAGACCTCAAGCTTTCGCACGAGCAGAGCGACAGCGCCGCCTTCGCCAGCCGCATAAGCGAGTTGCGCGAGACCGTTGACGGGCTCGATAGCCAGCTTCTTCACGTGCTCAGTCAGCGCATGGAGGTCGTTCGCAAAATGGGTGCGCTTAAAATGGAACAGAACGTATCCACCTTCCAGCCGCATCGCTGGCAGGAAATTGTTGATGACCGCGTCGCCAAGGGCGCCGGAATGGACCTCTCCGAGAGTTTTGTTCTGCAACTGATGCAGTCCATTCATGAAGAGGCCATCCGTCAGCAGGAAATCCGCCGTGTCGCCGGCGCGGAGTAATCCTGCTTTTCGAATGGTTGGAACATCGCGGGCGGCTATTTTGCGCTGCCGAGCTCCTGCGGATCCGGAATGCAGAGCGGTTCGATGCCCCAGATTTTTTCGGCGTATTCCCCGATCGTGCGGTCGGAGGAGAACCAGCCCATACGTGCGACGTTGAGGATCGCTTTTTCGGCCCAGGCATCTTTGTCGCGGAAGAGGGCTTCCACTTTTTCCTGCGCTTCGACGTAGAGGCGGTAGTCCGCCATGTAGAAGAAGGGGTCGCCGTGGCGGGTGAGCTCGTCAAACAGATCCATGAACAGCGCGGGTTGGGTGGGGTCGAAAGCGTTCACGCGAATCGCTTCGAGCACTTTCTGCAGCTCGGGGTCGTTGTCGTAGTAGGTCCACGGGTTGTAGCCGTCCAGCGCCAGTTTGCTTAATTCCTCTTCGCGGTGACCGAAGATGAAGATGTTCTCTTCACCGACATGCTGAGCGATTTCGATGTTGGCTCCGTCCCACGTTCCGATGGTGAGCGCGCCGTTGAGCGACAGCTTCATGTTTCCGGTTCCCGATGCTTCTTTGCCTGCGGTGGAAATCTGCTCGGAGAGGTCGGCGGCCGGGATGATTTTCTCGGCCAGCGAGACGTCGTAATCCGGCAGGAAAGCCACCTTGAGGCGACCGGCCACAGCGGGGTCGTGGTTGACGACGGACGCCACGCTATTGATCAGCTTGATCAGACGCTTGGCCAGATGGTAGCCCGGCGCGGCTTTGGCGGCGAAAATGAAGGTGCGCGGCAGAATGTCCGCTTTCGGGTCGGCTTTGATTCGCTGGTAGAGCGTGATGAGGTACATGGTGCTCAGTAGCTGTCGTTTGTACATGTGAAGTCGTTTCACCTGCACGTCGAAGAGGGACTCGGGGTGCACCGGAATGTGAAGCTCATTCTCGATCAGTTTGGAGAGAGCTTGTTTATTTCTGTGCTTGATCGCCATGAACTCCTTCTGGAATTTTTTGTCTTTGGCGAACGGTTCCAGTTTGGTGAGCTCTTCGAGGTTGCGCTCCCAGCCGTGGCCGATCTTGCTGGTGATCAGTTCAGAAAGTTCCGGGTTGCATTTTAACAGCCAGCGGCGGTGTGTGATGCCGTTGGTGATGTTGATGAACTTGTCGGGATAGATTTCGTTGAACTCCGGCATAACGCGTTCGCGCAACAGTTTGGAGTGCAGGCCGGCCACGCCGTTGACTTTGTGGCTGCCGACGACCGCGAGGTTGGCCATGCGCACATTGCGGTGGCCGTTTTCGCCGATGATCGAAACGTTTTCAATCAGTTCGCTGTTGCCTGGATGGCTCATTTCAACGCGCTGGAGGAAGCGGTGGTTGATTTCGTAGATGATCTGCATGTGGCGCGGCAGAACGCGGTTCATCAGGTCGACCGGCCAGGTTTCGAGCGCTTCGGGCAGGAGGGTGTGGTTGGTGTAGGCGCAGGTTTTGGTGGTGATTTCCCACGCCTTTTCCCACGGCAGTTCATATTCGTCGCAGAAGATACGCATCAGCTCGGCCACGGCCAGCGCCGGATGGGTGTCGTTCATCTGAACGGCGTTCTTTGCGGAGAACTGGCTGAAGTCCTTATGATTTTTCTCGTAGCGCCGGATGATGTCGCGGATGGAACAGCTGACAAGGAAGTATTCCTGAATCAGGCGCAGCTCCTGGCCAGCGTGCGTGTTGTCGGAGGGGTAGAGCACTTTGGTGACATTCTCGGCCCAGTTTTTCTCTTCGACGGCGCGGACGTAGTCGCCCTGATTAAAGACGTCGAGGCGGAAACCTTCGTCGGCGCGCGCGCTCCAGAGGCGGAGCATATTCACGGTGTTGGTTTGAAAGCCGATAATCGGAATGTCGTAGGGCACCGCTTTGAACATCTGCCAGTCGGTCCAGACCGGCTGTTTGCCGCGGCGGGTGTCGGAAATGTTTTCGACTCGTCCATAGACGAACACCGGCATGGTGTATTCCGGACGCACCATTTCCCACGGATAGCCCAGCTCCAGCCAGTTGTCGGGACGCTCCCGCTGCCAGCCATCCTCAAACTCCTGCCGGAAAATTCCGTGCTCATAGCGCAGGCCGTATCCGTAGGCCGGCAGTTCCGTCGACGCCATCGAGTCGAGGAAGCAGGCTGCCAGTCGACCGAGACCTCCGTTGCCGAGTCCAGCCTCGATATCCAGTTCAATCAGTTTGTTCAGATCAAAATCCAGCCGCTTCAATGCTTCCTGCGCGGGCTTCATGATGTTAAATGCCAGAACATTGCGCTCCAGCATTTTGCCGATTAAGAACTCCATCGACAGATAGTAGACCCGTTTCACATCCTTTTGCAGGTACTCTTCCTGCGTTGCGGTGAATCCGTCGACCGCGAGATCGCGCACCACATGGGCGAAGCTCCAGAATTTATCAAAATCGGTCGCCACGCGGAGCGTTTTGCCCCGGCTGTAGCGCAGGTGAAAGAGCGTCCGCTCCTCAATCATATCCGCTGTTACATTTACATTACTTTCACAGTACATCTAAAAATCTCCCTGTCCCTTTCATTAAGAACGGCCGGATCATAATTTGAATAGAAGTGAGCCTGCAATTTAATTATACTGCCCTTTATGTCACACGAGCTCCAAAATTGGTTTTTACCGGTGCATTATAAGCATTTACTCGATTCCCTCGGACCGAGCCATCCCCTGCGCCGAACGGTGCTTCCGTCCGATGATCGCACCCCCGCGCCGGGTGAGCTCACTGACCCGCTAGGGGAAGAACAGCACAGCCCGTGCCGCGGACTCATCCACACCTATCCCGATAAGGTCCTGCTGCTTGCCACCCTCGACTGCGCCGTCCACTGCCAGTACTGCACTCGCGGACGGTTGATCGGCGGCGGTTTCCAAGGTTTGGAAAAAAGCGAGGGTGCAGGCTCAGCCTGCTTCCAAGGGTTGGGAAAATATGAGGGTGCAGGCTCAGCCTGCTTCCAATATTTGGAAACGCACATCGAAATTCGCGACGTGCTGATCTCCGGCGGTGACCCGTTAACACTTCCTGATGACGAATTGGAGGATCTGTTTTCCAACCTTCGGGGAATCGGGCATGTGAAAAACATCCGGCTGGGTTCAAAAATTCCAGCGGTGATGCCAGAACGCATCACGCCGGAGTTGGCGGCGATGTTGGCGAAATATCGCATCTGGCTTCAGCTGCACTTCATTCATCCGGCGGAACTGACGGACGAAGCCGTCCGTGCGCTCGACACACTCGCTGACGCCGGTGTGCCGATGGTCAGTCAGACGGTTCTGCTGAAAGGAATTAATGACGATGCCGACACGCTGGCGGATCTGTTTTACGGCCTGCTCCAAAACCGGGTGAAGCCGTACTACCTCTTTCAGTGCGATCCGGTGCTCGGCTCGTCGAGCTTCCGCACGCCGGTTCAAAAGGGGCTTGATTTGATGAAAGAACTGCAGGGCAGGGTGAGCGGACTCGCGTTACCGAACTTCTGCATCGACGCGCCCGGCGGCGGCGGAAAAATTGTCATGCACCCCGATACCATCCTGCGTCGCGATGGTGCCGACATTCTTTTGACCAACTACCAGGGAAAAGAATACCGTTATCCTGATCCTGTGCAGGAGAGTTTTTGACGGGATAACAGGATCGACAGGATAGGAGCATTGAATGATACCGGACATATATGATCGAAAACTGGGTTTTGGTGAGACTTTTTCGGTTAGCTGGAAGGTGTTTTATTCAAATATTAAATATATTTTGGTGTTTAGCCTAGTGGCGGGGTTGCTGGTGAGAGTTGCGGACTACCTGCTATTTTCTGTTTTGCCTGAGACGGATAATTTGATGGTCGAGGCGTATTCAAAAAATATACTGGGCAGTCTGTTCGGTTATTTGTTCGGCGTTTTTTCAATTACAATTGTAGAACGCTTCGTGAATGGATTGACTGTTTGCTGGACAGTTCTTTTTGAGTCATTGAGGAAGTATTTCTGGTTGGCTTTTTGGGTTCATTTAATCGAGTCAGTTTTGATGTTTTTATCGCGTGCTCCCCGGATCGTTTCATGGGGAGCCGATTCATCTCCTTCTTGGTTAGTTTTTCTTGAGTTCGCAGGGATGTTCGCCTTTATAGCGATGACGGTTTGTTTTTATTTCACTATGCAAGCAGTGGTTTTGAGAGACCAAAGGGGATTTAAAGCTATTTGTTATAGCTGTCGGGTAGTGAAAGGTCGGTGGTGGCTTCTGTTTGGGTATAGCATCATCCTTAGCATTGTGATTGGTATTTTCCTGTTTTGTTTCACCTTCCCTTTAAGCCGGGTTTTAAATTGTCCAGTGTCAGACGTTGCTTATTGGGCCTATCCTGTGTCGTCGGTTTTGGGGAGCTATATAATGGTGTTTTTCACTGTCATTTTTCTAAATGTTGACCGTGATTAATTAGGAAATCCTGTTGATCCTGTTATCCTGTCAGAAGAATCTTATGAAACTGTTTCATAAAAAACCGAAGAAGATCGGGCTGGCGCTGGGCGGCGGGGGCGCGCGCGGGCTGGCGCATATTCATGTGCTCGAAACCCTCGACGAGCTGGGGATCCGTCCGTCCGCGATTTCCGGAACCAGCATCGGCTCCATCATGGGCGCGCTGTACGCCTCCGGCCTGTCCGGTTCCGAAATCCGCACACTGGTTGATCGGTTGATGTTACGCGATGTGGAAAACATCAAAGATGTGCTGACACGCAAGGACTTGCTCAAATGGGTCGGGATGATCGACCCGTCGTTTCACCGAGGGTCGTTGATTAAGGGCGAAAAAATCATCCAGTTCCTCGCGGAATCAATGGAGTGCAGCGCGTTTGAGGAACTGGAGATCCCATTAAGCATTTCCACCACTGACTATTTGTCCGGCACCGAGACGGTGTTCCGCTCCGGTGACCTGCTGTCGGCGGTGCGGGCCAGCATAGCGATTCCGGGGGTGTTTTCGCCGGTGGAGCGTGACGGCAAACTGCTGGTGGATGGCGGTCTGGTGAATCCGCTGCCGTATAATCTACTTCACAAACAGTGCGATGTAGTGATCGCAGTGGATGTGATCGGTTCGCTTGAGAAACCGTTGAAGAAGCTGGACTTTTTTGACGCCACACTGGGTAGCTTCGATATCGTACAGTCCTCATTGATTGCCGAGCAGCTGCGCCGTGATCCGCCGGATATTTACCTTAAGCCCGACCTGCGCGGCATACGCATCCTCGAATTCAACAAAGCCGATCAAATTTTCGAACAATCCGAGCCGATTCGGGATGAACTGCGTAAAAAATTGAAAGCGTTCGTATGACCGATTATGCCGCGCTAACCTCTGCCTAGGGAATTCATTTTGATGCGGCGAATCGCCGCTCACCCAGAAGTGGAGAAAGTCCTTCGTAGAGTATTAAGGGGATGATGCAGAAAAGATGTTTTCACCATTCCAATGCTCCATCAATCCAGTATTCCAATTCCCCTATGCCAGCTCATCAACTGCCAAGTGCCAGTCGAGGTCTTCAATTACACTCACCTCCACCACGCCCTCGGCGTTGCCGAGCAGGGTTAGGCACTCTTTACTTAGATTGAGCAGATGCAGGCGTTTGCCGGCAGCGGCATACTTTTCGGTCAGCTTGTGAACCGCATCGAGAGCCGAGTGGTCGTAGACGCGTGAGCGCATGAAGTCGATCACCACTTCGTCTGGATCGTCTGCCGGAGTGAACAGTTCGTTAAAGCTGTGCGCCGAACCAAAAAACAGCGCGCCGTTGAGTTTGTAGACCTTTGTGTCGTGCTCATCCAGATAGGTTGTGCAGTCGATCTTTTTGCCTTTTTCCCAGGCAAACACCAGTGCGCTGATGATGATGCCGATCGCCACCGCCACCGCCAGGTTGGTGAAGACGGTAATGATGGATACCGCCAGAATAATCAGCGTGTCGGATTTCGGAATTTTGTGCAGGATGCGGAAGGTGGTCCATTCAAAGGTGCCGATCACCACCATAAACATCACCCCGACCAGCGCGGCGGTCGGAATGTGTCCGATTAGATCGGCGCCGAACAGGACGAACAGCAGCAGGCCGACCGCGGCGGCGATACCGGAGGTGCGCCCGCGCCCGCCGGAGCTGATGTTGATCATCGACTGCCCGATCATTGCGCAACCGCCCATGCCGCCGAACAGGCCGCTCAGAATGTTGGCGGAGCCCTGACCGATACACTCGCGGTTGCCACGTCCGCGCGTTTCGGTAATTTCGTCGATCAACGTCATCGTCATCAGCGATTCGATCAGGCCGACCGCCGCCACCGGCAGTGCGAAGGAGAAGAGAATTTTCAGCGTTTCAAAATCGAGCGGGATATCCGGAATGCGCAGGGGCGGAAAGCCGCCGGCCAGCGAGCCGCCGGCCATTTCGGCGACCGTCGGGGTGTGCAGGCCAAGACGCTCCAGACCCATCGCGGCGAGGGTGCAGATCACAATCGCTGCCAGTGCCGCCGGAACGGCTTTGGTTAGTCTGGGCAGAAAGTGAGTGATCGCCATGGTCAGCGCGATCAGTCCGAAAAGTACAAGCAGCGGAGCACCGGTAATCCATGCGTGATGGCCGTCCGCATTCTCCGTTTTGAATGCCTCAAACTGGGAAAGAAAAATGATGATGGCCAGTCCGTTTACAAAGCCGAGCATCACCGGATGCGGAACCAGGCGAATAAATTTACCCCAGCGCAACAGACCGATCACGATCTGGATGATGCCCGCCAGCACAATGGCGGCAAACAGATATTCCACGCCGTGGCTCGCCACCAGCGGGGCGATCACCACGGCAATTGCACCGGTTGCGCCGGAAATCATGCCCGGACGCCCGCCGAAGGTGGCGGCGATCAACCCGACGATAAAGGCGGAGAACAGCCCGACCTGCGGTTCGACACCCGCTACAAAGGAAAAGGCGACCGCTTCCGGCACCAGCGCCAGCGCCACCGTAATTCCCGATAAAACATCGTTTTTAAACGTTCCGCGCTTCTTCTGAAAAAAATCTAACATGTAAAATCTCCGCTCAAAAATAAAAAAGAAGGGCCTGAAACCTGTTCAGGCCCTTCCGTAACGCGGGGCATCCTCTCACTTTTTGAGATCAGCGCAATCCTGGAGTTGGACTTTTTCTCAAAGCTAATAAAAACGAATTACATTTCCTTCAACACGGGTGGCGACACGGGACCACAAAATCCAATACTGACCATAGGTTTCAACCGTGATGTTGATCAGCGCATCGCCGTTCTTCGAATCAATGGCTTCTTCGATTGCATCGCGAATCGTATTCGATCCCGAAATAGGCAGTAGTCCCAGCAGGTAAATCCGGCTGTCGGTTTCTTTGGCGTAGCCCAGCTCGGTGTAATTTCGGCCGTTAATCGGTGTATTGGACGGGGCGACTCCGCCGGGAATCATGGCGCATCCGCTCAAAAGAATAAGGGCAAGCGCGGCGCAGGCCGCAGTGTAAACAGATTTCATATTCAACCTCCGTGTCAGATGTTGATATATGTAGCAATTGCTGTGCCGATGCGTCGACTTTTGTCTATTGGAGGTGGCGGTCCACGTTTCCGGTATGTCCGGGGACGCGGCGGCCGGAGATGAAATCCCCCACAATCTTTTTGGCATCCGCATTGGTTCCGTAACACAAATCGATGCGAAAGCGCCGCGCGCCGGCGGCCTGCAGTTCGTCGAGTTTTCCGGCGAGCGAGAAGGGCACTTCGTTCACTAAAACAAATTCCCTGCCGTTTGGCTCGACGCGGAAAGCGCGGTTCGAGCGGTCAATCAGCTCGTGGCCGTCCGCCGCCGGTTTTGTGGCGGAGATCATCAGCGGCGTATGCTGGTAGACGGGGATGATGGCGGCATCACCCAGTTCCTGGATGAGTGCCGAGAGGTTTTCCGCCTGATCTTCGGGCGACAACACCATGTGCTGAACACCCTGTTCCCGCCATTGCAGCGCGGCCTGCGCGTTGAGCGTGTAGAGCGGCCAGTCCGCCGTGATATCCTGTCTGCCGTTCAGGAGGTGAAGCCCGCCGACATTGGCCGCTTCCCATTTTCCAATGTCTGGAAACTGATCGATCAATGTTTTGAACGCCTCCACGTCGTCGTCGCGAATAATGACGGGCAGGGCCAGCCGGAGTTTGTCCGCATAAAAAGCCGCCGCTTTTTCGGTTTCTTCCGGTTGTTTCGGATTCATCTCCAAAACGAACTCGTCGATAGATTCCAATGGTTGGAAACTTCTCGATTTCACCGACCAAAAAACAGATTCCGTGGAGTTTGTTTTTTGGAAAAGTTCCAATGTTTGGAACTTTTCTTCTGTGCCCCGACGCTGTCGGTTCCAGACATTGGAAAAGTCCTCGATCAGTCGGCGGCGGGCACCGTTCAGCACCGAGACGGGGACAAAAACCGCAACGGAGTTTTCCGCAAAGGTCAGGTCGCCGAGCCGCCAGCTGGTGTCGCCGAGTTTTTCAAAACACGTCTGGATGGCGGCGGCTGATTTTTCGGGTTGTTTGGCGGGTTCGAACGGTCCAGGCAGGGTGTGCGTGGTTTGGATGCCGTCGGCGCTGGCGGTGATATCCATTTTTTCCAATGTTTGGAAAACATGGATATCGACGGGGCGGCGCTGGCGGTATTGACCGGGGCGCGGGGCGGAAAAGCTGTAGCGCTGGCGAACTTCCTGAGAGATGGAGCAGTAGATGAGCGTGCCGTTTTTAATAGGCGGTGCATCCGGAGGAAGCCGGACTGCAATCTCTGTGTCGGCGGGCAGCTCGAAGCGGCGTTTGGTTTCGGGGTCGGAGAGCAGGCGCAGGTCGTTGGCGGCAAAGCCGTAGGCGAAGATTTCGCCGGGTGTTTCGACTTTCAGTCCATCGTGTTTTCCCAGCGCGCGGTTGCTTTTAAAAATAAGCCAGCCGCCCGGACGGGTTTCCTGAACGGTGCCGATGAGCGCGCCGTGATGTCCGGCGTTAACCGGATCGATCGGGAATTCTTCCTCGTCCGTTAAGTAGAGGCCGGTGGAGGGGCGTCCGAAGATGGTCTGGATGTCGGCGAGGCGTTGCGCGGAGTTGGCGGAATCGCCTCCGAGCAGGCTGCGGTAGAAGTCGGTGACGGCGGCGACGTAATGCGCGCCTTTCATGCGGCCTTCAATTTTGAGGGAGCGGACGCCGGCGTCGAGCAGCTCGTGCAGGTGGGCGGCGGCGGTGAAATCTTTCATGGAAAACGGGAGGTTTTCGGTGCCGTTTTCGGTGCGGAAGGGCTGGCGGCAGCAGTAGGCGCAGTGGCCGCGGTTGCCGCTGCGGCCGAGCAGGTGCGAGGAGAAGAGGCAGAGTCCGCTGTAGGAATAGCAGAGTGCGCCGTGGATGAAGGTCTCGGTTTCGATGCCGCATTCGCGGCTGATGTGAGCGATCTGTTTGAGGCTGAGTTCGCGCGCGAGGACGACGCGTTTAAAACCGTGTTCGGCGAGCTGTTTGGCTCCGGCGAGGTTGTGCACCGCAAGCTGGGTGCTGGCATGCAGCCGTAGCTGCGGAAAGTTGTTGCGGATCAAATGGGCGACGCCCATATCCTGAACGATCACGCCGTCGGCATGGAGGTCGCGAATTTGAGCGAGCGTGTCGAGCGCCGTGCCGAGTTCGTGCTGTTGGACGAGGGTGTTGAAGGTGATGTAGACGCGGCGGTCGAGGTGGTGCGCGTATCCGATGAGTTCATCGAGCGCTTCGCAGGTGAAGTTGGCAGCTTTGGCGCGGGCCGAAAAGCGGGGCAGTCCGGCGTAGACGGCGTCCGCTCCGTACGCAAGCGCGGCCCAGGCGGCTTCGGGTGTTCCGGCGGGTGCGAGCAGTTCGGGGGATGTTATAGATGACATGAGCGGGTTAGCCCTTTATTCGATTCGAACGAAATGGTTTTTGTCCCCAGAGTCATGTGCGCGCGGCCGGTCTGGACGTCCAGTTCGATGATTTCATCCGGGTGGCGGGTTTTCCAGACATCGGCCAGCAGGATGGCTTTTTCAAGGCCGTCGCCGGTCTGGAAGTTCCAGATTTCATCGGGCTGGGCGAGGCGCGGGCCGTCATAGATCGACTCGGAATTCATTTTTTCCAAGGTTTGGAAAAGTTCGTCGTCGCTCAGTTCTTTGGTGGCTTGGATGCAGGCCGGATTGCGCTCGAGCGCGGCTTTAAGGAATGGAGCCCAGTCGCAGCGGGTCATGTCGCGCAGAGAATAGAAAGCCAGATCGGCTGAGGGATTTTCATCCCGGATCGATTCGATAGTTTTGATCACCTCGTCGCGGCCCATTTCCGCTGTTAGTTCGATCTTTTTCCAAGGCTTGGACACTTTTTTCCCAAGGGTTGGAAACTCGGGTTCCAGATGGACGAAATCGGCAAGTGCGGCGAGCATTTCGTTTTTCTGCGCGTTACGGCATTCGAGTTTTTTACCCAGCTCGGCCATGCTTTCGGCATCGTAGTGGAGGATCGGATTGTCTTTGAAGAATTCTTCGAGTTTCGGCATGCAGATGCGCTTGGGCAGGGGGTCGCAGTAGAACTCGTCGCTGTCGATTTCTTCGAGAAGCTTGTCGCGGGTGTTGTCACTGACCTTGAACGGCCCGGCGTGTTCGTAGGCGTAGGCGCGTTCGGCGGGGATCCAGCGTTTTTTGCCGTGATAGTCGTGGCAGATCTGGAAGCATTTCTGGAATTGAGAATGTTGGCGCAGGAAGTTGGCGAGGATCTCAAAGGTGATGGGCGTGGAGAGGTAGTCACCGACCTGTCTTTTGAAGCGCTCGTATTCCGCGGGCTCCATGCTCATCTCGTCGTAGATGCAGTGCACAATGCCGGTGTTGTTCATCACCATGGTAATTCGCTCGTTACGCAACGCGCGCTGCGCTTTGTCGGTCAGCTCCGTTCCGTTGAACCACATGTTCTTGGTGACGATCCGCCGATTGTTGGTTAAAAAGCCGTCGTTGTATGCAATGAAATTCTGCGAGTGGAGCGGGGTGGCCATCAGGAAAATGTCTTCGAGCGGAACTTTGCAGATGATGAAAAGCGCGGCAGCGTAGAGCGTCGAAAGGGAAACACACTCGCCGGCACCGACCCGGTATTCGTCTTTCCGGGCAAAGGCGTCCATCGCCTCGACGGTTTCCGTTTTCCAGTACGGGATCGCGGTGTCGTTATATTTTTCGAGACCGAAATGGCGGCGGATATCGAGGTCGAAGTAGTGTTTGTCTCCCTGATAGCCGAACAGGGCGTTGGAGTCGCTGATGGTTTCACGGCTCATGAAGGGTTCAAAGCGCTTCATTTCGCTTTCCTGATCGGTCAAGCCCCAGGTGTCGAGATCCAGATTGAACTCATAGTGATCAATAATGTACTGCTTGAGGCGGTTGATTTTTTTTGACGGCGACATCGTGTCGATTTTGGCGAACCACGGATCGTCGAGCCATGCCCAGACGCGCGGACTCATAACATTCGCCAGCAGCAACGCGTAGAGCAGCTCGGGGAAAACAAAGATTTCCATGTCCGACAGCGTGATCGCCGAGGAGTATTTTTCTAAATCGTCTTCTTCCACAGTTGGGTTATTCATAAGTCTCTAACAGGTTTTTACTTTCCGAAACCGTGGAAAGCGTATACTAATGAACTTCTAAAGCAAAAGGTTTCGCCATATCTGAAAAAACGACTCCGCCGAAGAATAGCGGCCGCCCCGACGAGGACATCCTCCTCGACTTAAACTTTGTTCCGAAATGGGCCAAAAAAGAACCCGCAATAAATCATTACCAGGTTGATGATCGCCCGCCCCGTCGCGAGCACCGGAGTGGCCCCCGCCGGGATGGGCCGCCGCGTTCCTCCGATCGTCGTCCGCCCCGCCGTGATGACGCGCGCGCGCCCCGCCGGGATGATGCACGCGCGCCGCGCCGTGATGATGCACGCGCACCGCGCCGGGAGTTTACTCCGCGTCCGCAGCACATTGAGTTGCCGGTCGAAATCCGTTTTCTTCCTGAGCAGGAACGGCTGGCGTCTCTGGTCCGTCAGATTCACCATTCCAAACGCGCCTATCCGCTGATCGACCTCGCCCACATCTTCCTTTCCGACCCGCGCGGCCACCTGGTGAAGCTCGAGGTGCAGGGCGCGCCGGAAGGCTTTAAGCTCTATCAGGGCAAACGGTCCAAAATGGTTGCCACCGACCGCGAGGTGCTTCTGCGTCAGTTGCTCGACGAGCATTTGGAAGATTTCTTTGTCAAAGAAGAGCTCGAAACTGAGCCGCCGGCCGGTGTTTTTCCAATGATTGGAAAAATTGATGGCATTCTGGTCGGCCCGCCCAACCATCACAGCTACAGCGAACGCCTGGCTGAAATCCACCGCACCCGCTACGCCGGCATGTCCTTCGACCGCTTTAAAGAAAAGGTGCAGACGGTTCGTGACGAAGAGCTGATCGAGCAGTGGAAGCAGGAGTCTTCAAAGAAAACGGTTTATCGCCTCAAAGAGGGCGATCAGGCCAAAGAATTTTCTCTGGTGCAGGCCGAAGACTACGTGCGTACCCACATTGCCGACACCGAAATTGAAGAAGTCACCCGTGCGGTGCTTCCGTCCTCACTGGCCCGCAAGATCAAAGACTACAACCTGATCCGCATGGTGCGCGAAGCCTGGCAGAAAGAGAGCCGCTTCCCGATTTCCCTCGCCTTCGCACTGCGCGCCGCCTTCCGCCACCTGCACCTCTACACCTTTAAGGCGGGTAAAAACATCAACTTCGTCACCGCAGTCAAACCCGACCCGATCGCGCCGGACGCGACGGTGGAGAATATACGGCTCGTGCTCGAGTTTCTGGGCGACCATCCCGGCTCCACCCGTCAGCAGCTTCTCGAAGGCTTGCGTCCCGGCGCGGACAAAGATTCCGCCGAGGCCCACCAAATCCTCAATCCGATCCGCTGGATGGTCGAAAAAGGGCACATTATTGAATTTTTTAATGGAACGCTCTCTGTTCCCTCCCGCCGCAAACGCCGCTGATTTTAGTCGCGCAGATCAGCTTCTTTTTTGACAGGATAACAGGATTTTCATGATCGTTTTTTAACAGATCTAGAGTGATCCTGTTTATCAGCATTCCTTTGCTTAAATCAAAAGCTAACCAGTTCCGACTAACGCGCAGGCCGCTTCGGAATCATTAGAACAGCGTCCTGATTAACAGGACGGACATCCCAGACCATCCTGTTATCCTGTCAAAATTCTCCTATTTTCTTACATCCTTGATGACACATGTAGAGAACTCAGAGTTCTAATTGTTGCAAAAGCCGGGGCTTTCCGTAGGATGGAATCCTTGCTTTTTAACAGGAGACCCCGATGAGCAAAGAACTCGAAGAAGGACTGAAACTGGAACTCGACTGGAATAAGGTCGAAAAAGCCGCTGCCGCCTGCAAGGGCATCATTCCGGTTGCTGTTCAACACGCCGACACCAAAGAGGTGATTTTGGTTGCCTACATTAATAAGCAGGCGTTTGAAGAATCGCTGAAACGCAAAATGCTCGTGCTGTGGAGCTCCTCGCGACAGGAGTTGTGGATTAAAGGGCTCACCTCCGGCGAAACCTTTGACCTGCTCGAAGCCCGCGTTAACTGCGAGCAGAACTCATTGCTATTCATCGTGCGCCCGAACCGCGGCAGCATCTGCCACACCAAAAACAAAAACGGGGAGCCGCGCGACTGCTACTACCGCCGTATTGACCTCGATACGCAGGAACTCACCAACCTCGATCCATAGGGAATGGAATAATGGATTTAGGGAGTGGTGGAGTATTGGGGATTTCTGTAATCCAATAATCCGGTACTCCAACGCTCCACGCCCCGGCTTCCCACCGGGGCATACTTTTTTCCAACCTTTGGAAAACAAGTGGACGCCGATGGGTTGTAAACGGCGGGGAACAGGGATATCTTTTTCGCTTATGAAAAAACCCAATAAATATGCTCCTCGAGGTCTGCGGGTGGTGTTTGAAGACCGTGACCTGCTAGTGATCAATAAAGAGCCGGGTCTGCTGACGATGAGCTTTCACCGCGATGAGTCGCGGACCGCCGAGCGGATTTTGACTGCCTATCTGCGCAAAGGGGCCGCGCGATCAAGGCTGCGCGCCTATGTGGTTCATCGGCTCGACCGTGAAACCTCCGGCCTGCTGATTTTTGCCAAATCCGAAGAGGTGCAGCAGCAGATCAAAAGTCAGTGGAAAGAGGTTCAGAAAGAATATCGGGCGGTCGTCCACGGTTCTCTGGCTGAAAAATCGGGAACCCTTTCCAGTTATCTGGCAGAGAACGATGATCAGTTTGTCTATTCAACGGATCAGACGAAGGGTAAATGGTCCGAGACGCAATACCGCGTTGTCCGGGAGAACAATCAATTCAGCGAGCTGGAGATCAATCTGCTGACAGGCCGCAAAAACCAGATCCGGGTTCATTTCGCGGAACTGGGCCATCCTGTCGTCGGCGATATAAAGTACGGACTGAAAGGTAAAAAGTTTGAACGGATGGCGCTACATTCGCGTTCTATTTTATTTGCTCATCCGTATAGCGGTAAGCGGATGTTCTTTGAAGCGCCCGTTCCGGAGTTTTTCGAGCGTCTGATGACGAGAGTGCCGCCTCAACCCTGATTCGGCTGAGAGTCGTGTTGTAAATGACGAGGGGCAGGCGTACATTTTCTCCTATGAAAAAGTGCCCATTCTGTGCGGAGGAGATTCAAGACGAGGCGGTGCTCTGCCGCTACTGCGGACAATTCCTCAATCCGAAGAAAAAGGTGTCGTGGTACCTGCGGCCCGGGGCGATGGTGACGGCGGTGCTGTGCACAGGCCCGCTGGCGATTCCGCTTTTCTGGATACATCCGAACTGGGGCCGCCGCAAAAAGATCATCTGGACGGTGGTGGTTCTGTTGCTGACCTGGGTCTCGCTGGTTCTGATGAAAAAATCGATGGAGTCGATTTCCGACTTTTATGGAATCCTCGACGAGCTTTAGTGATATGAAGGCTTTGCGGGGGCTCGCCCGTTTTTTTTGACAGGATAACGGGATGGACAGGATTTAATTTTCTCATCCAGGCGATCCTGTCATCCTGTCTGATACCAATTTCAGTTTGGTTTCGGGACAAGGCAGGCGGGACGCCTGCGATACGTACCGCAGGCGTCCCGCCTGCAAATACCGAAAGCTATCTGAATTTAGCATG